>Ga0209172_10002299_pt1 | contig 34540 bp, 26 predicted proteins | sample LarsenN4metaG_FD_184113 | JGI IMG/M metagenome (GOLD analysis project Ga0209172, IMG submission 184113) | Hot spring sediment bacterial and archeal communities from British Columbia, Canada, to study Microbial Dark Matter (Phase II) - Larsen... ... | reverse complement strand
GGCCGCGCGCGCCCGGAACGAAAACACGATGCAGGAGCGGCTCGCTGGCGAGCTGATCGATGCCTCGAACAACCGCGGCAACGCGGTCAAGAAGCGTGAAGACACGCACCGGATGGCCGAAGCCAACCGCGCCTTCTCTCACTACCGCTGGTAATCCTCACGGATCGCCGGCGCTTTAGGGACCGGCTCAAACCCGGCCCCTAACGGCGCCGGGCGGTCCAAACATACGGACAGAATTGTCATGCCCCGTCAGTACAAAATCGAAGACTACCGCAACTTCGGCATCATGGCGCACATCGACGCCGGCAAGACGACGACGACGGAGCGCATCCTCTTCTACAGCGGCAAGAGCCACAAGATCGGCGAAGTCCACGATGGCGCGGCCACGATGGATTGGATGGAGCAGGAGCAGGAGCGCGGCATCACCATCACGTCGGCGGCGACGACGACGTTTTGGAACGGCAAGCGTCTCAACATTATCGACACGCCCGGCCACGTCGACTTCACCATCGAGGTGGAGCGCTCGCTGCGCGTGCTCGACGGCGCCGTTGTCGTGCTCGACGGCAACCAGGGCGTCGAGCCGCAGACCGAGACGGTCTGGCGCCAGGGCGACAAGTACGGCGTGCCGCGCATCATCTTCGCCAACAAGATGGACAAGATCGGCGCGGACTTCTTCAACTGCGTCAACGACATCAAAAAGCGGCTCGGCGCACGCCCTGTGCCGCTGCAGCTGCCGATCGGCATCGAGTCCAGCTTCAAGGGCGTGGTCGACCTCATCGAGATGAAGGCTATCGTCTGGCGCGACGAAGCGCTGGGCGCGAAGTTCGACATCGTCGAGATTCCGGACGATCTCAAAGAGCAGGCGCAGGAATATCGCGCCGGCCTGATCGAAGCCGCCGTGGAAATGGACGATGCGGCGATGGAAAAGTACCTCGAAGGCGAGGAGCCTTCGAAGGACGAACTCAAGCGCCTCATCCGCCTCGCGGTGCAGAAGGGCGCCTGGTATCCGATGCTGTGCGGCTCGGCGTTCAAGAACAAGGGCGTGCAGCCCTTGCTGGATGCCGTGGTCGATTATCTGCCGAGCCCGGTCGATCGCCCGGCGATCAAGGGCGTCGACATGGACGATCCGGAGAAGGAAATCGTTAGGAACGCGTCGGACGACGAGCCTTTGTCGATCCTGGCGTTCAAGATCATGGATGACCCGTTCGTCGGCACGATCACGTTCTGCCGCATCTATTCGGGCGTGCTGAACGCGGGCGATGCGCTGCTCAATTCCACACGCGACAAGAAGGAGCGCGCAGGCCGCATGCTCCTGATGCACGCCAACAACCGCGAAGACATCAAGGAAGCGTATGCCGGCGACATCGTCGCACTGGCGGGGCTGAAGGAAGTGCGCACTGGCGACACGCTTTGCGATCCGCAAAAGCCAGTGATCCTCGAGCGCATGGAATTTCCCGAGCCCGTCATCGAAGTGGCGGTCGAGCCGAAATCGAAGGCCGACCAGGAAAAGCTTGGCGTCGCTCTGGCCAAGCTCGCGGCGGAAGATCCCTCCTTCCGCGTATCAACGGATCAGGAGAGCGGCCAGACCATCCTTAAGGGGATGGGCGAACTGCATCTCGACATCAAAATCGACATTCTAAAGCGCACGTACAAAGTCGAAGCCAATGTTGGCGCGCCGCAGGTGGCGTATCGCGAAAAGCTCGGCCGTGCGGCGACGATCGACTACACGCACAAGAAGCAGACCGGCGGTTCAGGCCAGTTCGCGCGCGTGAAGATCGAGTTCGAGCCCGGCCCGCCCGGCTCGGGCTTCGTGTTCGAGAACAAGATCGTCGGTGGCGCGGTGCCGAAGGAATACATCCCCGGCGTCGAGAAGGGCCTCAACATGGCTAAGGAAAACGGCTTGCTCGCCGGCTTTCCGGTCATTGACGTGACGGCGCGCCTGGTCGACGGCGCCTATCACGACGTCGACTCCAATGTGCTGACGTTCCAAATTGCGGCGCAGGCCGCGTTCCGCGAACTGAAGGAGAAAGGCGATCCGCGGCTGCTCGAGCCGATCATGAAGGTCGAAGTCACGAGCCCAGAAGAATATGTCGGCTCGGTGATTGGCGACCTCAACTCGCGGCGCGGCATGATCCAGGGCCAGGACATGCGCGGCAACGCCACCATCATCAACGCGATGGTGCCGCTCGCCAACATGTTCGGCTACGTGAACACGCTGCGTTCGTTCTCGCAGGGCCGTGCGTCGTACACGATGCAGTTCGACCACTACGAAGAAGTCCCTCGGGCGGTCAGCCAGGAGGTCCTGGCAAAACTCCGCGCATGAGCTTGATAAGCGGAGCAAAGCTCGCTGAGCTGATCGACGCGGACCGTCATCATCGGAACTGAGATCAAGGGCCGCTCCTCGGAGCGGCCCTTGTCTTAAGCGCGCGCCAACACCGGTCGCTTCCGCCAAAAGAAAAAAGGGCCCCGGCATAACCGGGGCCCTTGAACTGCGCCTTACGGCAGGAACACGTAGCTGTCTTCGTAGAGGTTACGCGCGCCTGCCCAGCTTGGCCCGCGCGTGGCTTGCTCTTGCGCGGTGTCGGTGCCGAAATTGAAGTTCACGCCAAGGCGCCAGCCGTCAACCTCGCCGCCGTCGAACTCGTCGTGCCGGTAGCGCCCCGTGAGCGAGATCGGCGAACCGGCGAAGCGCCACACCGCGCCCACGCCGTAGCTCTCCCAATCGACGTCCGACGTAAACACTTCGGCTTCGCTCCACCCGAGCTGGCCGGACACGCCGAAATTGGGCGTGAAAAACCAGGTCGCGTCGAGATCGAGGGAGGTCAGATCGGCTTCCGGCAGAATGGCCTGTTCGAGGTCGGTGTGGCCGAGCGAGGCGCCGAACACGAAATTGCTAACGTAGAACTCGCCGCCAATGCCGTAGCTGATGCCGCTGGACGCGAGCGTGTCCGAAAGTCCCGCGAAACCGTACAAGGAGTAGGCGTCGTTACGCGTGCCAAGCGCGATCGCGCCGTAGCTCGAACCGGTCTCGGTGCCAATGTCGACTCGATCCCATTCGCCATCGGCCTGAATGGCCCAACCGTTGCTGAAATCGTGATTCCAACCCCCGCTCAGACCCCAAAAATCGACATCGTCGCCGCTGTCTCCCTCCAGGTTGCCGGCGTGCACGCCGATCGTGGACGTATCGGCCGCGGCAACTCCAGCCGTCGCGCTTACAGCCAGAATTGCTGCAGCGCCTAACAATAACTTTCTCATCATATTCACCCCTAAGAAAACGCCACCTTCGGCAGCCGAATGGTCGGCAACGCAGACATAAGGTCTGCTTCGTGGCGCACTAAGGGCGATGAGCCATTTCGTATGGCGCTGAGTGGAATCGTGTGGCCGCGCGCACACGCTTTCGCCGAAACAAAGCTCGTCGCCATGATACCAGAGCGCACTTATCTCATGCGTCTGTGGAATACGGTGCGATCTAGTGCATGCTGGAAGGCCTCGGCTTTCGCCGAGGCCTTCTTGCAGTGGCGGTACGTGAAATCAGAGCAGGCCTGCGAAGCGGCCGAGGCCGCCGCCGCGCGCCAAACTCGCGCCGGAGCGATTGCGTTCGAAAAGCGAACCGCCCCAATTGTAGCGGACGCCAATGCTCAGCGTGTCGGTTTCGGTGTCGAAGTCTTCGAGATCGATGTGCTGCCAGCCGCCATAAATACTGATGGGCGCGGAAGCGAAGCCCCACTCAGCGCCGAGGCCGTACGTGAGCACGTCGCTCTCCACCGAACCGATCATCGTGGTTTCCACGTTGCCGAAGCCGACGCCTCCGCCAATCGAGAAATTGTCGGTTACAAAATGCGTTGCGCCCACATCGGCTGCCGTGAACGTCGCGTCCAGATCGTCCGCCTCCGAATAGGTCAGCGCGCCGTCGATCGTCGTGCGCGCAAGATAGATTTGACCTTCCAAACCGGCCGACCAGGAATCGTAATCGCCCGCCGTGTCGATGTCAGTGTTGCCGAAATTCACAAAGCCGCCGAACAGGTGGCTATCGTTGCGAGAGAACAGATGGGCCCCGAGATTCCAGGCGCTGACGTCGTCGGCGCTGGAGTAGACGCCGTCGAGCTGCACGCCCAAGCTGCCGTTACCGCCCCACGCAGTTGCCCCGCCGGCGCTCCAGCCTTCCCCGTCGGTATCGACGCCGTTCACGTCGCCATCCGAAGTCTGATAGCTCAGATCGACATAACCCGACTGTGCCGCTGCAACACTTGGCGCAGCGATAGCGAGCGCCGCAGCAGCGCCCAACAATAGTTTTTCATTCAATATCCCCTTGTGATCAGCCGAGTTGTCCGGCTGGCGTGCAGATAAGAGTGCAATCCATAGCGCACAAAGGGCAGCGATATTTCATGCTGCGCGCGCCGCCGAGCCGTGTCGTCGAGGGCACAGAACCATGAACTAGAGGTTGGCTGGCGCGACAAATGACATTCCTCACCAACAAACGAAACGCCCCGGCTTTCGCCGGGGCGTTGTTAGGTCACACGTCTATGACAGTTTCGCTTACCAGCGGAGCATCGTCTCGTGCAGTTGAACGCCGCCATTCCAGCTCGCGCCGTCATTGGTGATGTCTTGCAGCGACCCGCCGTTGATGTCGAAACGCAGCGAAACGCGGAAGGTGTCCGTTTCCCAGCCGGCGCCGGAGTTATCAGCATCCGTGTTCACATACTCGCCGGCGAGCGTGAACCCATTAGCGAACTGGAAAGCGCCGCCCAGCGCCAGCGTCAGCGCGTCGGAATCGGTGAACGCATCCCACTCGGTATAGCCCGCCCCGCCCGTGATGGCGAAATTCGGCGAGAGGAAAAAGCTGGCATCTAGGTGCGCGTCCCAGACGTTATAGTCGCTGAAGCTCTCGAAATCGCCATAGCCCAGCGTGCCCTGCAGCGAAAGATTGCCGAAATTCGTGCGCGTCTCTGCGCCGATCATTTTCCCGCTGTCGCCGTAGTAGTCGAGCAGACCGATGAAGGCGCCGAAATCCCAGGGGCCGCCTTCCGTGACCGCATGCAGCGCGGCGTAGCCGTGGGAGTCATCGCCGAATGGGTTGTTCCATTCCTGGTTGACCATGCGCGCATCGCTCTGGATCGCCCAGCCGCCCATCGAATGATAAAAGCCGCCGCCAAGATGGATGGCGTCGAATTCGCTGCCGCTATCGTATTCGGTGTTTTCGTAGCCGCCTTCGACGTAGCCCGAGGTATCGGCGAACGCGACTGACGGCGCAGCGATGGCGATGGCCGCCGCAGCGCCCAGCAAAATCTTTTTCATGTCCCAATGTCCTTCTGAGGTCGCCGCAGTCGGCGCGGGCGAAACCATCGCGGCGGGACGGTTACCGAGGTCTTAAATTGGAACGGCGTGTCCGAGCGGGGCGACGCGGGTGTGATTCATTCGCCACACTGTAAATTGCAAAGAAAACGCCCCGGCTTCAGCCGGGGCGTTGAAGTCGAACTGCGTACTGGTTTTTGGATCAGAAGGCCGAGGCCAGACCGATCACCGTGGCTTGGCTGGCGCCGTTACGATCGCGATCGCGCAGCGTCGTGCCACCGAAATTGTAGCGCACTCCGACCGTCCAGGTGTCGACGTCTCCGGCGTCGAAGTCGATGTTGTTCCAGCCGGCGCCAATGCTGATGGGCATGGCGTCGAACTGGTATTCGCCGCCCACGCCCCACATCATCGCGTCGTCGTCGGCGCCGCCGCTGTCGACCTCGACCCAGCCCACGTTGCCGTTGAGGCGGAAGTTGTCGGTCAAGAACAGACGACCTTCCACGTTCGCGCCCCAGCCATCGACATCGAAGTCGTCGTTGTTGCCGTAGAAGAGCGCGCCCGCGAGCGTCCAGCTGGCGAAGTACTTGTTGGCTTCGAGGCCAGCGAGCCACGTTTCGGTGTCTTCGCCGCCGACGATGCCGACGAAGCCGCCGAACAGGTGGTCGCTGTTGCGGCCATAGATATGGCCGACGAGCCCATAGCCCGTTTCGTCGTCACCGCTGCCGGTGTCGTCAGTCGTCGTGACGGCCGCGTCGATCTCGAACACGATAGAGCCCGAGCCGGCGAACGCTACAGCGCCTTCACCGCCATAGGATTCCACGTCGTCGGTAGCGCCGCTTGGGTCGCTGTTGCTGTAAACGAGGCCGACATACCCGGTCGCCTGGGCAGCGGCCACGCTCGGCGCAGCCACAGCCGCAAGCGCGGCTGCTGCGCCGATAATCCAATTACGCATGTAATCTACCCCTGTAGTGATCACCCGTTCTGGGTTCAGAACAGATGCTCCGGGGCGCTGTAACGCACAATTCCACACGCCTTTCGCGTTAACGGTTAACCCCTGCCGATGCCGGAAAGTCACAGTGCTCCGAGGGCGCCGTGGCGCGAACCTTTCTCATGCGGCGCGACCCCAACTAACGCATCCATTTTGGGGCTGGGCCGCATCCTGAGGCATGAGACTTCCAGGCCTGTGGAAGAGCGAGGGTGTATGCGGGTGGTAGCAATTTCCGCGGCGGCGCTAGCCTGGTTGGCGGCCGGGGCGGCGGCGGCCCAAGAGCGCTACGCGGTACGTGGGGTGACGGTGCGGGACGCAGCGGCCCTGGTGCGGGTCGTGCCGGAGGAGCGGGCGGACGTGGCGGTGTCGGTGGTCAATCCCGGGCCTTTGCCGGCGCCCAGCGTGCGCGTGAGCCGCGGCCGGCTCCTCATCGATGGTCAGCTGCGGCGCCAGATCCGGTCCTGCCGCGTCCGGGGGAGCGATTTCGAAGTGGTGACCAGCCGCCAGGGGCGGCTCAGCGTGGCTCAGTTGCCGACGATCGAACTGCGTGTGCCGCGGGAGGCCGACCTGTCCGCCGGCGGCGCGGTGCGGCTGCACGTAGCCCCTGCGCAGAGCGCCCGCGTTCGCCTCGACGGCTGCGGCGACGCCGACATCGTTCGCGTCGATGAGGAAGCCGAGATTGCCGTCAGCGGCGCGGCGGATCTGCGGCTCTACGAGGCGGGCAGCGCCGAGATCAGCATGGCCGGCGGCGGGGACGTCGTGGTCGGCGTGGTGCGTGAGGGCCTGCGCCTCTCCATTGCGGGCGCTGGCGATTTCACAGCCGCGCGCGCCGACGGGCCCACCAATATCGCCGTCCAGGGCGCGGGCGACGTCACCATCCGCGACGGGCGCGCCACGACGCTTTCCGTCGCCATTGCGGGGGCAGGCGACGTTGTCCACAACGGCTCGGCCGAGCGGCTGGACGTAGTCATCCTCGGCGGTGGCGACGTGCGCGTGGCGGCGGTTTCCGGCGAAGTGACCCGCCGCATCCTCGGCGGGGGAGAAGTTCGCATCGGGCGCTGACACGCCGCTTTCCCGGCGGGCAGAATCTCTCCACCCCTTGTCCTTTCAGTGGACGCACAACGCGTCTCGTGGAGGACGGTCCATGCCCGCGGCGATTTCTTGCGTAACCTTTCCGGTGGACGATCTGCAGCGTTCGCTCGCCTTCTATCGCGACGGCCTCGGCTTTGCGGTCGAGGAGAGCGACGAGGAGCATGCCGCATTCGAGGTGGACGGCGTCTATTTCGTCATCCTCGACCGCAGCGAGTTCGGCACCTACGTCGAGAAGGTCGGCCATCGCCCGGCCGCGCGCGGCGCGTCCGAGACGATCGTCTCCTATTTCGCCGAGAGCAAAGCCGACGTCGACGCCTTCATGGCCAAAGCCAAGGCCGCCGGGGCGCAAGTCTCGCCGGCGAGCGACGAGGACGGCGTCTATTCGGGCTATTTCACCGATCCCGATGGGCACGTGTGGGAAGTGCTGTTCGACGACGAATAGCGGTGACGAGCAGCGATTAGCGAATGGCCATTGGCGCCAACGCGCGCCATTCGCTTTCGCCAGCCGCCCCCAAGCGCAAGCGCGCGCAGGCAAGCTTCTACGAGATCTAGGTCCGCGGCGCGCTTGGCGGCGATGGCCCCGCCCGGCTGGCAACCGTACAGCCGGCGAGTGCGCGCAGCCCATGTGTGTTGCGCCCGGGTGATGGCTCGGGCATAAGCGCGGCCCTGGACCGGCGCGCGACAGCGCGGGCGGTAATTTTTGGCATGCCCTGAAGGGCGGCGGTCCACAGGGGCTAGGAGTGTAGCTCAGCTGGTAGAGCATCGGTCTCCAAAACCGAGGGTCGGGGGTTCGAGTCCCTCCACTCCTGCCATGCCCTTGTCGGTCCCCTGCCGAGGCCCGATGTGAACGCGAAGGACGCAAAAGAGTGACGATGGACACCGCCGATCAAGACCTCGAGCCCCGCAAGCGAGGCTGGAATCCGTTTCGCTTCTTCGGCGAAGTGCGCGCCGAGGGCCGCAAAGTCACCTGGGCGACGCGTCAGGAGGTGACGATCTCGACCATCATGGTGATCATGATGGGTGTCGCGGCGGCGATCTTCTTTTTCATTGTCGACACGCTGCTCCGCCTGATCATCACCTTCCTGCTCAATCTCTGAAATGACTCCAATGCCCGAAACGCAAGACCCGCACGTCGAAACCCAAAAGCCGCCGCGTCATGCCGGCAAGGCCAAGTGGTACATTGTCCACGCCTATTCGAACTTCGAGCAGAAGGTGGCCGAGGCGATCCGCGAAGGCGCGCAGCGCCAGGGCCTGGAAGACCAAATCGAAGACATCCAGGTGCCGACCGAGGAAGTGACCGAGATCGTGCGCGGCGCCAAGAAAGTGCGTCAGCACCGACACTTTCCTGGCTATGTGCTGGTGAAAATGGAAATGACGGACGAGGCCTATCACCTCGTCAAGAATACGCCGAAAGTGACCGGCTTTCTCGGCACGCAGAACAAGCCGCAGGCCGTCAGCGACGCGGAAGTGGAACGCATCCTCGGCCGCAAGGCGGAGATGGGCGCGGCCAAGCCGCGCGCGCTCATCCACTACGAAACGGGCGAACGCGTGCGCGTGTCCGACGGGCCGTTCCAGAGCTTCGAGGGTCTGGTGTCAGAAGTCGACGAAGAACGCGGCCGGCTCAAAGTGGCGGTGATGATCTTCGGCCGCGAAACGCCGGTGGATCTCGAATACAGCCAGGTGGAGAAAATCCGCTAGGGATTAGGGATCAGCGCGTGCGCGCTGCGAACCCCAATACCTAATCCCTAATCCCCAACATCGCCGCGAGCTCGTCGCGCACGTCGGTGGCGGCGGTGGTGACGATGTACGCCTGGCCCATGAGCGCTGCGTACAGCATAAAGGCGCGCCGGCGCGCCTCGGCCGCCGGCACGCCCATCTCGCTGAACAGCGTGGCGTAATAGGTGAGGCGCACGTCGTCGATGTGCGCGACCGCCTTGGCCGCCGCCGCATCGCGCCGCGCCCAGAGGCGAATGGCCAGCTCGATCGCGGCGGCGCGTTTGGAGCGAGGCGAAGCATGCGGCAGCGCCAGCGTCTGGCGCAAACGCTCGGCGGGCGTTGCGGCGCGGCTCTCGATGCGGGCGCCAATCCGATAACTCGCGCGCTTGCGCCACTCCTTCAGCATCGCGTCGTGCAGCGCCTGGCGGTCCTTAAAATGCCAATAGAAGCTGCCGCGCGTGACCCCGAGGCGCTTTGCCAAGGGATCGATGCGCACCGCATCGACCCCGCCCTCCGCGAGCAAGTCCAGCGCCGCGTCGACCCACGCCGCGGCGTCAAGGGTCGGCGCCTGGGCGCGCCCAGCCCGCGCAGCTTGTTGCATGGGGACCACCGTAACTTCGATTACGCTTTTGCGGCCCAGCGGGCTTGTGGACAAGCCGCAAGACTTGGGCGACCGTACACGAGTGTATGGCTGGGCAAAAGACCTGGCGCACCGGGGAGGGAGCAATGTCAAAGCAACGTGATCGGTTTGGCGCGCGGTTCGGCGCGGTGATGGGGGCTGTGCTTGGCATTGGCGCGCTCGCAGCGGCGCCGGCCTTCGCGCAAAGCGTCGACGCGGCGGACGACGACGTCATCGTCACGGCGCTGAAGCATGGCGAGCGCGACGTGCAGGACGTGCCGGTGGCCGTTACGGCGTTCGGCGAAGAGCAGCTCGAAGCGCTAAACTACCAGGATCTGCAGAGCCTCACCTACGTGATGCCGAATGTGCAGCTCGAGGATATCGGCACAGCGCGCGGCGTCGCCAACTTTTCGATCCGCGGCCTTGGCATCAACAGCTCGATCCCCTCGGTCGACCCGACGGTCGGCGTGTTTATCGATGGCATGTATCTCGGCATCAACGCGGGCGTTCTTGCCGACAATTTCGACCTTGCCGGCCTTGAAGTGCTGCGCGGCCCGCAGGGCGTACTGTTCGGGCGCAACGTCACAGGCGGCGCGGTGGTGATCCGCACGGCGGCGCCGACCGACGAGTTCGAAGTCAGCGCCGGCCTCGCAGTCGAGACCGGGCTCAATTACATCGGCGACCTTGCGGTCAACGTGCCCCTGATGCCCGGCGTGCTGAGCGCGCGCTTCTCCACCTACTACAATGAGGACGAGGGCTGGTTCGAGAACGACTTCAACGGCCAGCAGTTTGGCGGCGGCGAATTGCGCATCTACCGCGGCGCGCTGCGCCTGACGCCCACGCCGAACCTCGACATGATCCTGCGACTGGAGCAGGGATCAAGCGACGGTGACGGCCCGGCTTCGCAAAACCACGCGCTGTTCGCGCGGGATTCGTTCGATTTCTCGATCAACAATCGCGGCTACGGCTCGGGCGATTGGGAGCAGGCGATCTGGGAAACCAATTTGGACGTCGGATTCGGCGACGGCACTATCACCAACATCGCCAGCTGGCGCGACTACGAGGGACTGTCCAGCGGCGACATCGACGCGACGCCCAACAACACGTTCCATTCCCGAGCCGTGAACCTGCAGGAGCAGTGGAGCAACGAGCTGCGCTACGCCGGCACGTTCGGGCCGATCGACCTCGTGGCTGGGCATTACTGGTTCCGCCAGACGCTGTTCTACATCGAGGAGCGCCTGCTGTTCGGCGCGCTGAACCGCACGGGCGGGGGCGACGGCGACTTCTCTACCTGGGGCGTGTTCGCCAATGCTGACTGGCATCTCACCGATCAGCTCACGCTGAACCTCGGCGTGCGCTACACGGAAGAGAACAAGGACGCCCGCGTGTCGCGCATTCGCGCGGCGACGGACAATCTGAGCGGCGCGATCGTGGTGCCCGGCGAATTCCAGTCGGGCGGCAGCATCGACAACCGGTCGCTCAATTTCTCGGACAGCCCGTTCGATCTTTCCTGGAGCGACACGTCTCCGCGCATCGGCCTGCAGTGGCAGCCCAATCCGGACACGAATCTGTACGCGTTCGCGGCGCGCGGCTTCCGCAGCGGCGGCGTCAATTTCCGCGTCACCACGCTGAATCCGCTCGTGGGCACGGGCGCGCCGACGCCGTTCGACGCCGAAGAGCAGACGTCCTACGAAATCGGCTGGAAGCAGGAATTCTGGGATGGCCGCGGCCGGCTGAACATCGCCCTTTACGAAAACCAGATCGAGGGCATGCAGCGCGAAACCAACGTGCCTGAGACCGGGTCAGGCGTGCAGCAGGTGATCGTCAATGCCGGCGACGCCACCATCCGCGGCGCCGAACTCGAAGCGCGGCTGGGGCTCACCGACACGTTCATGATCCAGCTGCAGGCCGGTTACACGGACGGCGAGTACGACACCGTGACCGCCGACCTGAACGGCGACGGCGTCGTCACGGCCGCGGACGCCGCGCTCGAAATTCCCCGGCTCGCGCCGTGGACCTACGGCGTCTCGCTGCTGCACGACGCCAATCTCTTCGGCGGCACGCTGTCGAGCCGCGTCAGCTACAATCACCGCGACGAAAACTTCTACACCGACAACAATCGCGGCCGGCTGAACGAGGCCGACATCGTCGACGCCAACTTCACCTGGCGGCCGGCGGACGCGAACTGGTCGTTCTCGCTCTACGGCAACAACCTCACCGACGAGACCACGTTCGGCGGGGACACGCAGCTGCCAGACATCGCCGCGTTCGGCGGCGATGGCGCGGGCCCGTTGCCACCGCCGACCTTCTCGCCCTTGAACAAGGGACGCGTGATCGGCGCCCGGCTGCGGGTCGATTTCTAGGCCGCGCTAAACTCTCTCCCATCTCGGCCGCGGGGCTTTGCTCCGCGGCCGTTTTGTTTGCGCCGAGATGCGCGCAGGCGCAGCGTGCGGGCAATGGTGCAAAACCCTTCACCACGACGCGGCGGCGCAGGGCTGCTTGCGGCGATATTGTTGATCGCCGCCGCGGCGATCGCGTTCGCGCCGGGTTTGATCAGCGTATGGCTTGGCGGCTTGATTGGGCGCGTTTGGGCGACAGCGCTGGCTGCAATTGCGGCGCTGCTCGGTGGGCTATTCGGGCGCGGGTGAACGAAGACGTCCGGCGCGTCTGAAGTGTCCCGCGGCGACGGCATCGGCAGAGCCAGGGCCGCGACCGGCGTCAGCCGAGGCTCGACACGCGCGTGCCGGGTCCTTATAAGCCCCGCTTCCCGTGCGGGAGGGCATGCCACCCGGACCGCGCACCCACTCAGGTCGGGCGGTTTAGCGATCGTTCGGCGTCAAGCGAGAGGCCAACATGGCTAAGAAGGTTCTGGGGCAGATCAAGCTCCAGGTGCCGGCAGGGGCTGCGAACCCGTCGCCCCCGATCGGCCCCGCGCTGGGTCAGCGCGGTTTGAACATCATGGAATTCTGCAAGGGCTTTAACGCCCGCACGCAGGACATGCCGAAGGGCGATCCGTGCCCTGTCGTCATCACCTATTACCAGGACAAGAGCTTCACCTTCGAGATCAAGACGCCGCCGGCGTCGTTCCTGATCAAGAAGGCCGCGAAGCTGCCGACGGCGAAAAAGCCGGGCTCGGGCTCGAAGACGCCAGGCGTGAACACGGTCGGGCGCATCACCATGGCCCAGTGCAAAGAAATCGCGAAGGTCAAGCAGAAGGACCTGAACGCCGCCGATCTCGACCAGGCCGCGAAGATGATCGCCGGCACCGCCCGCTCGATGGGCGTGGAAGTGGTGGGGTAAGCCATGGCCGAAGAGAAAAAGACCAAAGGCCCGAAGCTGCCGAAGCGTCAGCAGAAGAGCCATGCCGGCATCGACAGCCGCAAGCTGCATACGCTCGACGAAGCGGTGAAGCTGATCAAGGCGCGCGCGAACGCAAAATTCGACGAAACCGTCGAAGTGGCGATGAACCTCGGCGTCGATCCGAAATATCCGGACCAGCAGGTGCGCGGAGTCGTCTCGCTGCCGAACGGGACGGGGCGCTCGGCGCGCGTTGCGGTGTTCGCCAAGGGCGCCAAGGCCGAGGAAGCGCGCGCGGCGGGCGCGGACATCGTCGGCGAGCAAGACCTGTTCGAGCGCATCAACGGCGGCACGATCGATTTCGATCGTCTGATTGCAACGCCCGACATGATGGCGCTGGTGGGCAGACTCGGCAAAGTGCTGGGCCCGCGGGGGCTTATGCCCAACCCGAAAGTGGGCACCGTGACCATGGACGTGAAGAAGGCCGTGGCCGACGCCAAGGGCGGGGCGGTTGAGTTCCGCGTCGAAAAGGCGGGCATCGTGCACGCCGGCGTCGGCAAGGCGAGCTTCTCGGAAGAGCAGATCCGTCAGAACGTGAAGGCCTTCATCGACGCGGTGGCCAAGGCCAAGCCGACAGGCGCGAAGGGCACGTTCGTGAAGAAGGTGGCCATCTCCACGACGATGGGCCCTGGCGTGCGGGTCGATCCGCTCAACGCGACGGCGCAGGGATAAGCGGAGAGGGCGCCGTAGGGCGGGAGCGCCCCCTAGACTAAATTAGCATCGCAGCCTTACGGCGCGAACATCTCACCGAGTCTGGCGAGCACGGCGCGTGCTTCGGCAGCGTCGAGCGTCGCAAGGTGCTGTGCGAGTCTTCTCTTGTCGACCGCGCGCATCTGATCGAGCGCGACGTCGCCGGCGACACCGTTGACGAGGACAGGTACCCGCGTCGGCCACGAGCGCCGTTTCGATGTGAGCGGCGCGACGATCACGGTGCGCAGCGCCTGGTTGGCTTCGTCGGGAGAGACGATCACGCCCGGCCGCGTCTTGCCGATCTCGGCGCCGAGCACCGGATCCAGACGCACGATATGAATCTCGAAGCGCTTCGCCACGTCGTCAGGCCGAGTCGAGAGAGGCGTCCAACCAGTCGCGGTCTTCCTCGGTCAGAGGTTCGCCCCCGGCCGCTTGAAACGCCTCTGTCCAGCCGGCTCTAGGCGCGTCTATGGGAGCAAGCACGATGCGCCCATTCTCGACGCTGAGCTCGGCGGCGTCGGTGAAGCGGCATTGCTCAAGCACCGCCTTTGGCAGCCTGATGCCCCGCGAGTTGCCGATCGAGACGATTGCGACCTTCATTCTTAGTATTTACAATGTGCCCACAGAGAACACAACGCATTCTTACGGCACGCCGGAGAGCTCGAGCGACACGCGCGGACTTGTTGTGCTGGACGGCGATGACTGCCGCGGAACGGATCGGCGCGGGGGACGGTTGGATCGGCGGCGGCCGAAGGACCAACTCATGCTCGATGCGCTCATTCCGCTTGCATTGCTCTCGCCCTACCTGCTGATGCTGGCGGCGCTGGCGGTGCAGCCCGCGGCGGTGATCCCCCTCGACGACGATTGAACAACAGCGCAATTCCAAGCGGGTAATGAGAGTCGCGGCGGCGTGAAGGAACGCTTGCGCACGGACCGCGCTGGTAGGTGAGGCGGGACGGTCCTTCTCCTAGGCACGGGGGCCGTCTCTGGCCGGCGCAGGCGCGCCACAGCCCGCTTGCCAAGCACAAAGAATTGTGCCTCGCCCCCTTGCGAGGGCAAAGCAAACCGTGCATATCGCCCCGTTCGGCGGGGCGTTAACCCGTCGAAACCTGTCCGAGACTGCAGGCGCTACGCATGTGGCGGCCCGAGAGGGCCTCGCGCGCGTGGCTTAAATCGTTGAAAGCCTTCGGCTTTCTGGGCCCGCAATAGACAGAAGCTGACGTTTTTCGGGGCGGTCTGTCAAGTCCGCTCCCGCAGGCCGGCCTCTGGGACAGGCAGCGCGCGGGCCGCGCGCCGCTCGGGGGTTTTTCCGCCGGCCGGCTGGTCCACGTGCGCTAAGGGGCGCCCGGATCGGCCGGGGGCCCAACTGAGAGAGGACCCGCAATGGATCGTGCTCAGAAGGCCGAAACGGTGGAGAGCCTGAAAGGGGTTTTCGCCGGGGCGGGCGTGGTGGTCGTCAGCCACTATGCCGGCCTGACCGTTGCGGACATGACGGTGCTGCGCAACCGGCTTCGTTCCGAAGGCGGCGCGCTCAAAGTGGTGAAGAACCGGCTGGTGAAGCTGGCCATCGCCGACACGCCGAAGGCGTCGGCTGCGGACTTGTTCACCGGCCCCACGGCCATCGCGTATTCCGCTGACCCGATCGCGGCCGCCAAGGTCGCCGTCGCGTACGCCAAGGAAAAAGAACAGTTCGCCATTCTCGGCGGGCTGTTCGGCGATCAGCTGCTCGACAAGCAAGGTGTGACCGCGCTCGCGACGCTGCCTTCGCTCGACGAGCTGCGCGGCAAGATCATCGGCCTGGTGCAGGCGCCCGCGACCAAAATCGCCGGCGTGCTCGCCGCGCCCGGCGGTCAGCTGGCCCGCGTCATCAACGCCTACGCCACCAAGGACGCCGCCTAACCGTCATTTCCGCGAAACATCGAACACCAACGTCAGGAACCAAGATCATGGCTAAGCTGGAAAAGATCGTCGAAGACCTCTCGTCGCTCACCGTCCTGGAAGCGGCTGAGCTGGCGAAGATGCTGGAAGAGAAGTGGGGCGTTTCCGCCGCTGCGCCGGTCGCCGTCGCTGCGGCGCCGGGCGCCGCCGCCGCCGCCGCGCCTGCTGAAGAGAAGACCGAGTTCACGGTCATGCTCGCCGCGGCGGGCGACAAGAAGATCGAAGTCATCAAGGAAGTGCGCGCCATCACTGGCCTGGGCCTCAAGGAAGCCAAGGACCTGGTGGAAGGCGCGCCCAAGCCGGTGAAGGAGGGCGTGAACAAGGCCGATGCCGAAAAGTTCAAAGCTCAGCTTGAAAAAGCCGGCGCGAAGGTCGAATTGAAGTAACTCACACACAACACCCGGACGCTGGGGCCGCTCAAAGGCGGCCCTGGCTCCGGCATTTCGCGTCTCAAACACGCGACGAAGCGCCCACCGCCCGGGGCGCCTCGAGAAAGGGTCGGGCCTGCGGCGCGAACCGCAGCGTTCCAGGGGCAATAGGCGGCTCATGCGCCGCGCTCGCGGGTCCTATGGCCGGGGATTCGCCCAGAGCGCAGCGCGCATTGGGAAGACGAGATGGCTCTGTCGTTCACTGGTAAGAAACGTATCCGCAAATCCTACGGCAAGATCCCGGAAGCGGGGCAGATGCCGAACCTGATCGAGGTGCAGAAAAGCTCCTACGATCAGTTCCTGCAAAAGGACCAGCGCCCCTACGAGCGTACGGACGAGGGCCTGCAGGCCGTGTTCAAGTCGGTCTTCCCGATCCGCGATTTCTCCGATCGCGCGGTGCTGGAATACGTCAGCTACGAATTCGAAGAGCCGAAGTTCGACGTCGAAGAATGTCAGCAGCGGGACATGACCTATGCCGCGCCGCTCAAGGTGAAGCTGCGCCTCATTGTTTTCGAAACCGATGAGGAAACCGGCGCGAAGTCGGTGAAAGACATCAAGGAACAGGATGTCTATCTGGGCGACATCCCGTTGATGACGGACAAGGGCACGTTCGTCGTCAACGGCACCGAACGCGTGATCGTTTCCCAAATGCACCGCTCGCCGGGCGTCTTTTTCGACCACGATAAGGGCAAGACGCACGCTTCGGGCAAGCTCCTGTTCGCCGCCCGCGTAATTCCGTACCGCGGCTCCTGGCTTGATTTCGAGTTCGACGCCAAGGACGTGATGTATGTGCGCATCGACCGCAAGCGCAAACTGCCGGCGACGACGCTGCTCTATGCGCTCGGCATGTCGAGCGAGCAGATTCTGGCAACCTTCTATCAGTCCTCGATCTACAAGCGCACGCGCTCGGGCTGGACCACTCGGTATCGCGCCGAGCGTTGGCGCGGCGTGAAGCCGAACTACGACCTGGTCGATGCAAAGACCGGCAAGGTTGTGGCTGAAGCGAACAAGAAAATCTCCGCGCGCGTGGCCAACAAACTCGTCGAAGACGGCGTCGTCGACATCATGGTGCCGAGCGAGGACCTGTTCGACCGCTACATCGCCGAGGACATCGTCAACCCGGAGACGGGCGAGATCTATGTCGAAGCCGGCGATGCGCTGAGTGAAAGCGTGCTGGCGACGTTGATCGAAGCGGGCATCGACGAACTGCCGATCCTCGACATCGATCCGGTGACCAACGGGCCGTACATCCGCAACACGCTGAAGCTAGATAAGAACGAGAACCGCGAGCAGGCGCTATTCGACATCTACCGCGTGATGCGGCCGGGCGAGCCTCCGACGATCGAGACGGCCGAGGCCTTGTTCCAGGGCCTCTTCTCCGATCCGGAGCGCTATGACCTCTCGGCCGTCGGACGCGTGAAGATGAACATGCGTCTCGGGCTCGATACGCCCGACGAAGTGCGCATCCTTCGCCTGGAAGACATCATCGAGGTGCTGCGCACGCTGTCCGATCTGCGCGACGGGCGCGGCGAAGTCGACGACATCGACAACCTCGGCAACCGCCGCGTGCGCTCGGTCGGCGAACTGATGGAGAACCAGTATCGCATCGGCCTCCTGCGCATGGAGCGCGCGATCAAGGAGCGCATGTCTTCCGTCGATATCGAGACGGTGATGCCGCACGATCTGATCAACGCCAAGCCGGCGGCGGCGGCAGTGCGCGAATTCTTCGGCTCCTCGCAGCTGTCGCAATTCATGGATCAGACCAACCCGCTCTCCGAGATCACGCACAAGCGGCGCCTTTCGGCGCTGGGCCCAGGCGGCCTCACGCGCGAGCGCGCGGGCTTTGAAGTGCGCGACGTGCATCCAACGCACTATGGTCGCATCTGCCCGATCGAAACGCCGGAAGGCCCGAACATCGGCCTTATCAACTCGCTGGCGACGCACGCGCGCGTCAACAAGTATGGCTTCATTGAAAGCCCGTACCGCAAGGTGGTGAACGGCAAGCCGACGGACGAGATCCATTATCTGTCGGCAATGGAAGAGGCTAAGCACAAGATCGCGCAGGCCAACGCCGAACTCGACGAAAAGGGCAAGCTCGCCGAAGAGCTGGTGCAGGCCCGCGAAAGCGGCGAAGCCACGCTGATTGCGCGCGAAGAAATCGACCTGATGGACGTCTCGCCCAAACAGGTGGTTTCGGTTGCAGCTTCGCTCATTCCGTTTCTCGAGAATGACGACGCCAACCGTGCGCTGATGGGCTCGAACATGCAGAAGCAGGCGGTGCCGCTCGTGCGCACCGACGCGCCGATCGTCGGCACGGGCATGGAAGGCACTGTCGCGCGCGACTCCGGCGCTGTGATCACAGCGCGCCGCACGGGCGTCGTCGAGCAGGTGGATTCGCAGCGGATCGTCATCCGCGCGACAGAGGAGAAAGATCCCACCAAGCCGGGCGTGGATATTTATCGTCTGCTGAAGTTCCAACGCTCAAATCAGAACACGTGCATCACCCAGCGTCCGATCGTGAAGGTGGGCGACGTGGTGCGCGCCGACGATATCATCGCCGATGGCCCTTCGACGGACCTCGGCGAATTGGCGCTCGGCCGCAACGTGCTCGTCGCGTTCATGCCATGGAACGGCTACAACTTCGAAGACTCGATCTTGATCAGCGAACGCATCGTCCGCGACGATGTGTTCACCTCGATCCACATCGAGGAATTCGAAGTCGCTGCACGCGACACCAAGCTCGGCCCGGAAGAAATCACGCGCGACATTCCCAATGTCGGCGAGGAAGCGCTGCGCAACCTCGACGAAGCAGGGATCGTAGCGATCGGCGCAGAAGTGGAAGCCGGGGACATCCTGGTCGGCAAGGTCACGCCTAAGGGCGAAAGCCCGATGACGCCGGAAGAAAAACTCCTGCGCGCCATTTTCGGCGAGAAGGCCTCTGATGTGCGCGATACATCTTTGCGCTTGCCGCCGGGCGTCAACGGCACGGTCGTCGAAGTGCGCGTGTTCAACCGGCACGGCGTTGAGAAGGATCAGCGTGCACTGCAGATCGAGAAGGACGAAGAACAGCGCTTAGCCAAGGACCGCGATGACGAACTCGCGATCCTGGAGCGCAACATATTCGGCCGCCTGGAAGAAATCCTGATCGGCAAGATCGCTGCGTCCGGCCCGAAGGGTTTCAAGAAGGGCGAGATCACCGCCGAGTCGCTAGAACCGCTCAGCCACGGCCAATGGTGGCAGATCGGTCTCGAAGATGAGAACGCGATGGCCGAGATCGAAGCGCTGAAAAAGCAATACGACGACGCCAAGAAGCGTCTCGATTCGCGCTTCCACGACAAGGTCGACAAGCTGCGCCGCGGCGATGAGCTGCCCCCCGGCGTCATGAAAATCGTCAAGGTGTTCGTTGCCGTGAAGCGCAAGCTGCAGCCGGGCGACAAGATGGCCGGGCGTCACGGCAACAAGGGCGTCATCTCCAAGATCGTGCCGATCGAGGACATGCCGTTTCTGGAAGACGGCACGCATGTCGACATCGTGCTGAATCCTCTCGGCGTGCCCTCGCGCATGAATGTGGGGCAGATCCTGGAAACGCACCTCGGTTGGGCTTGCGCCGGCATCGGCAGACAAATCGGCGAAGCGCTGCGCGTGCTCGAACGCGACGGCGACAGGAAGCCGCTGGAAACCAGGCTCAAGGAATTCTACGGTCCCAGAGAGGCGCTGCCGAAGGACGTCGAGGAACTGAAAGAGCTGGCGCACAATATCGAGAAGGGCGTGCCGGTTGCGACGCCTGTATTCGACGGCGCCAAGGACAGCGACATCCGCGAACTGCTGAAGCGCGCCGGCTATTCCGAGACGGGACAGGTCACGCTGTTCGACGGCCAGACCGGCGAACAGTTCAAGCGTCCGGTCACGGTCGGCTACATCTACATGCTGAAGCTGCACCACCTGGTCGACGACAAGATTCACGCGCGCTCGATCGGCCCGTACTCGCTCGTCACCCAGCAGCCGCTGGGCGGTAAGGCGCAGTTCGGCGGCCAGCGCTTCGGCGAAATGGAGGTATGGGCGCTCGAAGCTTACGGCGCGGCCTACACGCTGCAGGAAATGCTGACCGTGAAGTCCGACGACGTCGCCGGTCGCACCAAGGTCTACGAGGCCATTACGCGCGGGCACGACACGTTCGAGGCGGGCATTCCGGAAAGCTTCAACGTGCTTGTGAAGGAAATGCGCTCGCTCGGCCTCAATGTGGAGCTGATCGACGGAACGCGGTTGAAAGCGGCGGAATAGGCGCGGGGCCTCGGACGCGGCGCATGCCGCGATCCTGGATCGCGAAGGAAAAGAATTTGCCCTGGATTCCGGATCGCGCTTCGCGGCTCCGGAATGACGAAGGTAGAGACCGATGAACGCAATGAACCAGGACCTGATCAACAACACGTTCGGCAATCAGCCGCCAGCGCCTGTGTTCGATCAGATCAGGATCTCGATCGCGAGCCCGGAGCAAATCCGCTCCTGGTCGTTCGGCGAGATCAAGAAGCCCGAGACGATCAACTACCGCACGTTCAAGCCGGAACGTGACGGCCTCTTCTGCGCGCGGATTTTCGGGCCGATCAAGGACTATGAGTGCTTGTGCGGCAAGTACAAGCGGATGAAGTACAAGGACATCATCTGCGAAAAGTGCGGCGTGCAGGTCACGCTGCAGCGGGTGCGCCGCGAGCGGATGGGCCATATCGAATTGGCCGCGCCTGTCGCGCACATCTGGTTCCTGAAGTCGCTGCCGAGCCGCATCGCGCTGATGCTCGACATGCCGCTCAAAGACATCGAGCGCGTCCTTTACTTCGAGCAGTACATTGTCATCGAGCCGGGTCTCACGCCGCTGTCGGCCAAGCAGCTGCTGACGGAAGAGGAATATATCCGCGCCCAGGACGAGCACGGAGAAGACAGCTTTACCGCCGCGATCGGCGCCGAAGCGATCCGCGAACTCTTGATGCAGCTCAACCTCGAAAAGGAGGCCGAGCAGCTGCGCAAGGAAATCGCTGAATCGACTTCGGAGCTGAAGCCGAAGAAGCTGGCCAAGCGCCTGAAGCTAGTCGAGGCGTTCATCCGGTCCGGCAACAAGCCGGAGTGGATGATCCTGACGGTCGTACCGGTCATACCGCCGGAACTGCGCCCGCTGGTGCCGCTCGACGGCGGCCGTTTTGCGACGTCGGATCTGAACGACCTTTATCGCCGCGTCATCAACCGCAACAACCGCCTGAAGCGGCTGATGGAGCTGCGCGCGCCGGACATCATCATCCGCAACGAAAAGCGCATGCTGCAGGAAGCCGTCGACGCGCTCTTCGACAACGGCCGCCGTGGGCGCGTCATCACCGGCGCCAACAAACGCCCGCTGAAATCGCTCGCCGACATGCTGAAGGGCAAGCAGGGCCGCTTTCGGCAGAACCTCCTCGGCAAGCGCGTCGACTATTCGGGCCGCTCTGTCATCGTGGTCGGTCCGGATCTCAAGCTGCACCAGTGCGGCTTGCCGAAGAAGATGGCGCTCGAACTGTTCAAGCCGTTCATCTATGCGCGCCTCGACATCAAAGGCCTGTCGGGCACAGTGAAGCAGTCGCGCCGCATGGTGGAAAAGGAGCGCCCGGAAGTTTGGGACGTGCTCGAAGAAGTCATTCGCGAGCACCCCGTTCTCCTGAACCGCGCGCCGACGCTGCACCGCCTCGGCATCCAGGCGTTCGAGCCGAAGCTGATCGAAGGCAAGGCGATCCAGCTGCACCCGCTGGTGTGCGCCGCGTTCAACGCCGACTTCGACGGCGACCAGATGGCCGTGCACGTGCCGCTGTCGCTGGAAGCGCAGCTGGAAGCGCGCGTGCTGATGATGTCCACCAACAACATCCTCTCGCCCGCGAACGGCAAGCCGATCATCGTGCCCAGCCAAGATATCGTGCTAGGTCTCTACTACCTGTCGATCATGAAGGAAGGCGAGCCGGGCGAAGGCAAGCTGTTCGGCTCGATGGGTGAAATCGAAGCCGCGCTCGAAGCCGGCGCGGTGACGCTGCACACAAGGATCAAGGCGCGGTTCGAAACGGTCGACGAGAACGGCAAACCTGTGCGCCGCACGATCGATACGACGCCTGGCCGCATGAAGATGGCCGAGCTTTTGCCGAAGCATCCGAAGATCGGCTACGAGCTTCTGGACACGACGCTGACCAAGAAGGAAATCGGCAACCTGATCGACGCCGTCTATCGCCACACCGGCCAGAAGGCGACGGTCATTTTCGCCGACCGCATCATGCAGCTCGGCTTCCGCGAAGCCTGCAAGGCGGGCATCTCGTTCGGCATGAGCGACATGATTGTGCCGGCCGCGAAGGAGCGTCTGGTCGAGGAAACGCGCAAGCGCGTGGCCGAATACGAAAAGCAGTACGCCGACGGCCTCATCACCAAGGGCGAGAAGTACAACAAGGTGGTCGACGCTTGGTCGAAGTGCACCGACAAGGTCGCCGACGCGATGATGGACGAGGCCTCCAAGCCGGCCAGGGAGCGAGGCGGTCGTCTGGGCGAACTCAACTCTGTGTTCATGATGGCGCACTCCGGCGCCCGCGGTTCGAAGAACCAGATGAAGCAGCTCGCCGGCATGCGCGGCCTGATGGCCAAGCCGTCGGGCGAAATCATCGAGACGCCGATCATCTCGAACTTCAAGGAAGGCCTCTCGGTGCTCGAGTACTTCAACTCAACGCACGGCGCCCGCAAGGGCCTCGCCGACACGGCGCTCAAGACCGCGAATTCGGGCTACCTCACGCGCCGCCTCGTCGACGTGGCGCAGGACTGCATCATCACCGAAGAGGATTGCGGCACAGCCGAAGGCATTGAGATGCGCGCCGTAATCGATGGAGCGGACATCGTCGTGTCGCTAGGCCAGCGCATTCTTGGCCGCACGGCCGCGACCGACGTGGTCGATCCCGGCAGCGGCAAGGTGATCGCGCCGGCGGGCACATACCTCGAAGAGGACATCGTCGCCGCCATCGAGCGCGCTGGCGTCCAGGCCGTGAAAGTGCGTTCGGTGCTGACGTGCGACACGCGCACGGGCGTCTGCGGCGCCTGTTACGGGCGCGATCTCGCGCGCGGCACGCCGGTCAATGTCGGCGAAGCGGTGGGCGTCATCGCGGCGCAGTCGATCGGCGAGCCGGGCACGCAGCTCACGATGCGTACGTTCCACATCGGCGGCGCCGCGCAGGTCGCCGAAACGTCGGCGATGGAATCGGCGCACGAAGGCAAGGTGCGTTTCGTCAACCGCAACACCGTGAAGAACGCGAATGGCGATCTCATCGTCATGAGCCGCAACATGGAAGTCGTGGTGGTGGACGATGAGGGCAAGGAGCGGCAGAGCTTCAAGCTGCCGTTTGGCGCGCGCCTCAGGGTGGACGAAAAGTCGAAAGTCTCGCGCGGCGACCGCATCGCCGAGTGGGATCCTTATTCGACGCCGATCCTCACCGAAGTGGCGGGCCGCGTGAAGTTCGAGGACATCGTTGACGGCATTTCGGCGCGCGACGAGTTCGACGAAGCCACGGGCATTTCCTCCAAGGTCATCATCGACTGGCGGGCGACTGCGAAGGGCTCGGACCTGAAGCCGGCGATTTCCGTCGGCGACGGCAAGAAGTCCAAGAGCTACACGCTGCCGGTCGGCGCCATTCTCTCCGTCGCCGATGGCGATGAAGTGACGCCGGGCCAGGATCTCGCGCGCATGCCGACGGGCGGCGCCAAGACGCGCGACATCACGGGCGGTCTGCCGCGCGTGGCGGAGCTGTTTGAGGCGCGCCGGCCGAAGGATCACGCGATCATCGCCGAAATCGACGGGCGCGTGGAGTTCGGCAAGGACTACAAGAACAAGCGCCGGCTGAAGCTCGTGCCGGAAGCCGAAGATCAAGAGCCGATCGAGTACATGATCCCGAAGGGCAAACATATTCCGGTGCAGGAAGGCGACTTCGTGAAGAAGGGCGATTACCTGCTCGACGGCAATCCCGCCCCGCAGGACATCCTCTCGATCCTTGGCGTGGAAGCCCTGGCGAACTATCTCGTGGAGGAAATCCAGAAGGTCTATCGTCTGCAGGGCGTGCCGATCAACGACAAGCACATCGAGGTGATCGTTCGCCAGATGCTGCAGAAGGTCGAGATCATCGAGGCGGGCGACACCGAGTACCTCAAGGGCGAAGCGGTGGACGCGCTCGATCTCGAGGATGAGAACCGGCGCGTGTCGGAGCTTGGCCTGAAGCCCGCCACCGCGCAGCCGATGCTGCTCGGCATCACCAAGGCGAGCTTGCAGACGCGGTCGTTCATCTCGGCCGCGTCGTTCCAGGAGACGACGCGCGTGCTCACCGAAGCCGCTTCCTACGGCAAGTCGGACACGCTCGAGGGTCTCAAGGAAAACGTGATCGTCGGCCGCCTGATCCCGGCGGGCACGGGCGGCCAATTGCGCCGCTACCAGAAGCTCGCGGCCGAACGCGACGAACAGCTCGCGATCGAACGCGCCGAGGACGCTGCGAAGCTGGCTGCCCAACGCCAGCCCGAGGCGGCCGAATAAGACAGGCAGAGGAAACGTCCAGAACAAGCACGGCCCGGGAGCAATCCCGGGCCGTTATTCTTTGGAGTGCTAACCCTCGCCTATTGCCGGTCAGCGCACCCTCTCTCGTTCAGGCGCACGGTGTGTCTTCGCTTCGAACCTCGGCTTGGGCAAAAGCCGAAAGCGGGTCTGGCACCAGGCGAAGTCGACGCCAACATCGAGCAAAGCGTCGGAGCGGCCGCACGGGCAGGCGAACTCCATCACCGCCGCGACCGTGTAGGTCTCGCCGACAACGAGCGGCACGGGCTCGCCCGTCACGTGGTTCGGGGCAGCGTTGACGCAGAGAACCAAGTCGCCGGGGCCAACGGCGTAGCTCATGCCTTTTATCCCTCGCCGGTGCAGAGAGGATAAACCTGGGCGAGCAGGCGGCAATCCCGGGCCGTAAGTTTGTCAGCTTCGCCGCCGTGAAGGCGTCAGCTGCTGGGACGAGCGCCCCGGCGCACATTGAGCCTTCGCTCTATCGAACGCATCGTGTAGCCAAGGGAGCAAAGATTGGAGCAGAGCCGCTGGCGCAGCGGCTCAGTTGGCCATCGACCAGGTCGTAACATGCCGGACTTTCTGGAAATCATGCTGAGAGGCGGGACGGTCACGACCTTCCTGCTGCTCAGCCTTTTCCTTTTGCGCGATGGGGGCGACCGGACTTTGGCGCGCCTTGGGGCGCTGTTCTGCCTCAGCACCGGCTGGTGGGCGTTAAACGCGCCGCCCTTCATCCCGTGGAGTTACACTTGGGCCCTCCCGCTTTGGGTGCTCTCTCACGGCAAATACGCGGCCTTCTGGCTCTTCTCCCGCGCACTGTTCGAGGACGGCTTCAAAATGAAGGCGTCGGATTGGGCGGTGTGGGGCGGCATGGTGGTGCTGGGTTCGGTTTGGCATCTTGGCAGCGAGTTCGGGCTTGCCACGAGATGGCTCGAAATCCCGCGCCAGACAGCGCACATCGTTCTCGCTGCCCTGGCCGCCTGGGTCGCATGGAAGGGACGCGGCGGCGACCTGGTTGAGCCACGCCGGCGCGCGCGGATCGCCTATATCCTGCTCTGCAGCCTGCTGATGATCGGCATCACCGCATCCTATATCGCCCCTGGGATGCCGGGTCCGCTGGTCGTCGATCTTAATGTGCTCAGATTGTTTGTCATGGCGGTCGGCATGGCCCTGCTGGTCTCGGGGCTGAAATCTGAGGAGATGTTTTCGACGGCCGGCGAGGCGATCGCGCCGGCGACGGGCGAGGCGAAGAGCGTTGTTGTCTGCACCGATCCTGCCGAGGCGCGCCTGCTGACGACGCTGCAGCGACTAATGGAAGAAGAACGCGTCTATAAGGAGCCGGGGCTGACGATCGGCGCGCTCGCGTCGGTCGCCGGCGCGCCGGAATATGTCTTGCGCCGTTTGATCAACGGGGGGCTCGGCTACAGGAACTTCAACGCCTACCTCAACGCGTGGCGCTTGGAAGACGCCAAGGCGGCCCTGCGCGACCCTGCACAGCGAGACGTCCCGATTTCGACCATCGCGCTCGATGCCGGCTTCAGTTCCCTAGGTCCGTTCAACCGGGCTTTCAAGGCGGCCGAGGGCATGACCCCAAGCGAGTTTCGAGACCGCGCGCAGGCGCCGGGAGCGGTGAGAGGCTCGCCGATTTTGACATCCGCCTAGCCGTTTTTGAAATGCGGCGCGCGCAGGCGGGGCGATTTCTCTAATCGAGCAGGCGATGGCCTCGTAGGAGCCCCGCCCGCAGTGCGCATTTTGCCTGTTCTCGCCGTATCGGTCTTCGCCGCCGTCGCGACGCCCGCAGAAAACCATTGGAGGAGAAACGCAATGATCGGACTTTCGAAGCGCAACCTCATCGTCGGCGCGGCGGCGTTCGCTGTCGCCGCGGTCGCGGGCGTTAGCGTTACACGCAACGCCGAAGCGGTTGAGACCGGCGCGCAGGCGCCAGCCTTCTCGGTCCGCGACGCTAATAGCGCGACGCGCACGCTGGCGGAGTTTCGCGGCCGCACCGTCGTGCTCGAATGGACCAATTCCGGCTGCCCCTACGTGCGCAAGCATTATGACAGCGGCAACATGCAGGCTTTGCAGCGCGAAGCGACGGCCGATGGCGTGGTGTGGCTGCAGGTGATTTCCTCGGCGCCCGGCGAACAGGGCTATCTCGACGGTCCGGGCGCGCTGGCGCGCGTGCGCACCGACAATGCCGCCCCGACCGCGACACTGCTCGATCCCACCGGCGTCATGGGCCGCGCCTACGGGGCGACCAACACGCCGCAAATGTTCATCATCGGCGGCGACGGACGCGTGCTCTATCAGGGCGCGATCGACGATCGCCCGTCGGCGCGCCCGTCCTCGCTCGAAGGGGCGCATAATTACGTGCGCGCTGCGCTTGCGGACATCGAAGCGGGCCGGCCCGTGCAGGTCGCGGAAACGACGCCCTATGGGTGTTCGGTCAAGTACGGATAAGAAATAGCTTTGCACAAAGCCAAGGCGCGCGCCGTCAATGCGGGGCGCGCCTTTTTTTTGCATGATGACGCGCTCTGTAGAGCGTCGGCGCCGACCTGATCGCAGCCTTCAAAATCGGCGCCTTGCCGATTGTGAAATCGGCCTAGCCGATTTCGAAACGCGGCGCGCAGAGGCAAGGCGAGCGCATTAGTCGATGAGGCGAAACCTTTAAGGAGCTTCGCCTTGTCCCACTCCAAAGTTCGCCGTCTTGGCCTAATCTGTAGCGTCGCCATTGCGGCGCTCATTGGCTTCTGGCCAGACGCCGCGCACGCTCAGCGCGCCGACGAGAACGCGGTGAGGTCAGCCGAAGACGCCTTCGGCACCAGCGTCGGCAATGAGCGCATTGGCCTCTACAGCGACTTCGATGCGCGTGGATTCAGCCCCGTCGCGGCGGGCAACATTCGCCTCGAAGGTCTCTACATCGACAATCCCACGGGATTCACCGGGCGGTTGGTCTCCGGCTCCACCCTGCGTGTCGGTATTGCCGCACAAGGCTATCCCTTTCCGGCGCCCACGGGTCTCGCCGACTACACGCTGAGACGCGTCGGAGACGAGAGCGTAGTGACGGTCAACGCGACAGTCGGACCTTTTGGCGGCCGACTTTTCAGCATTGACACCCAGCAACCCTGGATGGACGGCGACTTGGGCTTCGCCGGCGGCGTGGCCTATGGCACGAGCGAGCCGACGCCGGGCGCCATCGACGAAATCTTTGCGGCCGGCGGCGTCTTGCACTGGCAAGCGAGCGAGCAGCTGCTGATCCAGCCGTTCGCTGCCGCCTTCGATCTGCCGAGCCTGCGCTCAACGCCGCTTGTGTTTACCGACGGCGCATCGGCGCCGCCGAGCTCGCCAGCGCGCAACCTGAGTCCCGATTGGGTTTGGAGCCGGGCCTTTCGTCCGCTGTACGGGACATTGGCGAGCTATCGGGCAAGCGAGGCCTGGACCATCAGAGGGGGCCTCTTTCGCGTCGAGAACGAAAACGAACGTCAGCGCACCATCCTGCTGAGGAACACGCAACCCGACGGCTCGGTCGACAGGTTCGTCGCCGCCAGCCAGGACCAGAGTTTCAGTTCGACTTCGGGGGAGCTTCGCGCGACCTGGACGGAAACCGATGGGCCCTTCGCGCACGCAATCCATTTCTCGGCGCGAGGACGCGCCGCCGACCGCATTTATGGCGGCGGCGTGCTGCAGGCGCTCGGGCCGGGCAGTCTCTACGAGGATGCGTCCAGCTTGCCGGAGCCCGCGTTCGGATTCGGAGCGCAGAGCCATGACGAGGTGCGTCAAACGACGCTTGGCGTCGCCTATAGCGGCGTGTGGGCGGGGCGCGGCGAGCTGAGATTGGGACTGCAGAACGCCGATTATCAGAAAACAGTGTTCGCGCCCGGCCAGCCCGAGGTCGTCTCCACTGACAATCCCTGGCTCTACGACGCGGCGCTCGCCGTTCAACTTAGCGGTGGGCTTTCGGCGTACGCGGGCTACACAGTGGGTCTGGAAGAAAGTCCGGTGGCGCCGGAAAACGCCGTTAATCGTAACGAAGCGCCGCCTGCACTGAGCACCAGTCAACGCGATGCGGGAATCCGTTATCGCCTGACGCCAAGCCTGACGCTTGTCGCGGGCGTGTTCGACGTCAGGAAACCCTACTTCAATCTCGATCCTGCTCAGGTCTATCGCGAGCTCGGCGAAGTGCGCCATCAGGGCGTTGAGCTGTCGCTCGCTGGCCGTCCTATCGAAGGGCTCACGTTGGTCGCAGGAGCGGTGTTGCTGGACGGCGAGGTGAGCGGAGAACTTGTCGATCTCGGCATCATCGGCCCGCGTCCCGTCGGCCAGACCGAGCGGCAGCTGCGTTTGAACCTCGACTACCAGCTGCCGTGGAATCCCGATCTGTCAGTGGACTTGGCGCTGCTCAGCACCGGCGATCGCGCTGCGAGCAGCGCGCCGCAAGCAGCGCTGGGCGGCGAGCAATTCACGCAACCCGGGCGCACGACGCTCGACCTCGGAGCGCGCTGGCGATTTCAGATCGGAGATGGGCGCGCCGTGGCGCGCCTGCAGGTGCAGAACGTGACCGACAACCGCGAATGGGACGTCGCCTCCAACGGCGCCTTCACCATGAGCAGCCCCCGGCGCGTGTCTTTGTCTGTCACCGCCGACTTTTGAACTGAATTCGCCGCGTGGGTCGCCAATGCACGGCCCGGGAGCAGCCCCGGGGTCGTTGCATTGGCGCGGTTCTCGGCGGAGCGTTGTGATGGCCACGCTCTCTTCATTGCGTTGGAATCTGCGGGCCTCCGGGCGGCGGCTGATCCTGCGGCGGGCGCTGCGGGCCGGAGCCGAACTGGTAGGTGAGGGCAAAGCGCACGCGCGCGCCGGGGCTTGAGAATTCGGTGCGCTCGAAATAGGCGGCCGTCGTCGTTTCGTTGACGTTGTCTTGGGTGCTGAAAATGTCCTGCGCTGTCAGCGTGCCGTAGAGACGATCGGCGAGTTTGCGCCGCCAGGTGAAATTGGCGACGACGAATTCGTCGAGGTCGCTCTGCAACGTGTGGCGCGGCCCCTGGAAGCGCAACTCAAATTGCAGCTGATCGGCGCCGACGACGTTCTGATCGGGATCGCGATAGTCCAACGAGACCGACCCGTCATATTCGAACTCGTTGCGCCGGGTGATGACGCCGCCCGTGAGGAAGTCGAACTCCCGCTCCATCAGGTTGACGTTGGCCGAATAGCGCCAGCGCTCGCTCAACGGTCCGCGCAGAATCGCCTGCAGGCCGCGCTGCTCGCTCGTGCCCGCATTGACCGTTGTGGTCACGATGGTCCCGTCCGGCAGGGTTTCGGTGAATGGCGAGAAGATGTCCTCGCTGATGCGGTCATAAAAGGTGAGACTGAAACTGCGGCCGGCGTTCTGATACGTGAAGTTCGCTTCGTAGGCGTCGGTCAACGAAGGCTCGAGCGCCGGATTGCCGCGCAAGGCGCGATTGACATCGATGAAGCGAAGCGCGGGATCGAGCTGGTTGAGGCCCGGGCGTTGGATGCGGCTGGTATAGCTCAGGTCCAAATCGATGTGTTCGCTGAGCTCGCGGCGGATGTGGATGCTCGGAAAGTAGCGATCGTCGACCGTATCGCTTTCCATGCCCGCCGAGACAACCTCGCGGCGATAATTTTCGGCTCGGAGCCCAGGCTGCCACGTCCAGTCGCCAGTCTCGAACTGGAACGTGCCGTAGGCGGCGATGGTCTGCTGCTGCCCCTCGAGCAACGCCACATAATCCGGCGGGATCGCCGGGCCGAAAAGGGTGTCGCGCGCATTTTCGATTTCCTGATCGGATCCATCGAAGGAGAGGCCGGCGGTCAAGAAGCGGTCCTCGCCGAAAGGACGCTCGTATTCGATCCGCGCATTGGTGTTGAATAGATCGATTTCGTTGGTCGCCAGCACCTGGGAAGAGAGGCCGACGGTCGGCGTAAGCGTGAACGTCTGATCGAATTCGACGCCGTGGCTCTGCACCATCGCCAGCGCGCGCAAAATCTCGCGCGGCTGGGCGCCGTCCTGCTGGAATTCGAAATTGAGCTGGTCGTTTCTGAACTGGACTTCGTTGAGGATCGACTGCGTCGAGGTGGGCGCGCCGTTGGTGGTGGTCTCCGTCTGGCGCAAAATGTCGTTGCCGCCCCTGACGTTGTCGTACGCCAACGTGATGCGACGTCGTTGGTTGGGCCGGTACCCGAGCTGCAGTCTGCTTAGATAGCGCCCGGCGAACTCAACTTCCTGCTCGCCTGCCTCGCGCACGTCGTCGCCTGAGCTGAAGATTTCGCGTTCGCGTTCGAAATCCTGGGTTTGCTGGCCGCCCCAAACGCCAACGCCGCCGCTCAGCGACCACGGCCCGCTCGACCAGCTCGGCGACACGCCAAAGTGATAGCTGCCCATTGTGTCGATGCCGGCCTGAACGGAGCCGTTGACGCCGGCATTGAAGCGCTGACGCGTGATGATGTTGATAATGCCGCCGGACGCGGCCGCCGAATATTGCGCGCCCGGATTGGTGATGACTTCGATGCGCTCGACTTCCGCGCCGGTAATGCCGCGCAGCACCTGCTCCAGATTCGTTGAAGGCACAGGCTGGCCGTTGATCTGGATCGTTACGTTCTCGGCGCCTAGCAGGGTTATCGCGCCCGAGGGCGCCACGCTGACGGATGGAATGCGTCCCAGCACGTCGAACATGTTGCTCGACTGCGCCAGGGGATCCTCCCGCAGGGTATAGGTGCGGCGGTCGATGCGCACCTGGTCGCCCGGCGCCAAAACAACGATCGGATCGTCTTCTGCGGCGGTTTGATCCTCCGCTTCGGACTGGGCAGGGGGCGGCGGAGGCGCCGGCGGCGCCGGGTGTTGCGCCTGCGCCACGCCGCCCGTTGCGACCAATGCTGCCGATGCGAAAAGAAGAATTCGCTTCACTGAAACCCCCGCATTTTACGCAATGTCTGCGCACGCCGACCTGGGTCAATCGCCACGCGACGTGCGCCATTCGTCGATGTGGGCAGCGATTTACCCGCCGTTTGTTGCCCCGATGTTGCGCGTTTGTTGCACGCACGGCGCGCTGAGGGGCATGAGGGCGCGCTGATATCTCGCTGAATGCGCCCGTTGTAGTGTTCCGAGGCGGGCTTTGGGCGAGCTCCGCTCACCTGAAGCGTCGGGTTGTTCTAATGTAGCGCCCATGCGAATCGGGCGGACAACATGACCGGCACAGTCTCAAAGGCGCTGAAGCGCGTGAAGCCATCCGCGACCATGGCGATGAGCGCCAAGGCGCGCGCGCTAAAGGCTGCGGGCCGCGACTGCATCGCGCTCAGCCAAGGCGAGCCGGATTTCGACACGCCTGAGCACATCAAGGAAGCGGCCGCGCGCGCCATGCGCGAGGGCAAGACGAAATACACCGATGTGGACGGCATTCCGGAACTGAAGGACGCCATCTGCGCGAAGTTCAAACGCGAGAACGGGCTTGAGTACAAGCGCAGCCAGATCAATGTGTCGCCCGGCGGCAAGCCCGTCATCTTCAACGCCTTCATGGCGACGCTGAACGAGGGCGACGAAGTGATCGTGCCGGCGCCGTACTGGGTGAGCTATCCCGATATGGCGCTGATGTGCGGGGGCTCGCCCGTGTTCATCGAGACGCGTCTGGAGGACGGCTTCAAGGTTCGGCCCGAGACGCTGGCGAAGGCGATCACGCCGCACACGAAGTGGCTGCTGCTGAACTCGCCTTCGAACCCGTCCGGCGCGGCGTACACGGCCGACGAGCTAAAGGCGTTGGCCGCGGTGCTGCTGGATTATCCGCACGTCATGGTGCTGACGGACGACATGTACGAGCACCTGACCTATGGCGACTTCGGGTTCACGACGATCGCGCAGGTCGAACCGCGCTTGTACGAGCGCACGCTGACCATGAATGGCGTGTCGAAGGCCTATTCGATGACGGGCTGGCGCATCGGCTATGCCGGCGGGCCCGAATGGCTGATCAAGGCGATGTCGAACGTGATGTGCCAGACGACGTCGAATCCATGTTCCATTTCGCAGTGGGCCGCGGTCGAGGCGCTGAACGGACCGCAGGACTTCATTGCCAAGCACAAGAAGCTGTTTCAGGAACGGCGCGATCTCGTCGTGTCGATGTTGAATCAAGCGCGCGGCGTGCAGTGTCCGACGCCGGAGGGGGCTTTTTACGTTTATCCCTCGATCGCTGGGCTGATCGGCAAGAAAACGCCCGCGGGTAGAACGATCGATTGCGACGAGACGTTCGCGCTTGAGCTGCTGGAAGCGGAGTGCGTGGCGCTGGTGCACGGGGGCGCGTTCGGACTTTCCCCGAACTTCCGCATTTCCTATGCGACGTCGACAGAATGCCTCGAAGAGGCCTGCGCTCGGATCCAGCGCTTCTGCGCGAGCTTGAGCTAAATCTCCAATCTGAACGTCAGCCCTGCGCGCATCTGCAGCCGGTCGATCAGCGCGTCGCCCATCGCGGCGAAGGGCGTCCAGATCCCGCCAGGCGTCTGTTCGCGCGGCGTGTCGTTGAGACAGAGCGCGGCCTCCGAAATCATCTTCGACGTTGAGCCGTAGCCCGGGTCCATGTCGCCGCTGACGCTGGCGCGCAGGCTTTCCCCGTTCGCCGTCTTTCCGACGAACAGCACGTCATACTCGCCGCTCTCGCGTTGTTCTTTCGTCGGTCCTTCGCCGGGCTTCGGCAAGGCGAAGCGCTTCAACAGCGCGCGCGTCGGCGCGAAGGCGAGCAATGAATTTTGCAGCCTCGACTGACGCAATGCGGCGCGGGCGCGGGCTTGGCCCTTGGGTCCGTCGCCAGTGAACATCATTTCGCTGTAAGTGAAGTCGCGTCCGTACGGGTAGCCGCGCAGCGCGTTGGTGCGATGCACGTTCTTGGTGTTGATCGCCGCCATGACGAAGGGCGCGGCCCAGCCGGGCGCGTCCGCATCGTAAACGACGCCATCGCCGCTGGGCTGTGGAGCGCCGCGCTCCGGCGCGAGCGCGAAGGGATCGGCCATCAATTGCGTCACCTTCGGATCGCGCCGCGCCGCTTCGAGCGTGGCGAGAAGGCTCGCGGCCGTGCCGCCGGAAAAACCGCCCTTCATGCGCCGCACGCGCGCGCGCACGTCGCGCGCCGGCTGGCCGAAGCGTTGTTTGGCTTCCTGCTGCAGATAGAACACGCCGCCATCGAACGGGATGGAGTCGAAGCCGCATGAAAAGACGATGCGCGCCCCGCTCTCTTTCGCCGCCTTGTCGTATTTGGCGATCATGGCCGCCATCCAGTTGGGCTCGCCGCAAAGATCGACATAGTCCGTGCCGGCGCGCACGCAGGCGGCGAGCAGGCCCTCGCCATAGCGCTGGTAGGGGCCGACTGTGGTGATGACGACGCGCGCGCGATGCGCGAGCGCGTCGAGCGCGCCCGCGTCGCCAGCATTTGCTTCTATGAACGGCGGCTGCCCCATCGGCGCGCCGATCTCGATGCTCATCTGGTTGAGCTTCTTGCGATCGCGCCCGGCCATCGCCCAGCGCACATCCCCTGACGTTCCGTAAGTCTTGAGCAGATATTCGGCGACCAGACGCCCTGTGAACCCGGTTGCGCCATAGACGACGACGTCGAATTCCTGCGCGCTCATCGGCCCTCCCGCGCGGACGTTATGCACCGCCGGCGTTCTGCCGGCCAGCGCCGCATTTGCCGGCAGGACACAGGCGGTCCATAGCGCTGCTCATGCCCCCGCTCGCCATCGGCGCCGCATTATTGTCGGCGCTCATTCACGCCAGCTGGAACGCCGCGCTCAAAGGCGGGACCGACCGCGTAACGGATTCGTTTTTGGTCGCGGTGGGCGGGCTTATA
>Ga0209172_10002298_pt1 | contig 34547 bp, 30 predicted proteins | sample LarsenN4metaG_FD_184113 | JGI IMG/M metagenome (GOLD analysis project Ga0209172, IMG submission 184113) | Hot spring sediment bacterial and archeal communities from British Columbia, Canada, to study Microbial Dark Matter (Phase II) - Larsen... ... | reverse complement strand
GCAAGCCGTTAGCCTGCGCTCGACCCACTAGCCCCGGGCCGGGCGGTTATTATTGAGGGTACGGTCACCCCAGAGCCCCCATGGAAACCAAGGACACGGTCCGCGCGCTCCTAGAACGCCTGCCCGATAACTGCACGCTCGATGACGTGCTGTATCACCTCTACGTCGTGCAAGCCGTCGAACGGGGGCGAGCGGACATCGCCGCGGGTCGGACCATCCCCCACGAACAGGTCGCCGCAGAGCTCCGCAAGAAATGGCTGCTCGGCGCCGCCGAGTAGTCTGGTCCCAGCAGGCATCCTTCGCCCTCGATGAGGCTGTCGGGTATATCGCCCAACAGTCCCTCCCTGCTGCTCATCGGCTGCTGGAAGAGGCGCTTGCAGCAGCCGAGTCCCTCGATACTCTCAGCGAACGCGGGTCCATCGCACCCGAGACCAACGATCCTGCCATTCACCAGCTACTCGTTCAGCGCTACCGCGTCTTGTACGAGGTCACTGGCGATGAAGTGCAGGTGCTCGCGTTTCTACACCAGCGCCAGGACGTCAGCGCGTGGCGCCGCACGCCTTCCCCGCCGAGCGCAGGCTAACACGCGCTTGCTCCAGCCGGGCGCGCACGTTCTAAAGGAAGTTGTAGTTGTGCGCGGGCGGGTAACGGTGCAACGTACCAGCGTCGTTGCTGCGGGCCGCGGGGTCGCCCGCAGGAGAAGCGCAGAGCGTTAGCGCGCCCCGGTAGTGCTGAACTACGGCATGCGTTATAATACGTGGCGTGATACGCTCCTTCGCGGACGGCGCCACGGAAGACGTATTCAACGGTGTCGACAGCCGTCGGGCGCGCCGAGCCTGTCCAAAGGCGCTCTGGGCAGTGGCCCGCCGCGAGCTGACGCAGCTCAACCGAGTCCGCAGCCTCGGGGAGTTGCGCATCCCGCCCGGCAACCGGTTGGAGCGCCTGGGCGGGGACCGTGCGGGGCAGCACAGCATCCGCCTCAACGACCAGTACCGGGTTTGCTTCCGGTGGGAGGACCGCTATGCCGACGACGTCCAGATCACGGACTACCACTAAGGGAGCTGCGGGAAGGCTCCTGGTGCGGCGGCGGCTACCGACGCACCGCCCGCCTACTCATCCGGGCGAGATGCTCCTGGAGGAGTTCCTCAAGCCCCTGGGGATAACCCAGTCAGCCTTCGCGGCGCGCCTGGGCATCTCCTTCCCACGGCTGAACGAGGTGATCAACGGGAGGCGCAGCGTGACGCCCGATACCGCACTTCGGCTTGCCCGGGTCACCGGCATGAGTGCGGATTTCTGGCTGGGGCTCCAGCAGGATTGGGATCTGTGGCACGCGCTGCGCTCACACCAGGCCGCCGAGATCGCCCAGTTGAAGCCGCTGGCGCGTGCCGGATGAGGGCGCGCTAACCAGCGGCTGGACCTACCGGCCGCGGGCTATCCAGGGAATCATGATCTGATCGCTCGCGGCCGCAGGTCAGCCGCAACCCGTTGAAGATGTAGGAAAAGTCGGGAGCTCGTTCACGAGGGAGGGTGTGGAAAGTTCGGCCTCCATACTTGCCCTGAGAACGACGATCGTGACCGAGACGATGGTCGGAAGGCCCCCCTGAATCGGCGCGCTCGCGCGGACTTCGCATCACCGTCTACGACGTACTCGAATACCTTGCGGGCGGGATGACCGAGCAGGACATCCTCCACGACTTCCCGGACCTGACCGCCGAGGACATCCGAGCCTGCCTCGCGTTCGCCGCTGATCGCGAGCGTCGCCTGGTGACCTACCCTGCGGCGTGAGGTTCCTCCTCGACCAGAATCTCTCGCACCTGCTTGTCAGCCGCCTAGCCGATCTGTTTCCCCGCTCGCAGCATGTTCGCCTGGTGGGACTCGAACGTGCTAACGACCCGGCCGTGTGCAACTACGCGGCCGAAAACGGCTTTATCGTCCCGAAGGACTCTGACCTCCACCAGCGGAGTCTGGTTCTGGGGCCGCCACCGAAGCTGATCTGGCTACGGGTCGGCAACGGTCCCACCCACCAAGTCGAGCAGCTCATTCGCGATTCCGAAGCGCAGATCCGCGCCTCCGGCGAGGACCCAGGTGAAAGCGCGGAGCTGCCCTCGGGCGGCTCCTGACGAGGGCCACCTTCGGTGGTCCCGCATAGGAGGCTGAGATGCGCTGGGTCGGGTTGGATCTGCACAAGCGGTACATCACGGCGTGTACCCTCTCGGAACTGCGAGACCGGCTGTTCGTGTTCCATCCGAGCGGTCGCCCCATCAAGGACTTCCGTCGGGCTTGGCTCAGGGCCTGCAAGAAGGCGGGGCTTGAAGGGCGACTCGTCCACAATCTCCGGCGCACGGCTGCCAGGGATTTCCGCCGCCAGGGCGTGTCTGAGGGCGAGATCGGGAAGCTGTGTGGCTGGAAGACGCGGGCGATGTTCGACCGCTACAACATCATTGACGCGCAGGACCCAGCGCAGGCCGTGGCGAGGCGCTTCAACGGCAAACAAGCGGCAAACAGCGGGGCTCCCGCGCAGTCCCATGACTCGCTAAGTTCTTCTGCTACAACAACGGCGGCGTAGCTCAGCTGGTTAGAGCAGCGGAATCATAATCCGCGGGTCGTCGGTTCGAGTCCGACCGCCGCTACTGAACGTACCAGCCTGCCGCGAAGCGACCGAGGCCAGTACCCTGGCCTTTTCGCCACCGTCGTGGGTCAGGTCCCGGCGGGATCGGCCAGCACGACCTTCCCGATGACCTTGCGGTCGTGCAGGTAGTGGTGTGCCGCCACCGCCCCATCGCGGGTGAGCGGGAAGACGTGGTCCACGACGGGCCGCCAGTCGTGGGCCGCCACGCCCCGGAAGATCTCCGCGAGCGCCGGCCGCAGCAGCGCCTCCTTCTGCGCCAGGTGGAGCAGGTGGATACCGAAGATCCCGAGATTGGCCTCGACCAGCGAGAGCGGGTGCAGCTTCATCGTCCGGAGCCAGGTCCACCCGGCGCGAATCCAGCTGCGCCGCTCGCCCGGCACCGCATCGCTCATCCCGTAGAAGACCAGCCGGCCGAGGGGCGCCAGCAGCCTCCGGCACGCCGCCGTGCCCGGCCCGCCGACGGGGTCGAGCGCCACGTCGATGCCGCGTCCGCCCACCAGCGCACGCACCTCCGATTCCCAGTCACCGCGCGACCCGAAGCACGCCTGGGCCCCGAGCCGGTCCACCACGAAGGCGCACTTCACCGCCGTGCCGGCGGTGCCGACCACGCGCAGGCCCTTCTGCCTGGCGAGCTGTACCGCCGCGGTGCCGACGCCGCCGGCGGCGCCGAGCACGAGCACCGTCTCGCCGGCCCGCGCGCGGGCGGCCTCGAAGAGCGCCACCCAGGCGGTGAGAAAGGCGACGGGCACGGCCGCCGCCTCCACAGGCGTGAGGCTCTCCGGATACCGGAAGAGGTTCTGCGCCGGCACGACGACGTCGCTCGCGTAGCCCCCGAACCGGAGCAGCGCGGCGGCGCGGTCGCCCGCCGACCAGTCGCTGACCGCCGATCCGACGGTCACCACGTCGCCGGCCACCTCGAACCCCGGGCTGTAGGGTCTCGGCGGGACGGTGCCGTAGAGGCCCATGCGCTGGATGAGGTCGGCGAAGTTGACGCCGGCCGCGCGGACCTTGAGGCGAACGTCGCCGGGGCCCAGTTCCCTGAGCGGGACCTGGCGCTCGACCAGGACTTCGGGTGGGCCAAGGCGGGTGATCTGGATGGTGCGTGAGAGGGGAGAGGTCATGGGTGATGAGGCAATAGACACCGTGTGCGGCGGGGCGTCCAGTCCGGTCGCGGCGTCGAGTCGGCGCGGGACATGGCAGGCCCTGACGGAGGCCGACCCCCGTTCTCTGCCACTCGTGAACGCTTCCATCGGATCCGTTACCATGGCGAGGCCGCTCCCAATCAGCGTACTTTGCCAGCCCGGGCTCGGACCATGAAGAGACGGCAAGCAGGCCGATTGAACGTTTGACTCCCGCGGCTGATCCCGTCTGCCCGACCGTTATCGCGCTTCCCTAGAAGCGGTGTGATCCCATGAACCCATCGTTAGATCCTTCCAAGCGACTGATCTCCCTGGATGCTCTCCGGGGCTACACCATCGCCTTGATGGTGATCGTCAACGACCCGGGCTCCTGGAGCCACGTGTATCCGCCTCTGTTGCATGCGAAGTGGCATGGCATCACGCTGACCGATCTGGTGTTTCCCTGCTTCCTGTTCATTGTCGGAGTGTCCATCACGCTGGCATATACCAGACGAGCGCATGCCGGTGCCGGGAAGAAGGACCTCTACCGGAAGATCGTCTCCAGGGCCGTCAAGATCATGCTGCTGGGATGGTTTCTGTGGCTGTGGCCGACCTTCGATTTCGAAGGCATGCGGTATGTGGGGGTACTACCCAGGATCTCTCTGGTCTTTCTCGCCTGTGCCGTGATCTTCTTGAACACGAGTTGGAAGCAGCAAGTGTGGATAGCATCACTGGTCCTGGTCGGCTATTGGCTGTTGATGGCCCTGGTGCCGGTGCCTATTGATGACGTCATTCGAAAGGCGTTGGCCACCGGACAGGTCCAATACAGCGAAGGATCACTGGCGATTGGACCGATCCGCCAGATCTCAAATGGCTTGATCGCCGCCAATTATGAACCGGGCGTAAACATCACTGCCTGGCTCGATCGGATGGTGGTTCCGGGCGACTTCTGGCAGGAGACCTGGGACCCTGAGGGGTTGATGAGCACGTTCCCGGCAATAGTCACGGGGATGATCGGGATGCTCATTGGCAAACTGATTCTGTCGATCGAGGATCCCCACAGGAAACTGACCTGGCTCTTCTTCGCCGGCTTTTCCATGTATCTCCTCGGCGGAGCATGGGGATGGCTCATGCCATTGAACAAGAATCTGTGGACCAGTTCGTACACCCTGTGGACTGCGGGCATGTGCACGATGGGCCTGGCAGCCTGCATCCTGGTGGTGGACGTGCTGGGCTATACAAGAGGCACGAAGCTCGGCAGAGTGTATGGAGCCAATGCCATCACATCATACGTGCTGGCCGGGATGCTCACACTGGTGTTCTATTCGGACATCTTTGGGGGAGAATCTCTGAATGGACTCTGGATGGACGGTATGACCAGTGCCGGAATACCGCCAAAACTGGCCTCCTTGGCGTACGCCATCATGTACACCCTCATCATCTACATTCCTGCCTACCTGTTGTACCGGAAGAAGATCTTCATAAAGGTGTGACTCTGGCTGACACCGGGACGGCGCATTGTCGGAGCTAGAACACGCCCGATCACGGGGCAGCCAGCTCGGCGTCGTAATGCAGCGCCGCAGCGCCCAGGATCGCGACGTGCTCGAGGATGGCCTTCCGCGGCACTTCCCGCCAAGACGGGATGTTTTGCAGGTCGTACGCGATGCCCGTGACGACTATCCACCACGCTGGGGACACCGATCCCCACGCGTCTCCACGAGTACGTTTCTCGCGCGCCACCAAGCGAGGGATGACATGCGCCATCGAATCGTCACCCGGAAGTCCGCTGCCGCCTGGAAGCGTCTCGCCGGTTCACTGGTTGTGGGTCTTCTCGCGTCGGCGGGATGCACGCCATCCTTCGAAGGGTACACCACCAGTGGTGACCGGATCGTCGACCGGGCTACGGGACAGCCCGTCCACCTGATCGGCTTCGGGCTCGGAGGCTGGTTGCTGCCCGAGGGCTACATGTGGGGAATTCGCACCCTGGACCGACCGTGGCAGTTCGAGGAGGCGGTCGAGGACCTGATCGGGCCGTCCCACGCCGCCGAGTTCTGGCGTCGATACCACGACAACTACGTGACCGAGCAGGACGTCCGGGCCATGGCGGCGATGGGCGTGAATTCCCTTCGTCCGGCGCTGCTCGCCTCCAAGCTGATGCCGAAGGCGCAGCCGGACTCCCAACCCTACACCTTCTCCGACGAGGGCTTCCGGTTCCTCGATTCGATCGTCACGTGGTGTACCCGGCACCGCGTGGGCATCATCTGGGATATGCACGGTGCGCCAGGCGCACAGAACGCCGAGAACATCTCCGACAGCGATGGCGAAGCTCGGCTGTGGAGGGACCCGGCCATCTACTGGCCACGCCTGCGTGCCCTATGGCGTCGGATCGCCGAGCGGTACGCGGGCAATCCGTACATCATCGGGTACGACCTGCTCAACGAACCGCTCCTGCGACGCTACCAGGGGATAGAAGAGGCGGATCTCCGGACCCTCTACGTGCAGCTGACGGAGACCATCCGGGAAGTCGATCCGAACGGCATCATCTTTGTCGAAGGCGACGACTGGGCTCAGAACTTCCGGATGCTCGAGCCGATCGACTGGGATCCCCACTTGGTGCTGGCCTTTCATTCCTATCCACCCACGGCGTCCGCCCAAGAGCTCGCGCGGTGGGACAGCCTGCGGAGCCGCTACCATGTGCCGCTCTGGCATGGTGAGACTGGTGAGGTGGAGGCGCCGTTCGGCCGCAACCGCGAATCCACCACGTTCCTGCGGTCGGCCAACGTGGGTTGGAGTTGGTGGACCCACAAGAAGATCGCCCGCCGGACGCAGCCCTGGCACTGTCCACCCACGCAGGGCTTCCAGCGCATTCTGGATTACTGGCAGGGGAGGGCCGGGCGGCCGACGGCGGAACAGGCCCGCGAATGGCTACTGGATCAGGCCGAGAAGGTGAACAGCCGGTACTGCGACTTCCTGCCCGACATGGTCGCGTCGCTCGACGGGCTCGATCCCGATGGCTGGCTCTCCGTCCGCGAGACCGAGCCGCCCGAGGGTAGGGGCCGTTTCACCAGACCGCCTACTCACTAACGCCCAGCGTGTACTCTCGGTGACTCGCCATGACCATGAGAGTCCCCGCAATGACAGCCGTGCTTGCCGGATTGATCTCCTTCGTGGCACCTGCCGGAGCGCAGGGACCGAAGAACCTGGTCAACCTGGCGCCAGAGGGACCTGGACTTCGTGACCAGTAAGGAATTCCGAGACCTATTGGAGGCGCATGATATCGAGCTCGTGACGTGGGACCAGGTCCGGAAGGTGATGTAGCGCGCCGGTACCTGCCGCTCCCGCACTCGATACCAGATCACTTCCTGAACTTCGGCCAATACCGTCCTGTTCGCTCCATGTAAACCCGATACTCATCCCCGAACTTCGCGAAGAGATTGGCCTCTCCCGCCGGCGTAGTGATTGAACGAGTTCATCCCCGCATCCTGCAAGCTGCCGTCCGGCTTGATGCCGTCCCAGCGCTCCCAGATCGTCGTCGCGCCCATCTTGGCCGGATAGAGCCAGAACGACCGCCGCATCCGGTGTTCGTGGATGGGTTCTTCATGGACGTCCACACCGTCACCAACGCGGGATTCCGCGTGTTCGTCGAGGCCACAGGCTACGTCACGGTCGCCGAACGGATGCCGGAGGCCGCCCAATTGTTGCGTCAAATGCCACCGGGGACGCCGGCGCCGGCGCCCGAGCTACTGGTGCCGGGATCAGTGGTGTTCGCGCCGACGGGTAGGCCCGTGGACCTGCGGGACTGGTCGCAGTGGTGGCGCTACGTCCCCGGCGCGGACTGGCGCCACCCCGAGGGCCCCGGCAGCTCGATCAGCGGCAAGGATGACTTCCCCGTGGTGCACGTGGCGTGGGACGATGCCCTGGCGTTCGCACAGTGGGCCGGGAAACGCCTGCCCACCGAGGCGGAGTGGGAGTTCGCGGCCCGAGGCGGAGTCGAGCAGGCAGAGCATGCCTGGGGCAAAGCGCCGTACGATCCCGCGCATCCGCAGGCGCACATCTACCAGGGCGTGTTCCCCACGCACGCCGCCCAGCCCAAGCCGGTCGGTTCGTACCCGCCGAATGGCTACGGGTTGTACGACATGTCGGGGAACGTGCGGCAATGGACCCTGGACTGGTTCCGCCCCGACAGCTATCCCCTGCACCGTGCCCGCGGCCTGGTGCGCAATCCCACCGGTCCCGGCGCGGGCCTGGACCCGCGCGATGGCCACCAGCCCGCGAGAGCGCTCCGCCGCGGGTCGTTCCTGTGCAGCGACTCCTACTGTCGTGGGTATCGGGTGAGCGCGCGCGCCGCCAATGCGCCGGACCACCGGCGCGTCACACATCGGGTTCCGCACGCTGATGACGGTGGCGCAGTGGCGATCGTGGAGAGCGCGAACCGCGCCAGGTCGGCTGCGAGGGTAGGGGCTCGGCCGCCAGCAGCGCCTCGGAACGCCTGCCCCTGGACACTACGGCCCGCCACGGTCTAATGTCCCCCCGTGCGCGAGAGACTGCTTCCTGCGCTGCCCGTCTTGTTGCTGGCGCTCGCGGGCTCGACGGCCGCCGCCCAGACCGCCCTTCAGCTCCGGTGGGCGCTCGAAGAGGACGTCTTCCAGGGCACTTCGGGCCTCTCTCGCGCGGCCTTCACTCTCACCAACCGCGACGCGAAGCCGCTTGGCCCCACCGGGTGGGCGATCTACTTCAACGCGCTCCACCAGCCGCAGCCGGGAAGCGTGGCGGGCGGGTTCACCATCGAGAATGTGACGGGCGACCTGCACCGCCTCGTGCCCGGCGCGGGCTTCGCCGGACTGGCCCCCGGCGCCAGCGTCCGGATCCCGTACCTCACGGAGCTGCTCGTCAACGTGAGCTTCGCTCCAAAAGCTCCGTACATCGTGTTCGACGACACGAAGGACACGGGGTTCCTCCTGAAGGACTACGTGGCCCTTCCCTTCGAGCGCCCGCCGCAGGGCGCGGGGTACTACCCCCGCGTGCTCACGCCGCAGGATCAGTTCGCGCTCGACTCCGTGATCCGGGACATTCCCGCGAGCGAGCTGCCGCCGGTGTTTCCGACCCCGGTCGAGGTCACGAGGGGAGCGGGAGAGCTGCGCCTGATCACGATGCCGATGGTCGAAGCGCCCGACTCCTTCCGGACCGAAGCGGCGTTCGCGGAAGAGTACCTGCGGCCCTACTTCGGCAACGCCCGCAGGGCAGGCGTCCCGCCCCTGCGGCTCGTGGCGGGCCGCGTCGAAGGCCAGGCCTCGCCCGAGGCCTATGAGCTGGTGGTGGATCCTATCGAGGGTATCCGGATCGTGGGCGCCTCGTCCGCGGGAGCCTTCTACGGTCTCCAGTCCCTGCGCAGCCTGCTGCCCCCGCCGTCTCCCCGCGGGGGCCTGGTCCTTCCGGCCATCCGCGTGGTGGACGCCCCGCGTTTCGGTTACCGCGGGTTCATGCTCGATGTCGCCCGCAACTTCCAGCCTAAGCCCCTGGTGCTGCGCACGCTCGATCTTCTGGCCCGCTACAAGCTCAATGTCTTCCATTTCCACCTCACCGAGGACGAGGGCTGGCGAGTCGAGATCCCGAGCCTCCCCGAGCTCACCTCGGTGGGCGCGCGGCGCGGCCACACGCTCGACTCGGGCCGACATCTTCCGCCCGCGTATGGCTCCGGCCCCCAGGTGGATCAACCGTGGGGCAGCGGCTTTTACTCCCGCGCCGACTACGTCGAGATCCTGCGGTTCGCGGCGGCGCGGCACATCGAGGTTATCCCAGAGCTCGAGATGCCGGGCCACGCGCGCGCCGCGGTCAAGGCCATGGAGGCCAGGTACCGGGAACGCCAGCGGGCGGGGGATGTGGCCTCAGCCCTTCAGTACCTGCTGAGCGACCCGGAAGACCGCTCGGTGTACACCTCGGCCCAGGGCTACCACGACAACGTGATGAACCCGGTGCTCGAGTCGACGTACGCGTTCATCGAGCGGGTGGTGGGCGAACTGGTGGCGATCCACCGCGAGGCCGGCGTGCCCCTGCGCCACCTGCACATGGGTGGAGACGAGGTCCCCTCTGGCGTCTGGGAAGGCTCGCCGGCGGTCCAGGCCTACATGAAAGAGCACGGCCTCGCGAGCATCGACGATCTGTGGTTCGTGTTCTACGGCCGGGTGGAGCAGATCCTGAAGGCGCACGGCCTCCCCCTCTCGGGCTGGGAGGAGATCGCGGTGCGCAAGACCCGCCGCGACGGGCAGCCGACGGTCATCCCCAATCCCGAGTTCGCCGCGCGCGGCTGGCGAGCCTACGTCTGGAACAACGTCCCCGGCTGGGGCGCCGAGGACCTGGCCTACCGCCTCGCGAATGGAGGGTTCGACGTGGTCTTGAGTCCCGTGACCAACCTCTACTTCGATCTCGCGTGGAATCAGAACCCGGAGGAGACGGGGTTGGGCTGGGGAGGCTTCGTCGACCTGCGCAAGCCGTTCCAGTTCATCCCGTTCGACTACTACCGCAACGTTCGTCTCGACCGCCGAGGCAACCCGCTCGACCCCGCCGTCTTTGTGGGCAAGGATCGGCTCACCGATTACGGCCGGGCCCACGTCGTGGGGATCCAGGGCAACCTGTGGTCCGAAACGCTGGGTGCGGACGGACGGCTCGACTACCAGCTCCTGCCCAAGCTCTTCGGCCTGGCCGAGCGCGCCTGGGCCCCCGACCCCGACTGGGCCAGGGAGCGTGACCCCGAGAGGTCCGATTCCCTCTACCGCGACGCCTGGTCCCGCTTCGTCAACCTGCTCGGCAAGCGCGAGCTGCCCCGGCTCGATCGCGAGGTGCCGGGCCTCAACTACCGGATCCCCACCCCCGGTCTCACGGCCGAAGGCGGCGTGGTGCACTGCAGCGTGGAGCTGCCCGGCTTCACGCTGCGCTATACGACCGACGGCAGCGAGCCCAGCGCAAAAAGCTCCGAGGTCCGCGGTCCGATCCCCTTCCGCGGGACCATAAGCGTCGCCGCGTTCAACGCCACCGGCCGCAAGGGCCACACGGCCCGCCTCACCGCTCCCTAGCTCGATCGAGGTTGCGATCTGATGGGCATCCCCTTCCGCCGGCTCCCGGTCGGCATGGTCTTGGTCGGGACCTGGTGCATGCTCGCAGCGTGCGGAGCCGGCCAGAGTCCGGCATCGGACTCATGGGTGTTGCTCTGGGAGGACCAATTCGACAGCACCAGGCTCGATGGCGCGAGCTGGACTATCGAGCACCTGCCCGATCCCTTCAACCAGGAGCTCCAGTACTACCCTGATCGCCCGGACAACAGCCCGAACGCCAATGTCTTGATCGAAGACGGCATGCTGGTCATCGAGGCCCGGAGGGAGGACTACCGGCATCGCAAGTACACCTCGGGCCGGATCAATACCAAGGGCAAACGCGAATTCCTCTACGGTCGATTCGAGGCCCGCATGCGCCTGCCTGCCGAAGTCGGGATGTGGCCCGCCTTCTGGATGCTGGGCGGGAACATCGACCAGGTGGGGTGGCCGGCCTGCGGTGAGATCGACATCATGGAGGGCAAGGGCCGATTGCCGAGTTGGACTTCAGGCGCGCTGCATCGAGGTCCCGATCCGGCCGGCAACCAGATCACCGCCGCCGAGTACCTGCTACCGGAAGGGGACTTCCACCGCGAGTGGCATCTCTTCGCCGTCGAGTGGGAGCCGGAGCAGATCCGCTGGTATGTCGACGAGGTGCTGTTTCAAACCGTCGACAAGCCTGCCGCCGTGGAGCCGGCCTACTGGCCCTTCGATACCGGGCAACCGTTCTTCTTGATTCTCAACCTGGCCGTGGGCGGCTGGTTCGACACGCCCCACCTGCCGCCCGAGGATCTGCAACCCCAGCGTCTTCTCGTCGATTACGTCCGCGTCTATCGACGTGCCACTCCCCAGTAGCGCGGGTTCCCGGTCAATCCGTGGCGCTCTGGTCCGGGTGCGCTCTGCTCGCGGCCTCCTGCTCGCCACCGACGGACCGGTGCCCCTCTCCCGGCGCCGGATTCCAGAACAGGAAGCCGATCAGCAGCCCGAGCACGAAGTTGGACCATCCGATCTCGATCATGTGCGCATGCCGGACGAAGTCGGGCATGAAGGGATTCGGCGGGATCAAGACCGCGACCCCGTGTACCAGGGGGATCATCACCGCCGTCGCCAGACTCGCCTGCCGGCGGGTCACGCTCATCGATCGAAGGAGCGGCAGGACGAAGGCCACGAACAGCGCCCCCCGGACGACTTGCAGCGGGAAGAACAGGGCCGGATTGAGTCCGAGCGTCCCCTGAGCTTCATACCAGGACCTGACAAGCGGCAGGATCAGCATCCCGGCGGTGACATAGAGCCCCAGATAAGCGAAACTCACGCCCATCCAGCGCCGGACCCAGCTCGCGACCGACGGAGGGTTGGGCCGGTGCTCGGCCGCGGCAGTCACCGCCTGCAGCTTCGGGTAGAGCGTCACCGTAAGCCAGGACAGCGCCGCGGATAGCAGGGTGGCCTTGAGGATCCCGCGCCCCAGCTCGCCGGGTGACATGTCCAGGAACAGCGCGGCTTCGATCTGGGTCAACACGGTCATCAAGCCGAAGGCAGCCAGCAAGACCGCGCCCAACAGCGCCCTGCCACGCAGCCGTGACCGGCTGATCGGGTAGGCGAGTGGGGCGGCCAGGAGCGAGGCGCTCACGAACGGGAGCAGGTACCGGTCCACCATGCCTGCCGCCTCGCCGCTGATCTCTTCGGACGGGAACACGAGCCCGAGCACCCAACCCAGCACCGTGATGGCCACCGCGGTCAGCGACGTGCGGCCTACGAACTCGAGGACGCGATTCATGGTCTCATCCCCCTTGCCGTCCCGCGTCTCCGGTAGGTCGCCGTTCGGGCGTCTTCGATGACACCGGCCCAGTTGAGTCCGAAGGCGAAGTCGTAGGCGTTGCCCTGGGCATCAACGTAGGGCTGCATGTCGCGCGGCGTGTCTTCGTACTGCTCTTCGACGGTTTGCATGTGCGCCGGCATGTGCAAGGGCAGGAGGCCCGAGGGCTCGGTCGTGTCCTTCGCATTGAGTTCCGCATGACGATACTGCGCGGCGGAGGTGAAGGAAGCAACGGCCAGCGCACTAAAGGGCGCTTCCTGTTCCCTTCACGCGTCTCTTAGAAGTGCAAGAGTTAAAATTGCGGGCCAACGGCGAGATTGCCTGAACGGTACGATTGGCTGAGAGATGGCCAACCCGCCGGATGTCGGCATCACCCAGGTGGCGCGGAAGGCGAGGCTCGCATTGTGCGCCGCGGCTGCGGCTCTTGCTCTGCCCTCGATCGGTCTCGCCCCCGCACGGGTCGTCTCGACACTCGATGATCTCGTCCTGGTGCAGATTCCCGTCTCGGCCGCCCCGCGGCCTCAGGATCGGGCCAGTCTCTCCCCGCCGCTCGACCGGTATGTCGACGGTGCGCGCATCGTGCGGGTCGACCCATCCAGCGGCGGAGCGGTCGTGCTCACGCCCGAGTTCGCCGGCGCTTCTGATCCCGATGTCTCGTTTGACGGGGGAACCATCGTGTTCGCCGGCAAGCGCCATTCCGAAGACTCATGGCAGATCTGGACCATGAACGCCGACGGCTCCGGCAAGACCCAGATCACTCGGCGGCCGGGGTACAGCGTCGCCCCGGTATTCGCCGGATCCCGTTTCTTTCTGGACGACCCCCAGCCGACTCCCCAGATCATCTTCGCGGGCAGCCCGAGCCGTTACGGCTCGTTCGCGCTGTACGGCACCGACCTGACAGGCGCCGGGCTGCACCGCCTGACGTTCAATCCCCGAAGCGACTTCTCACCCGCCGTCCTGCCCACCGGCCAGGTCGTCTTCAGCAGCTGGCAGCGGTACGGGGATGGGTTCGAGCCGGACAGCACCGTAGCCTTGTTGACGGTCAACATCGACGGGACCGACCTGATGCCGTTCTACGGCAGTCACCAGCCGCCGCGGTACCGGGACATGGCTGCGGTCACTGCGGGGGGCGATCGGTTGTACTTCGTCGAGTCGGATCGTCTCTCGTGGCTGGGCGGGGGCGACCTGGCATATGTGTCGTGGCGGCGGCCACTGCACTCGCACGGCACGTTGAGCAATGAAGCGGATGGCCCGGGGCTCTTCCACAGCCCGAGGCCGCTTCCGGACGGCGGACTGCTCGCGGCGTACCGACGTTTGGCGCCGGACTCCGTGTTTGCCGTGTACCGCATCGATCCCGACTCCGGCACGCGACTGGAGAAGGTCTTCGAGCAGGCCGGCTGGCACTCGATCGACGTTCAGGTACTGGCACCCCGCCAGCCGATCAAGGGGCGCGCCAACTGGCTGAAGCCGGGATCCACGACCGGCGTGTTCTATTGCCTGAACAGCTACCGGACGGGTCCGGGAGAAGGAAACGACGGGTCGGTCGCGCCGCCTGGCACGATCAAGCACGTGCGGGTGATCGAAGGGCCCGCACCGCGGATTCTCGGGATCGCCCCCGTGGAGCCGGATGGTTCCTTTCACATCAGGGTGCCGGCCGAGACCCCCATCAGGTTCCAGCTGCTGGACGAGGACTACGTGGCACTCCGCACCCAGCAGGCGTGGACCTGGGTGATGGGGAACGAGAGTCGCGGCTGCGTCGGCTGTCACGAGGATCCGGAGCTGTCTCCGCCCAACCGGTTGGTCACGGCGATCACCAAGCCGCCGGTCGATCTCGTGCTGCCGCCCGCCCGCCGGCGGACCGTGGACTTCCGGCACCAGATTGCGCCGATCGTCGCGGCCCGCTGTGCCACGGCGGGCTGCCACGTGGCTGGTGAGGCGGAGCCGATGCTCGGTGAGCCCGGAACCACCATGTCGGAGTCGGCGCTCCGGACGGTGTATGGATCCCTGCTGGGGCAGTCGGCCGGACGTGCCGGCGGGCGGTACGTGGTGCCCGGCAAGGCGAGAGAGAGCCGACTGATCCGGCTGTTATTGGGGAGGGAAACGGACTCGCCACCTGCCGGCGCGACGCGGCACGACGTGCTCGGACGGCGCGACCTGATCCTGTTCATCGAGTGGGTGGACCTGGGCGCCGAGCGGGAGTCGCGGCCGGCCCACGACGGGAGGGCGCCGTGAGACGCGTGACGATGGGGGCGGGCCTGATCTCGCTCGGCGTGGCGTTGGTGGTGTCCGCACCGCGCGGTCAAGCGGGCCGGCCTGACCTGCCGAAGCTGGTGGACGTCACTCGGCAGGCCGGGATCACGTTCGTGCACAACGTGGGCGACGACGACATGGACAACATCATCGAGTCCAACGCCGCCGGCTGCGCGTTCTTCGACTACGACGGGGACGGGGATCTGGACATTTATCTGGTCAATGGAGCGTACGTCGAAGGGTTCAGCGGGGTACGGGGACGCCGCAACAAGGACAAGCTGACGAACGCGCTGTACCGGAACAACGGAGACGGCACCTTCACCGATGTCACGGCGCGAGCAGGCGCGGGCGACAAGGGGATGGGGATGGGCGTGGGCGTAGCCGACTACGACAACGACGGCGACCAGGATCTGTTTGTGACCAACTACGGGCCCAACGTGCTCTATCGCAACAACGGGAACGGAACCTTCACGGACATCACGCGGGCGGCCGGCATCGACAACGCCCTGAGCGGGATCGGGAGCACGTTCCTGGACTACGATGGCGACGGCTATCTGGATCTCTACGTGGGCAACTACGTCGCGTACGATCCCGGCTACCAGTACTACTACGCCGCGCAGCGCTTCCCCGGCCCGTTGGCGTATCACGGCCAGCCCGACGTGCTGTACCACAACAACGGCGACGGGACGTTCACCGACGTGACGCGCCAGGCCGGGGTCTACAATCCTGAGGGTCGGGCGATGGGCGTCACGTCCGCCGACATCGACGACGACGGGGACCAGGACATCTTCGTGACGAACGACGCCATGGAGAACTACCTGTACCGCAACAACGGCGACGGCACGTTCACGGACATCGCCCTCGCGAGCGGCACCGCGTTCAGCGAGCGGGGGAATTCCGCCTCCGCGATGAGCGCGGAGTTCGGAGACATCGACCTGGACGGACTGATCGACATCATGGTTCCCGACATGGGGTATTGCGCCGTGTACATGAACGTGGGTGGCGGACTGTTCGAGGACCGGACCTCCCGCCTGGGCGTTGCCACCGCGTGCGGGCCGAATACGAACTGGTCCGGGAACTTCTTCGACTTCGATCACGACGGCCATGGCGATCTGTTCCTGACGAGCGGGCAGCCGCATCGCATGGTCGGCGAGCAAGCCGTGCTGCTCCTGAACGACCAGGGGCGGCGGTTCGTCGACGTGTCGCACCTGCTGGGGCCGGACCTCCAGGAGAAGTTCGTGGGTCGGGGCTCCGCCGCCGGCGACTACGACAACGACGGCGACATCGACCTGCTGGTGTTGAACCTGGGCCAGCGCCCGCGGCTGCTGCGGAACGACGGCGGCAACCGCCGGAACTGGGTGATGATCCGTTTGATCGGCACGATCAGCAATCGGGACGGCATCGGGGCGCGGGTACGCCTGACGGCCGGGGGCAAGACGCAGACGCGCTTGCGGGTGAGCAGCTCGGGCTATCTCTCACAGGGCGACCACCGGTTGCACTTCGGCCTGGGTGACGCCGCCCGGATCGATCGGATCGAGATTCGCTGGCCCAGCGGCAGGATGCAGACGCTCCAGGGCCAGAGGCCGAATCAGGTCATCACGGTAACGGAGCCTTCCCGGTGAACGCGAGACTGCCGCCCCTGGTCGGCCTGGCGCTCGCGGTCGGCGTCGCGGCGAGTGCTCAGACGCCGCGCGAGCGGGTGTACGTGGGGGAACGGGCGTGCCGCGGGTGCCACCATCAGCCGGGAGGTCGCGATCAATTCAGCGCGTGGCGGCTCACCAAGCACGGGCAGGCCTTCGCCGCCCTCTCCATGCCCGAGGCGCGCCGGATCGCGGAGCTGTCGGGCATCGCCGGCGACCCGACCCGGGCCCGCGTGTGCCTGGGATGCCACACGACCGCGTACGACGCGGAGGCGTGGGAACGCGACGAGGCGTTCCGCTTCGAGGACGGGGTGCAGTGTGAGCGCTGTCACGGGCCGGGCAGTGCGTACCTCGATGCCGACGTGATGCGCGACACGGCCAGGGCACGGCAAGCAGGGCTCTTGAGGCCGGCGGAACCCGACTGCCTGGTCTGCCACAAGGAGAAGGGATCCCACACGGCGGTCCTGGGCCTCAAGCAGTTCGTCTTCCAGGACGCCCTGCGGGCGATAGCCCATCCGGGTGCGGGCGGAACGGTCGAGCCAGTCGAGCGTGGAGCCGTCGACACGCTGCCCGGCCCCAAGTACGCCGGCGCCCTCGCGTGCGCCACCTGCCACGGCGCCCAATCGGGGGACCGCGCCTATGGGACGTGGCGCATGTCGCCACATGCCGACGCCTACGCCACCCTGAGCACAGCGCGCGCCCGCGAGATCGCGCGGCAGATGGGCGTCACCGGGAACCCGCAACGGTCGGATCGCTGCCTGGCGTGTCACACGACCGGCGGCGGGGAGCCGGCCGGCCGCTTCTTGGAGAGCTTCGACCCGGCGCAGGGCGTGCAATGCGAGAGTTGCCACGGGCCCGGCAGCGAGTACTTGCCGCAGGCGGTGATGCTGGATCCGGTGGCGGCCGCGGACGGCGGGCTGCGCGCGGTCGACCGCACCACCTGTACCCGCTGCCACACGTCAGGCATCCACGGCCGATCGTTCGACCTCGAGGGGAGCTGGTCTCGGATCGACCACACGGCATGGAAGGACGTCCCGCGCGTCGAGTACAAGACGCCCTTCAATCTGGCGATCACCCAGGACGGGCGCCGGTTGTTCGTGGCCTGTGAGGCGTCGAACAGCCTCATCATCCTGGATGTCGAGAGCGGGAAGGTCCTGGCGGAGATTCCGGTGGGCAGGCAACCCCACTTCGTGCTCCTGTCGGCCGACGCCTCACGGGCATACGTGAGCAACCGCGGCTCCGACGACGTCTCGGTGGTGGATGTGCCGTCGCGCCGCGTCATCGCCGCCATCGCCGTCGGCGACGAGCCGCACGAAATGGCCACCAACGCGACCGGCACCCTGCTGTACGTCGCCAATGCCGGCTCCTACGACGTGTCGGTGGTCGACCTGGCGGCCGGGAGGGAAACCAAGCGGCTCGCCGCCTCGCGCGGTCCGTGGGGCATGGCCCGCTCGCCGGACGGCCGCCACCTCTACGTGACCAACAACCTTCCACGGTACGCGGCCCTCCGGGCGCCCTCGGCATCGGAGGTTACGGTCATCGAGGCGGACCGTGCGACCGTCCAACGGCGGATCACGGTGCCGGACGCCAACCTCATTCAGGGTGTGGCGTTCGCGCCGTCCGGCCACTTCGCGCTGGTGACGCTGGTCCGGACGAAGAACCTCGTTCCCATGACCCGCAACCTCCAGGGCTGGGTCATCACCAACGGCATCGGCGTGCTCTGGAACGACGGGCGCGTGGATCAGCTCCTCCTCGACCAGTTGAATGACGCCTTTGCCGACCCCACCGACGTGGTCTTCTCGCGCGACGGCAAGTACGCTTTCGTGTCGGGCGCCGGGGTGCAGGAGCTGGCGGTGATCGACGTCCAGAAGCTCCTCCACCGGCTCGAGCGCACGTCCCCGCGGGATCGCGCCGAGGTCTTGCCGAACCATCTCGGCACCAGTCACGAGTTCGTGGTGCAGCGGATTGGCGTGGGTCGCAGTCCCCGGGGCATGGCCGTGTCGCCCGACGGTCGCTCCGTCTACGTCGCTGATGCTCTGGACGACGCCATCTCCGTGATCGACGTGGCGACGCGGAAACGCGTGCGGGTCCTCGGATTGGGGGGACCGCAGGAGATCACGCTGGCCCGGCACGGGGAACGGATCTTCAACGACGCGCAGAACACCCCGGCGCGGCAATTTTCCTGCCGTACGTGCCACCCGGACGGACACATTGACGGGATCACGTATGACATCGAGCCCGACGGCCTGGGGGTGAATCCGGTGGACAATCGCACCCTGCGCGGTATCTACGACACGGCGCCGTTCAAATGGGCGGGCACCAACCCCACGCTCCAGCGGCAGTGCGGTCCCAGGCTGGCGGCGTTCTTTACCCGGGCCGATCCGTTCACCCCCGAGCAGGCCGCCGCGCTGGAGCAGTACGTGGTGACGATCCAGCGGCCGCCCAACCGGTATCGGCGGGGGGACGACCTCACGCCAGCCCAGCGCCGGGGCAAGGCGATCTTCGAGCGGCGGTACGACCGGTCGGGCAATCCGCTGGCGCCCACCGAGCGCTGCGCGTTCTGTCACCCGGCGCCGTACTTCACGAACCGGAACCGGTATGACGTGGGCACGGCGACGGTTCTGGACACGCAGCGCGAGTTCGACGTGCCGCATCTGAACAACATCTACGACTCATCGCCGTATCTCCACGACGGCCGGGCGCGCTCCTTGGAGGAGATCTGGACGTTGTACAATCCGGAGGATCGGCACGGCCGCACGAACGACCTGATGAAGGCCGAGCTCAACGATCTGATCGAGTACCTCAAGACCCTATGACCATGACGCGATCTGGTGCTTGCCTCGTTGCCGTGCTGACGCTGGCCTGGGTGGCGGGTGCCTGGGGCCAGTCCAGGAGCGCTCCCAAGCCGGCCGGGATCCCATACGTCTACACGCAATGGGAATCGTTCACGCGCGAGTCGACCAACGGCGCGCTCGTCAACGATCACATCTTCTTCCTGGAACCCGACGGGGACAGCCTGTGGATCGGCACCGAGGGCGGGCTGGTGCTGTACCACCACGGCACCTGGCGGAGCTGGACCGAGGCGGATGGACTGCCCTGGCGGGTGGTGATGGGAATCGCCAAGGACCGGAAGACCGGCGATCTGTGGCTGGCGCTCTTCGGGGCGGGCATCGCCCGCTTCAGCGGCGGCCGGTTCGAACACTACACCCAGATGAACAGCGGGCTGATCAACGACGTGGTGTACGCCATCGACACCCAGGGCGACAACGTCTGGGTTGCCACCACGGCGGGGATCAGCCGCTACAACCAGGTGACGGGCGAATGGAGGGCGTTCAACGAGCAGCACGCGCCGATGGAGGAAGTGTGGGTGTACAACGTATCGGTCAGCGACGATGAGGATAAGGTCTTCTTCGCCGTCTGGGGCGGCGGCATTCTCGAATGGGACGTGGCGACGGAGACGTGGGAGGATTACGTCGATCCCGATGGCGAGATGGAGATCGATCTCTATCGGGACGACGGGCTGATCCACGTCATCACCACGTCGGCCTCGTACAAGGACGGGGCGCTCTGGGCGTCCACCTACTTCGGATTGAGCCGCTACGACGGACGCACCTGGCGTGGCTACTCGGATCACGACAGCGGACTCTTCAGTTCGTTCATCAACTTCACCAGGGCCCGGAGCGGGACCGCGACCTACAACTGCACCGACAAAGGGCTGGCGGTCATGGCGGACTTCGCGAGCGACATGTGGGTCACCTACAGGCGTGATGCCGAGAACGCCGCGACTTGGACGGCGCACGTCATGGTAGGAGCGGACGAGGTGAAAGCCGTGCCCACCAATCTCACCTTACCAAACCATTTCGTGATCGCCGTGGCGTTCGCGGGAGACGACGTCTGGATCGGGACCGGCCACGGGTTGGCCCGCGGCATCGGCAAGGGCTATTACCAGGGGATACGATGAGACTCGGTCGCGTGCTGCTCGCTGGGTGTGCCGCGCTGTGCGTGTGCGCGTGTGCGCGGACGGTGCAAACCGAAGCCGGCCGGCCGCAAACGCCGGCCGCCGATACCGGACTCTATGCCGGGACCCCGCCGGAGTTGAGCCCGTACTCCCGGTTCGACACTCCCTACACCCGCTTCTTCCGGAAAGAGCTGGAGTACGCGGGCTACGGCCGCCACATCCCGGAGCCCGCGCACGTCGCGTCCGTGAAGATCGGGTTCATCGGACCGATCATCGGGTCCACCTCGGAATCCGTCGGCGGTCCGGGGAACGTGGCGCTGCGAGTGAATGAGGCGCAGACTACGTGGGACGGATACTCGGTCTCCCACCTGGCGCCCCTCGGGATCAAGATGCTCCAGGGCGCGCAGCTCGCGGTGGCGCAGGTCAACGCCCGGGGCGGGTATCGCGGGAAGCTCCCCTACGAGCTGGTAGTGCGGAACGACAACGGCAGCTGGCGGTCCGCCGGCGACCAAGTCATCGCGCTCGCCTACCGGGACTCGGTCTGGGCGATCCTGGGATCCGTGGACGGCCAGAACACGCACGTCGCCATCCGCGTGGCGCTCAAGATCGAGATCCCCGTGATGATGGCGGGGGATACCGACCCCACGGCGGTGGAGACCAACATCCCCTGGGCGTTCCGCAACATCGTCGACGATCGGCAGATGTGCTATCTGCTGGCCGATTTCGCGTTCCGGAGGCTCGGGCTCGAACGGGTGGCGGCCTTGCGCGCGGTGAACCGGTACGGACGCGTCAACATGGACGAGTTTCGGGACGCGGCGACCCGCCTCGGGCATCCCCTGATCACCGAGTTGAGCTACAAGGAGGGTGACACCCTCTTCACATCGCAGCTCGAGCGGATCAGGTCGCTCAACGCCCAGGCGGTCTTCACCTACGGTAACTCCCGGGAGTCGGCGCTGATCCTGAAGCAGATGCGCCAGATGGGCATGGATCAGTGGTTCCTGGGGAGCGACCGCATGGTGACCCAGGAGTTCATCGACATCGTGGGGCCGAACGCCGGCAAGGTGGCCGCGGGCTATCCCTGGGATCCGACGCGGCAGGACCCGCGGTACCTCGCGTTCGTACGGGACTTCACTCGCGCGCACGGGACGGCGCCCGAGACCTACGCCGCGTACGCGTACGACGGCATGATGATGCTGATGCAGGCCATCGAACGGGCGGGGCTGAACCGGGCGCTCATCCGTGACTCGCTTGCGGCCATCAAGACCTACGACGGCGTCACCGGCACGCAGCACTACGACGCCGTGCTCAGCAACCGGGGTCCGGTGACCCTGGCGGTGCTCGAGTCCGGCCGGTGGGAGTTCCACGGCGAGGACGAGATGCCCCCGCCCGATCCTCCGGGGGTACTGGACACGCCCGTCGACTTCAGCGGCTGGCGGGGGGCGACCCGCTCAGCCGCGGGTCTGCGTGAGGTGCGCATCGGTCTCTTCGGACCCGACTCCGGCGACGCGCCCAAGGGCGCCGGGCTCGCGGTCGAACAGCTGAACGCGGCGGGAGGATGGCGTGGCACTCCCGTCCGCATCGTCGGGCGGTGGAGCCACGATCCCTGGAGCGGCGGCGCCAGGGAGATGGTCCGGCTGGTCTACGACGACAGCGTGTGGGCGGTGCTGGGATCCGCGAACGGAGATGCCACGCACATCGCCGAGCAGGTCGTCACCAAGGCGTGGGTGCCGCTGGTGGCGCCGGTCTCCGCCGATCCGACGCTCACCTACATCCGCATCCCCTGGATCTTCCGCTTGCCACCCGACGAAGAGGCGCAGGCGGATGTCCTCGTGCGTGACGCCGTCCTGGCACGGTCGCTCGCCAACGTGGGTCTCATCACCTCCAACGACCATGACGGCCGCACGTTCGCGAACGAAGTCCTGGAACGGTTGGGTGCGGCGGGGGTGACCCCGGCATTTCATTTCGAGGTCCCGGCGAACGGCGATCTCGCGGACGTCGCGGCGCGCGCTCGTTCATTCCAGCCGGGCGCCGTGATCGTGCGCCTGCCTCCCTCCCGATTGCCGGACCTGCTCGATCGGTTGTCGCGCGAGGGCGTGCGGGCGCCGCTGCTCGTGCCCTGGATCCCGGGGCTCGCCCCGCCGGCGCTCAGGAGCCACTATGCGGGCGAGGTCCTTGCAGTGTGGCCGTTTCGGGAGGAGGCCAACCCCGGCTATGCTGCTTTTGTGGGGGCCTACCGGGCACGTTACGGGTCTGAGCCGACGCCGATCGCGGCCTACAGCTACGACGCGGTGCACCTGGTGGTGAGCGCCCTGCGGGCGAGCGGTCTCAACCGGGCCGCGCTGCGGGACGCGATCGCCGCACAGACCGGCTTCGTCGGGGCGACCGGGGCGATTTCTTGGGACAATGCGGGCGGCAATCGAGCCGAGCCGGTGCTGCTCGTGCTGCCGGGTCCGGCCGCGGCTGAGGGAGTGGGTCCGACGTCTGTTCGCCGTGGCGCACGCCGCCCGCAATGAAGTTCGGCCGCTTTGGCGACGTGGCGAGAGAATACGTCTGAAACCGGCATCGGCCCCTTCGCCGTCAGCGGTCGGGATGGTCGGGATGCGCGATCCATCCAGGCCGACCCACCATCCGAAGGGCGCGTTGTAGGCGAGGTTGTAGGCGACATCATCGCCCTGAGCGTCGGGCGCCCGTGCTTGCTATCTTTCCGCCCCGAGCATGAGCCTCCTCCATCGCTTCCGCTACCCCGGCCTCTCCGATTCCAAACGCCGCGCCCTGCTCGCCGCCGCCCGGGACCGCGTCAGTTTGGGCGTCCGCGCCGTAGACACGGAGTTCTGCTACAACATCGAGGTGGCCGGAGAGCTTCCGCCCCACGCGGAGCGGGCCCTCACCTGGCTCCTGGCCGAGACCTTCGAGCCCGACCGATTCGGGGAACGGTCCTTTCTCGGGACGGACGGACTGGTGCTGGAGGTGGGGCCCAGGATGAGCTTCACCACCGCCTGGTCCACCAACGCCGTCGCCGTCTGCCGCGCGTGCGGGCTCTCTACGGTCCGGCGAATTGAACGCTCGCGCCGCTTCCGCCTGACCGTGGACCGGCCACTGTCGAACGACCAGCTGGACGCGTTCCTCGCCCTGGTCCACGATCGCATGACCGAGTGCCGCTACCCCCGACCGCTGGAGAGCTTCGCCACCGGCGTGCGTCCGGAGGCGGTCTTCACCGTTCCGCTGCTGGCCCAGGGGCGAGCGGCGCTGGAGCGCATCAACCGCGAGATGGGCCTGGCCTTTGACGACTGGGACCTGGATTACTACACGGCGCTGTTCCGGGACCGGCTGGGCCGCGATCCCACCAACGTCGAGTGCTTCGACATCGCCCAGTCCAACTCCGAGCACTCCCGGCACTGGTTCTTCAAGGGCCGCCTGGTCATCGACGGCGAGGAGATGCCCGGTCACCTTCTTGCGCTCATCAAGAGCACCCTGGACGCGAACCCGACCAATAGCGTGATCGCGTTTCGGGACAACTCCAGCGCCATCCGCGGCTACCCGGTCCGAACCCTTCTGCCGGCCGACTCAAGTGGGCCGGGGCCGTTCCGCCCGGCGGACCGGGAGTACCACGTCATCTTCACCGCGGAAACGCACAACTTCCCCTCCGGGGTCGCCCCGTTCCCCGGCGCCGAGACCGGCTCCGGCGGCCGCATCCGCGACGTGCATGCCACGGGTCGCGGCGGGCTGGTGGTGGCGGGCACGGCCGGCTACTGCGTGGGCAACCTCCGCATCCCCGGATACGTCCTTCCCTGGGAGGAACCCGACTTCCGCTATCCCGCCAACCTGGCGACGCCGCTCGAGATCGAGCTCCAGGCCTCGGACGGCGCCTCGGACTACGGCAACAAGTTCGGCGAACCTCTGATCCAGGGGTACACGCGCTCGTTCGGCCTCCGGCTCCCCGGGGGCGAGCGCCGCGAATGGATCAAGCCGATCATGTTCAGCGGCGGGATCGGCCAGATGGATGCGCGGCACGCGGAGAAGGGCGCGCCCCAGGCGGGCATGCTGGTGGTCAAGCTGGGCGGGCCGGCCTACCGAATTGGCGTGGGAGGCGGGGCGGCGTCCAGCATGGTGCAAGGTGAGAACGTGGCCGAGCTGGACTTCAACGCGGTGCAGCGCGGCGACGCCGAGATGGAGCAGAAGGTGAACCGCGCCATCCGCGCCTGCGTGGAGCTGGGGGACGCCAACCCCATCGTCAGCATCCATGACCAGGGGGCCGGCGGCAACTGCAACGTGCTGAAGGAGATCGTGAGTCCGGCGGGGGCGCGGGTGGAGGTGCGGGAGATACCTCTGGGCGACGACACCCTGTCGGTGCTGGAGATCTGGGGCGCCGAGTACCAGGAGAACGATGCGCTGCTGGTGTGGCCCCGGCACCTCGAGACCTTCCGAGCGATCTGCGAGCGGGAGCGCGCCCCGTTCGCCGTGGTCGGACAAATCACGGGCGACGGACGCATCGTACTCCACGACGCCGCGGACGGTACCACGCCCGTGAACCTGGAATTGGAGCACGTGCTCGGTGCGATGCCGCGGAAGACGTTCAAGCTCCACCGGATCGCTCCCCAGCTGGCACCCCTCAGCCTGCCCGCGGGGCTCACCGTTCGGGATGCCCTCGAGCGGGTGTTCCGCCTCCTGTCGGTGGGATCCAAGCGGTTCCTCACCACCAAGGTGGATCGCTCCGTCACGGGGCTGGTCGCACGCCAGCAGTGCGCCGGCCCGCTTCAGCTCACCGTGAGCGACGTGGCGGTGATCGCGCAGAGCCACTTCGGGACGACCGGGGCGGCGACCGCCATCGGCGAGCAGCCCATCAAGGGCTTGGTGGACCCCGCCGCGATGGCCCGGATGACCGTGGGCGAGGCGCTCACCAACCTGGTATGGGCGCGGATCAGCGCCCGCACCGACATCAAGTGCTCGGGCAACTGGATGTGGGCGGCGAAGCTCCCGGGCGAAGGCGCGGCGCTCTACGACGCCGCGGTCGCCCTGCATGACGTGATGCTAAAGCTGGGGATCGCCATTGACGGCGGGAAAGACTCCCTCTCGATGGCGGCGCTCGCCCCCGCGCCATCCGGCGGGGACGAGACGGTGAAGGCGCCCGGATCGCTGGTAATCTCGGCTTATGCCACCTGCCCGGATGTCCGCAAGGTCGTCACGCCGGACCTCAAGCGGCCCGACACCGGACGGCTCCTGTTCGTGGACTTGGGAAGGGGCCGGTACCGGCTCGGCGGTTCGGCGCTCGCCCAGGTGTACGGGCAGGTGGGTGAGGAGGTCCCCGATTTGGAGGACGTGGGGCTCCTGGGACGAGCGTTCGACGTGGTGCAGGAGCTCCTCGACGAAGGGCTGGTCACGGCGGGCCACGACCGCTCCGACGGCGGCCTTGTCACTACCATCCTGGAGATGGCGTTCGCCGGAAACTGCGGCGTGGACGTCGCCTTGGAGGGAGTCCCGGCGGGCGCGATCCCGCTGCTGTTCGCCGAGGAGTTGGGGCTGGTGCTGGAGACCACGGAAGGGGACGCGGAGCGCGTGATGAAGGCGTTCCGCGCGGCACACGTGCCGTGCGTTGCGATGGGGCGGGCGACGGTCGAACCGCGCGCCAGGATCACCGTGGGCGGCACGGTGGTGCTGGACGAGGACGTGCGCGACCTGCGCGACCTGTGGGAGGCGACCAGCTTCGAGCTGGACCGGCTCCAGGCCGACGCGGACTGCGTGCGGCAGGAACGCGAGGGCCTCCGTCAGCGCTCGGCCCCGCCTTTCAAGCTCACGTTCGACCCGACGCCCACCGCGCCCGCCATCCTGGCCCGCGAGAGGAAGCCCCTCGTCGCGATCATCCGCGAGGAGGGGAGCAACTCGGATCGCGAGCTGGCGTCCGCGTTCCACTTGGCCGGGTTCGAGGCGTGGGACGTGATGATGTCCGACCTCAGGGAAGGGCGGCTCACCCTCGAGCGCTTCCGGGGGCTCGCCTTCCCGGGCGGGTTCAGCTACGCCGACGTGCTCGATTCCGCCAAGGGCTGGGCGGGCGGGATCCGCTTCAACGAGGGGCTCAAGCGGCAGTTCGACGCCTTCTACCAGCGGCCCGACACCTTCACGCTCGGCGTGTGCAACGGGTGCCAGTTGCACGCGCTCCTTGGCTGGGTGCCGTGGCGCGGCATCGCCGACTGTCTCCAGCCGCGCTTCGTCGAGAACGCCTCCGGGCGATTCGAGTCGCGCTTTACGACGCTCACCGTCAAGCCGAGCCCCAGCATCATGCTGCGGGGCCTGGAGGGCTCGACGCTGGGCATCTGGGTGGCGCACGGCGAGGGGCGCGCGTTCTTCCCGGATCCGGAGGTGTTGGAGCGGGTGGAGCGGGAAGGACTGGCGCCGCTCCGATTCGTGGACGACTGCAACGAGGTCACGGAGGCCTATCCCTTCAATCCCAACGGCTCGGCGCACGGCATCGCGGGCCTCTGCTCACCCGATGGACGCCACCTCGCGGTGATGCCGCATCCGGAGCGGAGCTTCCTGCCCTGGCAATGGGGGTGGCTCCCCGAGGCGTGGCGGGGCCTGGAGGTCTCGCCCTGGCTCCGGCTGTTCCAGAACGCGCGGGACTGGTGCGACGGAGCCAGCTAGCGAGGCGGCGTGAGCTGCCGGTCTGGGCTGTGAACCAGGCTTCGGCTGTCGCCCGGTACTCGCTAGGCGGGGCTTCTGTGCCAGCCCTTCCGGTCCACGCTGAGCCCAAGCTTCACCGGCTGTGGTGGACGTGGCCCGTCTTGGATTCGGGCAAAAACCGGACTCCTTCGGGTTGCGCCCAATCATTGATGCTGCGGTGAATGACTGGCAGCATGTCGTCAGGGGACCGGATCTCCCCCTTGTTCACCCCGTCCTGTAACGCATCCAGAGCGTGCGCCAGTGCGGCATTGTGCAGCTCCCCGATGGATCGTCCCGGCTCGACATCGAGCCCTGCATTGGTTGGAGCGTCAGCGCCGCAGTTCACCAAGGGGAATGCGATCATGGCTGCCACCGCGACGCGCCCAGGCCATGAAACACGACCGGCTTTCTTCATAATTTCGCTCCTCGAGCCGCAGCCATTGGCTCACACGCCAGGCTTCAGTGCCCCCGGCGCCTCCAGGCGTCGCGTAGAACCCACACGATGAAGGCCAGTATCAGTGCCAACGGGATCCAGTCGATGCCGGATGGCAGACCAAGCACGTACACCACAATCCCCATCGCAACGAGTAGTACGATCCCCGCAGCCGCAGTGACAGCAGCGGAGTAGGCGCTCTTGCCGGCCCGGACTCGCGATCTGCCGACGCCGACGAAGGCACCAAACACGACGGAGCCGAGCCCGACGAGCAAAGGAGTGCCAACGTCTGCGAGTAGCCCGAATGCGAGAAACGCAGCGGCGGCTGCGGTTCCAGACGTCACCGGATGGCCCCTTCTCAATAAGATCACCTGGACCTCCACGGCGATGATTTGGCTGGTGCCGGGATCAGTCGCGCCGCCCCCGATCCTCCTGCTACAAACTCTCCAGTCACGGGAGCGGCGAGACACGCATGCTTCCGGGCAAGCTAGAGCCGGTGACGCAGGCCTTGTCAATAGGGGGCAACTTCAGATGGGGCATTGTGGACCCGTTCGTCAAACTGCAGCCAAACTAAGCCGGCGGGCTCAACGCGCCGTCAACAGGAATTGCTTGTGCGTCACCGGCCGAGGGACCTCAGGTTCACCCAAGGGCTTGGCCGACTGTGGCCGTCTGCAACATTCTTGACGCCGACTTGACGCCGCACTCCGACGATGGAGGCGACTCGAACGGGAGCCTTCCATGCGTCGGACGCTATCGATCGCCGCCCTCGGGGTCCTGCTCACCCTCCGCTTGGCAACCGGGCAAGTGGCCCAGCTCCACCAAGGGGACGAGGTGCGCCTGCTCGCCCGCGGTAGCGTCGTGCCTCGGATCGAGGGTCGTATCGTAGCGGTGCTACCAGATCGACTGGTGGTCTCAGGGTCTACCCAGGACGCGCCGGTGACGGTCCTGCTCGACTCGTTCGATCGGATCCGGGTGCGGGTACGCCGCCCGGCGGCCGCTTCGATGCTGGCCTATGGCGGCATAGGTCTGTTGATGGGCGTCGCCGGGGGCGCGCTGGTGGGTCCGCTGGTGCTGTCGTCCGACTGCAACAGTTGGCGAAAGGACCTCGACCACCAACAGGGGTGCCTGAACGACCTGTTGTTCGACGACGGCAAGCGAGTCCAAGCCATGGTGCTCTTCGGTGGCGTGGGCGCCGGTCTCGGGGCCGTCATCGGGGCGCTCCGCGGAGTGGATCGGTGGCCGGAGGTGCGCTCGGACCGGCTCCGCGTCGGGCTGGCGCCTCGGCGGCGCGGGGTTGTGGTGGGAGGATCGGTCGCGTTCTGAGCTGGCGGTGCACAGCATCTTGGCAGCGACCGACGATCCGGTCTTCCGCCGCTGCCGCCTTTCCGCTTCGATGGTCCGCGACGAGCCATCGTCTACCTGTGGCTCAACGATGAGCTGACACGTCCGAAGAAGGGTCCGACGGCAGACCTCCACCGGGTGTTCGCGTCGTTGATGTGGCGGGGCGCCCCCCGAGAATGTGGAGCCGCTTCTGCGGGAGGCGGCCGCGATTCGCTCCGGGGACCAAGATGGATCGTGATCCATGTGAGCCGGGTTCACTCGGTGAGGCCAACCTGGTACCGCCGGAGCACCGCCCCAAGGACATCGGGATAGTCCAGGAGATTCCCGGTCACGGGATTACTGGCAAGCGCCCCAGCGGCCCGATCAAACAGAGCGATGCAGAGGACCGTCTCATCGTGGCGCGCCGTATACAGGATGCCGTCCGGCTGCTCGGGATGGCCCCACAGTGACCGCGACCAAGCCCGAGGCAACTGGTAGAGGGAGCCTGGGCAATGCGTCACCTCGGCGGTGGCGCCGAGCGGCGTGAGATACGGTCCGTAGAAACGCACCAAGCGAACTTCGCTTTGGAGCTCGACCATGGCGCGGCGGTATTTGGCGAGGTCCTGCTTGGCGATGATGGGTAGCCGGAGCTCGCGGAGGAACGTTTCGGCAAAGGCCGCGGCGTCGCTCTGCCCGAGGTACAGGACGCGGTATCGCCCACTGGGATCATCGAAGCGCCAGGTCGGTGGTCGGCCCGGCTGGGGACCGAACCGCAGCGGAGCCTTACCGGCGCGGTAGAAGCGGATCCAGCGAGTGCCGCGAGGTACCGGCTCGAGTGGGAGGGCCCTGGTGTCGAGGTCGGTTGGGGGCCACGGGAGCCTGGCCTCTGCCGTCACGCCGGCGATGCGCGATCGTCATGGGTATCCCCCACCGACCGAGCGACGGCGATCGCGGGCTCGACGTCTCCGTCTCGCAAGGCTTGCAACACTGAGCGGCCGCCGAGTGCGTCGGCCGGCTCGAGCAGGATGGCGAGCCGGGTCCAGGGGTCATCGGTCCGACACGCTTGCAGCGCGTCGGGGACATGCCGCAGCACGCCCCGGCGGGTGAATTGCGCTCTGGGATAGACGTAGTCCCCCGAGCCGGTCGGTAGGCCGAGCAGGGTGCCGCGCGTCCGCCGCTTGTCGACCGCCTGGCGGGTGAGGCCAAGCGCGCCGGCGACCCTACCGGCGGACCAGGCGCCTCCGGCGCGTTTCAGGAGTTGGTGCTTGACTGCCACGCCGCGGGCCAGGGCATCGGCCAGGGGATCGAGTCGGTCGATCGGCAATTCCGCCAGGGCGAACTCGGAGAGGAGAACCGTGAGGCCACCGAGGTCCGTGGGCTGGGCCAGGGCTTGCTTGAGCGTTTCGGCCCGGGCTTTGGCGGCGAGCCGGTTCAGGAGCCGGGTCGAGCGCGCGAGGAACGTTTGGGCGAGCCCGTCGCGCGGACTCTGGGAGCGTCGTTTCGTTGCGGCGGAGCGGGGCGTTGCCCGTCGTCGTGTATTGCTGGTTTTCATACGCCGTGTATTGCTGGTTTTCATGCGTATTGAACGGCGGGTTGACCATGGTACGATAGCGCGTCAATCGGACAAAGGCAATCGTGACCGTTGCTTCCGAGGGCTCATGGCGGCCTGGGCGTCCTGATAGGCCTGGTCGACTCGGCCCGAAGACCGATGAGCCTTCGCGCCTAGGCTTCCGCCACAACGTCACTGTTCTCCAGCCAGGCGCGGATTTCCCCACAGCAGTCGTCGAGGGCGACTCGTGGTCCCCAAAACAGTGGGGTGATGGCGTGATACGAAGCCTCCAAGTCTGCTCGACGCTCATCGTTGAGGAGGAAGGCAGGGTCATCGGTTCTCAGACGATACTTGGCGGTCGTCGCCATATCCCTCAGCGTCATCCCACCGGGGAGCGGTGGCAGGCGATCCGTGTTTCTGATGATGTGCACCGCGTCTTCGTAGTGACGGACGAACCGGTCGGGGTCGAACGGCGTCCGTGCATACCAACCCGTGATGGCGTTGAGCTTTCCAAGGAGAGTGTGGTACGGGTGAACACACGCTACCGCCTTCGGCCGGTTCTCCACGTAGTCGTGTAACTGGCCGCGTTCGGCGAGGAAAACGTGAATGAAAGAGTCGAGGTGGCAAGCCACCCACGGCGGAGGCTCGTCCATCCCGACCTCCAGGACGACAAAAGGTCGGATACTTGGGGGCAGGGTGCCGAGGAAATGATCGGGATAGTTGACGCGTATGGAGACGTTGCGCCAAGTGGGGTCATACCTCGCTTGCGGCGGCCTGAACGGCGCGGTCGACGACCTCCTGGACCGTCTTGGTACCGTACTGTGCGGCATTCGCTCGTAGAGTCTCCGGACGGAGGACCTTGGTCCGAAGCGCGGTCACCAGCCCTCGTTCCAGTTGCGCGAGCGAGGCCCCGGCCATGCGGTGGTTGAGCAGGAGGTCAACCGCGAAGTACTCGGGCGCCGGGTTGGTGGGAAACCGCACTCGGCGCAGCAAGAACCGCCTGCCACCGAAGGTGAATTCGCCAGTGCGCTTGCGGTTATAGACGAGCTGGACCGGTAGCACCGACGTCGAACCGAGGCCGAGGGCGTTCCACCGATCCGGCCCGGACAAGAGGAAGCGAGAGTTGCGCAGGAACCGCCGCATCAGTTCGGAGTCGTCAGGGGGCACCTGACCAAACTTGCTCTGTCGTGGGTGCAGGTAGAGGCCGTGCGCCAGGGGATGCAACTTCCCCTCCTTCACCAAGCGCTTGGCGAGTCGCGTGGGATTCTGCCCATAGCGACGGAAATCTTCGGTCCGATACACCTTGCCATGCATCAGTGTAGGCTGGACAGCCGCAGGCATTTACGCTCCACGGTTGTATGCTTCTTCCGCGTCGGAAACACACAATAACTCAGGTAGCCGCGCAAGCCTGCTAGCCGTGCTGTTGAGGACAACCCCTTCCTGTACAATCGGTTATGCTTCATTCCACAAGGGAGGAGCGAGCCCTACCGAGGGGGCGCGCCGTCACCGCTCTTTCTTCCGTTCCTTGACGTGGCCCTCCGACGATGGAGTTGACTCGAATAGGAGCGGTCCATGCGTCGGATGCTATCGATCGCCGCCCTCGCAGTCCTTCTCACCCTCCGCACTGCAATCGGGCAAGTGGCCGGCTCCACCAAGGAGACGAGGTGCGCCTCCGGTTCGCGGTAATGCCGGCCCCCGCCTTGAGGGGCACGTGGTGGCACTGTTGCCAGATCGACTGGTGGTCTCAGGGTCTCGCGAGGACGCGCCGGCGGTTCCGCTCCACTCGTTCGATCGGACCCAGGTGCGTCCGCTCGTGCTCTCGTCCGACTGCAACAGTTGGCGAAAGGACCTCGACCACCAACAGGGGTGCGTGAACGACCTATTGTTCGACGACGGCAAGCGAGTCCGAGCCATGGTGCTCTTCGGTGGCCTGGGCACAAGTCTCGGGGCGGTCATCGGGGTGCTCCGCGGGCTGGATCGGTGGCAGGAGGTGCGCTCGGACCGGCTCCGCGTCGGGCTGGCGCCTCAGCAGCGCGGGGTGGTGCTAGGAGCGTCGGTGGGCTTCTGAACGGCGTAACCTCCGGCGTTGCTCGTGTGGTTACTGCAGCGGAACGATCACACGCGTTATTGGGGGTTCGAGTCCCTCCGCTGTTATTCACAACAGCGTCTGGCGCGCTGAGGCAGAATCCACCCGAACGATCAAGGGCGGTCGCGTGACGACCGCCCTCATCCTGTTCTGGGCCCGCAACCACCCCGGCACGAACGGGTCGGGCTGCCCGCAGCCTAGTCGGGCGTCCGGTAGTTACGTGGATCCCGTCCCGTAGGTAACTGGCCTTCCGCTCCAGCAGCTGCCCGGGACATGGCGCTTCCGCGCCACGGCGCTGAACCGATCGGCGTTCCCCCCACTCCCTTGAAAGCGAGGACGAAGGTGTTTGGTGTTCCATTTGTGACGTCCGTACTCGGCTTCCCAAGGGAGTAAACCTCGGCGCCGGCAGCCTGGAGTGCCGTGAGGACATCGGTCTGGTTACCAGCAGCGCCGTAAAGCAATCTGAACGTCTTCGTCGCCCCAGCCGCCAGCGATCCAAAGCCGAGGTCGAACAACGCACCATGATCAGTGGGACCGGCGTCCACGAAGTCACCGGTGCGTCCCAAGTCAGATGGCCCTCCGAGCGGGTTCGCCGTCGCAAACCCGTTGTTGCTCGTGAATAGGAGGTTGGCTGCCGCTGCGCCACCCTGGATCGTTACGAACTCGCTGAACGCCGTGGGCTCCACGTCCCAGTCCACCACGCGCCGGTAACGTACGTCGCTCAGCGGCCCAGCCGAGATGTTCTTGATTGACACAATCGCTTCGAACAGGAACGGCGTTACCGACGAAGGATGGTAGTCGTGCGTCACTTCGAAGGTTGAGCCAATGGTGACCTTTGACACTCGTTGCCGCCCGGCCACTGTAAAGCTCACCAGCGCGACGTTATCGCTTCCAGTAGCTTGGTTGCGGTAACCAGTTACGCTGGTTCCTGCATCCGCCACTCCCCAACCCTCGCACAAGCATCCAGGAGAAACGGCGTCCGCGTTTGTCGGAACGTAACGAAGGCCGAGGGTTGTGGTCCCGACGCCCGAGGACGGCGAGGCACCGCCAACTACGTTGAGTTCGCCGTGGGGGTTGACCCCGATGTCCACGACCACGATGCCTGTGGCATTAAAGAACACCTCGCCAATGCCGACGGGCACGGGTGTGGTGACCGATGCGGGAAGAGGGTCAACGCCCGGGTAATCGCTTGGAAGATCAGGCATGAAGGGCCCGTCGTCTTCCGGATCCGCGATGCCACGACCGGACGCCCGCACCGTGTTGGTACCAGGCAGCGGTCCGAGCGTCCACCCTGGGATGCTTGGGACGCTAGCGATTCCGGTTTCTGCGTCGCTGACCGCCGTCGCCAGCGTCGACCCGATTTGCCCGCCGCCCGCCGTGACCTCAAACGTCACAGTGGCGCCAGCGACCGGGTTGCCGTCGCGGTCAGTGACGCGCACGGCCGGCGGGTTCGTGACAGCCGTGCCCGGCCACGCCGTCTGCCCATCAGTGCCTTGAACCGGGGCCATCTGTGCCGGCAGCGCGAACTGGAAGAAGCTCTCGAAGTCGCCGACGTGACCGCCGCCGCCACGGTCGATGAGCACTGTATTGGCCCAGGCCGGCTTGGGACCAATCAAACGCGCGACCTGCTTGCCCACCGCCCGCCACCCTTGCTGGGCGAATCGGAATAGCGGGTTGCGGTGGAGCGTGCCGACCGTCTCGGTGCAGTTCTCCTGGGCGTGCGGCAGCGCCTCTGGCAGGCTCCCCTCGACCTCAGACTGATGGATCAGCGTGACGAGCGGCTTCTGCGCCGGGGTGAGCGAGTTGAGATCGGTGTGGAGAGCGGCGGTGCAGACCGAGAGGATGGCCGGCACGTTCAGCGCGGGGATCGGGGGGTCGGTGGTGATCCTGACGCAGTCGCGGAAGAGCGGGATATCGAGATCCAGGTCCTCGCAAGGCTCCATAGTAATGGTGACCTGCGGGGGAAGGGGGTCGCCGTCGGTTTGGTCGGGGACATCCACGGCCGCGACCAG
>Ga0209172_10002295_pt1 | contig 34611 bp, 23 predicted proteins | sample LarsenN4metaG_FD_184113 | JGI IMG/M metagenome (GOLD analysis project Ga0209172, IMG submission 184113) | Hot spring sediment bacterial and archeal communities from British Columbia, Canada, to study Microbial Dark Matter (Phase II) - Larsen... ... | reverse complement strand
TGGGGTTCAAGATTGCGACCCGGCTACATTTGCAGATGACGAGGCTTGCGCTGATCGCGATTGTTTGGACAGCCTGAAAACCCGTTTAGATTGGCTGAACCAACAAATAGCCCTTGGGCAAACACAATACCAAGACGACCAATGGCTCACCGAACGCCGTTTTTACACCGACAAAAGAATTCTTGTGGGGCAATGGTATGATGAAGGCAATATGGCTCTGATAGAAGATGTGCTCGACGACTACGGCCAAACGGACGACCATGTACTGCTATATGGTGTTTATGCCCGTCGGGGTTTGCTCAATCAAGCGGCAACGGTATTGGCTTCGCTGCCAGAAGGCAATCTACAAGAAATTTGGTACAAAAGCGTGCAAGCGACTTATCTGCAATTTCTCGCTGCGCCCGGTCAATTTCAGCCTTCTCATGCACAGGATTCGTTGCTCGAACTGGCAGGCGCCACCATTTTCCCGGTCGGAGCCAATGCCCGGACGCTCTACTACCTGCTGCATGGTGTGTGGTTGGAGCCTGAAATAGAAGAAGAGAGTGAAGAAAGACAGGCGACAACAGAAACATTCTCTGTCGCAGCAAATCTGATGCTGCTCCCCAACCCCGCCGACGAGACGGTTCAGGTCTTGTTGCCGGGCGACCACAGCGACGGTTTTATCCGCGTCGTGGATATGCTCGGCAAAACCGTGCAGGAACTTCAAATCACCGGCCCGCAAATGCGCTTGCCTACTGCCAGTTTGCCCCCGGGCATTTATATTGTGCAGCACCTGTCGCCCGATGGCAAGTTGCTCGCGGCCAATAAATTGACCATACAACACTAATTCCATGTTCATTTCACCCTGCCTTCCGGTAGCGCCCAGTTGCCGGAAGGATTGTGTTTTATTTGCCATGAGAAAAATTGTTCTTTTTCTGATATGCGCAGGCTTGCATCTCCACGGCAACGGCCAAACTGTCCGTTTTTCAAAGTACCACGACGTTTTTGGCACTGGCGACAACAACGGCGTCAGGGTGGAAGTGATGCCACAGGGTTATGCCTTCACTTCTCTGCATTTTTGCTCTCCCCAATCTTTCGCCCCTTGCAGCGCGCTCTCCGTCACAGACAGCCTCGGCGAGATAATATACAGCAAGTGGTTCGGCAAAATACGCATCGAAGGGCTGCGGTATCACTCCGCCGACAGCACTTTTCTTTTCTGGGGCGATTTTCAGACACAGCCCCTGATTGAAGACTGGACCGTTTTCCTGCTCAAAGCCACCTATTGGGGCGACACCATCTGGAGCGTCAACATCAACGACCCGAAAATGGACTTTTGCCGCCGCACCGTGGAACTGCCCGACGGCAGCATCCTTTTGACCAGCAGTTACCGATGGACAAACGATGCCCCGGCCATCGTGTCAAAAGTAGATGCCGAGGGCAATCATCTTTGGACAAAATACTACGACAACGGCAATGCGTTCGAGGCCAACGACACCCAAGGCATCGTCCCCTGGGAAAACAGTTCGGTCATGGTGTGCTCTCGCGGGATAGGAGTTGACACTTTCGACGGGAACAACTACACCGCAGGGGTGGCATTGTTTCAATTGGACTATGACGGCAATGTGCTTTGGGACTCCGCTTATCGGATAGCAGCTGGGACAAATTATGCTGTGGCATCTTTGGCCAAACTCCCCAACGGCAAACTTGCCGTCCCAAGTAATGATGACCGCCCAGGGCAAAACGAGGGAGGGGCATATATTTTAGGAATTGATGAAGAAAAAAGCATAGAATGGTCTATTGGTTTCCCCTATACATGGCCAGACATCATTCGTATGCATACCACACTGGACAGCAACTTGGTCGGTTGTGGCAGTGCGGGGCTGGACTTGTACGGGACATGGGACGCCTATCCGTGGTTGCTCAAAATCAGCGCCGAGGGGGAGGTGATGTGGGAGCGATTCATCACTTACGATTTGGGCAACGCTGTGAATGACGTGCTTCCCACACCCGACGGGGGCTATATCGTAGTTGGCAACTTCCGCGACCCGCCGTCTCCTGCTCCTAACGGCCAGTATTATGTTTGGTTGCTCAAACTGGATGGGGATGGGTGTCTGCAGCTGGGCTGCGATTCTTTGAAAGTGACCGTGCCGGTCAGCGAGCCGCCAGTCAGTCAAAACAGCCTGATCGCAGTATCTCCTAACCCCGCCGACGCAACTTTGACGGTCTCTGTCGGCCCTATTGCCCTCGGCGGCCAGTTGCGCTTGTTCGACGTGCAAGGCCACTTAGTCAGCAGCATTTCGGTTAATGCCGAAACTTTGGCAATTCCAACGCAGCAACTTACCGGAGGTCTGTACTGGATTCAATGCCTGACGCCCGAAGGTCACATACTCGGCACAGTCAAAGTTTCGATTCAGCACTGATTTTCATCGCCCGGTCGTGCTCAAACATGACCGGGCTTTTCTATTTCGACAATGAAAAAAATCGCTTTCATTGGATGGGTGTTGCTGTGTTTTTATTGCAATTTGCAAGCCCAGACCATATATTTTTCCAAATTTTACGACGCGGTAGCAAACAGCCCGGAGGTGGGCGTCCATGCCTTCTTTCCCTAATTACCGCCTCGGTCCAATAGACAATCCCGGTATGCCCTGTACCGCCACCGTCAGCGCGGACAATCCGCCACCCACCCCACTCCCACCACTGTCTGTTTTCCCTAACCCTGCTTCATCATACCTGAAAATCATCGTCAACCGTCCGCTGCCTGCGGGAACGCAATGGATGCTTTATGATGCCTATGGGCGGTCGCTCCACACAGAAAAACCCTCGAATGAAGCCACTTGTACCGAAATAACAGTGGAAGAGCTGGCGGCAGGCATATATTTCTGGGAATTGAAAGATTAGGGAGGTATAATAATTCAAAGTGGCAAAGTCTTGAAAATGTAGTCAACTCTGCCCGATTCAGTGAATGTCTGGAATAGGCAAATGCGACAAATGAAAAAAGCCATTCCGGGCAAGTCGGAATGGCCGTTCAAACAAATTATGAAGATGTCCGGGTATTATTGAATAATTGCTTTGCCCCTGCTGCGTGTCCGTTTGTTACCGTCCTGTATTTCAAAATAATACAAACCTGCGGGAAGGTTTTGCGCCTGAAAACTCGAAGGTATTTCCCGAAAAAATGACCTCGCGAACGGCTCGTCCTGCCGGGTCGAAAAGCCGGAACGTGGCTTCGCCGGGCAAGGCTTCGGGCAGGGAAACGACGGCTCTTTCGCGGAAGGGATTAGGGGCGACTTTCACAGGTAAAAGTCCTTTTTCAAAGATGTTTTCCACAGAAACGGTGTAAAAATCCTTGCCGACCGTGTGGAAAGTCGTGTTTGTGATGATGGGCGCGTTGTAGTCAAAAAAGATAGCCGCGTCGTTTTTGATGACCGTACCGAGCGGCACGTCGGCGCGCTGGCTGATGCGAAACTGGACAAATCCGTGCGAGGCCGGCTCGTTCACGTTGCTGTCGGGCAGCAGGATATTTTCAAAATGAAAAGCCAGCGCGCCGGGGCCGGTCAGTTCCCAAGTGTAAGGGTGCGACGAAGCGCCGGGACGCAGGGTTGCAGGATCGAGCCAAGCGGCTGCCAGCGTGTCGCGGATGGTCACCGTGAAAGCCGTGTCCGTCCCGGTATTCTGGAAACGAATCAGGTAGGTGATGTCTGCTCCAGGCTCGATAAAGTGTTGATTGCCATAGCCGACGGGGAAACCCTGTTTGTCGTTGGGGTCGTAAGCGCCTCTTACTTCCTGACATTCGACGTCGGTGAAAGGGCTGGCGTCGTCGAGCGAAAACTGATTAATAAAGCCAAAACTCGCCGGGCCGTTGCCGCAGCCTTCTATCGCTGCCGCTACGAAATCGTCGAAAGGATAACCGGGTTCCTGCGTCGCTTCGATGCGTTGCATGGAGCCGCTGGCAGTGCGTGTCACGACTTTTTCCTCGCCGATGCCGAGGTTGAAATTGCCCTGCATGAGCACGACGAGGTCTTCCGTGATGATGTAGTCGAGTATTTGCGAGGGCGCGTTGCCGATGTTGCGCAGGCGGAATTCGACCGTCGTGTCGGCAAGACACCGGGCGGTTGCCACCACTCTGGCGCCCGACCAGTTCGGGACTTCGTAGCAAATGGTGTCGGGGGAAATACGCGCTTCCACGCAGAGCGTTTGGCCGATTTCAGTGGAGTCGCAGTTGACATTTACCTTAAAATTCAGGTCGCCACATTCGCTAAAATTGACTGTGCCGAGGTCGAATCGCAAGATATTGCCCGACAAGGTGTGAGGTTGGGATGCCGACACGAAATCGAGTTCGGGCGGCAACACGATTTCAATAAATGAATTGAAAGCGGCGGTCGTGCCCTGATTGCACCACGACACATAGTATTGATTGTCAAAACATCTGCGCAGGAACGGCGTGCTGATGGAGACATCGAGCAGCGAACAGAGAATCGAATCCTGCACGGGGAAATCGAGTGTAACGGTGTCGGGAGGCGTCGTCAAGTCGGCAGTAAGTTGCGTGTTGCAAGGCTCCCAGAGCGCGCCGGGCGGGAATATCTCCACCGTGTAATTGCCGGCATCCATGTTCAGTTCGTAGGAACCTGCATCATTGGTGGTAGCGTAGTATTGCTGGCCGTTGGTTTCGGTAGCGACGACGGCCCAGTTTTTCAAAGGCAGTTCGTTGACGCCGATTTGGCAATCGTGATTTTGGTCGAATGCAACCGTTCCTTTGATAAAATTGGGATAAATGTTGCCGTTAGCGTCTGTTTTGATCAGGGTAGCTTTGGCATTGAGTACACTGCTTATCACCATGCCGCCGTCGGGTGTAGCGCGCACGTCCCAGCCGATGCCGTAGGTGTTGTTCACATTGTACTGTTTTTCAAAAACAGTAGCGCCCAAAGGGTCCGTTTTTAACAACATCACACCTTTCGTTGTGGGTCTTTCTCCCGTTATGGCATATCCGCCATCGGTCGTTTCGCACAAGCCGAAGACGTAGAAATCAACGACTGTGCTCCACAGCGAATCCCCATTCGAGTCTGCGGCGAATAATGCGGAACCCACCGCTCCCAGCGCCTGATTGGTAAAAATGAACTGGCCTTGCGCATTTTGAAAAATTCTCCCGTAGAAGTCAAGCCAGGGCGCCGCGTAAGTGCGCTCCCACTCCACTTCTCCGTCCGCATCCGTTTTTATCAGTTTTGGAAAACGATTGGCCAGGCTGTCATTAGCCACCATGAGACATAGCCCGCCATCCTGCGTAGCCGTCATGTCGTAAAGAAGCCCGAGATACTGTGTGGTGTTTGTTTTTTCCCACACGATGTTTCCTTGCCAGTCGAGGCGAAAGAGTTTGTAAGAATTCACATCCACACGGTTCGACACCAAAAAGCCATTTGATGTCATCACGACACGGGCGAATCCCGTGAAATCAACCTGTTTCAACAAATTTCCCTGCGCATCGAAAAGGAAAAAACTGTTATCAGAAAAATTGTTGTCAATATAATTCGCCAGGGCATAGTGGCCATTCGGCGTCACATACAAGTCCGCCTGCACATCGGAAGCATTGGCAGGGACTTCTTTCGTCCATTGTACTTCGCCCAGCGGGTCGGTCTTCACGAGCCATTCCGAGTTTGAATTCCTGTCAGCAAAAAAAATGAAACCACCGTCGGGCGTGGGCGCAGCCGTAAAAATTTGTCCAGCAGGTATGCCGTTGAGGTCGTACATGCGCAAAAAGCCTTGTCCGAAGCCGGTCACGGCGCAATGGGTCAGCAAGATTAAAAGCAAGCGTCGCATACTTTTCATGGGAAAACGATTTTTGATTGTTTCAAAATTCAGGTGTTAGCCAAATGAACGGGGGATTTGATACTTTTTTACGTTGGCAAAAGTCCGGCGTCGTTGCAAAGCGGGCAAACACAATTTTTCCCGTTTGTCAAGATGAAATTTTAAACAAGTAGGCTAACACTTTGAAAAAGTGGAGTAAATATTTGCAGTCATCTTTTTTTATCTAAAAACGCAACCTGCATTTTTCCCCTTTCAAGGGTATTTTTTCATGCAAAACACGCCTCTTTTTCAAGTCATAAAGTCGCTCGGCAAGCGCGAACGCGCCGAATTCCAGCGCTGGGCGCAATCGCCTTTCGCCAATCGCCGGCCCGAAGTCGCACAGCTGTGCGAACATCTTTGCCAGCTGCTCGACAAAAATGCCCCGGAGGAAGCCTATCGCAAATCAGCACTTTGGCCGCGCCTTTTCCCCGCCCGCAACTACGACGACGCGGCCATGCGCTACACCATGTCATTTCTTTTTCAGGCGCTAAAACAATGGCTTGCCTACCGGGAATGGACGCAGGACGACACGGCTGTCAGGTTGAATTTAGCGCGGGCTTTGCGCAAAAAAGGGTTGACAAAAGTATTTGCCAAAGAATTCAAAAACCTCGAAACATCGGGCACCACGACGCGACAAAGTGTTGATTTTCACCTTGTTCAGTACCAAATCGAATTTGAAACCTGGGAGGCGGGACACCAAACGGGACAGAAAGATCTCCGGCAACTGGCATTAGCAAGCGCCGCGTTCGGGGCCTTCGTCGCTTCGAGCGCCTTGCGGCACGGATGCGCGGCGCTGGACAAATCGAAGGCTGATTTCGCGCCTGAAAACCTGGATTTTTTACCCGAAACCCTTGCTATCGTAGAAGGCGGGCGCTATGCCGACGTGCCCGCTGTACAAATGTATTTTCACTGTTTCCGACTAATGGAAGCGGAGAGCGAGTCGCATTTTTTAGCCCTGAAAGACCTGCTTGCCCGTCACACAGACCTGTTTCCGCCGGAAGAAATCCGCGATGTGTACCTCGTCGCCATCAATTTTTGCATTCGGCGGCTCAACACCGGCGCGCGCGGCTATGTGCGCGAAGCCTTCGATCTTTACCGGAGCGGTCTCGAGCGGGGCGTCATCCTCGATAATGGCCTTTTGCCAAAAGCGACTTATCAAAACATCATGCTGCTGGCTTTGGCGCTCGACGAGTGGCAGTGGGCGCGACAGTTTCTGGAAGATTACCGGACGGCGCTGGCAGTGGGCGAACGGCACAATGCCTACCATTTCAACCTGGCGTTGTGGCATTTTCGCAGAAAAGAATACGCGGAAGCGCAGGAAATCCTGCGGCGGGTGGAGTTTCGCGACGTGCATTACAACCTCGACGCGCGCCGCATGATGGTCCGGATGTATTTCGATACAGGGGAGGTGACAGCGCTGGATTCGCTGTTGCACAGTTTCAGGACCTACCTGCAACGCCACCGCAACATCGGCTATCACCGGGAATTGAATTTCAACTTTGTACGCTACGTGCAGCGCCTGCTCCAACTCGAGCCGGGTGACCACAACACGCGCCAGCAGTTGAGAAATAAAATGCTGACAGAGCAGTATTTAGCCGAAAAAGACTGGCTATTGGAGAAAATCAAAGATTAGTTGAGCTTGAATGGCGCCACCATTTTGAACTCCGGAATCGTCACCTCAAACAACGAATCGTCATCGTGGCGTTTCATCAGATAAGTGCCGTGCATTTTACCGATGTCGGTATCCAGGTTACAAAAAGAGGCGTATTCATGGCTCTCGCCGGGCTGTATCACCGGCTGTTGGCCGATCACACCTTCACCTTCCACCTCGCGCAAGCGCCCGTCAGCATCCTGAATGACCCAGTGGCGGCGCAGAAGTTGTACCGTGTAAGGGCTGCCATTTTCGATGATGATGTGATAGCCGAAAATAAACTTTTGCGCGCGCTGATCAGAGTGCGCCGGAAGATATTGGGTCTCCACACTGACCGTAATGCCGTTGGTCGTCAAAATTTCCATACCGATGTGTTTGCTCCTCAAAAACGTTTTTATTCGCTTAAATTGTGACACGGGCAAAGATGTTCAAAAAAATCGAAGCCATGCAACATCAGCCCCGACGAAATCTTTTTCAAAGGTTTATTTTTATGAAAAAAACCAAGATGGTTTAATTTTTGAAAGATACCCCGCATTGTTTAATCCCTCCCTCGGAAGCATTTGATTATCAAAAAATTCATGTCATGAACCGCTTGTTACAAACCCCTTTTATACCGGTACTGCTCTTTATTTTGTCTGCCTCCGGCTGCTTCGAAGAGAAAAAAACCGAGAGCCGGTTTTCTTTTGTCAAAACCGTCGTGGCCGAGTCGCTCAGCGAGCCTGTGCAAATGGCCGAACTCCCCGGCGGCAAAATCATGTTCATCGAACGCTACGGCGCGATCAAACTCTTCAACCCCGCCGACGGCACACTCCGCACAGCTGCCGAATTGCCCGTCGTGCATCCGCCCGAAGAAGGCCTGCTCGGCCTGGCTATTGACCCGAACTGGGAACAAAACCACTGGATTTACCTGTACTATTCGCCTGTCGGCGACGAAGTCGTCAACCAATTGTCGCGTTTTGTTTTTGATGAAAATACGGGTCTCGACCGCGCTTCCGAAAAAGTGCTGATAAAAGTGCCCGTCCAGCGCAACGAATGTTGCCACTCCGGCGGCGGCCTCCAATTCGGCGCCGACAGCTGCCTTTACATCGCTATCGGCGACAACACCAACGCTACCGACGACTATGCCGTGATAGACGAACGGCCTGGCCGGGGCCCCTGGGATGCCCAAAAATCCGCTTCCAACACGATGGACTTGCGCGGCAAAATCCTGAGAATCAAACCCTTGCCCGATGGTTCCTACCTGTGCCCCGCCGGAAATTTATTTGTAAAAGAGGACGTCCTTGTTTCAAACCCCCACACGAACCAGCAACCAACAACCAGCAACCAGCAACCCATCGGACGCCCCGAAATCTACGTCATGGGTTGCCGCAATCCTTTCCGCATCGCCACCGACCCGCGCCGCAAACTGCTTCTCTGGGCTGACGTAGGCCCCGACGCGAGCGAACCAGACACGGCACGCGGCCCCGCCGCTTACGACGAAATCAACTGCGCACCCGCTGCCGGCAACTACGGCTGGCCTTATTTCATCGCCGACAACAAAGCCTACCGCGACTACGACCACGCTACGCAAAAAGCCGGCGCATGGTTCGATCCCCTACACCCTTTCAACGACAGCCCCAACAATACCGGCGCACGCGATCTGCCACCCGCCAAACCCGCTTTGATTTGGTACCCTTACGGCCCCTCGGAGGAATTTCCGCTGCTCGACGAGTACGAAGGCGAAGGCGGGCGTTGCGCCATGGTCGGCCCGGTTTATTATGCCGACCGCTACCCTGAAGCAACGCGCCTGCCCGATCACTACGATGGCAAGTTTTTCATTTACGACTGGATGCGCCACTGGATTATGGCCGTCAGCATTGACTCGACCGGCAAGTATCTCGGCATGGAGCGCTTCGCCAGCGACGTGTCGCTGACCAGCCCCGTGGACATGCTTATTGACCGCAACGGCGTCATGTGGGTGCTCGAATATGGCACCGGACGCTACACCCCCAATCCCGACGCGCGCCTCGTCCGCCTCGACCTTTTGCGTGAAAATCGCCCGCCTGTGCCGGTGTTGGAAGCGGACAAAACCGCCGGCGCCGCACCGCTTACCGTGCAATTTTCATTTTCAAAAACCCGCGACCCGGAAGGCGACGCCATTACTTACGAAATTGATTTTGGCGACGACTCTGGAATCTGGACAAGCGAAAAAGAGCAAGCGACAGAAATTTCAGCACAGAAAAGCAAGGTAGGCGGCTCGGAAAAAACGCCATCGTTGACCGACAACCGACAACCGTCATCCGTGACACATATTTTTGAAAAAACCGGTACCTACGAGGTGACGCTGAAAGCCACCGACGCGCAAGGCAAATGGGACACAGTGAAAATGTTCGTCAATATTGGCAACGAACCGCCGCTTGTGATGTGGGATTTGGGCGGAAAAAATCGCAGTTTTTACCAGCCAAGCGATGTTTTGAATTATAAAATCATTGTGGACGACCTCGAAGAAGGCACTTTGGCAAATACAGGCATCGCGCCGACTTCGGTAGCCACGACGGTAGATTATTTTGAAACAGGCTTCGACATGGCGCGTTTTTCCCAAAAAACACAAAATGCCGACAATCAGGCGGAATTTGCCAAAGGCAAAACGCTGATTGAACGCAGCGACTGCAAAACCTGCCATGCGACCGACCGACTCGTGAACGGCCCGGCTTATCAGGCTATCGCCGAACGCTACCGGGGCAACAAATCCGTCGTAACAAGGCTCGCGAAAAAAATCATCAACGGCGGCGGCGGCGCCTGGGGCACGACGGTGATGACGCCTCACCCGCAACTTTCCGAATCGGATGCGAGCGAAATCGTGCGCTGGATTTTATCCCTCGGCGAACCTCCCAAACCCAAACAATCGCTCCCGGTCGCAGGTAAATTCGTGCTGTCGCCTAAAAGCACGGCGCCCGGCACTTTCCTTTTGCGCGCGGCTTATCGCGACAAAGGCGCCAAGGGACAAGCGTCCCTCGAAGGCAGCGCCACACTCGCCTTGCGCCCTGCCCTGCAACAGGCCGAACAGGCAGACAGCATCTCGAAAGGCGCGGCCATTTATCAGCCGTTCAAAAGCGACCTGGCCGTGCTCAGCAACATGGCGAACAACGCCTTTTTCTGCTTCAGATACGTTGACCTGACAGGGCTGCAATCCGTCACGTTCAGAATCGGGACGAGCGACCAGACACACCAATTCGCGGGTGGGCGCATCGAACTCCGGCTGGATTCGCCCACTGGCCCGCTGGCAGGGCAGGTGGATATTCAAGCCTCGGCGCCGACGTCAGAAATGACATTTTTGGAAAAAACGCTGACTTTGAACGCTCCTGCGGATGGCCGATTCCACGACTTGTATTTCGTTTTCAAAAATGAAAATGAACCAGCGAAATCTGTCGCGGCAGTGGATTGGGTTCAATTTAATTTGACAAATCAAATCCGGTGAAGCGGGATTAGACGAGAATCAGTACGCGATAAAATAATAATCCCACTTCCGGTAGTAGTGGCGGGCAAATTCGTCCCGTGTCAGCGACGGTTGATTTTTCAAAAAACGGCGCATGAGCGAGACCCGCAAGCCGCATTGTTCGAAGAGGTCGAACACCTGTTCGGGGGTGGCGCCGTAAAGTTCGGAAGCGCCAAGCCCATGCTCGAAAATGACGACGGGTTTGCAGCGCCGCAAGGTCTCCATCGCGCCGCGCAACACGAGGATTTCGCCGCCTTCCACATCAATTTTCATCAAATCAACCCGAAAATCAGTCGGCAGCAAGTCGTCGAGGCGTTCGGTGCGGACCGTAATGAGCGTATCCTGTTCGTTCGGATGGTCGTAATTGCGTTTGAGCAAGCCGCTGTAAGAGGGGTTGCTGACGACGTAATTGAAACTCGAGGTCCCTTTTTTGTCGGACAAAGCGATGTCGAGCAAATGGCAGTTTTTCAAATCCGCATATTTTTTCTGCAAACCTTCGAACAAGTCAGGTATCGGCTCGAAGCCATAATGTACGCCTTGCGGAGCGTATTGCAAGAACAAATCCATGATTTCGCCCTTGTGGCAGCCCACATCGAGGCAGTTGCTGCCGGGTTTGCACACGCGCTCGATGACGCGGCGCGTCTGCCGGTCGTAGCGTTGATTTTGGGTGAACGCGATGGGCAGGGATTTCAGAAATCGCTTTATCGTCTCTTTCAAAACAGGAATCAGGTTGAGGAGGGTTAATAAGTTGATGAGGGTTGATTTTCAAGTTCATATCACCTTTATCAACCTTTATCACCTTTATCAACCTCCAAAATTTCGCCGCAATATTAGGCAGAAGTGTAAAATAGCCGCAGGGTTTTAGGCAACCCGCCGCAAGCCGTGTGCATCAAGGGAGGCATTCAAACGAATTCGTTTTTTCGATGCCCAGCCCTGAAATCTGGCGTCCAACATCTAAAAATCAAGGTCCAATCAAACGCATGCGCCCGCTCTTTCTACTTGTAAACCTGATAGTTACGCTCGGAAACCTATCCGCCCAGCCCGATACTTTCCCCGAATTAAAAATCGGCGACTGGCGCCAACACCTCCCCTGGCAACGCTCCCGTTACGTGACACAAAGCGATGCGAAAGTTTATTTCGCGACCGAATGGGCGGTAGTGGAAATTGACAAAGCCGACCGTTCGCCGCGTTTTTTGACCAAAGTAGAAGGGCTGAGCGATGTCGGCATGCGACTGATTCGCTACAACAAAGCCGCCGATGTACTCGTCATGGCTTACACCAACAGCAACCTCGACCTCTATTATCCGGCTAACGGCGAGGTGACGAACTTGCCTTTCATCAAAACGAACATCAATATCATTGGCGACAAACAGATTTACGATGTCGCTTTCCAGGATAAGGCTGCTTACCTCGCCTGCGGATTCGGCTTGTTGAAACTCAACCTGGAAAAAGAAGAAGTCGAGTACACGACTTTCACCGATATGGCGGTGCGTTCAGTCGCGCTTTACAACGACAACGTGTACATAGGCACCGAAGAAGGATTGTTTCGTATCGCTGTCAACGACGTGAACCCCGAAGATTTCAGCCGATGGGAAATGCTCGGCGCGAACGCGGGTTTTCCCGCAGGCTCGGACGTAAACTGCCTCGCCACCTGGAATGGCAAACTCTGGCTCGGCATCGAAAAAACCCTGTACAGTTACGACGGTGCGGCAGTGGCAGAAATCGCCAGCCAAACCAACCGAACTGTCAAATACCTGACCGCCGAAGGCCCTGGCCTGATGGTCGCATGGGCCAATGAAAATAATTTCGGTATCGGCACGGTGGACTATTTGGAAACATCAGGGGCATTTTACCCGATTTTTGGCCCTTGTCAGGCTGAATTCCCACTTTACGGCGTGGAAGATGGCTCTAAAAGATTCTGGTTTGCCGACCAAAACGACCAGTTTCGATTTTACGACCACAATGCCGGCCAGTGCGAAAAATTCAGTTTCAACTCTCCTTTTCTCGAACATTCCTCCGAAATCGCCATCGGGAATGGCCGCGTGTACATCGCTACGCCGGGCGCCGACCCTTCTTTAAATGCAATTTTTAGAGACTGGGGGATTTATATCTTCGAAGATGGCCAGTGGGGTCGTTTTAACGTGCAATCCAATCCTGAATTGGCAAATTCAGATGGTGAACAAGATTGTAGGTATGCCCATTGGCGAGTGGCGCCTCACCCAACAGAGGATAGGTTTTTTGTTGGCAGTTTTGTTGTAGGTCTAATCAATGCTACCCAACCAGGCGAACCCACCCAATGTTATCACCAGAAAAACTCGATTCTCCAAAATGCCGGCCAATCTGGTCTTAACCGTACGCCCATCGGTGGTTTGGCTTTTGATCAGGATAATAACCTTTGGCTCTCTAATTATGACGCTGCATCTCCTATTGCCGTTCTGAAAAACGATGGTACTCTGCGCAATTTTTCTGCTTCGCCAGCCAATAACCTTTTACAAGTAGCCGTAGATCAAAACGGCTACAAATGGTTCGTTGTCGCCTTTAATGGCGGAGTGCTCGTGTACGACAGCGGGCAGGACATAGACAATCCTTCCGACGACCGCTACCGCCTTATCACCACAGCCAACAGCGTATTACCTACAAATACTGTATTGAGCGTCGCCGTTGACCTCGAAGGCGACGTGTGGGTCGGTACGGCGCAGGGGGCCGTCAGTTTCGAGTGCGGCAGCAATGTGTTCGACCCCTCTTGCACAGGCCGCCGCCGCATCGTGAACGTAGACGGCTTCAACGGCTATTTGCTTGAAACAGAAAACGTTAACACCATTGCCATAGATGGCGCCAATCGAAAATGGTTCGGTACGAACAACGGGATTTTTGTACAATCGCCTGACGCGCTCACACAAGTAGCCCGCTTCACAACGAGCAATAGCCCCTTGTTCGACAACAGCATCACCGACATCGCCATTGACCCGAAAACCGGCGAAGCCTGGATTGGCACCCAAAAGGGCGTACTCTCCGTGCGCGGCGAAGCCACCGAAGGAGGCCGTATCAATAACCCGATGGCCTACGCTTACCCCAATCCTGTGCGACCTGACTACGATGGCCCCATCGCCATTTATGGCCTCGCCCGCGATGCCAATATCAAAATCACAGACGCCGCCGGCAACCTCGTGTATGAAGGCACGGCTCTGGGAGGGCAGGCCGTCTGGAACGGGCGCGACTACCTCGGCAGAAGGGCTTCTTCGGGGGTGTATTTGATATTTGCGACGAGTTCGGAATCCTTCGATTCGCCCGACACCATCGTCACGAAAGTGGTGATTTTGAACTAAAAGGGTTTGAGGAGTTCGAAGGGTTTGAGGAGAAAAAATGATTTTTTAAAAGACAATTCAAACTCCTCAAACGACTCAAACTCTTCAAACCCCCTCCTCGGCCAAACCAAGAGTTAAAATCCGAAATAATTTTTCCCAAAAAGCAATAACAATTTGCCTCCTGCTGTTTTAGCAGAGATTTTTAAAACGAAATTTTAAATCAAAACGGCTTACAAACGCCTATGAAAGAAAACTACACAATGAACGCTCTGGTGCAGTTTATGTACCACGAAATGCCAGCCGAAGAAGCAGTAGAAATGGCGCACCAGATTGAAGAAAATCCGGAGATGCGCGAAATGTTCGACACGCTCCTGCTGGCCAAAGTCCAACTCCCTAAAGCCAAATTCAACCCGTCCAACGCTGCACTCGACAACATCTTGCAATACAGCACAAAAACGGCTTTCGAAGCCTCGCTCTAAAGCGAACTTCCAAAACTAAACAAACAGACCCTCGTCGTCACCACCGGCGGGGGTTTTGTTTTGTTCATCGAAAAAAACGCGCCGCCAGTCTGCTTTTGAAAAAAATGCGTGAGCAAATCCGAAAAAATGCTGTTCCCAAAAGTCGTTTATCGTTTATCACTCATCGTTCATGTTATCCACTGCCAACCTCACCAAACAATACCGCTCGGCCAACGGCCAGTCGCTCACCGTGCTGGACAACGTCAGTTTTGAACTCGCCGAGGGCGACACCTTTGCCATCGTCGGGCCATCCGGCTCCGGGAAAACGACCCTGCTCGGCCTTTGTGCCGGCCTCGACCGCGCCACAAGTGGCTCAGTTTCATTGAACAATATTCTACTGGACAACCTTTCCGAAGACGAACGCGCCGAAGTGCGTAACCGCTACGTCGGCTTTGTCTTTCAAAATTTCCAGCTCATCCCGACCCTCACCGCGCTCGAAAACGTGATGGTACCGCTCGAACTGCGCGGCGACTCCAATGCTGAAACCTCTGCCCGCCAATGGCTCGAAAAAGTCGGCCTCGGCAGCCGCCTCGACCACTACCCGGCTCAACTTTCCGGCGGCGAACAGCAGCGCGTGTGCATCGCCCGCGCCTTCTCCAACAGCCCGAAAATCCTTTTCGCCGACGAACCCACCGGCAACCTCGACGCCGACAACGCAGCCGGTATCGTGGATTTGATTTTTGACCTCAACCGCACGGCTGGCACTACGCTCGTGCTCGTGACGCACGACTTGGAACTCGCCAAAAGGACAAAACGGATTTTGAAACTGAAAGGCGGAAAAATTGAATCTATGACGACTAACGGTTGACAGACTTGAAAAACTGAAATAAAGCAGCGCGTGCTAATCACCTAAATTTCCCGAAATATAGCCCAAACAGAGTGGTTTTGAACGGCTAAAGAGGGTTCAAAAGTTTAGTGAGTCGCCGGAAGTTGAAAGTGATGAGAGATTGGAGTTCCTCTTTGCAGGTATTGATATTGTCGAAAAAGGCCGGGATTGCTCGTCGGCATTCCTCAGAAGTTGTGTAGAATGTGGTGTTGATGACTTTTTTCGGAGGAACTTCCCAAGCCTTTTGATGAGAATTAGGTTGAAAGAATAAGGAGGCAAAAACAACTGGACGATTCTGGTTTTTTTGCCCAATCAGTCCTGCAATGCGACGTTTCGATAGTATCGTGCACTGTCCCCGAAGACGTAAATTTGTTCTTTGTCAGGGTTGTTGGTTTGTATTTTTTCGTACAGTTCGATGGTGGCTTGGGCGTTGACGGTGTCAGCTTCTACTATGATGGCTCCTGCTGCCGGTGGGCGTTCATCGTCCGCCTGCCGGCAGACTGCACAGCGAAAAAATCTGCACTTCCGTCGAAGCGGCTAATTGCCCCGTCTCGGGGTCATCGAGATTCCACTCCGCCACCCAGCCATCGCCCCCGGCAGAGAGAAAATGTCGCTCGTCCTTACCGGGAGCGAGGGCATAAACGGCAGCGCGATGGCCGGTGCAGGTTTGGATTTTTTCGATTTTCATTGGCTATCAGCGCCCCACCATATCCTCCGGCTTCACCCAGGCATCAAATTCTTCAGCGGTGAGGTAGCCGAGTTTAATGGCAGTTTCTTTCAACGTTGAACCTTCACGGTGAGCGGTTTGAGCGATTTCAGCCGCTTTGTAGTAGCCGATTTTAGTGTTCAAAGCTGTTACCAACATCAGCGAGTTATTCACGTGTTTCGTGATGTTGTCGCGCAGCGGCTCGATACCGACCGCGCATTTGTCGTTGAACGAAACACAGGCTTCGCCGATGAGTCGCGCCGAGTGCAGGAAATTGTAAATCATCATCGGCTTGAACACGTTGAGTTCAAAATGGCCGTTTGCGCCGCCGACATTGATGGCTACATCGTTGCCCAGAACCTGCGCGGCTACCATCGTAAGTGCCTCACATTGAGTGGGATTCACTTTACCGGGCATGATGCTGGAGCCAGGTTCGTTGTCGGGGATGAAGATTTCGCCGATGCCGGAACGCGGGCCGGAAGAGAGCATCCGCACATCGTTGGCGATTTTCATCAGGCTGACGGCGACAGTTTTCAATGCGCCGTGCGACTCCACAATACCGTCGTGTGCGGCGAGGGCTTCAAATTTGTTCGGCGCAGTCACAAAAGGCAAACCCGTCAGCGCAGCGATGTGGCGAGCGACATTTTCAGAATAGCCTTTCGGCGTGTTGATGCCTGTGCCGACTGCTGTGCCGCCAAGTGCAAGTTCGGAAAGGTGGGTGAGCGAATTGCGAATGGCTCGAAGGCCGTGATCGAGCTGGGCGACATAGCCCGAAAACTCCTGGCCGAGTGTCAGCGGCGTGGCGTCCATGAAGTGCGTGCGGCCGATTTTCACCACATCCATGAAGGCTTCGGACTTGGCTTTGAGCGTGTCGCGCAGTTTCTCGATGCCGGGAATCGTGACTTCCACGAGCATTTTGTAAGCCGCGATGTGCATCGCTGTCGGGAAGGTGTCGTTCGACGATTGCGATTTGTTCACGTCGTCGTTGGGATGCACAAACTTCTGTTCGTCAGTGAGTTGGCCGCCATTGAGGACGTGGGCGCGGTAGGCGATGACCTCGTTCGAGTTCATATTGCTCTGGGTACCGGAGCCGGTTTGCCACACCACGAGCGGGAACTGGTCGTCTAATTGTCCTTCCAGAATTTCGTCGCATACGCGGGCAATGAGGTCGCATTTTTCTTTTGGCAACACGCCAGCCTCAAAGTTGGTAAGCGCGGCGGCTTTTTTCAAATAGGCGAAAGCGCGGATGATCTCGATCGGCATCCGGTTCGTCTCACGGGCAATTTTAAAATTCTCGATAGAGCGCTGCGTTTGGGCGCCCCAGTAAACATGGGCCGGCACTTGCACTTTGCCCATCGTGTCTTTTTCGATGCGGTAGTCCATTGAAGGTGAATTGTTGAAATGGTGATTGGGTGATCTGGGTGGGGCAAAGGTAAAAGGCCGGGTTTGAAAAATTATTTCAGAAAAAATCTTCTTTCCAATCTGCTCCTTTTCAAAAAGTTAGAAAAAAAATGCCTTTTTCGGAAAAAACTTCTACACTCGTCGGAACTTTTGAATTACCCCCTTGCGTTGTCGCGAAATGTCGGTGAACTTTGCAGCACCGACTCACTAAACCACACCACCAGCAATGGCAACTTTAACAATTATGGCCAAGGAAACGGTGCGCACACAGTACGATCGCATCTTTGAGCGTGAGTTTTTCCCGCTCATGGACGCCGTCTTCACGTTTGCTTACCGACTGACAGGCGATGCGACGCAAGCCGAAGACCTCGTGCAGGAAGTGTACATGAAAGCATGGCGCTTCGCGAATCGCTATGAAGAAAGCACCAATGCCAAAGCATGGCTGTTCAAAATCTGCCGCAACGCTTTCATCAACGAGTACCGGAGCAAAAAAAGCCGCCCGTACAAAGTTGATTACGAAGATATCGTCGTCTATCACAACGAAGACGACCCGGTAGCGCCACGTTACTTCGGCATGCACGAAGAAATGGGCAGCAAACTCATGGGCGATGAAGTGACGCTGGCAATCAATGCCTTGTCACCTGCTTTCCGTACGGTGGTGTTGCTCGATCTCGAAGATTTCACCTATGAGGAAATCGCGGCCATCCTGGAAATTCCGATTGGTACGGTACGCTCGCGGCTGCACCGCGCGCGCAACGTGTTGGCGGAAAAACTCCGGGAATACGCCGAAGCGCAAGGCTACAACGTGCAGGACGATGATAACGACCAGGCAGATGTCGCCGCGTGACAAAAAGGGTTTATCCGGGGTTACGGCTTGCCGCCCGCGATAAACCCTTTGAATTTAACCTCACAACCTCCGCTATATGCTTACTGCAAACAATCTCCTCCTATGTTTTTTCAACTCAATTATTAAAACAAAGTCTTTCACAGGTCAACGTTTTTTCGCGGTACAGCACAATTCCTCTGAATGTGCTCCCGCCCAAATCTGAATCGTTATGCAAGTCGTCATTTCAAATTGGCAATCAGTATTTTGTAACCATCCGGGCGGCAACCGGACGGGAGCGTACAGATTTCCGGGCTGCATAATGAAGAACGAGGGCGGCAGCAACCCCGGCGACTATACGTTGGCGCAAACAAACTGTTCAATGAAAAGTCCTCGCAAACAGAACAATGGCAACGCTGTCGGTACGGTCAGAACCGGAATACCTTTTGTAGCTACGACCGGCGACGATGACGCACTTCCCCGTTTTACCGAACTTCACCCGACCGAAAGCCCTTCCCCCAAAGAAATTCCCTTGCCCGAAGAAGATTCTTTCCGCGCTTTCCTTAGTAGCAGGCTACCCAAACACAAGGCCACTCAAGCCTTACGCGACCGGGTACGAAGTACGATCGAAAAAAACGAGACCTGGTGATGCTGCCTGCATTTTCCCTTCCTTCCTTTCCTTTTTGCTCTTCCTAAACGTTCGCCGGAGTTGATACAAATCGCTCCGGCGATTTTATTTAATACTAACTTCACGCAGGCTTAACGCCCGCTCCGCCTGTGCCGGGTAACTTTGTATCGTCAAAAAATGGTCAAACCGCACCATGAACGCATACCCGCGCCACTTCTCTTTGTTCGCCCTTTCCACGCTCGGTCGCTTTTCCCAGCTGTTTCAGCACGCTCCTTCTTCTGCTTCAGGCTTCACCCGGAATAGGTCGCCTCTCCCGGCGCGGGATTTTTAAAAACAATTTTTCAAAACATACAATTTGCTGCAAGAATGAGAAACTTCGAGAAGGGAAATTTGAATCAATGTGACCTTGCAGTAAGCGGGACGGTCAAAATTCAGACTTTGAAAACGCCACATTTTATCAAAACATGAAACGCGAACTCGACATAGTTGTACTCTCCGACATTCACCTGGGCACTTACGGCTGCCACGCCCGAGAGTTGCACAACTACCTGAAAAGCATTCAGCCGCGCACGTTGATTTTGAACGGCGACATTTTCGATATCTGGTATTTTAAAAAAAGTTATTTCCCGAAAGACCACCTCGAAGTAGTGCGCCGCATTATGAAAATGGCCGTGAACGGTACGAAAGTGTATTATCTCACGGGTAACCACGACGACTTGTTGCGCAAATTTGGCGAAATGTCGTTCGGACTTTTTCACCTGCGCAACAAACTTGTTTTCCAGGTAGATGGCAGGACGCACTGGGTTTTTCACGGCGATGTATTCGATGCAAGTGTGCAACGCGCCCGCTGGCTTGCCAAACTCGGCGGCGAAGGGTACGACATGCTGATTCGTATCAACCGGACGATTAACTGGGTACGCCGGCTGTTCGGTTTTCCGCCGGTTTCATTTTCCGCCAAAATCAAAAAAAGCGTAAAAGGCGCGGTGAAATATATCAGCGACTTCGAGGACACAGCCATCGAAATCGCGTCGGAAAAAGACTATGATTGCGTCATTTGCGGGCATATTCACCAACCTCAGATGCGCGAGGTGGAAGCGAAAAACGGTAAGAAAATCAAGTATTTGAACAGCGGCGACTGGGTAGAACACCTCACTGCCCTGGAGTTCAGCAAAGGCGAATGGTCGCTTTACAAATACGACGAAACGGAATTTGAAGTGGTAAGTCCGCGCTTGCAAGTGCAGGAGCGAGAGCCTAAAATTTACACGCTTCGCCGTGAAGAGGTTGTGCCGGAACTCAACGGCGTGGCCGCATACGATGCAATTTAGTTGTGGTTCGTGGAGTTGCCCTTTTTTGTATCCATGTAAGAATCTGTCACCAACAACCAATAACAAAGAACTATTAACGAACTACCCGCCTTCGCCAAGGCTGCGGCGGGTGAACCGGAGTGGACAGGTTTAGGAAAATGCGCTCCGGTTTGTTTTGATTTTCACAAGGCAACTTCATAAACATAGGGTTTTAGCATGAAAAAGGCCGCGCAGCACTCGCTGCGCGGCTCTTTTTATCTGAAAATCAAGTCACACTATTCCTTCTTGTCGTTGTTGTAGCAGTCCCGAATGCAGACATATTTTCCGGCCTTCTTTTCAAACAAGGACATATACTTGCCGGTCAGGACCACCGCCCCACTCGGATCTTTAAAAGTAGATTTCCCGGTCTCGACTACCAAATCCCCAGCCGCATAAATGTCCAGCACTTCAAAAGAAGCAGTGATTTTGGTGGTATCGCTCTCGAATTGTTTCTTTAAGTCGTTCAAAATGGCTTCTTTCCCGGTAAGTATGGGCGCATTGTTAGCCAGACTTACCGCATTGTCGGCATAATAAGCCACGACTGCGGTAGCGTTTCTGGCGTTCCATGCTTCGGCAAAAGCATTTTCCACAGACTGGATTTCGGTGCGGATTTTAGCGAGGTCGGGCGCAGGTGGTGGGGTTTGTTGGCACGAAGCCAGGGCGAAAAGGCTCACTGTAACGACGAGCAAAAGATTGATTGATTTCATTTTTTGAAAATTAAAAAGTTGAGAAAAATCGAGGCTCAACCCGAAAGCCGAGCCTCGAACGTTTTGAAGAATTCACTGCGCGTAATCCAACAGTACCCATACTTCGTTGCGCACCAATGTGCGTGCGGCTTCGATGGTTTTGCCCACGTCTTCCATTTTTTTGGTCGGGTGCACTTTTTTAAACATCGCTGCAAAATCGTCGGCCACCACATCGCTCCATTTATTGAAATAATCCACTGTGGCAGCTTCATATTTCATATCGGCGCCATAAGGGAACTCAATGCTGTACAGACCCCAGCCTGCCCGGTGGCCATTGTTGATTTGCTCCTGGTGCACGGGTTTGGCGATTTCTTTTTCCATTTTCACATAATCGTCCCACTTGCCCGAAGGAATATCCATAAAATTGACAAACCAGTATTTGGGAGGAGGTGCATTGGCGTCAGAAGGATTTTTTACTATCAGGTCCATCAGGCTGGAAATCTCCGTGCGCACAAGGGTGCGGAACATCTCGGTCGAGTCCACGTGCTTGGCTTGTTCCTTGGTCATGCCCGCAAAAACGCCGCCCCAGCTGTTGTAGAGGCTGTCAATGCCGCTCCAACCCGACACGGCGGTAACGGTGACATAGTCATATTCCACGCTCGCGCCGCTTGGCATCCGCACTTCGAGCAGCCACCAGCCGGTTTCGGAGCCGCCTTTTTTGATGCGGGCCTTGTGGAGCTCTTTCCACACGGTTTTTTCAAGCCTGACATAGTCGCCTGCATGGCCGGGCGTGGCTTTCATGTAGTCCACGAAATAGTAAGTGGTTGGAGGTGGCGGGGTGGCAGGTTTGTCGGTGGCGGGAGCGGTGGTTTGGGCAGAGAGTTGGAGGCTGAATGCCAGCAAGACGAGACAGCCGGAGAGAAATTTGAAAGTTTTCATTGTCAAAAAATTTAAGTGAACTGAATAAATTGGGTACGAGGGAATTAGCCGTCGAAAAGCAGGTACAGAAGGATAAGGCACACGACTGTCGAACAGTCGTGCCGGGCGGGAAAAACATAAAAGGAAAACGAGTCTTGACGAAAAAAGAAGCGGGAGTGTTTGCTTCAGGCGGCTGTGCCAGGCGAGGAAAAACGGCTTAAAAATAGCGCCGCTCAAATGTAATCAAAAGTTCGGGTTCGGCAATTGTTATGCAACGTCGTCGAATCTTGAAGTGCCCGGCGAGCGAGCGGGTATCTCTTTTTGAAACTCGTCAATTCGAGACAGCACGGGGTGTTCCCGGTAGTCGGCGTAAGACTCTCGCACGCTCGCGATGAGCCATTCCGCCTTCTCGTACTCCTGTTTGTTTATCAACGTCCGCAACCGCCTGACGACATAATAACAGCCCGGCCCCATCCTGACGGTGAGCGTAAGCTCCGAAATTGGGGGGACTTTCTTGGCTGGTGTGCGCAGATTGCCCGCGCCCCTGATTGGAGGCTCGGCGGCGAAAACATAGGTGTCGCCCGGCAGGTGCTCGATCACGCATTTGCCATTGACATCGGTAAGGCCGTGTGATTTGAACTCGAGATCGCCTTCTCTTTTCGATTTTATAGTGGCGTTAGAGAGTCTTTTGTTGGACATGATTACTGTGACTGTCACTTTTGGCATAAGAGGAGATTTTTTTTGTGATAAAAATTGAAGCGAGAAGAAGCGTGAAGAGAACAAAAACAAGGATTTGAAAAAAGAATCGTGTGTCCTGGAAGTAAAGGCGGTGAAATGCCGAAAACTCGGTGTCGCCTGGGCAATTCGATTCAGACCACCCACAGGGCCGGGAGCTACACGAGAGTTTGTTTTTCAAAACCTCCAAGTGTTGTTTATCCAGGGCTTTGTCGAACTCCACGACAAAGTGGTATTCGCCCGCCTCATTTTTCTCAAAATCAGCGTGAACGCATTGGCAGGAATATTCGGCGGTATAATTGACCGCTGAGTCTTGCATCGTGTAGGCTCTCTGTTTTGGCCCCGCCCAATCCTCGTCGCCTGTTTTTTCCAACGTCGCCCACACAGGTTTTGCATCGCCCAACTTTTGAGATTCAGCATTTTCAAGCACAAAAGCCAGCGCGATTTCCCGCTGAACAGTATGGTCCAACTTGTATATTTTGTAAAAAATGATGCTGTCGAATTTGCCCGCAAAGGGCTCGGAAGCTATCTTAATGCTATTTTCCGGGAGCATAACCGGCAAAAGCAACACAAACAAACTCCACAACAGCAACACGGCAGAGCCGAAAACCGTCGTTTGCAAAGCCGCGACTTTTGGCCGTTTTTTGTAGCGGTAACTGGGGTCAATGATTTTTTTCAAACCCTGATAAATATCCCAATAACCTTGCTCCGGGTCTCTGTATTGGGTGACACACACGTTCGGTGCGGGCAGCTGGGGCAAGTCTTTGAACGGCGTATCTTCAAGACTATTCGGGCGAAGCAGGACATTTACAATCTTCTTTTTGGAATTTTTTTGGCTCATCTCCAACACCTGCACTGCTTGCGCGTAGCAGGTTTCGGAAGCCCAGAAATCTTGGCTGACGAGCAGCAACACGAGGTCGGCGTTTTTCAGGTGTTCCTGCAAAATGACTTCTGTTTTTTCACCCGGCAACACCATTTCGTCGTTCCAGATATGCGTGTCACCGCCTCTCGCCAGTTGCGACAAATACCTGTCGAGGGATTTTCGCATGGCGAGATCGTTGTTTTCGTATAAGGTCACTATGTTCATTGGCGGGAGATGAATAGTCGGCAGTTCGGCGACTGAATTGTCGTTTCGCTCAAAATAATCTCAATGAAAAAGGGAAAAGAAGCGAAGTAGCAGTTGTGTGGCGAGGAAAATTGCCTGAAAATAATCGCGCTCAAATGTAGCCAAACCCCGCAATTCTTTGTTGTCCAAATCTATGAATTTTACCCACCAAAAAAATCTCCCTGACTCGTGACAGAAGAGCAAACCCAAACCCCGCACATTACCGAAACCGATAGCCAGCGCGTTGTCCGTTCTTTTCGCCTCTCCCGTATGCTCCTGCCCGTCGCGCTGGGTGTCGTTGCTGTCGGCGTTTTGTTTTACTACCAGTTTGACCTCGAACAATTTCGCACCATCGAGTGGTCGGGCTGGGCTTTCGGTTGGATCGGGTTGGCGCTTCTGATTCTGGTGGTGCGACATTTTTTCTATGCGCTCCGGCTGCGCACCATCACGGGCGACGTTTTTTCCTGGCGAAAATGTCTCGAATTGGTCGTCATCTGGGAGTTCAGCGCCGCGCTCACACCCACGAGCAAAGGCGGCCCTTTCGTTATGCTGTTCGTTTTGACCAAAGAAAAACTTGCAGCGGGACGCACGGCGGCGGCAATATTCTACACGATGGCACTCGATTCGGGGTTTTTCATCATTACGCTCCCAATTTTGCTACTGCTCTACGGTCCGTCCATGCTGTATCCGGGTATGAAGAGTTACGACGACGTGGGGCTGGCGAGCGGGACCTTTTTCGTGACTTACGGCCTGATGTTTAGTTACTGGATAGTCATTGTTTTTTTTCTTTTGATAAAACCCCGTTATGCGAAAAACACACTCGGCTGGCTCTCCAAAAGGTCTTTTTTGAAAAAATGGTCGGCTCGAATCGCTCTGCTTGGCGAAGAGTTTGAACTTGCCGCTCAAGAAATTCACCGCCAAAACTGGCTTTATCACCTCAAAGTAATCGTCGGCACAGTGGGCGCCTGGACGAGTAAATTCGTAATGATAAACTGTCTCATCATCGCTGTTGTCCCGTCCACGCCGATTGATGGGGGGACGCAGGCTTTCATTTATGCGCGTTTGGTAGCCATGTTCATCATCATGGCGTTCAGTCCTACGCCGGGCGGGGCGGGTTTGGCAGAATTGGCACTCCCTAAATTTGTCTCGGATTATGTGCCGATTGGCATCGGCTTGGTCGTGGCCCTACTTTGGCGCGGCATGGCCTACTACGGTTATTTGTTGCTCGGCGCTATCGTTGTTCCGAATTGGGTGACTGAAAATATACTCAAAAAAAAGTCTCCTGCCTCGAAAATTACCCATGAAAAAAAGGTTGATGAAGGTTTTTAAAACCCTCACCAACCTTTTCAAAAATGCCGATTTCGTGGCAAAATTTACATTTTTTTGCGAACCACGGGTTAAAATGGTTTTAACCTATCGTGATATTTTCCCACTGATTTTCGCTGATGGCTTACGCAGATCAGCGCCGATTTTAACTTGCATCTGCGGCATTTTTTCTGCGATAATTTGCGGGAGATAACTGCAAAAATTCGTTTTCCTAACCCGTGATTCGCATTTTTTATCTAAAAATAGTCACTTTGCGCACCGCCGAACCTTCTTTGCCTTTCACCCGCACGGAATAGGCTCCGGGAGCAAGATCGGCAATGTTGACTGAAAGGCGTGTCGTGGACGGCGCATATTCTTCCTCTGTCACGATTCGCCCGGTTGCGTCCACGATTTGCACGTACACCGGCCCTGTCAGCATCCGGTAAATCTCTACATTGACCTGCTGGCTGGCGGGATTTGGGAAAACATTCACGCCAAACGCTTCTCCCGGATTGTTCAGGCTTGTAGAACTTATCACGACTGTTTGCTCGAAAGTGCTGCTGCAAATGCCGTTAGAAACGGTGAGCACGACGGTGTAAACGCCCGGCTCCGTATATGTGTGTACCGGATTTTGTACGGTTGAGGCCGGCGAGCCGTCGCCAAAATTCCAGGTCCATGAAGTGGCGTTTCCAGTGGTAGCATCGCTGAACGTCACGGTGAGATTATCCGTTGCCGTTGTGAATCCGGCCACAGGTCCGGGCGTCACGTTCACGGTATATGCCACAGGCTCGCTGGCGCAGCCGATTTCCTGCACTTCCCAGTCGTAGAAGTAGTAGTAAAAACTCAATTCCGTGTCGGTAGCGTTGGAACTGTAAATCCGAACGACATTGTCGAGGACGTAAGGATAATTGGCGCCGCTGTTGTTGCGGTAAAAATTCTGGCTGCCAATGCTGTACAAACCCGGCGACGGAATTTCCATGTTCAGGTCAATCCTGCTGGAACCGTTGGGGACGAAAATGTTCATCTCTTGCACAATCTGGTTACCGGCGTCGTAAAGCCGAATCGTACGCTCGCCGGCGCCTTGCGCGTACACTTGCACCGACAACAATTTGAACGGCGCAAGTGCCTCGAATAACAAACGGCCTTCAAAGCCTGTGTTATGATTGCCGCCAGTGCCAAAGCTGTTATCCGCCGGGCCGACTTTCCCGATAGGTTTATCTTCTAATTGCCGGACGGTGTAGGTGGTCGTGTTCTGGATGCTCGGAATATTGTAAGTCGCTCCGGTGTACACGACGGCGCCGCCTGTGCTCCAGGTAGCCGTGTTTCCTGCGGCAACATCGGCAGTGAGTTTGGCCGGATTGCCAGCACAGACAGCCGTATCGCCCGTAACGGCCGGAGTCGGCAGCGTTTCGTATTGGACGGTCAGGCTGTAATCATCCGTGCCCAAAGTGTTGGTCACAGTGAGTTTTACCGTGTAAACTCCCGGTGCAGAATAGGTATGGACAGGATTAATAGCCATGCTGGTGTTACCGTCGCCGAAATCCCAGAGCCAGTTTTGCGGAATATCTGTGGATTGATCTTTGAATGTAAACGTGCCGAAACAGGAGGTCTGAACGTCCACCGTAAAATTGGCGACCGGAGGCACGATAGCATCCTGGCAAAAGGTGGGCAGGGTGAAATCCTGCGTTTCGTCGCCCGTTTGGTTCGGGCTTCCCTGGTCGGCATTGAAGCCCATGCCGCGACCTGCGAATGCTTCCCAAATCAGGCAACGGTGCGCGTTGCCGTACAACATTTCGTCGGCAGCGAGGATGGCATCGCGTGCATCGAGATAGCCGGGGCCGCAGGGCTGGAGTTTCATGCCCTGGATTACCAGGTGCAAGGCAGTATTGTTGCCGCCATTGCCGTTGTACCAATCCGGGTCAAAACCTTCCAGCTCGATCAATTTCCAGGTCATATCCCAGAGCGTTTGGCTCCAGATTTCACCGATGGCGTGTACGCCATTGCTCGTCGCCAGGTCGCCGTACACCTGCCCGTTGATGCTCATGTCGGTGGAGTAGGGGAAACGACGGATACCGACACCCGTCGAGTCGTTGGTGGCGTAAGTACCGATGCCGCGCGAGTCAGTGCCTGCGTCGCCGGGTTCGATGGTTAGAATCAAAGCGAGCCAGTCGCTCCAGCCTTCGCCGCCTTGTTCGCCGTTGAACAGGCAGTCTGAATTGGACGGGCCACCTGTGAGCCGGTTGGATAATCCGTGACCGTATTCGTGGGCGATGATGCCGTTATCGAGCGAGCCATCCCGGTCAGCGCTGGCGCCTCCTATTTTGCTCAGGGTTACATTTACTTTTTCGCCACTGCTGAGTTTTGCTTTCAGCAAATTGCCATTTACCTGCGAAATCATCACCGACGGAATGCCGGCAAATCCGCTACCGCTCATCGCAATTGGCGCGGCAGGGGTATTGTTGACTACGATCACTGCGATAGCGCCAGCGTTTTCGGCATTTTGCACTTTGTTGATAAAATTGCAGTTGCCTCGATCTACAACGGCAATTTTCCCTGCAATTTCGAAAGCATTGATAGCGGCTTCACAGGCATCTGTCGTGGTTCCGTTGTCGTCGTCGTATAAAACGATTTCCGAAGAAATAGGCGTCGTAATGTCGGGCCCGAAAGAAGCCTCTACTGCCGAATATTCGCCTGCAATATCTGCCGGCGCGAGCACGGTCAGCAATGCCGGCGCTCCCGACGGCCAGAGGTACATCTGCATTCGGCCACTAAAACCGTCGTCGGGCGTAGCGAAATTCGCATTGTTAGTGCCGCCGCCGTCTTGCGCTTCTGCCAGGACGTAGTCGTCGCCGGTGCCGCCTTTGCCATAGTTATTTTGTTGAAAATTGCCTGCCACCTCATTGAACCCATGCCGATACAGAATATCGTGCAGCATGTTGTTCATGTAAAAGAGGTTGGTGATGATGGCATCGCGGCTCACTTCGGGCGCCTGGTCGAGGTCGAGCGGAAAATCGAATTGCAAACCTTGACCGCCGTCGGGCGAATAGCCCGGCTCATTGGTGTCGCTTTCGTCCTCATAAGCGTACACGTTGTTGCCCCTTGTGATGGTAAACTCAGGGCCTGCTACGCCGGAGGTGTCGTGCCACCCGAAGGGCGACGCTATGAGCAATTCGGGGTCGGTGACCAAACTTCTGGAACCAAAATTCGGCGCTTCGAGTGGCAACAGAAACACGTTGTAGGTAGCGCCGCTGGCATTTTCCTTTTTTTCAAACGCTGTTTTTTCGACTGCATTTTTTGCCTGACAAGTTGTTCCTTCCGGATGTTCGTGGTCAAAACTACAGCTGACATTCCAGTTGTTTTTTTCCAAAAAAGCGCCATTTTGAGCGTCTATACGAATATTCCACCAGTCGGCGCTTGTCTTGGGCGCGATGTTGACATTCCAGGCCAGGCGGAATTGCCCCTCGACGAGCACATAAACCAGTTCAGCCCGAATGGCTTCCTTCGAGATGCCGCCATCTGTGAAAAACAGCCTGCGACGCCCGGTTTCTTCTTTTTGAAGTTGCAATGCTTCCGTCAGGGAAATTCCCAAGTGAGTCGCTGCTGCCTGAATAGCCGCTTCTGCGCCGATGGCCGGAGTGCCGTTGTTGGCTCTTTGCACTGCTTTGGCGTGAAACCGGTTGGCAAAATAGGCTACTTTACCGTCGCGGATGGCCACTGTGCTTACCGCGTTAAAAATCCGCACACCCGCTATTTGCTGGTGGAGGTAGGTGTAGGTGATACCTGTTTCACGGTCGGTGTATTGGTCTGAAATCGTCCAGTCGGCGATGTCCTCAGCGGTCAGTTCCCACCTGGATTTGACCTCTTGGAGGTAGGTTTTAATTTCGCCCTGAAATTGTTGCGCATTAAGTGTGAGTGCAAAAGCGAACAGGGCGAGGGCGAGGACAGCCCGTCCGATAAAGAAGGATTTGGTCATGACTGATAACTTTGAAATTGATTTTGAACACATAAAATCGGCGGGATTAAAATTGAGGGCGCTAATGTATCAGCACGGCATGACCTTTTTAGTTCGGTTAAAAAAATTCCTGCTTTTCGCAAGATTTTAGCGAATTCGCAAAACCTGAAAATCTTCTTACACACACGCGGCAAGTCGTAAGTTGCAGCCCGAAATGGAACTCTATCTTCTCTGTTTTTTCGCTTTTCTCGCGGGATTTATTGACAGCATCGTGGGCGGTGGCGGGCTGGTGCAAGTGCCCGCATTTTTCGTTTTATACCCTCAACTGCTCGTGCCGAATATCATCGGAACGAATCGCCTGGCTTCGGCGGTCGGTACGTCGGTGGCGGCCTGGAATTACGCCCGCAGCGTCCGCATCCCCTGGAAAACAGTGTTATGGGCCGGCGTGAGCGCGGCGGTTTTTTCCTATCTCGGCGCTACGGTGCAAAGTCTTTTGCCCTCGTCGGTATTGAAGCCGATTATTCTTGTGCTCATCGTCGCCATCGCCGTTTACACGTACAAAAAGAAAGATTTTGGGCAAAAAGAGCATTTTCACATTGCCCCTGAACGGCTTTCGTGGTGGGCGGCAGGCATCGGCGCGACGCTGGGATTTTACAACGGATTCATCGGCCCCGGCACGGGCAGTTTGCTGGTGTTCGGGTTTGTGAGCGTCATCGGTTACAGTTTTCTCACGTCGTCGGCCATTTCAAAAATCGTGAACGTGGTGGCCGACGTTTCCTCTTTGATTTTCTTTTTGGCAAACAAATACGTCCTTTTTCACCTCGCCCTGCCGATGATGGTATGCAACGTAGCCGGCTCTTACGTCGGCAGCCGAATGGCCGTTTTACGCGGAAATGAGTTTATCCGAAAGGTTTTTCTCGTCGTCGTGGCAGGAATCGTGCTGCGATTCGCGTGGGATGTGGTTATGTCATTTCGTCATTAAAATCGTCATTGCGTCATTGAGGTCATTTCGTCATTCAACTATATTTCCGGCCTCATTTGCCAACGCTAAAAATTCTGCTAATTCCCTCATTCTGAAAATTCTGATAAAATTCTGATGAAAAAATTTTCCGCCGACCAGGTCTTCCCAATCTCCTCTCCTCCCATCGAAAACGGCGTGGTCATCACCGACGACGCGGGCAAAATCCTCGCCATCGAAAGCCGCGAACAACACGACCCGGCCAGCCTTGAAATTCATCGCGGCATCCTCGTACCCGGCTTCGTGAACACGCACTGCCACCTCGAACTCTCGCACATGAAGGGCAAGGTGCATACCGGCACGGGGTTGATTCCGTTCATCACGAGTGTGGTGACGCAGCGCAACGCCTCGCCCGAAGCCATCGCCGAGGCCATCGAACGCGCCGAAGCCGAAATGCTGGCTGGCGGCATCGTCGCGTTGGGCGATATTTCCAACGCGCCCGACACTTTCCCGGTAAAATCGAAGGGCCGGATGCGTTACTACACTTTTGTCGAACTCTTTGATTTTCTGCAAGAAGCGAACGCAGAAAAGACGTTTTCGGATTGGAAAGCCGTGTATGAAAAAATCCAACTCGCGCCCGGTAGCACCCGCGCGCTCGTGCCGCACGCGCCTTATTCGGTGAGCAAAAGTTTGTTTCAAAAAATCAATAATTTCAATCCGCCTTTGGCGGAGGTCACGGTGAGCATCCACAATCAGGAAACGCCGCCGGAAAGCGAACTTTTTGAAAAAGGCAGCGGCGCGTTTTATGATTTTTACGGCAAATTCAACATCTCGCTCGAACAGTTCCGGCCAACTGGCAAACCCTCGATTTTTTACGCTTTGGAAAATATGAATCCCGCAAACCGGACACTTTTCGTGCATAACACGCTGACTGCCAAAGCCGACATCGAAGCCGCGCACGCATGGAGCCCGAACGTTTTTTGGGCGACTTGCCCCAACGCCAACCTCTACATCGAAAATCGCCTGCCGAATTACCAGCATTTCCTCGACACCAACGCCCGCGTCACCATCGGCACCGACAGCCTCACGTCGAACTGGCAACTTTCGATTTTGGAGGAGATGAAAACGATTGCCCGTTTCCAGAGTTTCGTACCTTTCGAGACTTTGCTGCGCTGGGCGACTTTAAACGGCGCGCAGGCGCTGGGTTTCGACGACACGCTGGGAAGTTTGGAAGTCGGGAAAACGCCGGGAGTTGTTTTGTTGCAGGGTTTGGAGGCGGATTTGAAATTGACAGAAAAGGCGACAGTGCGGCGATTGATTTAAAATTATCAACACAGAGACACGGAGGACACAGAGAAGATTCTTAAAAAACTTTGTGTCCTCTGTGTCTCTGTGTTTAAAATTTGAAGCCATGATACAACGCAGAAAATTTATCAAACAAGCCGCTTTTGGCGCCGTCACCGCTGCCGCTGCCGGATTTCCCCATATTTTGAACCGCAAAAAGAAAGAGCGCCTCGGCGTGGCGCTCGTCGGGCTGGGCTATTACAGCACCGATTTGCTCGCGCCGGCCTTGCAATTGACCAAAAACTGCTACCTCGCGGGCATCGTCACTGGCTCGCCGGAAAAAGCCGAACGCTGGAAAAAACAGCACAACCTGCCTGACAAGAACATTTACACCTACCAGAATTTTGACAAAATCGCCGACAACCCCGATATAGACGTGGTGTACATCGTGTTGCCGCCCTTCATGCACGCAGCATTTGCCCAGCGAGCCGCCAACGCGGGCAAACACGTCTGGTGCGAAAAACCGATGGCGATGACGGCTGCCGAGTGCGAAGCCATGATAAAAGCCTGCGCCGACAACAAAGTGAAACTCGCCATCGGCTACCGGATGCAGCACGAGCCGAACACACAGGAAATCATCGGCTACCGGAAAAATCAAACGTTCGGGAAAATCAAACTCGTGACGGCGGCGGCGGGCTACTTCGACCCGCGCAGCGACCACTGGAAACAAGACCGCAGCAAAGGCGGCGGCGCGATGTTCGACATGGGCGTTTATCCGCTCAACGCCGTGCGCTATGTCACTGGCGAAGAGCCGATTGCGGTACTGGCACAGGAAAAAACGACCCGCCCGGAGATTTACACAAAAGCCGACGAGACGACAATTTTTCAGTTGGAATTTCCCTCCGGCGCGCTGGCGATGTGTACCACCAGCCTCGGCATGAACATGAATTACCTCCACGTCACTGCTGAACAAGGTTGGTACAAACTCGAACCTTTCCAATCGTACAGCGGCATTCAGGGCGAATCGAGCAAAGGAAAACTCAACCTGAAAATCCCCAACCAGCAAGCCAAACAAATGGACGACGACGCGCTGGCAATCATGAACAACACGGCGCTCATTGTGCCCGGCGAAGAGGGCTGGCGCGACATCAGGGTCGTGGACGCGATTCACCTTTCGGCGACGGAGGGGCGAAGAGTGGTGATTTAGGAATTTGTTTGAGTTAAATTATTCCCGCAGATGTCCGCAGAAAAAAATCGCGGAAATCGCAGAAGGAGGTGAACAATCGAAATCTGCGGCATTTTTCTGCGGACATCTGCGGGAAAAGAAATTTGAAAGGGCACACATTTTCTTTTTGTGAAACGGAGTGTGGTAACAGGTTCGAGATTTTGACCTTTCGGCTGCACTTTTACTCCAAGTGCCAGACATTCCATGTTTTCAAAACATGGAATGTCTACTCCGCAATGACCCAAAAGAAAATGTGTACCCTTTCAAAAAAAGAAATTCAAAAAATAATTCAAACAACTTTGAAGGATAAAAAAAGAGGGCTTCCCGTTCGGGGAAACCCTCCTATGATTGATTGTTAGTTGTCTTACTGAATAGGCGCAGAGCCCGGCAACTGCGGTATGGCCGGGCGATTGGGCAAATAAGAGCCCAGCATTTGTTCCAAATCTTTTTTCAAAGCCTCGTCTTTCAGATCTTCGGCCATACGCATGAGCGTTTGCGAAGTGCCGAGCGCGAAGTCGTTTTCCTGCTTATAGCCTTTTTGGAAATCAGGCGACAGCGACTGGTAAAAACGCAGTTGTTCGGCCATCGTCTGAGCGATTTCGCGGATTTTGGCAGAAGCCTTTTCGTTTGCGCCAGCGCGGAAATACACGTCGGCCAGGAACGCCGCAAACTGGTCGTAGGGGAAATTGTATTGGGGGAACACCTCGAAATACTTGTCCACCAACGCGATGGCCTTGTCTTTTTTGCCTTCCAGCACCAACTGGCGAGCGAGGCGAATGAACACGACGCGCATCGTCTGGAGGCTCGGCATGTAGGAGCGATCCACGAACAGGCGTTTTTGGTCGAAGTTGCCCCAACGCCATTTTTCCATGATGTTTTTATAGGCCACGTCGGTGCCTACGCCTCCTGAGCCGATGATGCCGTAGGAATCGGAAGCGCTGGGCACGCGCCGTGGCATGAGCCGCAGCGTCAGACCTTCCAACTGGAGAAAATCGTCGAGGCCGAGCAGTTTGTCCTCACGGCAGGTCACAGCCCAGTAAATCGGGCGTTTGGAAAAATTGGAATTGATAATGTCGAGAATCGCGAGGTCGTCCTTGATGAGATAATCTCTGTCGCCAAGATTGAAACGAATCGTGTCGAGGATAGTCGAGTCATTCGGCTCGATGAGTTTGTTCGCCACCATTGCAGCTTTGTTCACCGGAATGGCAATTCTGCGGGTGGGCAGGTAAGAATCGAAATCGCGCCCGCCCTGCGTCGGCAATTTATGGTCTTCGGCAATGAATCCCAGCACCTGCGCAAGCGTCATTTCGCGTTCGCCGCCGGGGGCGTAATAGGGTGTTTGCACGCGTTTGTAGCCCCTGATTTTTTCCTGCGGAATGCTCATTTCAATCGCCGGCGAGTTATTGACGGCGCGGCGCAACTGGTTGATATACCAGTCAACAGCAATGAGCGAAAGATTTACCACCCGCACATCAGTACGGATGCCTTCCACCTCCTGGCAGTACCAAAGCGGGTAAGTATCGTTGTCGCCGTAGGTAAACACGATGGCGTTGGGTTCGCAGGAATTCAGGAAATTGCTGGCGTAATCGCGGCTGGCGTAGTGTTCGGAACGGCTGTGGTCGTCCCAGTTTTGCGTCACCATGAGCAACGGTGCGCTGAGCGCCAGCACGGTACCCGCCGCGCCGCCTGCTATTTCCGAAAGCCGCAGGCGGTTAGTCAGCAAATCAAATATCGCCAGCACACTCAGGCCAATCCATATCGCGTAGGTAAAAAACGAGGCCGCCAGTACGTAGTCGCGTTCGCGGGGTTCGTTGGGTGGCTGGTTAGAATAAACGATGATACCGATGCCCGTGATGATGAACAGCGCCATAATCGCCGCAAAATCCTGCGGGCGGCGTTGGTAATGGAAGAACAAACCGAACAACCCGAGCAGGAAGGGAATCAGGTAATATT
>Ga0209172_10002290_pt1 | contig 34663 bp, 33 predicted proteins | sample LarsenN4metaG_FD_184113 | JGI IMG/M metagenome (GOLD analysis project Ga0209172, IMG submission 184113) | Hot spring sediment bacterial and archeal communities from British Columbia, Canada, to study Microbial Dark Matter (Phase II) - Larsen... ... | reverse complement strand
CAATCTCTCCAGCGCTGACAGATGGCTTTATGCCCTAATCCAAAAAATAAATTAACTCCCAAAAGAATATGCCCCTCTCCCGTAAACAAATTTACACAACATTCTTGACACTACCTTCGTCTCAAAAGGCTTTACAGAACTAAATCGGGAGATTATTTTCAATCCGTGTCAAGCAAAGTCTTATTGGTTTTGACAATTAGCCTAACCTCTATTGCACTTTTTCACTGCCAGCAAAAGAAAGCCGAACAAACCCCCGCTTCTGAATTAGGCTACCGCGATTATCTGAAATCTTCAAACTTTGTCTATATCCATGGTGAGACGGCAGATTCAGCCCTTTTAAGAGACGACAAATATATCGAGGATAACCTTGATTTTGTACTGAAGAACCGCCCCTGGGTCTTAGTCAATTTTTCCGCCTACTGGTGCAAGGATTACCTTAAATTCGACCCGGACTTTAGAGCCGTTTCACAACTGCCGGAGTATAAAGACATAATGTTTGCTTACGCAGAAGTTGACGGAACTAAAGGAAATGAAAACTTCCGTACCCGCTTCAACTTACCAGGGGTGCCGGTGACGATTCTCTTTCACAGCGGTCAAATCCCGCAAATAGACGGCCAGCCCGCCATCCTTTTCGGCCAGAGGGGAGACAAGACCAAATCAGACTTATTGGCCCTCCTAAAAGTGTTCTACCGAACTTAAGATTCTCAATTTGCTCGCCATGAAGAAAGCCATCCTGGGGCTTTTAATCATCCTACTCTTGTTAGCTATCTCAGAATTATCTCTCCGTGTTGTACTTATGGTCTTTCATTGGACCCGGGGTGGGCTTTCTCCAGAGAAATCCATCACCCAAAATAAGCTCTGGCAGCAACAACTCTTTTCCAGTTTTCTAGGAGTCCAGCAGTCCGACCCTTATCTTTTGTGGAATTTCAAACCTCATCTGAATAAGCATCTCTTCGTCACCAATTCCCAGGGAACCTTGGGGCCGGAGTACAAGACTAAGAAATCTCCCGAAACTTTCAGAATTCTTCTGTTAGGAGATTCTTCACCGGTCGGATTGGGTTTGCCCGACCGCAGTTCGGCATTTGGAGAGCAATTCCAGCGCTTGCTCTCCGAGAATTTCCCGAATCAGAAGTTTGAGTTAATCAATGCCGCGGTCTCCGGCTACACCTCCGCCCAGGGATTGCTCTGGCTCAGAAAATATGGAGTCAAGCTTAGGCCCGATTTAGTTCTGATTTATTTTGGCAATAATGATGCTTCCTATAACGGCTATATGGAAGATAAGGAGCTTTTCTCCCGACCGGTCTGGATGGCTAATCTGCAAGAATTCCTGAGTAATTTTGCTCTCTATCGGACTATGAGGAGTATACTGCTTCCCTTAAAAGAAAAACTCTTAAATGCCTCCGCTTCTCAATCAAAAAGGTTGAAAGTCAGAGTCTCTGCCGAAGATTATTATCATAATATCGAAGCAATTGCAAGCTTGGCCCGGCAGAGTGGAAGCAGAGTCATGCTGATGACTGTTCCGGTGCCTAGTCAGTGGCCCCCGGCCATTGAATTCAAGCCCTTTGTGAATCTCCAGACTAAAGCCGGTCAACCGGTCATGGCGGAAGAATCCAGAAACACACTCTCGCAGGATATGGCCTACTGCCTGGATTGGTCGGATATCAAACAGAAATACCCTCAAATCGACTACTGGACTTTAAATGTTTTGCTGCAGGTTTATGCCGATACCGGCAATCTTGATTCTTCCATCCAGAGCTATCAGCAGAAGTTGAATGTGGGAAAGTATGGGGTGGTTGACCTCAATAACTTGGCCGTGCTTTACTGGAGAAAGCAGAACCACTTCAAATCTTTGCAGTATATCACTCAGGCCCTGGCCTTAGACAGCACCAATGCCATCCTGCACTATAACTTAGGTATGATTTCAGAAAAACTGGGGGATTCCCTCTCTGCATCCGGCGAATTCGAAAAAGCCAAAGAATTAGACTTTTACTCTCTGCGGAACAAGAAGGTTTACAATGATAAATTGAAATTGTTGGCGCAACAGCAGAAGATTCCCTTGGTTGACCTCGATTCAATATTTCTAGTTCATGATAACGAATTCCTCTTCATCGACCACTGCCATCCCAAACCAGAAGGACATCGACTGATGGCCGAGGCTTTGCTGGAGAAATTCAGGCAGACCGGCTGGATGGATGCTTTGAATTAAGAACTGAGACTTCAGCCCTTTCGGTAGAGCGCCTCTTGATGGGGCTTCATGCCGAACAGTCTTTCTTTTTGCTTCCCTTCCGCTTCATAGACTCCCAAAGCCACCCCTCCTCCGGCATAAGCATATCCCCCGATAGCTAATCCTCCGATGGAATAGCGGGCAATTGCTCCGCCTCCCAAGGCTAAATATCCTGCTGCCAGACCCCCTAAGGCCAGCCATCCCAGGGCTAAACCGCCCAAAGAGAGCAGCCCTAAAGAGAGGCCGCCAACCGAAATGACCCCTACTGAGATACCGCTGACCGAGATAAAGGCGAAGCGCAAAGGTTCAGTAGTAAATAAGGGAATCCCCAACACCTTCTCCTCTGATGTATAAGGCTGGTCAAAATGTCGGCCTATTTGGCTGAAGAAAAAATTGAAAGCCAAGAGGAAAGCCCAAAAAATTATCCAGAGCTTGGACTTCCTGTTCTCAAACATATTCTTAGTTACAGCTTTGACCTTATACCACCAGGCCGGTCCTTTTTGGCGCTGCAGCATACTTAAATATTCGGCTCTATCTCTATTAAATCAAGCCGGGTTATTTCTACCTGGCCCCAGAACAGGAACAGCTGACTTTGAGTCAATTGGTAATATCTTGTTCCTAAGCTATATTATTGACATGAAATTATGGCAGACCATTTGGAGAGGTTGGAAAAAGTTAGCACTCAAGATAGCCAAAGCACAGACCATTCTGCTTCTCACCCTGTTTTACTTTACCATTCTTGGTATTTATGCCCTTTTCATAAAACTCCTCCGGCAAGACCCCCTGGACAAAAAGTGGAAAAAGCAGAAGTCCTTCTGGATTAAGAAGCCCGATTACAAGATCGACTTGGAATCGGCCAAAAGACAATCTTAATCCATGAACATCTTGGGAATTTCCGCCTTTTATCACGATTCTGCCGCCTGCTTAATCCAGGAGGGTAGAATAATTGCCTGTGCCCAGGAAGAACGTTTTTCGCGAATCAAGCATGATTTCTCTTTTCCAATCAACGCCATTAACTATTGCCTGCAAGAGGGGAAGATTTCAGCCCGAGATTTAGACTTCGTAGGCTTTTATGAAAAACCATTCCTGAAATTCGAGAGAATCCTCACCAGCTATCTGGCTAATTTTCCGCGCTCCTACCCCGCCTTTTTGAAAGCACTCCCCTTCTGGCTCAAAGAGAAAATCTGGATACCGCAGAAAATCAGGAAGGAGTTGAACTATAATAAAGATGTCCTGATGATTGAGCATCACCTTTCTCATGCCGCCTCCTCTTTTCTAATCTCCCCTTTCAAACAGGCTGCTATTCTGACCGTCGATGGTGTGGGAGAATGGGCCGTGGCTACTTACGGGATCGGTACAGATAATCAGATTGAGATTCTCAAGGAGCAGAAATTTCCTCATTCCTTAGGCCTTTTATACAACGCCTTCACCTACTATTTAGGCTTTCAGGTCAATTCGGACGAGTACAAAGTCATGGGTTTAGCCCCTTACGGTCAGGCAGTTTATCATGACCTGATTCTAAAGGAATTAGTCAATTTAAAGGAGGATAGCTCTTTTCAGGTTAATTTAAATTATTTCCCTTATGACTATGGTTTGGCCATGATTAATCACAAATTCGAGGCTTTGTTTGGACTTCCATCGCGTAATTCTAAAGAGCCCTTGACTCAGAAACACAAGGACATAGCTGCCAGCATCCAGAAAGTCACCGAAAAGATCATGCTCAAAATGGCTCAACACCTGCATAAGGAGACTAATTCGCCAAATTTGTGTTTAGCCGGCGGAGTAACGCTAAACTGTGTGGCCAATGGCAGAATCTTAAGAGAAAGTGGCTTTGAAAATCTCTTCATTCAGCCTGCTGCCGGAGACGCCGGCGGAGCAGCAGGCGTGGCCGCTTACATCCACTACTCACTTTTGAACCATTCCAGAAATTTTGTTTGGGAAAATGCCTACTGGGGGCCTGAGTTCAGTGACGAGGAGATTCAGTCCTTCTTGGAAAGCAAGGGGCTCCCTTTTCGAAGAATTCAGACTTCAGAGTTGCCGGCTTTGGCTGCCAAATTGCTTGCCCAGGGAAAAGTCCTGGGCTGGTTTCAAGGGAGAATGGAATTCGGCCCTCGTGCCTTAGGGAATCGCTCTATCCTGGGTGACCCAAGAGATCCCAATATGAAAGACTTGGTGAATAAAAAAATCAAGTTCCGGGAAGAGTTCCGCCCCTTTGCCCCGGCTGTCTTGGAGGAAAGAGTTTCTGACTACTTCGAAATCAGTTGCCCTTCTCCTTACATGCTTTTGGTGGCCCAGGTCAGAGAAGATAAAAAAAATCAGATTCCTTCTGTCACTCATGTGGATGGCTCCGCCCGAATCCAGACCGTCAGCCGGAAACCGAATCCACTTTTCTATGCCCTTCTTAAGGAATTTGAAAACCTGACCGGCTGCCCGGTTTTACTTAATACTTCTTTCAATTTGAAGGGCGAGCCAATTGTCTGTACTCACCCGGATGCCTATCATACCTTCATCCGCTCCGGCTTAGACTATTTGATTATGGGAAATTATATTTTAGACAAAGAGCAGGTGCCTGAAAAGGAAGAATTCCAGGAGAAGAAAGTGTTGCCCGAAGATACTAAAACCATTACCATAAGATAGCCTCATGAGTACCGGTTTCAAAGAAAGGCTGTCAATTTTCAAAGAGCTGTGGTTTTTCCTCCGCCACCGCAAGAGGTGGTGGCTGGCCCCTATTTTGATATTTCTTTTGCTCCTATCCCTTTTCATCGTGCTGACCGAAAGCTCGGCCATTCTCCCATTCATTTATACTCTTTTCTAGTGGGCTTTTTTTCTTCTGTCAGGAAATTCTCTTTACTTCTCATTTTTTCGCTGGGGAGCGTTGGTCTCTTCATGGTCTTGGCTGAGGGTTTGTTAAGAATCGCCGGCATCTCTTCCAAACCCGCCAATCTCTATTTCCTACTCAATCCGGAGCTAAACTATCCCCAATTTTTCCAGCGTGACCATGACCTCTTCTGGAAATTCCGTCCCAATCAGGTAATTCAGAGCAATTTTATGGTGGAGGGGGACTACCGGACAAACTCCCTTGGTCTGCGCAATAAAGAGTTTTCGCCTGAGAAACCCAAAGGGGGCTTCCGCATAATTTGCCTGGGCAATTCCAACACTTTTGGCTGGAAGCAGAGCCAGGAAAATGCCTATCCTCAGCAATTGCAGCGACTATTTGACCAAAATCTCCCCGGACAGAAAATCGAAGTCATCAATGCCGGTATCACCGGCTATTCATCCTATCAGGGAAAATTATTTCTGCGGAAAGATATTCTGGGATTCAAACCTGACCTGGTCCTGGTCAACTATGGGTGGAATGACCTTTTACCGGCTAAATTTGGCATTGCCGATAAGAACCAAAAAATGCCTCCCCAGTGGATTTTGGACTCTCAGAACATTCTGTCCAGAACCAGGCTCTATCAGCTCTTGAAGTCTTTCTGGGTGAGCAGATTTTCAGGTAAAAAAGGGATTGAGCCGGGAGCCTCCCGGGTCTCCTTGGAAGATTTCCAGCAGAATCTGATTGAGATTGAGCGGCTCTGCCGAGGAAATAGTATCAAGGTAGTCTTTCTGACCAATCCTGTCCCCAACTTGGAGGCTTACCGGGGGCTGGGCAAATTTTCTAACATACAGCTTATCAATCAGGCTTACAATAACGTTATTAGAGATTTGGTTGAGAGCCATAATTTTAAAGTGTTAGACATTTCCGCCCTCTTTGAAAAGCAAGAAGATGTATTTGGCAATCCCCTAGCAGACTACATTCACTACAATGCCAGAGGACATGGAATAGTTGCGCAGGCTATTTATGATTACCTTGTAGCCGGTGGTCTTTTGACTCAATTTCGATTGACAGTCCGGCCTCCAAAAGTAAATTGAGAAAAATCTAGAGACGGAGTTGCCGTGACGCCCCCAGCCTTCAGTATTTTTGCCGCTATCGCGGAATTGATAGTAACCACCATCGTCTATTATTCGATTATCGGCCACCTGAGAGGCAAGCCTTTCCGCTTCAAGCTCTTGGGATTTGCCATCCTGTTTGAAGCTATAGTCAATGTCACTTATATGGTCACCCGCTTTATCGGCTCGGATTCACCGGTACATCTTTCTGGCCTGATGAAGCTTTTTGCCACCCTGCATGGCACTTTTTCCATGCTGGTTTTCATCTGGCTAATCATTTTATTCTTCCTAGCCTCCAGCTCAGCTAAATTGGAGCAGAATTTCTTCCGAGACCATAGATTAGGGACTTATTTATTTCTAGTCCTGTGGGGGATATCGGTTGCCTCTGGTGAAATCATGTTTGCTCTGATTTATCTATAATTGTCTTAGGCAATACACATTGAGCAACTACGTTACTATAGCTAAAATCCAGGACTTAAAGCCCGGCACAACCAAAAGCTTCCCGGTTCAAGGAAAGCCGATTGCTATCTATAACTGTCAGGGAAAATTCTACGCCACTTCCAACATCTGCCAGCACGAAGGAGGGTTTTTGGACGAAGGAGAGCTGACCGGCTATATCATCACCTGCCCTCTGCATGGCTGGGAATATAACGTCGAGAACGGCGAGTGCTTGACCGCCCCCGGAGCCGACTTACGCACCTATCCCTTACATATTATGGGGGATGAAATCCAAATTAGGGTGGATTGAGGTCTACTTTTGCAAAATTAAATTTCACCATGGATCGTTCCTCTTATCAAAAAGTCACTCCTGAAATCTTAGCGCAGTTTAAACGAATTGTCGGAGCCGAATATGTGGTAACTGACCAATCCGAATTAGAGCCCTATGCCCATGACGAGACCGAGGATTTGCATTTCTATCCCCAAGTGGCCTTAAAGCCCCGAAGCACTGAGCAGGTCTCACAGATTATGAAGATCTGTTACGAAAATAACATTCCAGTTACGCCTCGCGGCGGAGGCACCGGTCTTTCCGGCGGAGCGCTTCCGATTCACGGCGGTGTGATACTCTCCACTGAGAAAATGAATAACATAGTGGAAATTGACACCAACAACCTGATGGCCGTGGTCGAACCGGGAGTAATCACCGAAGTTCTGCAGAATGAAGTGGAAAAATTGGGCCTTTTTTATCCGCCTGACCCTGCTTCTAAGGGAAGCTGCTTTATGGGTGGCAACATCGCCGAGTGTGCCGGCGGCCCCCGGGCCCTGAAGTATGGTGTTACTAAGGATTATGTCTACGGATTGGAAGTGGTTTTGCCTAACGGAGAGGTCATTAACACCGGTGGTAAACTGCTAAAGAATGTCTCCGGCTATAACTTGACTCAGTTGATTATAGGTTCCGAGGGGACTTTAGGCATCGCCACTAAAATTATCCTCAAGCTTATCCCTTTACCCCAATTTCGCCAGACCATTTTAGTCCCTTTCAATTCAGTCCAGGCTGCCACAGTCTGTCTGACTCAGATTTTTGCCCATAAAATCATCCCCTGCGCCGCTGAATTCATAGAAAAAAAGGCGGTTTTGGCTGCCGAGAAGAAATTTGAAAAGAAAATTCCTTATTCAGAGAGCGAAGCCCTTTTGCTCTTAGCCGTGGATGGCAACGATGAAGAGGTTTTGGAGAAAGAGATTGAAAAGATAGGGGAAGTTTGCCTGGCTCAGGGTGCCAGAGATGTCTTCGTGGCTGAAGGGAGGGAACAACAGGAAGAGCTCTGGAAAATGCGCCGCTCCATCTCCGAAGCGGTCAAATCTATTTCCATTTACAAAGAAGAGGATACGGTTGTACCCAGGGCTGCTCTGCCGGAATTGATGAAAGTCCTGAAGGAAATCGAAAAAAAGTACCAGATAAATATCATCTGCTACGGCCATGCCGGCGATGGCAATATCCACGCCAATATCATCAAAGAGAATATGGACGACCAGAAGTGGAACCAAGTCCTGCCGGTTGCCATAAGAGAGATTTTTACTGAAGTGGTAAAATTGGGCGGCACCATATCTGGTGAACACGGCATTGGCTACGTACAGAAGGAGAATTTGCCGATTGCTTTAACTTCAACCGAAATAGAGTTAATGAGACAGATTAAGAGAGTCTTCGACCCTAAAAACATCCTCAATCCCGGCAAGCTCTTCCCTGAATCTCATTCTAAATAGATTGTTTTCTAAATACCTTCTATCTGTCTAACATGGCGAACTTTCCTAAACCAATCGTAGTCCTTGGCGCCGGTTACGGCGGCATCACCGCCACCTTGCGGCTGGCCAAGCTATTCAAGCATCACCCTGACTACCACGTCCATTTAGTTGACCGGCATCCTTATCATCTCTTGGAGACCCGCCTGCACGAGGCCGCTGCCAGAAGGGCTGAAGTCACTGTGCCAATTTTAGGTTTGCTTAAGAAGCGCAACGTCATTTTTCACCTGGCCGAAATTCTTAAGATCGATTTGGAGACCAGCAAAGTCGTCTGCCTGGACCAGGAAATTCCATACCATTATTTGGTAATAGCCCTGGGGAGCAAAACCAATTTTTACGACATTCCCGGCTTGAAAGAATACGCCTTGGAGCTGAAGAGCTTTCACGACACCCTCAAAATCCGGGACCAGATCGAAAGAATGTTCGCCAAAGCCGCCGGCATTGCCGACCCAGAGCAGAGGAGACCTTATTTGACTTTTGTCATTGGCGGTGGAGGACTGACCGGGGTAGAGCTGGCTGCCGAGCTGTCCGAATTTATAGAAGAATTAAGCCTAAGATACAGGATGAACCCCTCGGACAGCAACCTGATTTTGATAGAAGTCAGCAACTCCATTCTCCCTAATCTTAAAGAAAATCTCATCCAGAGAACAAAAAGGGAGCTCATTGAAAAGCGGGTAAAGACTCTGGAATCGACCAGAGTTACGGAGATGAAGCCGGGCCTGGTAATCATCCAGCCTGGTTACCCTATTCACGCTCATACCCTGATTTGGACCGGCGGCATCCGGATCTCCAGTTTGATGCAGGCCAGCGGCTTGGAGACCGGCTCTTTAGGGAGAATCGCAGTGGATGAATTCCTGCAGGTGAAAAACTATCCTCAAGTCTATGCCATCGGGGACAATGCCTTAGCCATTAATCCTAAGACTGGACAGCCGGTTCCGGCTGCAGCCCAATTTGCCTTGCAGCAAGGCCGGCTGGTCGCTAATAACATTTATGCTGAAGTTGCCGGAAAGCAGAGAAAGCCATACAAACCCAAAGTGTTAGGGGAAGTCATCAGCTTGGGAAGACATCTCTCGGTCGGCTGGCTGGCCCTCCCCGGAGAAAGGAGGCTTGGTTTCATAGGTTTCTTAGCCAGCCTTTTGAAAAGGGCTATTGCCGAAAGACATCTTCTCCTTTTATGGAAAGAATCCCGCAACTGGTCCAGAGCCCAAAGATATTGATTTAGCCTATTTTCTTGTTATATTGAGTCCGATCTAATTCTTTTTAAGGTAGCCGATGCCAGCTAACTCTACCAAACCCCTTTTATTCACAGTTTCCGGCCTGAGGGGAATTGTGGGGCAATCCCTTTATCCCTCTACGGTCTTAGATTATGCTACCGCTTTTGGAACCTGGTGCCGTGGAGGTAAAGTAATCTTGGCCAGAGACACTCGAGCTTCTGGTGAGATGCTAAAAATGACCGCAGCCTCGGCTCTGCTTTCAACCGGCTGTGAGGTCATAGATATGGGTATTGCTCCAACCCCGACAGTTGGCTTGGCTGTTACTAATTTGAGAGCCAAAGGGGGAATCACCGTTACTGCCAGCCACAACCCCATCCAGTGGAACGCCCTGAAATTTTTTAATCATAAGGGGAGATACTTAAGCCCCCCTGAAATTGAAGCCATCCAAAGGCTGGCTGAGAGTAAGGAGTTTGTCTTTCGGGATTGGAACCATTTAGGCAAATTCCACACCGACTACTCTCAGATTAAGAAGCACATCCGCCAGATTCTGGCCCTAAAATATGTCCGGGCCAGGAAAATCAGAAGAGCCCGCTTCAAAGTGGTTCTAGAGGCAGTCAATGGTGCCGGCTATCAAGCCGGACCAGAACTTCTAAAGGCTTTGGGCTGTAAAATAATCAAAATCAACTGTGACAATACCGGCACTTTCCCCCGGAAACCTGAGCCTTTGGTAGAAAACTTAAGACAACTGGAACGAGCGGCAAAGAAAGCCAAGGCAGATATTGGTTTCGCCTTAGACCCGGATGCCGACCGCTTGGCCATAGTGTCAGAAAAAGGCCGGGCCATCGGAGAAGAATATACCCTGGCTCTGGCAGTTGACTATCTGCTCAGCCAAAAGAAGGGCAAAGTTGCGGTTAATCTTTCCACCTCCCGCATGATAGACGAAGTTGCCAGAAAGCATGGGGTGACCGTGGAAAGAACCAGAGTCGGAGAAGCCAATGTCTCGGCCCGGCTGGAAGAAATCAAGGGAATCATCGGCGGGGAGGGGAATGGAGGAGTAATTCTGCCGGAATTACATTACACCAGAGATGCCCTGTTGGGAATGGCTTTAATCTTAAGCTATCTGGCGGAAACCGATGAAAAAATCACCAGCTTAAAGGAAAAAATTCCGAAATATTATATGGTAAAGCAAGTGGCTGAATTAGACGGTGATTTCCCGACTAAATTGGACCAGCTTAAAGCTGAGTTTAGAGAGGCTGAAATTACAACCTTGGACGGAGTTAAATTCGATTTTGCCGACCACTGGCTTCATCTTAGAAAGTCAAATACCGAGCCGGTGGTGCGTATAATAGCTGAGGCCAGAAGCAAAGAGATAGCCTCGGGTTTGGCCCAGCAGGCTTTGAAAATTCTAAAAATTAGATAGCGGAGGGAGTAATGTGCGGCATAGTCGGTTACGTGGGACAGCAGCCGGCCGTCCCCATCCTGATGGAGGGATTAAGAAGGCTGGAATACCGGGGGTATGACTCGGCCGGGATAGCCGTTCTGGAAGCAGGCGGACTCCTTTTTGAAAAGACCGCCGGCCGAATCGACGTTCTACAAAGTTCAATTCAGGATAAGCCTTTTAAGTCCACCATCGGCATTGCCCATACCCGCTGGGCCACCCACGGGGAGCCGACCGACCAGAATGCGCACCCCCATGTGGATTGCAGCGGCGAAATTGCGGTAGTACACAATGGCATAATTGAAAATTTTGCCAGCTTAAAAGAGGTCTTAGAGAAGAAAGGGCACAAGTTCACCACCCAGACCGATACCGAGGTCCTGGCTCACCTGATTGAGGAATCCTATGAAGGAAATTTAGTGGAAGCGGTTAGAGCTGCTTTAAGCTTGGTGGAAGGGACCTATGGAATTGCGGTTTTGAGTCAGAAAGACCCTCGGGAATTAGTGGTGGCCAGAATGGGGAGCCCTTTGGTAGTGGGGACTGGCAAGAATGAAAATTTCGTGGCCTCTGACGTCTCCGCAATTTTAAGACACACCAATCAGGTGGTTTATTTGGAGGACCGGGAATTAGCAGTAGTAACTGCTGAGGGATATAATATCACTACTATCGACAACGTTAAAGTTACTCCTCGGGTGCAGGAGATTTCCTGGACCTTAGACATGCTTGAAAAGCATGGTTTCCCCCACTTCATGCTCAAAGAGATACATGAGCAGCCTACCACTATCAGAAATGCCATGCGGGGGAGATTAGACTTTGAAGAGTGGACCGCCCGCTTAGGAGGGATCAGCCGCTATTATGAGCAATTACAACATGCCAACCGCATCATCTTTTTAGCCTGCGGCACCTCCTGGCATGCCGGTTTAGTAGGAGAATATCTGATTGAAGAGCAGGCCGGCATTCCGGTGGAAGTGGAATATGCCTCCGAGTTCCGCTACCGCAACCCCATCATTCCGGAAGGGACCGTAGTGGTGGCCATCAGCCAATCCGGGGAGACTCTGGATACCCTTTCCGCCCTGCGGGAAGCCAGAAGAAAGGGAGCCCCGGTCTTGGGAGTCTGCAACGTGGTGGGGAGCACCATTGCCCGAGAATCGAACTGCGGAGTCTATACCCATGCCGGCCCGGAAATCGGCGTAGCCTCGACCAAAGCCTTTACAGCTCAGATCGCAGCCCTGTCCCTTCTGACTCTACTTCTGGCCCGGATGCGCACCATGTCAGTAGAAAGGGGTAAAGAGATAATCACTCATCTGTTGAAGATACCTTATCAGGTGGAGCAGATTCTGGCCAACGAAGAAGAGCTCAAACAGATAGCGGCCAGATTTTATCAGAAAAATAATTTCCTCTATCTGGGGCGGGGAATCAATTTTCCGGTCGCCCTGGAAGGCGCTCTTAAGTTGAAGGAAATTTCCTACATCCATGCCGAAGGGTATCCGGCCGCAGAGATGAAACATGGCCCGATTGCCTTGATTGATGAGAACATGCCGGTGGTGGTTCTGGCGTTAAAGGATGCCATCTACGACAAGGTCTTGTCCAATATCGAAGAAATCAGAGCCAGGAGAGGAAGGGTCATCGCCATTGCCACCGAAGGGGATACGGTAGTAGCCGAGAAAGTCGAGCATGTCATCTACATACCCCAGACCACTGACATGCTCACCCCGCTTTTATCTATCATACCCTTGCAGCTTTTGGCCTATCACATCGCCGTAATGCGGGGCTGTGACGTGGACCGGCCCCGGAATCTGGCTAAAAGCGTGACGGTGGAGTAAAAACTCATTCCAACTAGACAAAGCTATATTCTAACTAAGAAGGGGCTTGAAAGTTTAGGTTTCAAAAACTTCACTCCGGCACAGAAACTATTGAGAAAGGTCTGTCCAGAGATCGTGGGCTTGAAAGATATGGAATTTACGCTGTGGTTGTGCCAAAATTATACGAGGTGACCTTTCTGCCATTGTCCGAGACCAAGAAACGTAAGAATGTCAAATGTCCTTGGTCTTTGGATAAACTATACAAGAAATGGGTCAAAGGGGTCGAGGTGATTTACTTTGGATGTGCAGGGGATAGAGAGAACTTAAAGACGGACCGTTCATTAAGAAAGAGACTAACCGATCTGATAAATCACGCGAACGGGAGAACGACTGAGAGAGGGCCTCATAAGGGAGGAGAAATCATCTGGCAACTCAAAGGCTATGAAACTTTTGAAGTGGGTTATTTACCGACTGAAGAACCACCCGAACCTAGAAATTTAGAGAAATGGTTGAACTGTACGTTTAAATCCTTAAAAGGTGGTAGACTTCCGTTCGGAAACCGACGCATATAACTTGAGTCTTTATATCCACTTCGACCTACAAGTATGCTAATAACGTGAGCCTACATGTTGGCTATACCTCCAACATGACCACTTGACAGCCCTACTCTGTTCCTCTATTATAAACCCGATAGCCAAGCTCTACTAATTAGCTGCTTAAGAGCGACCATTTATGCAGAAACTCTGGGCCCCCTGGAGGGAAAAATTCATTTTCGGCCACCAAGAAAAAGGCTGTATCTTCTGTAAGAGACTGAAACAGAAAAAAGATTCCCAGAACTATATCTTGTACCGAGGAAAAAATTGCTTCGTGATTATGAATCTTTATCCTTACAACACCGGCCACCTGATGGTAATCCCCAACCGGCATGTGGGCAAACTAAAGGGCCTTACCGAAGCTGAGTCCTTGGAGCTGATGACCGCTTCAGCCCGCTCGGTCTCTGCTTTGGAAAGAGCTTTGAGGCCGCAAGGGTTCAATTTGGGAATGAATTTAGAAAAAGTAGCCGGAGCCGGGATTGCCGGCCATCTGCATGTTCACGTTGTCCCGCGCTGGAACGGGGATACTAATTTTATGCCTGTCCTGGCTCAAACCAAAGTCCTCTCCTTGAGCCTGAAGTCGGTTTACGCTAAACTAAAGAAGTCCTTCCGATGAAGATTCCCAAGAAAAAAGAGCTTCTGCGGCTGCAGGTCAAATACCGCACCGACAAAAAAATGGGTGAAGCCTTAGGGGGAGTACCGGCCCACTTAGTGGCCTATTGGCGGAAAAAGAAAAAGATTCCTGACTGCGATTTGCCTAAATATTCTCAGAAACAGGTTAAGGTTTTGTGGGAGACCTATGGCTCGGACAAGCAAGCCGCTGCTCAGCTCGGGATAACCCCGGCCGCCTTTTACAAGTGGCGCCAGAAATATGGCATCAAAGAAAGGCCCCGCCAGCTCAAGTTAAGCCACCTCCAGTTGAATCTCTTCCCGGAGAGTGCCCTCCTGTCGGCTGGATTAGGACAAACTCTGATAGAAAAATTAGCCAGCCGCAAACTGGAGCGAAAAGGAGTTCTGTCTGGGGAAATTTATGAATTGGAGCCTGGCCTGATAATTCTGAGTTCAGACTGGGATAAGTTATTGGCAGATTCCCAGGCTTTGGGGTTAAAACGAGTTAAAAGGCCGGATCGGGTCTGGGCCAAGCTCCCCGGCTGGGGGTCAGCTCCGAATGGCTCTTTTCAGCTGCTCCAGTCCGCCCAAGAGTTTCTGCGGAAAAATCAGGTTAAAAACATTATCTCTGCTAAAGAGGGTTATTGCCTCCAAGTTCTCTGGGAAAAGTCGGCCCTGCCTCCCTTAGGGCTGGTCCTGGGGACTGACAAGACCGTGACGGCCACAGGCTTCTTGGGCTGCTGGGGCAAAAGATTGGAGAGCTCCGAGATTATTCAGGTTTTGGAGTCTGGCAAAGTCAAATTGGAAATTCCCGCCACGGTCAAAATCACCATGCAGGGAAAACTCAATCCGGCCATCTTCGCTTCAGACATTTACTCCTATCTGACCCATCAGATTGATACTCTGCTTCTGCCGGACCGGTTGCTGGAATTCAGCGGAGAGGTTGTAAGCTCGCTTTCATTGCCCCAGCGGATGGCTTTAGCGCTGATGTGGGCCCAGACCCCGGTGGGAGGAATCATCTTTTCGGTTGACCAGACTACCCGCAAGTACTACTTATCCCGAGCTAAAAAATCGGTCCCCTTGCTGGAAGGTGACGAACAAGCGGCTTACGTAGAGAAGCTGGAATTTGACCTTTCTCATTTAGAGCCCCAGGTTAGCTCCGGTCCGCCGGCCGGTAGACTCGTTTCAGTGCGGCAGCAGAAGAAAAAACATGTTTCCAAAATTGTCTTGGGGGCGGGTCTGCATGGCCGATTAGAAGAACTGGAAGTCGCCGCGCGGGTGTTGTCGAAGAGGAAAGTGCATCCGGAAATACAGCTAGTGGTGGTTCCTGGCAGCCGCCAGGTGATGCTCTCCGCCTTAAGGAAAGGGTATCTCCGAACCCTTTTGGAAGCCGGCGCGATCCTGTGCGATCCCGGATTGGAAAACTGGGAGGAGTTATTTTTCACCCCCGGCCCGGTTTTGACCACCTGCTTTTTGAACTCCAATCATCCTGAAATTTTTCAACCGCAGGACCTCCTCTTTGTGAATCCGGCTACCGCAGCTGCCTCGGCCTTGAAAGGGGAGATTACCGACCCCCGAGACTATCTGTAAAAAGTGGGCTTTCCTGTTCCAACTCTCAAAAAAGGGGAGCTTTTGGAATTGGCCATTGAGTCAGTCGCTTTCGGAGGCCAGGGAGTAGCCCGGCATAACGGCCTGGTAATTTTTGTTCAAAATGCTCTGCCTGGGGATCTAGTCAGGGCGCGGGTCCTAAAGCTAAGGCCGAATTTCATCGAAGCCGAGACGGTCGAATTAACCCGGCCTTCCGTCTTTAGGACGATTCCCAGATGCTCTCACTTTGGTATTTGCGGGGGATGTAAATGGCAGAATCTGGATTATGCCAAACAGGTGGAGTACAAGACTCAACAGGTCCAAGAAGCACTGGAGCATATAGGAGGATTTGCCCAGCCCCCGGTTCTGCCTGCTCTTCCGGCTGAAGAAATCTATTTCTATCGCAACAAGATGGAGTTCTCTTTTTCTACTGATGAGCATGGAGAACTAACTTTGGGCTTGCACAAGGCCGGAAAATTTGATGAGGTTTTTGATTTGGAGGCTTGCTTTCTACAGTCGGAGACCTCCAATCAGATTGTCCATCGCCTAAAAGAGTTCTGCCGAAAGGAAAAACTTTCGGTCTATGATTTGAGGGAGTATACTGGTTTCCTGCGCTTTCTGGTAATCAAACAGGCCCAGAATACCGGCCAGATTCTGGTGAATTTGGTTACTACTCAGGGAGACGACTCTTGTCTGATGAGACTGGTTAAAGAGCTATGCCAGGAATTCCCGGCTATAAAATCTGCGGTCAGAAATATCAACAGTAAGAGGGCCCAGATAGCCGTCGGGGAAAGAGAAGAACTTTTAGCCGGACAGCTCTGCATCACTGAAAAAATAGGGCCGTTTCAATTTCGGATTTCAGCCAATTCTTTTTTCCAGTCCAACAGCCGGCAGGCCGAGAAGCTATACAACTTAGCAGTAGAATTTGTCCAGCCTCAGCCTAAGGACACCATCTTGGACCTATACTCTGGCACCGGCACCATCTCTTTTTTTCTGGCTCAGAGAGCGGAAAAAGTACTGGGTATTGAATCCAGCCATCTGACTGTGGAGGATGCCAGGCAAAACGCCCGCCTGAACGGAGTTGCCAATTGTCAATTCATTTGCTCCCAGGCCAAAGACTATTTAGCCTTAGCCAGAGTAAGGCAGGAGAAATTTGACGCAGTAGTGGTTGACCCGCCCCGCTCCGGGCTCCATCCCGACGTGGTCAAAAATGTCCTGAAATTGGCTCCGCCACGGATAGTCTATGTATCCTGTAATCCTACTACCTTAGCCCGAGACTTAAAACTTTTGTGCGAAAAAATCTATCAGTTGGAAAAAGTACAGCCGGTGGATATGTTCCCCCACACCTTTCACATCGAATCGGTCAGCCTCTTGACTAAAAAGTCATAATTTCCGAATAGAAATCAGATAGCCTCCCAAATCCAGCTCTTTTATCTCAATGGGAATGATTCTTTCTACCCGGCCCGGCAGCTCTTTGAAAGTTCTCTCGGCTTGCCTGATTTCTTCTTTTGCTCTTTTCCCTTTGTAAGTTAAAAGCCGCCCATCTTTTTTCAGAAATGGATATACTTCCGGCCAGACTTCTTTTAAAATGCCGCTGGCTTTAGCCGTGACACAATCAAAATAGCAATAGCTCTTTTCAGGCAGATTTCTGGCCCGATCTGAGAATAGAGAAACTTTTACCAGATCCAGGTCGGTTAACAGATTCTGCAAATAATCACACTTCTTAAGGGTGGATTCGGTCAAGACCATTTCCAAGTCAGGTCTGGCTATCTTAAGTGGAACAGCCGGAAAGCCAGCCCCACTGCCTAAGTCTAAGACCTTACTATTGGTTGGAATTTCAAAATGATGCAAGAGCAAAAGTGAATCCACTATCTGCCTGGCTATCCGAACTGGTGTGGCAGCTTTTTTAGACACTAAATGCATCTTCTGATTCCAGGACAGAAGCGTTTCGCAGAACCGGCTTAGTTGCTCCACCATTTCTGCGGTTAAGCTGATTTTAAGTTGCCCGGCCTGTTGCTGGAGAATGTCCTGAAATTGTGTATTCGCCATAGCTTTTGAATATAGCCTTCATCCATATTGACTACAAGCCTCCCGCAGTTAAATCTGGTTCAGTAAAACACTCTCCTTTTCAAGCCGTATTATTATCAAAGCCTGACTTCTTAGTTCGCTTCTTGCATGAAAGAAAACCGGCTCATCTGAATTGTGATCCTTTTATGGCTGGTAATTATATTAAGCTGTGACATCGAACCCAAATCTAAAGCCCTGCAAAATGATATGAACTCCCCCACTCCATCTAAATCTTCCAATCATCTGAAAAACCAGCAATCCCCTTATTTATTACAGCACGCTGATAACCCGGTCGATTGGTACCCCTGGGGAGAAGAGGCTCTTCTGAAAGCCAAACAGGAAAATAAGCCGATTTTTTTGTCCATTGGCTACTCCACCTGCCACTGGTGCCACGTCATGGAGCATGAATCCTTTGAGAATCCCGAAATTGCCGAAGTTATAAATCAAAATTTCGTCTGCATCAAGGTGGACCGGGAAGAGAGGCCGGATCTGGACAATATTTATATGCAGTCAGTCATGGCCCTGACCGGCTCAGGCGGTTGGCCCCTCTCGGTATTCTTGACTCCGGAAGGGAAACCATTTTATGGAGGAACCTATTTCCCGCCGGAGGATAAATATGGCCGCCCTGGCTTCAAAAGTTTGCTGCTGACCATTGCCCAGGCCTGGAAAAACAAGCAGGAGGAAATTTCCAAAGCAACTGGCGAATTGCAAAATTATCTGGACCTGCAGCTGGCTAAAGTCAGAACAGGAGAAATCACCGATTCTCTGCTTAAATCAGCCTTTGAAGCGCTGGCCAGTATTTACGACTCCACCTACGGCGGCTTCGGTTCAGCCCCCAAATTTCCGATGAGCCACAATCTCTCATTTCTTTTAGCTTACTGGTATCGGTCTGACCATACTCAGGCGCTGGAAATGGTGGAAAAGACTCTGCAAAATATGGCCCGGGGAGGGATAAACGACCTTTTAGGGGGTGGGTTTCACCGCTATTCTACTGACCCGTACTGGCTGGTTCCCCATTTCGAAAAGATGCTCTATGACCAGGCCCTACTTTCCCGGACTTATCTGGAAGCCTTTCAGGCCACTAAGAATGAGTACTATGCGCGAATAGCCAAAGAAATTTTCCATTACGTGTTGAGAGACCTGATTCATCCTCAGGGAGGCTTCTACTCTGCCGAGGATGCGGACAGCGAAGGCAAGGAGGGAAAATTCTATCTCTGGAAATCTGAGGAAGTAAAGCAAGTCCTGGGAGAAAAAGATGGCGAGCTTTTCTGTCAGATTTTTGACATGACCGACAGCGGCAACTTTGAAGGGGAGAATATCCTCCATCTGCAGAAGCCGGCGGAATTGTTGGCTAAACTTCACAACCTGACTTCCCGGGAATTGCAAGATTTTCTGCAGAGGACTAAAAATAAGCTTTTTGAAATCCGAAAGGAAAGAGTCCACCCGCACAAAGACGATAAGATTCTGACCGACTGGAACGGCCTGATGATTGCCTCTCTGGCTTATGGTTATTCCGTGCTGGGAGATGAGCGATACCTAAGAGCAGCAGAGCAATCAGCCAATTTCATTCTAAACAATCTTCAGAAAAACGGCCGCCTGCTCAAGCATTATCGTATTAAGGCCGCTGACGTCCCCGGCTATCTGGATGACTACGCCTTCTTAATCCACGGCCTGATTGAATTGTATCAAGCTTCCTTTGACCCTCGCTGGCTGAAAGAAGCCTTAAGATTGACCGATGACATGCTGAAACTTTTCTGGGATAAAGAAAAGGGAGGCTTCTTCTTTAGCGGGCAGGACAGCGAAAAGCTGATTAGCCGAACCAAAGAAATCTACGATGGCGCCCTCCCCTCTAGCAATTCTATGGCAATTTACGACCTCCTGCGCCTGGGGAAATTGACCATGCGCCCGGAGTATATAAACCGGGCCGAGCAGGCCTTAAAGAGCTTTGCCGGCACGATTGCTGAAAATCCATCCGCCTACTGCCAGATGCTAATAGCGTTAGATTTCTATTTGGGGCCGACCAAAGAGATAGTAGTGGCCGGAAAAAGAGAGTCGCGGGATACGAAAGAAATCTTCGAAAGCATAAATCGGCACTATCTACCCAGAAAAGTAGTTCTCTTTAACTCAGACGACACTGAAGGGAAAGAGTTGCAAGAGCTGGTTCCCTTTCTGGAAAATATGACTGCTAAGGATGGCGCTGCTACCGCTTATGTCTGCGAAAATTTCGTCTGTCAGTTGCCGACCAAAGACCTAGCCAAATTAGAGGAGCTGCTGGCCAAAAAATAGGGCAGGGTTTAATCCCTGCCCTAAAAGCGCCGAGCTGGCAGTTCCTCTTTTAAGCTGCCGAGCCGGTAGTCCTTACTTTCCTGCGCGAGAGCACAAACCAGGCCGTAGCCGCCAGTAGCAGAAGCAGAGCCAGAATCCCCCAAGTCCCTAAGAAAGGAGTTGCCGAACTGGATTGTTCTCCTCGGACATCTGCTGTCACAATAATGACAAGATTAGCTTCTTGCTGGTCAGTCAAACCGCCGAGCTTTATTGTCTTTCCAATAAAGTCCGCTGTGTAGGTGCTATCAATGAGGTCTGTTGCCCCATCTAACCAACTTACCGTATCAGGAGGTACAGGGCCTGTAAGGGTAGCTACATTTATCGAGAATTTGCTCCTTGCAGAGAGTGCATTCGGATTTAAATCAGCATCAATCACTACCGTAACAGTATCCGTAATTGTGTCGAGTTTTGCCGTTGCTTTAACCTTTGCCCAGGTTGACACGGGCAACATGCTAACAGTGGGGCCAGCTTGCCCCTTGGGCGTAACAGTTAAGGTACAAGCTAAAACCGCTGTGTCACCAGCTAACTTATTGGAAGTGGCTTTGGCAAAAGCAGTATCAGGTGCTACTATTGAAGTGCAAGCTGCTACAGAAGAAGTGTTGTTAGCCGCGATAGTCCTCCAACAATTACTCTCGGTGCCGGCTATAACTGTTCGGGTAAAGGCCATCGTCGTGTAGTTGGGCCCCAAAACTTTCCAGAAGACAGCTCGACCATCGCAGAAGCCTACTTGGTAAAGAACCAGACTGACAACAACCGCCATTAACAGAATCAGTATTCTTGAAGAGCTTTTCATGTTTGTTCCTTTTTATGAATTGCTTTGTAACGTTTTAAGAATGTAAGTTTAGCTTTGTATTGGGGGCGCACGCATTTGTGGCACCCGCAATAATCTTAGGGTGATTAGATTCAATTCATATTCTATTTGAGTAAACAACCTCAGCTTTAAATAAACTCCCTTACTCCCTGAGAACATCCTGATTGTGTATTCAGCAGCAGCCAGCAACAGGGAATTCAAAAAGATAACCATGAAAGAAATCAGCCCCACGCCAAAAAGGGCTGTGATACTATGGAGAAAACCTCTCGTGGGGAGCGAATAGGTGATCAGACCAGTTGTGAAGCCCAGTTTGACCAGCGCCAGCTCGAAGAATACCCACAGCCCGGCCACTATAACCGGATTAAATCCTAACCGCCTCCGGGCCAGACCAACTAACCACCCCCACAGAGCAAAAAGAAGAGTACCGCAAATAATCTTGGTAACAGTAGTCCAGAAAGAGATAAGAATTAAATCAAAGCTGGAGCAGGCCCAGAAAGTAAGCCCCAAAAGCAAACCCAGCCGCAATCCCTTTTGAGGGCTGGCCTCCCTTATCCGCCACAGAAACGGCAGCAAGGCAATAAAGGAGAAATACCAATAAGCCGGAAAAAGATTAGCAATTAAAAGCAGCAGAGCGGAAGAACCGCAGAAGAGAAAATCCTCGGCTAAATCAAGCAGACCTCTCCCTGACCTCTTTGGCCTGGGACTGGCTCTGTACCGACTTACCCCTGATTCCTCAAGGGGCCGGCTTACCCCGGTTCCACTCTTCCCCCGGATTATTGGGTTACTACTTTATGCTAAAGTCGTAACCCTAACTTTTTAGTGGCCGAGCAAGTTTTAATAGCTGCCTGGCTAATGAAAAAATTTTTATCCGGAATAATTCTCTTCTTAGGATAGTTCCCTGAGGTCTTAATACTAAGCTACTACGTTTTCCTTGTCAAGTAAAAAAATGAGGTCAGGCCGACTGGCCGGAAAGTTTTTTTGTCCCGCTAGGCCGGATTAAAAGGGCTACAATCTCCTTGCGGAAAAGGGCAATCCAGAGAACTAAGGGGATGGCTTTGTTCACAACATAGGTGAAGGCAAAAAGGAAATGCCTCCCCTGGGCATTTACTTCTGGCACGTTGTAGGAGAGGAGGTTAACTACGGTGAGGAACAAAACATGCCATAAGAATATGAGAATTATTCCTAATTCCAGGCGCCAGAGCTTGGAAAAGAATCCGGTTTTCGTGGCCAGGCTCAGGGCTAATAAGGGGGGAACATCATAATAGAGCTCTTTGGAAAGGAGAATATTCTCCATCCGGGGAGCAAAGGCCAGAGTAATCTTATTGACACTGACTGCTACTAAGCTGGTGTACGGCTCCATGAGCCATTTAATCCAGATATAAAACAGAAGTATGGATAAAGGGACCAGCTTGGCTAAAAATATCCATCTACTGTTTTTCATGGCCGGACAGTTTCCAAATCCACAGAAGCCACATCCCGATTATAATCAGAATGCTGGTGATTTCCAGGACATAGAGGTGCACCAGATTAAAAACCTCCATGGAATGTCTCCCGATTAGGGCCAGAAGAATCATGCGGCCTAAATTGACGACGTAAATCAGAGCTACAAAGAGCACCACTCCCTTTAGTTTTCTTTTCAGCTGCGAAGGGTAGGCCAGGACTGCCGCAGCCACGATTAGAGTTTCATAGAATCCGGTGCATTGCAGGATGATTTCTAAGTTCAGAGTGTCCATCATGATCAAATTATTTTGCACCGTGCAGGGAAGGCCCACAAGCTTTAAAAATAAACTGACCACCTGAGCCACCGAGGCCATCAGGCCGGTGATCACCAGATCCACTTTCGGCTTCCACAGGACTAAGCCTAAAATGTACAGGCCTAAAAGCAGCGCCAGGGTGAGCAAAAACAGGGCACAGAATCTGAGCGGACGGGACAAAACTAAGGCTGCGGTTCTCTTCCCTGCTTCCGGCTGAGGGGGAAGGAAGGCTTTCTTACCCTTTGACTTTGACATATTGGCCTGCTAAGTAAGATTACCTCTTAACCCTTGGCGTCCGGCTCAAATAAGGCTCTCTTCTGCCCAAGCCGGACACCTAAAGACAAACTATTTAAGCCTGCCCTGCCGGTCAAGCTATAAATTTTCCTAATTTTTCTCTTGACAACTCCCCCAGTAGTCGATATCTTATAGCAGATAATAAGGTCTGGTAATCTTAAATATGCTCTACTCCAAAGGCACCGAATACGCCATAAGATCTCTGGCCTGGATGGCCAAGGAAAACGGCAATCAGGCCCGCCGGGCGGAAGACATTGCCCAACGGGCGGAAGTGCCGGCCCCCTTTCTGGCCAAGACCTTTCAGAAACTGGCCAAAGACGGAATTCTTCTATCGGTAAAGGGGCCTGCCGGAGGCTATGTTTTGGCCCGGCTTCCCTCCCAGCTTTCGCTTTTGGACATAGTCTCTTCCATTGACGGCACCTACGACATGGATGGCTGCATCCTGGGCCAGGGGAAGTGCAGCGATATAAACTCCTGCCCTATCCATAAGAAATGGCTGGCCACCAAGAAAGGGGTTCTGGAGTTTTTAAAAACCGCCACCATAGCCGACATTGCTTTGAGTCTAAAGAAAAGTAAGACGGCTAAGAAAGTATGAGCTTCCGGTGAATAGAAAATCCCATACGGCCTCGTTTGGTTATGAGAAAAGATTCACAATGGAGTTGGCGTCTTTATTATATACCATAAAAGAATAAAAGGTCTTTTAATCAGAAATAAATGAAAAAAACCTCAAAACAAGGAGTTGCTGTGTCAAACAAATTCGAGTCGCTGCTCAAACTCCTGGGTCTGCCGGTATGCATTCTCTTTCTGCTTCTGTCGGCCGGTCTATTTATAAACGACTGCGGCGGGGAGAGTAAATCCGAGTCTCTCTCCTTAAAGGATGCGGTCTATGGCTCTCCCAAGGCCGAACTCTCTATGGAGAAGCCGGCTTCTGATGAGCTTTTTTCTGGCCCGGCCTTGAGTGTTGCGCCGGAAGTAAACCCGGTCCCCAACACCAAGGTGCATGAAGTCAGGATTGATGTCACCCACAGTGAAGTGCAGGTAGACAGTATAGTCAAATTCACCGCCTGGGCTTTTGGCGGCACCTTGCCCGGTCCGGTCCTGCATGTCCGCCAGGGAGACAAGGTGATTTTTACTATGACCAACCGCTCGGACCAGACTATCAAACTCTCCCCTCCCATGCCCCATTCCATTGACTTCCACGCCGCCATGGTCAATCCGGCTGACAAATATCAACAGGTGATTCCGGGCGGGACTATTAAATTCGAGTGGAACGCCAATTATCCGGGCGTATTCATGTATCACTGCGGCACTCCGGCCATTCTGCAGCATATGATTTACGGCATGGTAGGGATGACGATTGTGGAGCCTAAGGAAGGCTATCCGACCAAGGTGGACCGGGAATATGCCCTGGTTCAGAGCGAGCTTTATCTGACCAAGATGAAGGATGGAACTTACTTGGCGGACATGGAGGCAGCCCGGCAGAAGCGGGCCACTTATGTGACCTTTAACGGTAAGCCGGCTCAATACGTAAAAAATCCGCTCAAGGCCAAACCCGGAGAAAGAGTCCGGCTGTACGTGCTGAACGCCGGGCCTAATGGCACCTCCAGTTTCCATGTTGTGGGAACTCTGTTTGACCGGGTCTGGATGGACGGCTCCCCCCAGAACGAAATGCGGGGAATGCAGACAGTTCTATTAGGCTCCAGCAACGGCGCCATTGTGGAGTTTGTGGTGCCTGAGGCCGGGACTTACACCTTTGTGGACCACGAATTCGCTGACGTGGAGTTAGGTGCAGTCGGACAGATTGTGGCCAAACCTGACGAGATAGCCAGCAAGTAGGAGTATGTGCTAGTGAAGAAGTTTTGGCTCGCATGGGTTGCTATCCTGCTGACGTTTTCTTTGGTGACAATTTCTTTGGCCAAAGATAAGCCTCAGAGAGCCAAATCTATTGTTTCCGGATCCAGGGGCGCGGTGCTGCTTTTCGTGGCCAGCCTGTGCCCCTGTACCGATGCCCACCGGGTCATGGTGGATAACTTAGTGGAGCAGACCGGGCCCAAAGGAATAAAGTTTTACGCGGTCTTCTCCAATTTAGGTGAGACCGAAGAGCGGGCCGAATATTTCTACCGCAATATCGGCTGGAAGATGCCTTACTATCTGGACTCTGACGGGGCCTTGGCTTCAAAATATAAAGCCACCCGTACTCCTCAGACCGTGGCCTTAAGTCCTCAAGGTAAAGTCCTCTTCACCGGCCCTATTGATGACGCTAATCTTTACCAGGGTAGAGTCGAGCATGCCTATCTGCAGGATGCTCTGGCAGATATAATCGCGGGCAAACCGGTACGCGCTCCCGAGGTTCCCCCCTTAGGTGGCTGCTGGATTGTCCGGGATACTACTACTGTTCCCTGCCGGCTGGAAAAATAATCTGACCCCCGCTTAAATTCTCTCTAACTTTCTCTTTTGCTTTGTAACGGAAGTAGATAAAATAAGCCGTCAACAAGGCCGCGTAGTTAATCAGCATAAAATATTTATTCCCCCAGGAAATCCCATTCACCCTGAAATCAGAGACTGGAAAGAGAAAGGGGGTGGGAAAGAAAGTCTTGTCATGGGTGGGAATATCGCAGAGGATGTGCAGGGGGTAAGCGCAGGCGGAAATAAATAACTCCTTAGAAATCGCAAACCTGACTAAAAGCAGAACGGCTGCGGCTGTAAACAGGCTGTGGCTGAAATTGTAGGCGATAAAGACCGCCGAGGGAATCGAAGCGATTTCCGGTTTGCCAAATTTCAGTGTGCCGGATAAGATTCGATAGACAAAATAGGGGCCGAAAGCCGACAAATCCGGCAGCATCCCGAACAAAAAGGCCCACCCGTATTTTCTTTTCCAGCCAAAAGCCGCCCCTCCCCATAAGCCGTGCGCTAATATATCCATTTCAGAAAATATACGAACTTCTCTTATTTCACAATGGCAAAGAGAGTGGAATTACTTGTGATTGCCGACTATTTGGTGGGCGACTTTTTCAGATTACACAGCAAGAGCCGGACGGAACCGGGGTCCAATTCCCCGGCTTGCCCAAGACGAAATTGACCAAATAAATCACATCCACAAGCGAGATGACGTTATCTCCGTTAACATTTCCTTGACACCAGGGATCAAAAGTCCAGCAGTTACCCGGCCCACTACCTAAACAGCCAGTAGCTGGTCTGTCCTTATCAAACACGTAATTGACCAAGTGAATCACATCTGCTAGAGTGGCGTTATCATCATTATTCACATCTCCGGCGTAATCCTGGCAGGAGCTCTGGGATAAAGAGGCCATCGTAGCCATGACCAGCTTGACCACCTTGGTCATGTAATCAAAGTTCATGCTGTCGGTTAAGTCAGTGTTCCGGTGCCACCCCTGATTGTTGAAAATGTACTCATGGGCAAAGACCGCTCGATATCCATGCTGCATGAAATACCAGTGGTCGCTGTTCGAGGAAGCACTCCCCTTGGCAACAGTTAATCCGGCATAAGTTGGGGCCAGACTCATCATCAGGTCGGCCACCGGCAAAGAAGGGGGATCGTGCAAGACTTTTACCGAAGTGCTGTTGGGCTTGTAGCCGATCATGTCCATGTTAAACATGCAGCGGATATCATCCCCCTGGCTGAAGGCCTCGCTAGCATAAGCATTGCTGCCGATGATCCCCTGTTCTTCTTGGGCAAAGGGGACAAATACGACAGTTTGGGGAAGGGGATTATTAGCGATGATGCGAGCCAATTCCAAGGTAGCAGCCGTTCCGCTCCCGTTGTCATCTGCACCTGGGGCATAAGTTGTGGGGCCAGGGGATTGACCGTAGGTAACCGAATCATAGTGACCTCCAACTACTATTAGAGCATCCGGCTCGGATGTTCCCAGAACTGTGGCTACGACATTCCATTGGTCGGAGTCATAGAAGTAGTGGTGCAGATAGACGCTGTCTATGCCGAAGGAGGTGAATTTGTCCACCAGCCATTCTCTGGCCGAAGCAATCGAGTCCGAGTAACTAAAGCGGGTCTGAAAATTCTGCAATCGCTGGGTGTAGGCCAAAAGGGAGTCTTGCGAGATTTGGTCAACTAAGGTTTGAATCCAGTCTGTGGCTGCAACTGAAGGCATTTTGACTTGTAGAGGAGAGACGTAAGTGAAGGGAATCGGCTCTTCTCCTATTTCAACCACGCTGACACCTTCAGCCCGTAGATTTTCTACCTCGGCTGAACTTAGCTGGGCATAGAACTGCTCCGTATGATTCAAGACCGCCTTTCCCAGCATTCTGGCCACCAGAGAAGTCTGGATTCCCGGATGAGGAGCCAGAAGAAAATTTTTCTGAATATCAGGCTTTCTGTTTATGGCTTCATACGGTATTCCTTGCTGTTCCAGACTGGAAAGGGCGCTTTCTTCGATTTCGGCTAAGAATAGATTCCCCCACCGAGCCAAGGGAGAAAGATTCAAGGTCCGGGCATACTCAAAATCCGATTTGTTTTCCAGATTTATCTCAATCAAGACCGGAGCAGCCTGGAGCGCCGATATGAATAATAAAATCGTGCAAGCCCAGCCCGCCGAGACTACTCTCTTAACGCACATACACCCTCCTGAACAAGCTACAATCGACCGAAATTGATTCTGTTTTCTGTTTAGAATATAGCCTGAAACTCAATTTTGTCCAGAAGCAAAAAGTGGCCTAAGGCTTGATTCTTAAGCCTTGGAAGAGAAGAAATACCTTAATCGGTAACGTCAAATTCAAACAGAAGTCTGGAATTTTGACTTCTTCCAGCTCTTCAAATACACCATCAAAACCGCAATAGCGCTCGGCGTAATTCCCGAAATCCGGGAGGCCTGCCCGACCGAGCGGGGCCTGAATTTTTTGAACTTTTCCAAGGCCTCGGCCCTGAATCCCTTGACCGAACCGTACTCGAATTCCTCCGGTATCAAAACATGCTCTAATTTCTTGAACTTCTCAATCTCTTCATATTGCCTCTTGATGTACCCCTCATATTTCACCTGAATTTCAAGTTGTTCCAGAATTTCAGCAGTGAGATTGCGATAGTGGTCATCCATGACCAAGAAATCAGTTATTCTCACCTCGGTAATCTTCAGCAGCTGGTATAAAGAAATCTTTTTATGGTCCCAGGTTTCTTCTGAAAACTTCGGGAATCGGGCTGGAAAGACTTGCATCTTCTTCATTCTCTCCAGCTCAGCGGAAACTGTTTTCATCTTCTCCTGAAATTTTTCAAATTCTTCCCTGCTCACCAATCCTAACTTGAAGCCATATTCTAATAGCCTCTGGTCTGTGTTGTCCTCCCGCAAGACTAAGCGGTACTCCGCCCGGGAGGTAAACATCCGGTATGGCTCATTGGTCCCCTTGGTGACTAAATCGTCTATCAGTACACCAATGTATGCCTCGGAGCGGTCTAAGATAAAGGGTTCTTCTCCCTTAACCTTTAAGGCCGCATTTATTCCCGCCATCAACCCTTGAGCCGCAGCCTCCTCATAGCCGGAGGTGCCGTTAATCTGTCCGGCAAAGTAGAGATTCTCGATTAACTTTGTCTCTAAGGTCTGCTTTAACTGGGTAGGTAGAAAGAAATCATACTCAATCGCATAGCCTGGCCGGAGCATAGTCACATTTTCCAGACCCGGGACAGTTCTCAGCGCCTCTAACTGAATATAATCCGGCATGGAAGTGGAGAATCCGTTAATATAGACCACATTGGTATTCTCCCCATCTGGCTCTAAGTAAAGTTGATGCCGAGCCTTATCGGCAAAGCGGACTACCTTATCCTCGATAGAAGGGCAGTAGCGCGGCCCTATGCCGACGATTCTGCCTGAATACAAAGGAGAGTGCTGCAAATTGTTTCTCAAAATTTCATGCGTCTTTTCATTGGTATAAGTCAGCCAGCAGGGGATATTCTTGCCATTCGGTTTAACGGTTCGGCGGGAGAAAGGCCTGACCTCCTCATCACCGGGTGAAACTTCCGTCTTGGAGTAATCAATCGAGCGGGTATCCAGACGAGGAGGTGTACCCGTTTTCAACCGGACCGTCTGGAATCCCAATTTGACCAGACTGTCAGTCAACCCAATTGAAGGGGCTTCCCCAGCCCTTCCAGCTCTGAAATTTTTATTGCCAATATGAATCAATCCGTTTAAGAAAGTACCGGCATTCAGGACTACTGTACTGCCGTAATAAACCTGTCCATCGCCAGAGACAACTCCATTGACCTTCCCGTCTTTCACCAGCAAATCAACCACGTTCCCATAAGCTAAAGCCAGATTCTTCTGAGATTCCAGCGACCTGGCCATGGCCTTCTTATACCCTTCTCTATCACACTGAACCCTCGTTGACCAGACCGCCGGCCCTTTGGACTTGTTGAGGACTTTATACTGCAGAGCCACCTGGTCAGTGACAAAACCCATTTCACCACCCAGTGCATCGATTTCCCGGACTAAATGCCCTTTGGCCAAACCGCCGATGGCCGGATTGCAGGACATGGTGCCAATCGACTCTTTGGAAATGGTGATTAAAAGGGTATTACACCCCATCCGGGCCGCAGCCAAAGCCGCTTCACAGCCGGCATGCCCGGCGCCGATGGCTATGACGTCGTAGGTTTCAGACATTTTGATTATATACTTGTTTTCTTACATTACGTAATACGTAGCCGAGGATCCTTTCCTCGGCTCTGCTAAGAACTTACTCGTTTTATTACGCCGCCTTCAGCGGAAACTTATGCTCCAGCTCCTTCAATTCTCTGGCCTCATCGTCTCTTTCAGCATCATACTCAAATACTCTAAAAGAGTGACTGATATCCGTTAAGGAGGGTCCGAAAATAAATATCCAGCTCTGCGGTCTGGTTTCATACTTACACGAATTTATCCTCTGAACTACTTTCTCCACCAGGTCTTCCAGCTTCTCCTCGGCATGGAGATAGTCGTAATATGCTATCAATATCTTTTTCTGAGCCGCGATATGGGCCAGCTTGCAGACCTCCTCCATCCAGGTTCTGCCGTTTTCATGCTCGATGGCTACTTCCAAGTTCCAGTCCAAGGAGTCATTAGAATTGACCGAAAAATAGCACATATCCACCCGAAAGTATTCCCTGGATATCTCCTGATCTGTAAAACCTAAATCTCTACCCACCCGGCTCAAAACCGGAAGGAAATAATCAGACCAGACCAGGTCTCTACTGACCAGGTATCTGCTCCACTGATTGTCTTTTTGTATTTCGGTCACAAAATTCTTCCAGAATGACTCAGCGGAAATCTGTCTTTCTGTCATAAAACCTCCTCGCAAAGTTGCGTTTCACATTTATTGCTGGCATATTATTTTTCGTTTCCGAGGATCTCTTCCTCGGCTCATTTTTAAGTTTTTTCAGTTGAAGTAACCAACTTATCCACTGCCCTCCCCCATCCGGTCACCTTCCACCCCAAAAAATAGATGGCCACGCCAAGTATCAACAAAAGCACTCCTGCCGCGGTTGTGACCTGATGATTTCCACCCGTGAAAAAGCAGACCGGACAGAACCACCTCTGATATACCGGATAACTCACCATCCAAGCCGCCAAGGATAGACCTATACTTGCCAAAATCCGAGGAGCGAACTTGCCTAAAGATCTCCGGTGAACCAGCATGATATTAGCTGCCGCAAAAACCATCGCCAAGGCTCCGGATAGAATAAACACATTCGGGTTTTCCTTACCCCTCCCCCATAGAGCCAAGGCAAAAGGAAAAAAGGCGGCCCCGGCCGTAATTAAGAAAAAGATTAGAGAGACGACCAGCGTTTCCATATTGGGAGGTAAGATACTGCAGTTCGCCCCGCAAGTCCAGAAGGGCTGCCCGGTTGATTTCAGGCAGCCCTTCTTAATCAAGCTAAGATTCGGTGGTTTTTACCAGCGCCCTCTGCGCTGAAAACCGCCCCGGCCTCCGCCGCCTGGGCGTCCGCCCCCCGGGCGTCTGCCACCTCCCCCTTCTCTGGGGGGACGGGCTTCATCCACTGTCAGATTGCGGCCATCCAGTTCTTTTCCGTTCATACCATCCTTGGCAGCCTGAGCTGCTTGTGGGGACTCCATCTCCACAAACCCGAAGCCTTTACCCTGGATGATGTTCACGGTTACAACTTTACCGAACGGGGAAAAGGCTTGCTTCAGCTCTTCTTCGCTGACCATGTAGCTTAAATTCCCCACAAACAACTTATTCCCTTGCATTATTCCTCCTTGGGAATGGGATTATAGGTTACGGTATATTATACGAGGAACGCCTTGGCAAAGTCAAGCCCAAAAATGGGTCATTTTCCGATGCAGAAATTGGAGAAAATCTGGTTCAGAATCTCTTCGGTGTAAATCTTTCCTATAATCTCTCCGACTGCATCCAGACACTTTTTGACATCCAATGCCACAAATTCAAAACTCATGTTCTCGTCAAATGACTTTCGCGCTATCTGCAAGGAAGCCTTGGCTCTCTCCAGAGCCTCCTTATGTCTGAGATTGGATATGACCACCTCCGCCTCAGGTCTGGCCTGTACCATCCGGGAGACAATCTTGGCTTTCAATTCTGGTAATCCTGTTAATTGCGTGCAGGAGATTTTAAACAAGTCTCGGTCGACAAAAAGATTCTCTAAACGGGAAGCCTTATCGGCTCCGACTAAGTCAATCTTGTTCAAAACCACTACATAATTCTGTAGTGACAATTTCTGCTCCATAAGCTTTTCCTCTTCTGAAATTTCGGCTGAAGAATCTATTACCAAAAGCATTAAGTCCCCCTTCTTAATTTCCGCTTCAGCCCTTTTGATTCCCTCTATTTCAATCACATCTCCGGCTATGCGGAAACCGGCTGTGTCAACTAAGCGGACTAAGACTCCATCGAAGTTGGCATAATCTGAAATCACATCTCGAGTAGTACCGGGAATCGGAGTGACAATGGCCCGGTCCTTCTGCAACAAGGCGTTAAGTAATGACGACTTGCCGACATTGGGTTTGCCAATTATTACGACATTTAACCCTTCTTGTAAAATCTTCCCCTCTTCATAGGTGGAAATTAATTCCCCTAAACTTTGCTCAATCTGCTTCATCTGCGATTCAATCTGTTCTTTATCCTCCGGCTCAATATCCTGGTCAGGAAAATCTATTCGCGCTTCCAAGTTGGCCAGCAAATTGACAATTTCACTCCTCAGGGCTTCAATCCTGCCAGAAAGCCTCCCTTCTAATTGACGCAGGGCCATTTTCAAACCCGAATCCGACCGGGCGGAGATTAAATCTGCCACCGCCTCGGCCTGGGCTAAGTCTATTCTGCCGTTGAGAAAGGCCCGCAAAGTGAATTCCCCTGGCAGGGCTAATCTTGCTCCGCAATAGACTGCAATTTCCAAAACTTTCTGAAGCACTAAAGCTCCGCCATGACAGGTTATCTCTACTGTGTCTTCTGCCGTGTAAGTCAAAGGGGCCTGCATCACCGTAAGCAAAACTTCATCGACTGTTTCTTTAGAGCGGGGGTCTGTGATTTTGCCATAGTGAACCGTATGGCTTTGCACAGCCGAAGGTTTGACTTTCCCGTGAAATAACATATCGGCTATGGCAAAGGCTTGCTTGCCGGAAATCCTGACAATCCCTAAGCCGGCCTGCCCCAAAGGGGTGGAGATGGCGGCGATAGTGTCTTCCAGGTTGGAAGTGTAGGTCGGTTCTCTCATTTTACTAAATGGAACAGGCTATGCTCATACTTGCAAGTCAATCTAAAATATCAAGCCTGCACGGGGTCGGTTGGGAGAGAATGGTAGAGCGAATCTAATCTTCGGTATGCACAATAGGCTCCATCTGGGAGCGAATCATATACTGCTCTCCTACCGAGAGGATATTGTACACCATCCAGTACAGAGTCAGCCCCGCGGCGAAGCCGTAAAAAAAGAAGAAGAACATGGCTGGCATCAAATAGACCAGCATCTTTTGCCGGGGGTCTTTCATGGTCATTTTCTGCTGGAAAAACATTGCGACTGCCATGATGACCGGTAGAATGTAGTAGGGATCAGCTATTGAGAGGTCTTTAATCCATCCTACAAAAGGTGCCTGGCGCATTTCTATGGTACTCTTAAGTAGGACAAACAGGCCCCAAAAAATTGGAATTTGAATCAACAACGGCAGGCATCCTCCCAGAGGATTGATTTTATGCTCTCTATAAAGCTTGAAAATCTCCTGGTTCAATTTCTGCTTATCTTCTTTGTATTTCTCCTTGAGTTTATTGATCTTTGGGGCCATCTCGGCCATCATCAAGGAGGTCTTGGTCATCTTTCGGCTCAAGGGAAAGAAAATAATCTTCATCAGCAGAGTGAAAAGTATGATGACCACCCCGTAGTTGGGAATAATCTTGTAGAAATTCACAAAGAACCACAGAATTCCGATGGCAAAGGGCTTAAACAGCACCCACCCCAAGTTCACCATGTTCTCTAAGTCTAACCCGTATTTGCTCAAAGCCCAGTAGTCCAATGGGCCAATATGAATCAGAAACTTGTGGCTGAAGCTGGGCTGATTGGGGATTTCTTTCTCTAGGCCGACCGTGAGCCGCTTGCCGGCCAAGACCTTCTGCCCATTCTGCAGGATGTACATATTTTGGCCTGTGGTACTAAATCCGCTGGCAGAAGAGTCAGGTGAAATCAGGCTGGCGACAAAATATTTGCTCCGGCTGGCCACCCAGACCGTTTTCCCGGATCGAGAAGATTCCTGCAGGCTGTCATCTTTGGGGCCTTTGTTCTCCAGTAACTCTCCCCCTAAATTGGCATAAGTGGCAAAATAGGATAAATCCTCCCCCAGATTCTTTTCAGTCGTAGGCATGCCGGAGTTCCAGGTCAGGAGGTACTTCCTTCCTAATAAATCTGTCTGACTTTCGACCCTCAGACTCAACTCTAGGGTATATTTATTAGAATAGAGGATGTAACTTCTGGTTACAGCTAAACCTGACCCAGAATACTTAAAAGTAACCTCCCCTTTTTGCTCTTTGCCGGTCAATTTCAGATTTAATTTATCCGGCGTGAAGTTCAAGGCCGAAAGGGCCAATGATGAATCTGGAAAAACTACATCCAGATTATATTCTTCCTGCCCATTCTTGATTAAGTCTATCTCTCCCTTATTGTAGTCCACATATTTCTTCAGCACAAAAGATTTCAGACTCCCCCCTCTGCTGCTGAAAACCGCTTTGTAAAGGGGAGTTTCAACCGCGACTTCCTTTTCCGGCTCTTGAGCACTCGGTACAAAACCAGGACTTCTGGCCATTTTCTCTTTAGCAATTGAAGAAGGGGCTGCTTTTTCGAGGTTAGCCGGCTGTGGCACAGTGGTAGTATCCTGACCGGTAGTAACCGGGGTAGTGGATTTTTTACCAAGTCCAAGCCACTGCATGTAAAGTGGATAAAGCAGTAGAAGCACTGCTATGAGTAAAAAAGCTATTATCGTCTTCCGATCCATCAGCTTAACTCAAACTTCTGGCAAGAAACTAAATTACTTGACCGGATCATATCCCCCCGGATGAAAAGGGTGGCATTTGAGAATTCTAATTAATGCTAACCAGAGTCCCTTAAAAGCTCCGTAACGCCCCAGCGCTTCCAGTGAATAGGATGAGCAGGAAGGATAAAATCTGCAGGAGGCTGGCAGAAGTGGAGCCACAATTAGTCCATAGACCTTAACCAGGGCAATCATTGGCAAGGCAAGCAGTCGGCTCATTCGAATTTTTTTCTACTCGGCTTTTCTAAAAATCCTAAAAGGTGGTGTGACCGCATTATTGACGAGTTCCCGAAATCACACTGACAA
>Ga0209172_10002289_pt1 | contig 34668 bp, 30 predicted proteins | sample LarsenN4metaG_FD_184113 | JGI IMG/M metagenome (GOLD analysis project Ga0209172, IMG submission 184113) | Hot spring sediment bacterial and archeal communities from British Columbia, Canada, to study Microbial Dark Matter (Phase II) - Larsen... ... | reverse complement strand
GGCCGCCGGGCCGTGGGTCCTGACCCGGCCCTGACCCGGATGGAGGAGGCGGCGATGAGTGGTGCGGCGGACCGCCGCGAGCGGCTGGGGACGGTGGTCGAACTGCTGCCGCGCCTCCGATGCCGGGTTGAACTCGAGGACCGCCACCGTGTGATCGCGCACTGCGCGGCGGCCAGCAAGGTCAATTTTGTGCGCCTCCGGCCGGGCGACCAGGTGGCGGTGTCGGTTTCGCCGCATGACAGCGGCCGCGGAAGGATCGTGAAGTTGCTTGAGCCCCAGGCGAGGGGCCGGGACAGAGGTATCTTATGAAAGTTCGTGCGAGCGTAAAGACAATCTGCGAGAAATGCAAGCTGATTCAGCGGCACGGTGTGGTCCGCGTGATCTGCGTGAATCCGAAACACAAGCAGCGCCAAGGGTAGCGAGGAAGGGTAACCACAAAGATGGCACGTATTTCCGGCGTCGACCTGCCTCCGAAAAAGCGGGCGGAGGTTGGACTGACATATATCTACGGCATCGGCCGGACCCGGTCGAAGTCGATCCTGCACCGCGCCGGCATCGGTTTCGACAAGAAGGTCGCCGACCTCACCGAGGACGAAATCAGCCGTTTGCGCACGATCATCGAAGAAGAGGGCGCCATCGAGGGAGACCTGCGCAAGGAACACACGATGAACGTCCGCCGGCTCATCGAGATGGGCTCCTATCGCGGCCTGCGCCACCGCCGCGGCCTGCCCGTCCGCGGCCAGCGCACTCACACCAATGCGCGCACGCGCAAGGGTCCCCGCCGCGGCACCGTGGCCAACAAGAAGAAGGCTGGCGTCAAGTAAAGGATATCCCGAGACATGGCCAAGGCAGCAGCCGCCGCCAAGGGCGGCAAGAAGAAAAGCTTCAAAAAGCGCGAAAAGAAGAACGTGCCCGCCGGCTACGTCCACGTGCAAGCTTCGTTCAACAACACGATCATCACGATCACCGATCTCAACGGGAATGTGCTCTGCTGGTCGAGTTCCGGCTCGCTCGGATTTCGCGGATCGCGCAAAGGGACTCCGTTTGCCGCCCAGCAGGCGGCGCTCACGGCCGCTAACAAAGCGAAGGAATCCGGGTTGCGCACCGTGGATGTATATGTGGCGGGGCCCGGCTCAGGCCGCGAATCCGCCGTCCGGGCCCTGGCCACCGCCGGGATAGAAGTGAAGACGATTCGGGATGCCACGCCCATCCCGCACAACGGCTGCCGGCCGCCGAAGAAGCGCCGGGTGTAGCCGGGCGTTTGCTGGCGTTTCCCGCCGGAAGCGCCGCCCGCGCGAGTCCGGTTGGGCCGGCCGCGCAAGCAGGACGAAGAATCCGCTCCGGCGGGTTTGTAAACTGCACCTGATTGAAGTGGTTGGATTAGGTAAGGAGAAGACATCAAGTGGCTCGATATACTGGCCCGGTGTGCCGGCTGTGCCGGCGCGAGGGTTTGAAGCTCTACCTGAAGGGGGAGCGCTGCCACACCGAGAAGTGCGCCATTGACAAGCGCAACTTTCCGCCGGGGCAGCACGGGAAAGACCGAAAGCCGAAGCTGCAAGGCTACGGCATCCAGTTGCGCGAGAAGCAGAAAGTCCGCCGCATCTACGGGATGCTCGAGGGCCAGTTCCGGAATCTGTTCGAGAAGGCCGCCCACAAGAAGGGCATCACCGGCGAAAACCTGCTCAACATGCTCGAGCGCCGGCTCGACAACGTCATCTACCGGATGGGTTTCGGCACCAGCCGCCCGCAGGCGCGCCAGATCGTACGCCACGGACACGTGCAGGTGAACGGCCGCAAAGTCAATATTCCCTCGTTCCTGGTGAAGCCGAACGACGTCATCGAGATCCGCGAGCGGAGCCGCAAGAACGCGGCCATTCTCTCGGCCCGCGACGCCACCGCCCACCAGCCCACACCGAACTGGCTCGAAGTGGACCGCGAAAATCTTAAGGGCCGCGTCACCGCCCAGCCCAAACGCGACGAACTCGTCCAGATCCAGATCAACGAGCAACAGATCGTCGAACTGTACTCGAAGTAAGAAGCGCGGAGGGTCACCCAGCATATGTTCAAAGGCTTTCAGAAACCCAAACGGCTCGTCGCCAACACCGAGTCGCTCACCGACCGTTACGGCATGTTCTGGGCCCAGCCGTTCGAGCGCGGCTTCGGCACCACCATCGGCGCCAGCCTGCGGCGCGTCCTGCTGAGTTCGATCGAGGGCTGCGCCATCACCGCCGTCCGCATCGACGGCGTCCGGCACGAATTCAGCCCCATCCCCGGCGTGGTCGAGGACGCCACCGACATCATCCTCAACCTCAAGCAGATTCCCTTCAAGATGCTCGGCGACGGCGCGAGCACCGCGCGCATCACCGTCGACGCGGCGGGTGAAGTGACCTCGGCCCAGATTCAGACCGACAGCAACGTGGAAGTGCTCGACCGCCACATGCATATCGCTACCGTGAGCGAGGGCGGACGCCTCCACATCGAGATGCGCCTGAAGCAGGGTCGCGGCTACGTCGCCCAGGACCGCAACTTCGACGACGACCTGCCGGTCGACTACATCCCGATCGACTCGGTGCACTCGCCGGTCCGCAAGGTGAACTTCCACGTCGAAAACGCCCGCCTCGGGCAGATGACCGACTACGACAAGCTCACGCTGGAGGTCTGGACCAACGGCGCCATTTCGCCCCAGGACGCCATCGGGCAGGCCGCCAAGCTCCTCAAGGACCACATGGCCATCTTCATCAACTTCGAGGACGTCCCCGAAGTGGCCGAAGAGCCGGCCGAGCGGGCCATCAACCAGATGAACGAAGTTCTCAACCGGTCCGTCGAAGAACTCGAGCTTTCCGTCCGGTCTTATAACTGCCTGAAGAACGCCAACATCCAGACGATCGGCGATCTTGTCCAGCGCACGGAAGCCGAAATGCTGCGCACGAAGAACTTCGGACGCAAGTCCCTCAACGAAATCAAGGAAATCCTGGGCGGCCTCAACCTGAGCTTCGGCATGCGGTTCGATTCTCAAGGCCGGCTCATCTCGCCGTCGGGCCAGCCGGTGGCGATCGGGGAGGCGGAAGCGGAACCCGTTGCGGGCGAGGAGTAGGAGACGGCATGAGACACGGCAAGGCAGGATTCAAACTCAAACGGACGATGGAGCATCGCCGGTCGCTGCTCCGCAACATCGTCACCAGCATTATCGAAAACGACTCTGAACGCCTCATCACGACGGTGCCGAAGGCAAAGGCCGCCAAGCCTCTGGTCGACAAGATGATCACGCTCGGCAAACGCGATACGCTCCACGCGCGGCGGCAGGCGGCGGCGTTTCTGACGACGCCCGCCGCGGTCAAGAAGCTGTTTGATAAGCTCGGACCGCGGTTCAGCCAGCGCAACGGCGGCTACACGCGGATCGTGCGGCTCGGATACCGGAAAGGAGACGGCGCCGAGCAGTGCATGCTCGAACTGGTCGACGCGAAACTGATCAAGCGCGCGGCCGACCGGGCGCGGCGAAAGGAAGAGCGTCTGAAAGCGATGCGCGAAGGCCGCGAAGAGGGCGAGGCTCCGGCGGAGTAGCCCCTCCTCCGGCAGGATCAGGACAGGCCCCGGTCGCCCGCAGGGCGACCGGGGCCTTCCCTTTTTCCGCCGTGCTGCCTCCGGGTCGCCCCGCGCCGCGCGGGACCGTGCGCCGGCGCGACCTCAACCGGATGTCAACACCCCAGGACCGCCCGGATCCGGGCCGCCGCGGCGATCCACTCGGCCGCCATCGCCTCCGGCACCTTCTTGCCCGCCTGTGCGTTCAATTCATGGATGAACGCGCCGAGTTGATTGCACGCCGCCGGACCGGGTCTGCCGATGGAAGCCATCACGCCGTTGAGCTTGACCGAAAGACTGTTCTTCACGCCGCCGTTGATGTCGGCGCCGTTCACCACGGCCAGCAACGCGGCCGTCTGACCGGATGCCCCCGTCACGGTCACGGTTTGCGTCGCCGTCGACGTATTCCCGGCCGGGTCTGCCGCCGTGTAGGTCACCGTCGTCGATCCGATCGGGAACAGGTTGCCCGAAGGGATTCGCGTCACCGTCGCCGTCGAGCACGTGTCGGCCGCGGTCGCGCCGAGCGTTGCGTCGGAGACCGTCGCGCCGCCCGGACTGGTTGCATTCACCGTCACCGCCGACGGAACGGTCAGCTTGGGAGGAGTCGTGTCCGGAGAGCATCCTCCGGGCCCGGAAGCCGCGGGCGCGCCAACGTGAACCGAAGGCATGTCGTAAAAGCCGCCACGCCACGAACTGGGACCGATCCACTTGCGCCACACGAGGCTCCCGTTTCCATCGTGTTTCTCGATGCCCGCGTTCTGGAAGTTCCCGGAGATGTAGACGCCGTTTCCGTCCAGGCGGGCATCGGCGTAGTTGTTGTAGGTCGCTGTTTCAACAATCCAGAGCGGAGCGCCGCTCGGCGCGACCTTGCCGTAGCGGCCATACCAGCCGCCAATGTAAAGCGCGCCGCTGAGCGGGTCAACGGTCCGGCCATAGGCGGTGCCGCCCGAGGGCCACGGAACCGGAAAGTCGGTCAGCCACCACAACACATTGCCGGCCGGATCCAGGCGCGCCGTGTAGTGCGAGTAGTCATCGCAGCCGGCATAAACGCCGCCATCGACCGGATTGGCCAGCACTTCGTTCGGAGTGTGCCCGGGCAGGGTCCTGGTCCAGATCGTGTTGCCGCTGCTGTCGATCCTGCTGATCGCTCCGGCCGCGATCCCGCCCACGACGTAGGCTCCCCCGGTTCTGACATCCGTCGTCACCCAGCGGACCGGGTTGGCGTAAACCTTGCTCCAGACTGTGCTGCCGCTGGCCGCAATACGGTCTACACGGCAGTTGTTGCCCGTGCACGCGACGCCCAGGCCTGTCCCGGCGTACAGCCCGCCCAGAACGGGGTTGGCGCTGATCGAAATCGGCGCCACCAGGTTGCCGAAGTTGTCAGCGAAGCCGGCCGCCGCGATGGGCCGATCCCATTCGAGAACGCCGTCTTTGCTGTATTTCAAAATGCGATGCATGCCGCCGACCCGCGACGCATCGAATATCGTGGCCAGGTAGAAGGAGTCCTCTGTAACGTTGCGGTCCGCGTTGCGGATGTAGCCGGCGTGATACCAGTAGACCACCGGAAGCGGGCGCTGCCAGACGATGTTTCCGTCCTGATCAGCGCGAATCAGCAGCGGGTTGTCCCGGCATGCGGGGCTGTTGTAACAGTTGTGGCCGTCGTAGCCGGCCAGGAGGAAATCACTCAGCGCCGGCGGGCCGGCCATCAGGCTGCCCGCCACAGCCGCCGTGAGCAGGAAAGGAAATGCGGCGGAGCGAAACCGCCGCGCAAGCAACCGCATGAACATGGCGACCTCCCGATCTGTTCAGCGGGGGGCACTGCCCGGGGTCGCCTTCGCGAGGGGACTCTCTGGCGCAGGCCGCGTCCGGGACTCGTGTCACAATCCCGGCCAGTGTGCCTCGGTTGGTACGAATAAGTGCCGGCGGTGGCGCCCGGCGGTCCGGCTCGCGCTCTGCCGGAAATGAGCGGAGGATCTGGTCGACCGCTCCTCCTCCGCGCCTACTGTAGCACCTGGCGCTGGCCATCACAAGCACTGGAAACTGGGACGCTTTCCCCTGCCGCCCGGCCCGCCCGCAGCGCGCCACCTCCGCCGGGCGCCGCCGTCAAAAGCCGTTGACCGGCTTGCCCGCGGCTGCCGCCTCGTTCAGGATCTTCTCGAGCAAGGCGCGGCTCTCCGCGTTCGGCCGCAGCGCCAGGTCCCGCGCGGCGAGCTTCGCCGCTTCGTCGAACCGGCCGTCCTCAAACTCCAACTCCGCCAGCGGCCGCAGGAACCCCTCATTTCCCCCCTCGACGAGTTCACGCAGCTTCCTGTGTGACTGGGCGCGCAACTCCGCCGCTGCTTCCCTCCGGCCACGCTCATTAAGCACTTCCGCCAGCCGCAACTGGTTCACCGGATCCGGGCGAACCGCCAGCAGGCGCCGGTACGAGTCTTCGGACGCCTTCAGGTTTCCGGCGTGACGCTCCAACTCCGAAAGGTGCTCAAGAACCAACGGATGATCCGCCGCCTTCGCCAGCCCCGCCTCGTACTCCCTCCGCGCCTCATCGGGACGGCCTTTCTTCCATCGAAGTTCACCCATCACGGCATGGCACCATGCGATTGACCCGGCCGGAGCGCCCTTCCGCGCGCCCGTCTCGATCGCCTGTTCCATCAGCCGGATCGCCTCGTCCAGGTTTCCCTTCGCCTCCTCGATCTGCGAGAGCCGGGCGAAAGTGTTCAACTGCGCGCCAAGGCCGTGCATCCTTCGGGCGTATCCGAGCGCGCCGTCGAGATCGCCGGTCTCGAACGATGCATCCGCGGCGACTCCCAGCAGGGCCGCGTCATCCGGGTTCTTCCTGAGTTCCGCCTTCGCCAGAGCGAGAGCCTGGGGGAACCGGTGGCGCGACAACAGCAGCCGGGCCCGCGTCCGCGCGGTGGACGGATCGCCAGGCTCGACGGCGTCAGCCTTGTTGAGAGCGATCCATGCCGCATCGTAGTCCGCCGCCCGGCCGGTGGACTCGGCCCGCCGGATCAGGGCGCCCGCGAGCATGTTCTGCGCGGCCGCATCGTCAGGCCGCGCGGCGGCCCGCGCCGCGTGGAACGCCACCAGCTTGTCTTCCTCGTCCGCGCCGCTCGCCCAAAGCCATCCCGCCAGTGGCAGCATCGCGGCCAGCGGAACGGTCGTCCTCCTCATTCTTGACGGCGTCCTTTCACGGAGAGACGGCGCGCTTGGTCCACCCCGGCGTGTCGAATCAGTTGTTGGACCCGGCAGACGGGGACGGCGCGGGATCCACCGGAACACCGATCGGTGCGGGAAAATACGGAAACTCGTTGAGGGGCGCTCCTGTGTCCCCGGAGAAGCCGAGATCGGCCAGGCGGCTGTCGGGCTTGATGAAATCGGTTCCCTGTAGCACGGCCAGAACCCGCCGGTCCGCAAACGGCAGCGCGCCCGCCCGCGCAGGACCGCTTCCTGGAACGCCCAGCGCCGCAGGGAAGTTCACGTCGGCAAGTTCGCGAGCCAGGCGGAGCAGAATGTCCACGACGTCGTCGCCGGGCCGGCGGCCGTTCTGAAGTCCGAACTGTCCGACCGCGAGATCCGCGCCCGGACGATTGAGGTCGATCCGAAGGACGTCGGGCAGCAGCGCCGCGCGCAGAAGATTGCGATTGGTGTTCGCGAACGTTTCGGGCAGAAGCAGGGACGCCCCGGCGGGAGTCCTTGTCAGACCCAGCGCGCTCAGCACGGCGCGGCGGCCGGCGGTGGTGTTGCCGCGGCCGTCGTTCTCCACCGTTGTCAACGCGTCGGGAACCAAATTCGAGAAGCGGGCCACGTCGTCCGCGGGCACGCCGAGGTTGAAGATGTCTCGCAAAGGGCCGGGAACAAATACGGTTGAGAAAGCCTGCTGTCCCATCCGCTCGAACTGGATGTAGGATTCCTGTCCGATAGGGGCGCTGACCGTGCCCCAGACGTTCACGATCCCGCTGCCCAGCATCGACTTCGGAAGCGAAATCACGAAGAACGATCCGTTGAAACCGCCAAACGCGTCGTGCCCGCTGGTTCCGTCAGCCCGTACCGCTCGCCCACGCAGCGTTCCGATGGCGGGCACCGGAGTGGTCACCTGACGGAATACGTCCTGGGCGCCGGCGAGAATCCGGTTGAGTTGGGAGGCGTCAAAAACGAACGGGTCTTCCCGCAATCCCGCCCACGTCATGAGTTCGCCCGCTGTGTTGACGCGGTTTACCGAACCCTCGAGCGACGGAGCACGGCTGACAACCTTGTTCAGCGCGCCGGCTTGTCCCGGCTCAGGCGCGCCCGTGTAGACCCGGTAGGTCTGACTGGGGCCGGTCGTTCCATCGAACAGCACCTGCACGACAAAGTCTTCGTTATAGTCACCCGTGCGGTCCACTTTGAGTTGATACAGGTAGTCCGGCGAGAACTTGTACGATCCGGGAATGGCCGGCACAGCGAACGGGTTTACGCCAAACGCGAGCACGACGCGGTTGCTGTCATTGGGATCGAGGAAAGCGAAGATATCGCCAAGATCCCCCTCGCCGGCGCTGTTCACAGCCGGAGCTTCCCGATGATCGGCCGCGGCCAGCGGCAAGCTTGCCTGAGTCAGCCAGCCAACGGAGAAGAGAGTCGCCAGTAGCAGCCTGTTCATGCGGAAAATGCCTTCGCGGCATTTTATGCCACTTATCGTCCGATTACAAGGATTATTATTGACGCCGGAGTTAAGATTCGCATGCGTGCACGTCGACGGTTGGTTGGCGGTACGGCCGCCTGGAACCAGACTGAAATTATCCTGCCGCCTGCTGCGCCCTCTTGATCTGCTGCAACTGAGCGTAGTCCTCGATTGTCCTGTAGAAAGGATCGAGCGGATAGCAGCCCGAGCGGAGGCCGTTGCGTGGGCCGGTCGTGCAATCAGAGAACGTCCGGCAGAGCGCCTTGTTGTTCATCATTCCCTTTTCGAGCACGTCGCGCGGCATGGCAGGATAGGAAAGGACCAGGCGGCCAATCCCCACCGCATCGACAAAGCCCGCCCGCACCACCGCCTGCGCGACGTGTGGAATGTACTCTTGCAAATAAGTGTAAGCCGAACCGACCATTACGAGCGACGGGAACCTCGCCTTGAGCGCCGCGGTGGCCTCAATCTGGCGGGCGCAGCCCACCAGCGGATCCTCCGGCGGCTGGTAGCCGTCGGACGGCGGGAAGATGGCTGGCCGTTGGATGTGCGGGTTGTAATAGGGACTTCCCGCGGTTACATTCACCATCCGGATCCCGAGCTTCTCGAGAAGCGCGAAGAACTCCACGGCCTCGGTCAGGTCGACCGCCGTCGGATCGGAGGCATTGACTCCGAATCCGTAAACATACGGCTTCGGAAACGGCTCGGGAATCCCCGGTCCCATCTTCTTTCCCGCTGTCCTTTCCGGATCCGGCCTGTAGGGGACGAAATCGAACACGCTGATCCGGACGCCGATTCCGATGCCCGTGGACGCGCGGATACCCTCGACGATCTCCCGAAAGAACCGGGTCCGGTTCTCGAACGATCCGCCGTAGGGCCCCGGCCGCGTGCGCGCCCCGAGCAGTTCGTGGCCGAGGTATCCATGGCAGGCCTTCACGTCGACGAACCGCGCTCCGCACCACTCCGCGATGCGGGCGGCGGCGATGAAACGGTCGCGGATGCGCTTGAGCTCGTCGTCGGAGAGGACAGGCGTTTCCGCGCCGATCCCGAATTTCGGATCGAGCACCGGGTGGTGATAGGCGATCCGCGGCTCGGCCTTCTTTTTGTCGTAAGGCTTGCAAAAACGGCCGGAATGGGTCAGCTGGAATCCCGTGAGCAGATCGTCGGCGTTACCGAACTCCTTGCGGTGCAACTCCACCGTGTCGTTCAGCAGGCGCTTCAGCTCGTCGCGGGTCGAATCGCCGATGACGAGCTGGTTGGGGTTGGCGCGTCCTTCCGGAACCACGGCCATCGCCTCTCCCCCCCACAGCCACTTTGCTCCGGACCGGCCGAAGTTGAGCCACCGCCGGCGGACCAGTTCGCTGGGCTTGCCATCCGCTTCGGCGTCCCATCCCTCCATGGGATGGATCACCCAGCGATTTCCGGCGCGAAAGCCGTCGACATCCAGCGGCCGGGCCAGAGGCGATTCCGGCGCGGGAAGGATGGAGTCCTCGCACGGCAGATTCAATCCCAGGGCGGTGAGCCGGGCTCGAAACGCTTCCACGGACTTGATGGCGCTGACACGGGGGAAAACGGACATTGTAACCAGGGTAACCGGGCCGCCGCGACGCGCGCCACTCTCTCTGCAATCCTGGAACTATGCAGCGCGTGCGATTCGGTGTGATCGGCCTCGGCCGCTTCGGCGAAATGCATTGCGAGGCGCTGTCGTCCATTCCAGAGGTGGAACTCGCCGCGCTGTGTACGCGGAACGAAGACCGGCTCCGGGCGCACGGAGCACGATTCAAGGTGGAGCGACTGCACACCGACTACCGCCTGATGCTCGCCGATCCCACGATTGACGCGGTCAGCATCGTGACGATGTGGGACCAGCACGCCGCGCCGGCTATCGCCGCCCTCGAGGCGGGCAAGCACGTCTTCATCGAGAAGCCCCTGGCCTCGACCGTGGACGATTGCGCGGCGATCATCCGCGCTCGCGACGCCAGCGGGAAGTTCGCCATGGCCGGGCAGATCTGCCGGTTCAATCCCCGGTTCGCGGCGGCGAAGCGGGAGATCGAGGCGGGAGCGGTGGGCCGGATCGTCTCGATCTACGCCCGGCGCAACATCCCCGCCGCCGTGAGCGAGAGTGTCCTGGCCAAGATCGGCCCGATCGCCGGGGACGGCGTCCATGACACCGATCTCATGCTGTGGTTCACCGGCGGCCGGATCCGCTCTGCCTATGCACAGTCGCTCTCGGTGCGCGGACTCCGAAACCCTGATATCGGCTGGACGATGTACCGGTTCGAGTGCGGCGCGATCGGCGTCCTAGAGAATGCCTGGTTTCTTCCCCAAGGCACTCCCTACCGGATCGACGAGCGAATGGAGATCCTCGGCACGGAGGGGTGCATTTCGATCCAGGAATCGGGTCCGGCGATCTCGGTCTGCGGCAAGGACGGATGGCGCGCCCCAGATACAACGTATTGGCCGCTGGCCGGCGGCGCGAGGGTTGGCGCGCTGCGCGACGAGTTGCGCTACTTCGCCTGCTGCGTCCGCGACGGCCGCGCGCCTGATGTGGTCACTCTCGAAGAGGCTGCCGAAGCCGTTCGCGCGTGCCTGGCGGCCGAGCAATCGGCGGCCACCGGCCGGGTCGTCGGGTTGTGAGCGGGCCGCCGACCTCACTTTCCCAAAGGCAGCGTCGAAAAAACGGAGAACTGAAGGGTGTGGTTGTTCTCGAGCGAGCGGCCGCTCCGCTGGTACAGATACTGGTTCAGGTATCCGACCTCGATCCGGGTGAACCTGTTCACCGTATAGCCGAGGGCGCCGTACGCCCTGTTGTGATCGAACGCGCTGGCCCCGTAATTGGAGCCGAAATGAAGGAGAATCTCGTTGTATCCGGCGAGAAACCACGGCGAGGTCCCGCCGAGCGGAATCGTTCCCTTGATGAAGTAGCGGAACCGCTGCTGGGAGCGCCACGACGCCGGCCGCCGCACCTCGGCGGTGGTGACGCCGATCCAGCGCTGCTCGAGCCGGAACCGATGCTGAAGGCTGACCCGGCCCGCGCGATGCCGCGCCAGCAACTGCTCGAAGAGACGATGCTCCGGGAACGCCGCGGGAACGGGAAACGCGCCGTAACCATGCGTCTTGACAAAGGCGTAGCCGCCCGTCAGCATCACCGACCGGTTGAGTTCGTAATTCACGGCCGGGCGCAGCAGCAACTGCTGCCACCGTGTGACGATGTTGTGTCGGCGGTACTGCCCTTCCATGTGCGCCCCCCATCGTCCCTTCACCGGATGATCGCCAAAGTACATGAACCAGCCGTGGGCGTTGGCGTCCGGAATCCGCTGCGGCGAAGCCTCGGCCGGAATCATCAGGACCAGACATATCCGCGGCAGCGGGCGCTTGGCTAGAATCGAGAGGATGCCCGTGATATCGGCCCGCGTCGGAGTTCTTGCCGGAGCGGGCATTGCCATCTTCGCCGTCATCACGATCATTCTCCTACGAATGATTCCGGAGCCGCGCAAAGACACCGACTATCTCGTGATCGGGACTCTGGCCACGTTCGGGGCGCTGGGACTGTTGTTCGCGGTCGCGTATGTGACAGACCGGCGCCGGGCGGGCGGCGCCAAGAGCGGCGAGACGGAGAGAGGCGGGGGCGCCGGCCTCTGATTCCCTCGCCGGGGGGGAACTCCGGCCGGGCCGGCCGCCGGGATTCGCCGTTTCGTTCCACTGGTTCCTGAACGAAGATTCATCGATTGCTTCACTGTTTCGCGCAACCCCGGCCATTCCAGCCGCGTTTCAGAAGCCAGGGAGCCCAAAACGCTCTCGAACGCAGGACCGGAGTGGAACCGATTCCACAGGAGCGCGAACGATGAAGAGCAAGTTTCTGGCAATGGCTTTCCTGGTGCTGGCGGCGGGAGCCTCCAGCGCCTGCGCCGGGTACCGCTACTCGTACCGCGGAGGTTACTCCTACGGCCCGCCGCCGCCCCGATACGGACCAGTGGGCTACGCGCCGCGCGCCGGATACGTCTGGTGTGACGGCTACTGGGATTATCAGCCCCGAGGCTGGGTCTGGGCGCCGGGGGCGTGGCGGCGTCCGCCCCATCCCCGGGCGCGGTGGGTGCCCGGGTATTGGCAGCCCTACCGGGGCGGGTATCGGTTCCGCGCCGGCTTCTGGCGGTAGGCGGCATGGCGAGCGGCTAACATGGTTGCATGTCGATCCATGTCGCCGTGATCGGCGCGGGCGCCTTTGGGGGATGGACCGCGCTGAGCCTGCTGCGCGCCGGCGCCCGCGTCACCTTGATTGACGCCTGGGGACCAGGCCATTCCCGAGCCTCCTCCGGCGACGAGACGCGGGTCATTCGTGGCGCCTACGGTCCCAACCGCATCTACACGCGACTGGTCGCGCGGTCGCTGCCGATGTGGCGCGAGAACCAGCGCCGCTGGGGCGTTCCTCTGTTGATGGAAACCGGCTGCCTCTGGATGGCCGCGGACCAGGACGATTACGAGCAGGCGTCGCTGGCGGCGCTGCGCGAGTCCTCCCTCCCGTTTGAAACTCTCAAACAGTCCGATTGCCGCGTCCGCTTTCCGCAGGTGAACTGGGAGGGCGTCGAATGGGCGATCCTTGAGAAGCAGGCGGGATTCCTGCTGGCGCGGCGCGCCTGCCAGGCCGTTATGGAGGGATTCGTCGCCGAAAATGGTGCGTGGCGCCAGGCTGCCGTCCAGCCGGGTCCGGCGCGGAGCGGCCGGATGGAATCGATCGCCCTGGGCGACGGATCGCGGATGGCCGCCGACCACTATGTCTTCGCTTGCGGCCCGTGGCTCGGAGAGGTATTCCCTGAACTGCTCGGCGGCCGCGTCACGCCGACGCGCCAGGAAGTCTATTACTTCGGCACCCCCGCCGGCGACCTGAGTTTCAATGGCGAGCGCTTTCCCGCCTGGGTCGACAACAACCGCAAACGCTTCTACGGCATTCCGGGAAATCAATGGCGCGGATTCAAGGCCGCCGAGGACGCCCCGGGGGAGCCTTATGACCCGACCGCCGGCGAGCGTGTCCACTCGCCGGCATGGCTGGCGAAGGTCCGCGCCTATCTCGCCTTCCGGTTTCCGGCGCTTGCCAACGCGCCGCTGACCGAGAGCCGCGTCTGCCAATATGAAATGACGCCGGACGGCGACCTGATACTCGACCGCCACCCCGAGGCTTCCAACGTCTGGCTGATTGGCGGCGGGTCCGGCCATGGCTTCAAGTTCGGCCCGGCGTTCGGCGAGCACGTGGCTCAGTGCGTGTTGGGTTCGGCGAAGCCGGAGCCGCGGTTCGCCCTCAGCCGCTTCGGCCGCACCGGCAGAGGCCATGTCGGCGAGCGGAAATAACGGCGCTCTGTCGGGCGCTACTGCCGCGGCAGCGCGAATGCGACATAGAACCCGCCGCTGGGCTGGCGGTCCTTGCCGCCGCCCGCCGCGATGACGACAAACTGCCTGCCGTTGACCTCATAAACGGCAGGGGTGGCGTTGCCCGCGGCCGGGAGCGTGGTTTCCCAGAGCAGCTTTCCTGTCGCCTTGTCGAAGGCGCGGAACTTCTTGTCATAGTTGGTGGCTCCGATGAAGACGAGCCCGCCGGCCGTCACCACCGGCCCGCCGTAGTTTTCGCTGCCCGTTCCGCGCACTCCTCGGGCGGCCAGTTCGGGATGCTCGCCGAGCGGAACCTTCCACACGATCCGCCCCGTGTCCATGCTGATGGCGTTCAGCGTGCCCCATGGGGGATCACAGCCCGGATATCCATCCGGATCGAGGATCAGGCCCCGGCCGTCGCGGCGGTACTTGATGCTCGGCGGGTCGAAAGGTCCAGGCTTGACAGGTTCGCTCACGCCGGTCAGGACGAAGCGGACGATCGCCTCCACCTGGGATGCGGGGAGGGCCGCGAAGCGCGGCATCCTGCCCGTCCCTTCCCGAATCACCGCCGTGATCTCGGATGCCGGCATGCGGTTGCCGATGCCCGACAGCGACGGCGCACTCCCGCCGCCAGAATCGGCGCCATGGCACCCGGCGCAATGGAGCTCGTAGAGCGCGCCGCTCGTCGCCGCAGGCGCGGCGGAGGGACGCTCCACCAATCGGATCGCCTGCACCCGTTCGTTCGCGTTGACGTAGAGCAGCCCTGACTCGGGATCGAACGCCGAACCGCCCCACTCGGCGCCGCCGTCCAGCCCGGGGAAGATCACGCCTCCCCGGAGACTCGGCGGAACGAACGGGCCGCCGGTTTCGAGTTCACGCAGACGGGCGAGGACGGCGCGATGCGCCTCCGGCGTCCGGCGCGTCACCACCTCCTCCGTGAAGGCCTGCCGCGTGAACGGTTGGGGCAGCACGGGAAACGGTTGCGTCGGCGCCAGGAGTTCCCCGTCCACGGTGGAGGCGGGAACCCGGCGGTGCTCAATCGGAAAAAGCGGCTTGCCGGTGAGGCGCTCGAAGACGAACACGAAACCCGACTTCGTCGTCTGCGCCACGGCGTCGACGAGCCGGCCGCCGCGAACCGAAGCGACCAGGGATGGGGGAGCCGGCAGGTCCCTGTCCCAGACATCGTGCCGCACGGTCTGGAAATGCCAGACCCGCCTGCCGGTCTTTGCATCCAGCGCGATCAGGCAGTTGGCGAACAGGTTGTCGCCATGACGGTCCGCGCCATAGAAATCGAAGGCGGCCGAACCGGTGGGGACGAAGACAATCCCACGCTTGCGGTCCACGCTCATGCCAGCCCAGTTGTTGGCGCCCCCCGATCGTTTCCATGCGCCGGCCGGCCACGTGTCGTAGCCGAACTCTCCGGGACGCGGGATCGTGTGGAACGACCAGCGCTCGGCTCCGGTGCGTACGTCGAAGGCGCGGATATCTCCCGGCGCCGACGGCAGGTCCTCGCCGACGGTGCTGCCGGTGATCAGCAGGTCGCCGTAGAGGACGCCGGGCGTATTGACCGAAAGCGTGATCGTCTCTGGCGGACGCCCGAGGCCGCGCCGCAGATCCACCCGCCCGCCCTCTCCGAACGACCGGACCGGCCGGCCGGTGCGCGCGTCCAGCGCGTAAAGAAAGTGGCGTGACGAGAAGAAGATCCGCGCGCCTTCGGCGCCGCCGTTCCAGTAGGTGACGCCGCGGTTCCGGATCTTGCGCGGCGCCCGGCCGGGTTCTTCAGGATCAAAACGCCACAGGAGGCGGCCGGTGGCGGCGTCGAGCGCGAAGACGCGGAGGCGGGGGCTGGTGGCATAAAGGACGCCGTCCACGATAATCGGATTGCACTGCATCTCGGACTCGGCGAAAGCGTCGCCCGTGTCGAAGGTCCAGGCGGCAGTGAGCTTCCCGACGTTGCCGCGATGAATCTGGTCCAACCCGCTGTAGCGAATGCTTTCTCCGCCTCCGCCATACTCGTTCCAGGTCCGGTACCCTGCCGGCCGGGAACGCTGCGCTGGCGCGGCGCACGAGACCATCATGGCGGCGGCAACGATCCGCGGAATCACCGGCCTGCTCCAATCCGCGCAAGGCCTTCGATCGCGGCCTGGCGGACGGTCGGGTCGCCTAGCGCCGCCGCCTTCTCAAACTGTGCCCGCGCGGAGGCGAAGTCCCCTTGCATCGCGAAGAAAACCCCGTAGTTGTACCACGCCTGCGCAAAAGCCGGTTGGGTTGCGATCGCCTTCTCGAAGTGGAACTTCGCTTCCGCCCACTTTTGCCGCGCGGTGAGCAGCCGGGCCAGATTCATCCGTGACGCAGCATGGTCCGGCTGTACCCGGACGGCCTCGCGCAGCGCCTCCTCGGCGCCCTGGATGTCGTTCTGTTCGAGCAGGAGATTACCGAGATTGTTCCACGCCTCGACATTGAACTCGTCCGCGCGCGTCGCCTGGCGGAGCAGATCCGCCGCCTCGCCGGTCTTGCCCTGACTCAGAAGAGCCAGGGCGAGGTCCGTCATCATGAGGCTGTGTCCGGGCCGGACCGCGAGACCTTGACGGAGAACCGTTTCGGCTTCGGCCGCCTGGCCGGACCGCGCCAGCGTCGCCCCCAGCCGGTGGAGCGCCGGCCAGTACCGCGATTCGCGCTCCCATGCCTTGCGGTAAGCCGCGGCCGCGGCCTCGTGCCGTCCGGATTCAGCCAGCGCCTCGCCCAGAAAGAACAGGAAATCCGCCTGCGGTGGTTGATGCCGGGCGATCGCTGCTTCGAGCCGCGGGATGCCCGCTTCGAGGTTCGACTTGTCCTTGACCTGCGCCAAGGCGAGATACAGTTCGCGGTCCGCGCCGCCGGGGAGGTCCTCGGGGTAGTAAAGCCTCACCTCACCCCTGTAGGTGTACTGCTCCGGAGTTTTCTCGGCGAGCGGCGCGAGAGGGTCGCCGGGAAGCGGGTTGCGGCGGATGAGGTGATCCGTCATGACGGCGTGGACCACGTCTTCCGTCCGGCGCTTCGGCATATGGCAGGAGACGCACCGCGCATCCGCGGTGTGCTTCCCCGCCGCGACCCGCGCCTCGAACGCAGCCCCATGGCATGACCGGCACGCCCTCACGTACCGCGCGGCCGCCTCGCGAGCCCGCGCTCCCTGATGCGGATCGTGACAGCTGGTGCACTGAAGCCGTCCCTCCGACTTCACGAAGCACGCCGACTTGCGCAGCCGGTAGCCGTGATGGGCGATCTCGAACTTGTCATCAAAGCGCGGGTCCGGACCATGATCGAAATGCAACACATGGTTCTCGAGAGGCTCACCCGGCCGGTAGGAGAACACCCCGCGGTCGAGACGTCCGAGCGAACCCGGCAGAACGAAGCTTGTGGTTTCGAGGTGGCACTGGAGACACACCTCCATCCGCCGCCGGGCGTCAAGCCGGGCGGGGTTGACGATCGCGGCGCGGACTTCCTCAACGGGCCGCCTGGCATCCTGCGCGGCGGCGATATGGTTCGATCCGGGACCGTGGCACCGCTGGCAATCGATTCCCTCCGGAAAGCTGTCGAACAGAGGTTCGGCGGCCGCAGAGTCCCGGGCGGGGTCCGGCTTGGGATAGGCGTTGTGGCAGAACAGGCATTGCGAGGTGACGCGGCGCCGGAAATCGTCGTGCGCGGGATAGTCGTAACCCGGGTTCATGGCCCAGTAACCGCCGTTTTCCGCGTACCATGCGACGGGCAACTCGTAAACGCGCCCGTCCGGGGTGCGATGCAAATAGGACCGGGCATGGTTTCCGGAGCCGATAACGTAATGGATCTCCCTTTCCATCACACTGATCTCTTTGCCGTCATGGCCGATCTGGTGGCGGCGCTGATAATAGCGGCCGCCCCGCTCGATCATCGTGTAAATCCGCTCCGAGGGGCGGTGCACGTAGGTGTTCCGCCGGCGGAAGTCCTCGACCATGTTTTCCGGAACGGCCCGATAGAAGGATCGGCCCATGCCGGTTTTCCGGTACGTCGCGGCGATTTGGGCGTGACAGGAGGCGCACAACCTGGGGTCGGCGTAGGAGGCGCCATCCGCGGCCGAATGGACCGCGGGCCTGGCCCCGGCTCGAGCCGCCGGAGCGGACCGGGTCCGCCAGTACCACCCGCCAGCAGCCAGCAGCGCTCCTGCCGCAAGGGCCATTCGAACCTTCGACATCTCTTTTTGACTCTATCAGCCCGAAGCCGGATGAGCGGCGTCCACGCTAACGCAGCGGCTGGTTGAGGAGCGCGATCAACCTCTGTTCTTCCCGGGCGTACCGCGATTCACCGTGGACGTTGGTCAGCTCGCCCGGGTCGGCGGCGAGATCGTAGAATTCGACGTCGCCGTTGGAGTCCGCGATCAGCTTGTGGGTGTGAGTCCGGATCATGCGGAGGTGTCCGGCCCGCTCGCGGCGCGCCAGGTGTTCGAGCTCGAGCCGCGTGCGGAGCGCGTATTCGCCCGGGCGGCTGGCGGGGCCCACCTGCCGCGCCTCGGACCAGTCGTAGTACGGATCGCCGTTGCCGTATTCGGCGTAAACGTAGGCGCGGCGGGAAACGCTCGCGTTCAGGGGCAGCAGCCGCCCTTGCGCCGAAGGCAGCGGAGGAAGCTGCGCCATCGAGAGCAGCGTCGGCGCCAGGTCCACATGGCTGACCAGGGCGTTTTCGCGCCGGCCCTGTGGAACGCCGCCGCCGGGCCACGAGAGAACGAGCGGCATGCGGACCATCGAATCCAACAGGCACCCGGTCTTGACGATAAGGTGGTGCTCGCCGGCGAAGTCGCCGTTGTCGGAGGCGAAGATCAGGATCGTGTTTTCGCGAAAACCCCTGGACTCGAGCGCGTCCATGACGCGTCCCAGTTCGAAGTCCAGAAACGCGTTCTTGCCGCTGTAGATGCTCAGATAGCGCGCCAGGCGCTCGTCCGGAATCTCCCGGCCGCGGATCAGGTATTCGTAGATCCTCATCCGCGTGTTCCTCGTGGACATTTCTTTGTCACGGCACGGAGGAAGCCTGGTTCGCTCCAGGGGCAGGGCGCCGGCGAACTTCTCAGGCACATCGGCGGGCGTGTGGGGGTCGACCAGGGAAACCCAAGCGAAGAACGGCTGTCCGCCCTGCCGGGCGCCGATGAACTCAATGGCGCGCTCGCTTGCGATATGAGTCGGGAAAAGCTCGTGGGAGAAAGGCGCGGCTGCCGGCGGTCCCATCGGGCCGCCGCGCCTCCCGCGCCACTCGGCCACTTCCCGCATCTCCTTGACCGTTTCCGGCGAAAGCGCGGACTTCCACTTGGCGGAACCGATCGAGTAGTCGTCGTCGAACCAGCGATCGAGTTGGGCGGGCGTGAAGCAGTGGTTCTTGCCGAAAATTCCCATGCGGTAGCCCGCGCCGCGAAACCACTCCGCCATGTTCGGCGTGCCGTCCGCCATGGGCTTCTGGTTGTAGCGGCTGCCGTGCTTCGACGAGTACTGGCCGGTCCAAAGGGAGACTCGCGCGGGCTGGCAGAGGGGATGCGGCGTGTAGGAGTGATCGAACGTGATGCCGGATGCGGCAAGGCGGGCGAGGTTCGGCATGGCGACCGCGTCAGGGTTGTACAGATCCAGCGCTGTGGCGCGCAGATCGTCGGCGTAGAAGAGCACGATGTTCGGGCGGCGCGGCCGGCCGCAGGCCGACAGGCCGGCCGCCAGCGACTGGGTGAGACGGCGGCGCGTAACCTTCATGTCCGTGTCCTGATGGTATCAATCCGCTACGATGGAAACTTCTCTCTCCTTCCCCCTCGAATGATCTCCTTCCGCAATATCAATAAACAGTACGGCCGGCAGGTCGTCCTCGTGGATGCTTCCTTCCAGCTGAACCCGGGTGAAAAAGTGGGCCTGGTGGGACCGAACGGGGCCGGCAAGACCACTCTGTTCCGCATGATCGTGGGCGAAGAGTCGCCGGACGACGGCGAAGTGACCGTTCCAAAGCGCCTCACCATCGGCTACTTCCGGCAGGATGTCACGGAGATGAAGGGGCGATCCGTTCTGGATGAAGCCATCGCAGGCAGCGGCCGCGCCGGCCTGTTGCACTACGAGTTGGAGAACCTCCAGAAGGCCCTCGAGGATCCGGCGCGGTCCGCCGAAATGGACCGGCTCCTCGATCGCTTTGGCCAGGTCCAGGAGGAATACGAGCACCTCGGCGGCTACACGATGGAAGCGCAGGCGCGCGAAGTGCTCCAGGGCCTCGGCTTCGCGCCGGACTGGATCGACGGCGACGCGGGCGCGCTCTCCGGCGGCTGGAAGATGCGCGTCGCGCTGGCGCGCGTGCTGCTCGGCCGGCCCGACGTGCTGCTGATGGACGAGCCCACCAACCACCTTGACATCGAATCCATCATCTGGCTCGAGCAGTTCCTCAAGGGCTACAACGGGGCCTTGCTGATGACTTCCCACGACCGCGAATTCATGAACCGCGTGGTCTCCCGCATCGCCGAAATCGACTCCGGCGAGATCATTGCCTATTCCGGCAACTACGACTTCTATGAGCGCGAGCGCGCCATTCGCGAGGCGAACCAGCAGGCCGCCTTCGCCCGCCAGCAGGCGATGTTGGCGAAAGAGCAGCGGTTCATCGAACGCTTCAAGACGCACGCCGCCAAAGCGGCGCAGGTGCAGAGCCGGATCAAGGCCCTCGACAAGATCGAGAGAGTCGAACTGCCGAAGCGGCGCCAGGTGGTGAAGTTCGAGTTTCGCGCGCCGCCGCGGTCCGGCGACCAGGTGGCGGTGATCGAGAAGGTGAGCAAACGCTACGGCGCCCGCGTCATCTACGAAGATTTCAGCCTCACCATCCGCCGCGGCGAGCGTTGGGCCGTGATGGGTCGCAACGGCGCCGGCAAAACGACGCTCCTTAAGATGATCGCCGGCGCGCTTCCTCCCGATTCCGGCTCCGTCCGCCTCGGCGCGAGCCTCGTGACGGGCTACTTCGCCCAACAGTCGCTCGATGTCCTTGACGGGGACCTCACCGTGATCGGGCAGTTGCAGAAAGACTTTCCGCACGACAGCCTCGGCTCGTTGCGCACGCTCGCCGGCGCGTTCCAGTTCTCCGGAGACGACGTGGAGAAGAAGATCCGATCTTTGTCGGGAGGAGAGAAGTCGAGGCTGGCGATTGCGCGGATGCTGTATGATCCGCCGAACTTTCTCGTCCTTGACGAACCGACCAACCACCTCGACCTCGCCACAAAAGAGATGCTCGTCGAGGCCCTGCGCGAATTCGAGGGGACCATGATCTTTGTCTCGCACGACCGGTCCTTTCTTCGCGGACTGGCCTCGCGAGTGCTCGAACTGGGCGGGGAAAGCGGCACGGATCGCCCTCTCGTGTATCCGGGAAGCTACGTCGAATATGTAGAGAAGCTGGGGCACGAAGCCCCGGGAATCCGCACGTGACCGGCCGGTTCCGGCACACGGCGGGGTCTCAGACTGAGCCTGGGTCCGGGTGCGCCCACGGAGCCCGGTAGGCGCGGCTCAGCAGGCGGTTCGCCGCTTCGTCGCCCGCCACCTGCTGGGCGCCGGCGTCCCAAACCAGCGTCCGGCCGCCCAGTTGCATGGAGAGGTTCGCGAGAATGCAACTGGCCGTCGAGATGTGTCCCTGCTCGATGTCAGCGACGGGCTTTCCGCGCGTGGCGATGGCGGCGAGCAGATCCCGCATGTGGCCGCGAATCGCCGGCGCGACGTGTTTTTCCAGGCGCGGCTCGTCACGGTCTTCGGGATACTCGTCCAGTTCGTAGGTGACGTCCCGATGCACCGTCTGCCCGCCCTTGTCGAGCGGAATGAAGTCGTAACTCATCACGCCCGCTTTCAGCGTCCCCTTCTCGCCGTAGAAGGTGGCGGCCCAGGGGTACTTCGGGTCCGGCGGGTGCCCCCAGGAACGGTGCTGCCACAGCACCTTGACGTCCCCGAAATCGAACGTCGCAGTTTGCGTGTCGGAGATGTTCGCCTTGCTCTCTTTGTCGATGAAAATGCCGCCCGTGGAGGTCACGCTCCGGGGCCAGCCGAGTCCCATCATCCACCGGACCATGTCGAGCATGTGGATGCACATGTCGCCGACGATGCCGTTCCCGTACTCCATGAACGCCCTCCAGCGCCCTGGATGGGCCAGTTCGTTGTAGGGCCGCATCGGCGCCGGTCCGGTCCACATCTCCCAGTCGAGGTGGGGCGGCGGAGCGCTGTCCGGCGGATTCGCCTTGGCCCGCATGTGATAGTAACAGCAGATCTCCACCAGCGGGATCCGGCCCAGCCTGCCTTCGTCGACAAAGCGGTTCTTCGCCTCCACCAGGTGCGGCGTGCTGCGCCGCTGCGTCCCCACCTGAACCACCCGGCCGTACTTGCGGGCCGCCGCGACCATCGCGCGTCCCTCGACGATGTCGACGCTGATCGGCTTCTGAACATACACGTCGAGCCCCGCCTGCGCCGCGGCGATCATCGGCAAAGCGTGCCAGTGATCCGGTGTCGCGATGAGAACCAGATCCAGATCCTTCTCGGCGAGCATCTTCCGGTAATCGCTGTAGGTGCGCGGCGTCTTTCGCGACGCCTGGCGCGCGGCGGTCAGAGCCGCGGCCTCGGCCAGCATCCGGCTGTCGACGTCGCACAGCGAGACGACCTCCACCGGCGCGACCTGGATCAGCCGGAACAGATCGCACTTGCCGTACCAGCCGCAGCCGATCAGCCCGACGCGTTTCTTCTCGCCCGCGGCAAAGGCAAGGGCCGCCGCGGAGGAGGGAAGGAAATGGCGGCGAAGCATAGCACCCCTATCTTAGCCGAGATGCGGAATTACGGAAGCGATCCTCCGCGGAAGACCTGCCACCCCGTCGCCGCCCGGGCCGGCTCTCCCCGCAAACCCACGCCCTACGCTAGAAACGGCAATCGGCGGGAACGGAATGCACATAGTAGGACTTGAAGTTCTTTGCCTTGGGATCCATGCAGCCGGCAAGGTTGAGCAACTCCACCTTGCGGAACTCGATCGGATGGCTCTCGCTTTGAAGCGCGATGTAGCCCTCCGTCAGGATGGCTCCATCCTTCTTCGCCGCCGGATCGTGTTTGTCCACCGCGCCTCCGCCGACCTGCGGCTTCTCGTATCGCAGCACCGTCTCGCCGTTTACGCGATGCTCGATGAACTCGCCTCCGTGGACTTCGGCTTCCACGCGCACCCACTGATCGCCGTCGTAGGTTTTCGAACGGGAGCTGACGCAGTGCTTCGTCACCAGTTCGCCGTTCATCACCACGTTCGTTCCGGGCGTGCACAAGTTCGCCGTCGGGCGCGGGCCGGCGCCGGTTCCACCGAGCAGTTGCACCTCGATCGAAATCGGAAAGTTCTGATCCCGGCTCATGGTTTCAGGCGCCTGGCAGTGCACCATGATTCCGCTGTTGCGGACCGCCCATCCCGGACCGCCGGGCGCCTGGCCGCCCACAAACCGGTATTCGACCGCGATGATGTAGTGCGAAAACTTCTCCCGATGGAAGAGATGGCCGAAGCGCGGCCCGGCGGGCCCTTCGAACCTGTCGTAGTTCTCGTAGGTCACCCGGAGAACTCCGTCACCGGCGCGGAAGGTTCCGGCGAAGTTGTCGCCCAGTTCGTAGCCGGTGATCTTCGGCGTCCAGCCGTCGAGGAGACGGCCGTCGAACAGCTGCCGCCACTCCTTCTTGTCCGGCGCGCTCCGCGCCTGCGCGAACAGCGGCCCCGCCGCCGCGGCGCAGGCCAGCGCGAGACAAAGCCGCATTCTCAACTCCCCAGGGCTGTGCGGATGTGCGCGGCCACTTGCGCGGCGAGCTCCGCCGAGCCCTGCGGCGTGAAGTGCACGTTGGCCGGCAGCTGAATCGAGATCAGCCGCGGCAGCGCGAATTCGTGCAGGTCGTTGATGGGAACGCCCGCCTCCTTCATGATCTTCGCGGCGGCGGCGTTGTAGCGCATCTCCTCGCCCTGCTTCCGCGAACCTGTTCCGCTCGGAATGGGCGTAGTCGCGCACCAGATGAGCTTGGCGCCCGTCTTTTTCAGCCGCTCGACCAGCTTCCGAAGGTTTACCTCGTACTGCGGCAGCGGCACCTGCTGGTCCGGGCCCTCCCGCACGATGAGGTCATGCAGGCCGAAGTTGAAGTGGATCACGTCCCACTTTCCCGAGCCAAGCCACGCGTCGAGCCGCTCCAGCCCGAATCCGCTGTGGCGGCAGTTCTCCGGCGGCCGGTGTACATTCGCCTTGCCCTTGAGCAGCCGGCGGACGTCGAGGGTATAGCCGATGGAGATGGAATCGCCGAGCAGGAGCACCCGCGGGAGTCCGGGCTCGTCTGTTACGGGCGCGAACGCCGGATTCGGCCGCTGCTGGGCCAGCAAGGCCGGGGCGCAGAGGATCTCGAGAAATTGCGAGCGAGTCATGGTTGGTGGACCGTCTCAAATAATATCAGGCCGCCGCACCCGGGTTGAAACGCCAGGCCCCCTGGAAGCACTCTGAAGGAGAGAGATGGTTCCGATCCTGCTTCTGTTCGCCGCGCCTGTTCTCGCGCAGAGTCCGGAGTCGATCCGGCCCGCAGGATCCATGCGCCTGCTCTCGGTGGTCCACCATCCGCGCGCCTTATCCCGCGCTCATGACGTCGACTTGCAGGGAAACCTGGCCTTCGTCGCCGGCAAGGGCGGAAGCGTCGCGGTCATTGACGTCGCCGACCCGGCCCGGCCGAAACTGCTTTCATACCTGTCTGATCCTTCCGTCCTCGACGACGGCGAAGCGGTGATGCCCGTGGGCACTACACTTTTCGTCGGCGCCCGCGACTTTCTCTCCGTCGACGTCACCAATCCCCGCGAGCCCCACATTCTCGAGCGAGTCCGCGACCGCCGGCGCTTCGACAAGATCAACGACATGGTCCGAGTGGGCCGGTTCGTCCTCACGGCCAACAAGTCCGGCTCCGTCGCCGTGTTCGACACGGCGGATCCGGGGAGCCCGCGCCTGTGCGACGTCCTTGACACGAGGATGCACGGCGGGTTGGGAGCGCCGCACGGTCCGGCGGTCTCGGGCGCGCATCTCGTTGTCGTCAACACCGGCCGGGAAGAGCCCGTCCACATACGGCTGTACCGGGCCTGGGACCCGGCCGGCAACCTCCTGCCCGCCTCCGAATGGAAGCAGGAGGGCTACGCTCCGTCGCCGGACGACCTGCGCCGCGACTGGGTCTTGCAGGGCGCAAACAGGATCGCCTCCTGGGGCCGCTTTGCCGCCGTCGGAGCGTTCGTGCCGGACCGCGTCGGCCTGTTTGAACTGCCGGGAGACGGCCGCCTCACCAGATCCGGAACATGCCCGTTTGCGACATCGACGCCACGGGAATGACCATCGCCGGCTCGATCCTGTTCGTGGCCGGCGGAGAGTGCGTCGAAGCAATTGACGTGTCCAACCCTCGCGAACCTGTCTCTATCGCTCAGTACCGCGGAGGAGACCTCTTCCCCTCCCGATCGATTCAGCTCGGCGCCGAAATCCGGTATGACAACGGCCACGACTTGGTCTACCGGGACGGGATTCTCTACGTTACCGCGCAAAACGACGACCGGCTGGGGATCCTTCGTATCCTGGACCCCGTCATCCTAAGCAAGGCGGCGGGCGCGATCACGGCGCCGTCTGAGCGGAAAAAATGAATCGTCCGAACCGGTGGGGAGTGTGAAAGGAGGGCTTCTCGGAATCCCCCGCTGACCACTGGCTGTACTGCGCGTTCACCGCCCCGCCATGGCGGTTGAAATTGCCGTTCCACCACGTCCCCGGCTCGGGCGGGATCGCCCGGGCGAATCCGCGGAAATTGCGCAGTGGAATAACGACCTCGCCAATCCAGTAGCCGTCGGCGTCGCTGTTGTCGTTCAACGTCCCCCGATGGCTCCCCGCCACCTTTATTCCTTCAGCATCCCACTTCGGAGCGCGGGGTTGCCTCGGACCATTCGGCCGGTGGTTGTCGACGTATCCGCCGATGACGTTCCACTCGATGTTGAAGTACACCTCCGGCCGCGAGGGGTCGGGAGCGAGCATGATCTCGAAACAGTCATCCTCCGCCACCTTGCCGTCATGATCGCGGTGCCGGGCCGTGATGTGGCCGTCGAGATTGACGTGGCCGACATAAAGGTTGGTGTCGTCCCAGAGCATTTTGACAATGGTCTGCTCCTTGTTCCCCGAACGATGCCAGGGAAACACGAACGGGTTTGTCCGGGGAGCGGCGAACCAGGCGGGTTCGTCCAGGCGGCCATCCGCCACGATCGGCTCGGACGCCCGGTACACGATGTACTCCGGAAGGGCCGGAGCCTGGAGCCAGAAAAACAGGGGGGCCAGCAGGGGCGGCACAGACTCAGTATAGTCCGGCCGCGCGGCCTAACGTTCCCCTTCTCCTTCCTCCTCGTCGTCTTCCCTGTTCGTCCACGAGGGATTGAAAATGCTCCGCACCGGCGGCGGAGCGGGCCGGCCCTGAAGGGCGAGATAGAGGATGTCGTTCAACTCGGCGTCGTCGATGCGGTCCGCTTCGGAAAAATCGAGGCGCAGCGATCGCGCCGCGAGCGCGCCCCGGTCCGGATTTCTCTCGGTCAGCGACACGCGCGGCATCTCCGCCTGATACGGAGACAAGTCCGGGGTCGACGTGAACGCAGTGTACATCGGCTGGGCCGCGGCGTCAAAGTGCGTCATCGGGGGAAGTCCGAGGATCAGTTCCATCGTGCGAAGCATCGAGACCGTGTTGTAGAAGCTGCTGTCAACGGACCGGCGGCGGACGTAGGGTGAAATCACAAACGCGAGTGAGCGGTGCGAGTCGATATGATCGGGTCCGCTCTGCGCGTCGTCCTCGAGCACGAAGATCGCCGTCTGCTTCCAGAACCGGCTTCTTGAAACCGCTTCGACGAGGCGGCCGAGCGCCAGATCATTGTCGGCGAACATCGAACGGGGTGAGAGTCCGCCCGGCGTCAGTCCCGCCGTGTGGTCGTTCCCAAGGCGCATGACGATCAGGCGCGGCATCTCCCCTTCCCGCTCCCATGTGGCCAGGTCATCCAGGAAGAACTTGATCCGGTCCACGTCCGGATAGCTCAGATCGTAGGGCCGGAACAGCCGGTTTGTCGCGGCGAGCAGTTCCGGGCTCTCCGCGTCCGCCACCTGGTCCTCGCCGGACTTCGCCTTGGGCCGCGCCTTGGTCAGCCACCCGTAGTTCCGGACCGTCAGTCCGGCCTTGAACGCGCCCGTCCACAGGTAGCCTCCGTGCGGACGCGAAGCCTCTTCCGTGTGGTTGGCAGGGGGGCGTCCCCAATACAGGCTGAACCTGGCGCCCCGCCCCGAATAGAGATTCGGCCACAGCTTGTTCGTCATGTCCGGCGCGATGGCGCCAGCCGACCAGTTGTGGCCGTCCGCGCTCACGTCGCCATTGACGTAGAAGTTGTCGAACAACACGAACTCGCGGGCGAGCTTGCGGTGATTCACCGATGAGGCTTCCCCGAACAGCACCAGCGACGGGTCGCCGTTGCCTCCGGGCAGATCACCGAAAACCTGGTCGTAGGTCCGGTTCTCCTTGACGACATAGATGACATGTTTGATTGGACTCGGCGCTCCGGGCCGGCTCGGTATCGGATTGCCGGCGGGTACCCCGGCGTCCTTGAGCAGGTGATCACGATAGGGGGAATTTTCGATGGTCGTGCGCGAATGCTCCGCCAGTTGCGCGGCGTCGAACGGCTCGATCAGCGTCAGACTTCCCGTCTGGAGCGTCCCGGCGTGCGCGAACGACTGCCTCTGCTCGCCCTCCTTCCGCGGACCGGCGGGATTCGGAAACGACCGTTCGCCTTTCCCGTTCAACACTCCGATCCGGCTGCCCGGGAGCGCGATCAGGCCGGTCGGATACCACCCCACGGGAATGAAACCCAGGACACGGCTGCGCGCGCCTGAAAGGTCGGCCACGGCCACTGTGTTGGCGTCCGAGCAGGCGATCAAGAGGCGATGGTTCGAATCGAGAAGAAGCGCGCTCGGCGTCATGCCGACCGGCTGGTTCGGCGTGAGGGAAATGTTCAGCCGCTCCGTGACAGCCAGATCCCCGTTCCCTCTCGCCGACAGCAAAAAGACGTTGTTGGTGTGCGAGGCGGCCACGATCAGACGGCGCGGCTTGGTCTGCCAGATCATGTCCGTCGTATGGGAGCCCACCGGGATCTTCTGAAGGATACGGCCCGCGGCAAGATCGTGGCGAATCACTTCGCCCTCCGCCCAACTCGTGGTCAGGATCTCGTTTCGGTCCGGATCGAGCAGCAGGCGGTAAGGCATCTTCCCGGTCTCGAACCGCCGCACGGGTTGGCCTGTTTCGATCCGGAACACGCCGATCGTGTTCGCCAGCAGGTCCGCCGCATAGAGTGTCGATCCGTCGGGAGAAACAGCGACATCGCCGATGAACGTATCCCCAGTCGTGCCGAACGGGATGGAACGCTCCACCGCGATCCCGTCGCCGTGGAGCGCCAGCTCGTAGACCGCGCCGGTCGTTCCCCCACCCACGAACACCCGGTTGCCGCGGACCGCCAGCCCATGAAATGAGTCTTTTAGCTCCACGGAGGCGAGTTCGCCGCCCGTAACGGCGTCGTGCAGGCTGACGCGCGGCTTGCGATAGCCCGATTGAAGGATCAGCATGCGCTTCCCGTCCCCGGTCAGCCGGGCCGCCAGCGGCAGCGTGCTGAGGGGGACCTGTCTGCCGGCGGGCCGGATCTTCCATCCCGAGACAAGCAGATGGCCGCCCCCGGCGGCCGGGCCCGGCACGGTCTTCGGGGCAGGCCAAAGCCGTTCCCGCTGAGACCAGACCAGCCCACCCGCCGCGGCCCCGGCGGCCAGCAGGAGGAGTGAACGGACAGTCAGTTTCATGGAAGTAGTTGTTATTGTAATCACAAACGATTACGTTTCCTCCGCAGACGCCCTAATTCCCGGTGAAGACCCGGTCGATAGTTCTGTTGGACACCTTACACCCGGTCGCAGCATGGTGACTCGCAACCCAATCTTATCTCCGCCTCCTCCGGCGCACTCCCCGCACGATGGCGGGGTGCGCACGAACGGCCTGGTGCCCGAAGCGAACCGCCTGCCTGTGTTCGACTTAAGCAACGAGTTGGATGCATCCGAGCGGCAACCCACCATTTTGATCCTGGACGATCTAGACATCAATCGCCGCCTGTTGCGGGCGATGCTCAAGGCCGCGCCCTACCGCGTGATTGAGACCAAAAGGGCGGGTGAAGCGATGCAGGTGATGGAACAGGAAACAGTCGACCTCCTGATTCTCGACCTGATGATGCCCGAGATGAGCGGGCTCGAATTCTGCCAGAAGATCAAGTCAAACCAGAAGACGAAACTCGTGCCGATCCTGATGCTCACCAGCGTCCAAGGAATTGAGAACGAGATTGCTGGAATTTCCTCAGGTGCTGATGAGTTTCTCACCAAGCCGCTTCATCCGGATGTTGTCCGGACGCGCATCCGGGCGATGCTTCGGAACAAGGCGGCCATCGACAGTCTGGAGGAGGCCGAGACGATCCTGTTCGCGCTCGCGCAGGCTGTGGAAAAGCGGGACAAATACACCGGCGACCACTGCGACCGCCTGGCCACCTACAGCGTCGCGCTGGGCACCGCGCTGGGGCTGCCGAAATCGCAGTTGATCGCGCTGCACCGCGGCGGGTATCTGCACGACATCGGCAAGGTGTGCGTGCCGGACGCGATTCTGTTCAAGAAAGGTCCGCTGACCGAGGAAGAGTGGGTGGTGATGCGCTCGCATACTACCCGCGGCGTGGAGATCTGCAAGCCCCTCAAGACACTGTCGCTGGTGCTGCCGATCATCCGCAACCATCACGAGCGGTTCGACGGAACCGGATATCCCGACGGGCTGCGCGGGGAGGAGATCCCTCTGCTCGCGCGGATCCTTCAGATTGCCGACATCTACGACGCCCTGACCACCGCGCGCCCCTACAAGCCGGCCCTGTCGGTCGAGGAAGCCTTCCAGATCATGGACGACGAAGTCCAGCGGGGCTGGCGGGATCCGGAACTCGTACCCTTGTTCCAGCAGAGCGTGAAAAAGATCGAGGTGGCGCCCGTCGAGCCCCCTCTGGAGATACCCAAGGCGGAAACGGCGCCGTTCGCCGCCCCGCCGGCCGCCGCTGGGGCGGCCCAGGGCGTCTTCCAGGAATCGCTCGAAGCGATGCGCCGCGAAGTCCTGAAGTAGCGGCCCCGGGCCGCCGTTCGCGGATCCCTGCGGCGCGTAGGTTAACCTGACAGGATGAACCCGGAGCCTGTCAGCCCCGAACCCTCCCGCGACCTTGGCTTGGGCGGCCGCCTCTCCCAGATCAGTGGAGCACGGCTGATGAACCGGGACGGGTCGTTCCGGCTGGCGCGCGGCGGGCTCCACTGGGCAGACTTCCTTCACCCCTATCACCGCCTGCTCACCATCTCCTGGACCAGTTTCTTCCTGTGGGTTCTGGCCGCGTATGTGGTCGCGAATCTGGCGTTCGCGCTGGCGTACCTGGCGTGTGGTTCGGGGGCGCTTTCGGGTGTGGAGGACGCCTCATTCCGTGGCCGTTTCCTCGCGGCGTTCTTCTTCTCCGTCCAGACGCTGGCGACGATCGGATACGGCAAGATGACGCCGGAGGGTCTGGCCGCCAACACCCTGGTGGCATTTGAGGCTCTGTTCGGACTGATGGGATTTGCCTTCGCCACCGGGCTGCTCTTTGCGCGATTCTCCCGCCCGTCGGCCCGGGTGGTTTTCAGCAGCGTCGCCGTGATGGCCCCCTATCGCGGCGGACGCGGCCTGATGTTCCGCATCGCCAACGGACGGCCGAGCGAACTGATCGACGTGCGCGCCACGGTGACCCTGGCGCGGTTCGAACCCAACGCCGATGGCAGGATGACGCGCCGGTTCCACAGTCTGGCGCTCGAACGTTCCCAGGCCATGTTCCTGGCGCTCCAGTGGGTGATCGTTCACCCCGTCGACGAGGCGAGCCCGCTTCACGGCCTGAGCGAGGCGGACATCCGCGCCTCCCAGCCCGAACTGCTCGCGTTGATCACGGGAGTGGACGAAACCTTCTCGCAGACGGTTTTCGCGCGCTCCTCCTACGCGGAGGCGGAGATCGTCTGGGGCGCCCGGTTCCGCGACATCCACGAGACGGACGGCAAGGGCGGAGTGTTCCTCAATGTCCGCCGCCTGGGAGAAATCGAGGCGGCGGTGCTGCCGGAATAATTAAGGATGCGCACCGCGCGCCGCCTCGGCGAGCGTCAGTCCCCCGCCGGAGCGGGAAACGCCGAGCCGACCGCCTCCCTCCGCCGGGCCCGAAGCGAGAAGACGAACGCCACCAGCAGGAGCGCCCCGATGGCGAACAGCGTATCGCCCGGAGCCCGGAGCCAGCGCAGCGTCTGCATATACGGCGCACCAAGAAGCTCCGTGCTGCGCGCGAACCAGTATCCCCGGTCGACCGAAGCCCAGGTCTGGAGCAGCCCGACCGGCAGCAGGCTCAGCACGCACATCGCGAGCAACCCGCCATTCATCATCCAGAAGGACAACCTGAGCCATCCCTCGCGCCATTCCGCTTCGGGACTCATCGCGCGCAGGCACACCAGCATCAGCCCCATGCCGAGCATCCCGTATACGCCGAACAGCGCGGCGTGGCCATGCAGCGGCGTGGTGTTGAGCCCCTGCATGAAATAGAGCGCGATCGGCGGGTTGATCATGAAGCCGAACAGACCGGCCCCCACCATATTCCAGAAAGCGACCGCGACGAAGAAGTAGATCGGCCAGCGGTAACGTTCCGCCCACGGAGTCAACTTGCCGCGCCGGAGGTCGTCGACGGCCGAGTAGGCGATCATCGTCAGTGGAACGACTTCCAGCGCACTGAACACCGAACCCCAGGCGAGCGCCACGGTAGGCGTGCCCGTGAAGTACAGGTGGTGGCAGGTCCCGATGATTCCCCCGGCCAGGAAGATGGTCGCCGAAAGCAAGGCACCCTTGGCGGCCAAAAGCGGCCGGATCAGGCCGAGCCGGGCAAAAAAGAACGCGATCACTGTCGTCGCGAACACTTCGAAGAACCCCTCCACCCACAGGTGAACCACCCACCAGCGCCAATATTCGACCATCGACAGGTGGCTGTGGCGGCCCCACTGGAGACCCGCGCCGTAGAAAAGGCCGATCGCGCCGGCCGAGACCAGAAACAGCCAGATCAGCGGTTTCTGCTCGCCGCCCGCCGCCAGCGCGGGCCGGATCGCCCGCACAACGAGGAACAGCCAGATCAGCAGCCCGGCGAACAGCAGGATCTGCCAGCCGCGGCCCAGTTCCACATACTCGTAACCCTGATGGCCCCAATAGAACGCCGTGGCGTCCGTCAGCCGGTTCTGCACGCTCAGCCACTCGCCCGCGAGCGACCCCGCCACGATCACCAGAAGGGCCCCGAACAATACGTGCACACCGAGCTTCTGATACTTGGGCTCGTGGCCGCTCACCAGCGGCCCGATAAACAGCCCGGCGGCCAGCCACGCTGTCGCGATCCAGAAGATGCCGGTCTGCACGTGCCACGTCCGCGTCACGCTGTACGGCAGCACGTCGGCGATCTTGAACCCGTAAAACCCGTCCCCTTCCACGCCATAGTGCGCCGTCACGACCCCAAGCAGAATCTGGACCATGATCAGGGCGGACACCACCCAGAAATAGAGGAGCGTGGCCTTTTGAGAGGGGGTGGGCGCCCATCGGCCCAGCGGATCGAGCGGTGGCAGGGGACCGGCTTCCGCTTCCTGTTTCTGCGCCGCGTACCACCATACCATCGCGCAAATGCCGGCCAGCAGCATGATGATGCTGACTCCGGTCCAGAGAACGCTTTCCCCGGTCGGGCGGTTGCCGACCAGGGGTTCGTGCGGCCAGTTGTGAGTGTAGGAAATCTTGCCGCCCGGACGGTTGGCGGAGGCCGACCACGCCGTCCAGAAGATGAACGCGGCCAGGTCCCGCATCCGCTCGGAACTGCTGATCGTCCCCGCGGGAATCGCGTAGGCGGTGTTGCCCTCGCGGAACACGCGCTCGTAATGCTTCAGGCAGGCCTCGAAGGCGCGCGCCCGGACGGGGTCGACCCGAATCGTGTTCGTTGCGGCGTCATACCCGTTGGTGCGGTACATCTGCTCGAGGCGGCCTTGCAGCTTCGCCTTGTCCTCGGCGGCCAGCGCCTCGTAGTCCTTTCCGAACTCCCGTGCCGACCACTCGTTCAACACGAAAACGGCCTCACGGTGCAGCCAGTCCGCGGTCCAGTCCGGCGCGACATAGCTGCCGTGGCCCCAGATGGATCCGACGTGCATGCCGCCCATCGACTGCCAGACATTCTGGCCGCGCGAGACCCGGCCCTCCTCCACCACCACCGCCCCGTCCGTCGTGACCACCCGCGCGGGAATCGGCGGCATCTCCTGGTAGATCCTCGTGCCAACCCAGCCGAGGATCGAGAATGAAATGGCGCAAACCACGCCAAAAGCGAGCCAGAGTTTCTTCATGGGGCGATTCCTTCTGTCCCCAGCCTAAGCGCGGCCGGAACGGCGCGCTGTGACTTTGGTCACTCTGGCGGTTCGCGTCGGCGCGGCGGGAGGTCTGGCCGCGGCTATTTCTCTCCGTAGAACTGGGGGCGCGTCTCCGGACGGAGGTCGTAGATATGGTCCGGCCACAGCGGCTTCACCATGCCGGCGTTCCATGACTTGCGAGCCTCGTCGAGCCTGGCCACAACCTTCGGTTCGCGGGCCGCGAGGTCGTGGGCCTCGCCGGGGTCCGCATCGAGATCGTACAGGGCGGGCGGCTTTCCTTCCTGTAGGAACAGCTTCCAACGGCCCTCGCGGACGGCGAAAAAGGCCCCGCCGAAGGCGCGCCAGTGGAGCGTCCGCTTCGGCAGGGCGGTCCTGCCGGCGACGGCCGGGAGCAGGTTCACGCCGTCGATCTGGCGGTCCCGCGGCAGCGGGATCCCGGCGGCGGCGAGAGCCGTCGGGAAGATGTCGAGTGCGATCACGGGATCGGCGACGGTCTTGCCCTGCGGCGCCCGGCCCGGCCACGACATCACGAACGGCACCCGGATTCCTCCTTCCAGCAGCGTCCGCTTGGTGCCGCGCAACGGCCGGTTGCTCGATGCGTTCTCGCGCGGTCCCCCGTTGTCGCTCAGGAAGAACACCAGCGTCTTCTCCGTCAGGCCCGACTCACGGATCGCTCCCAGCACTTTGCCGATCGCGTCGTCCATCGCATGGACCATGGCCGCATAGGCCCGCCGCTTGGGGTCCGCGATGGAGCCGAACTTGCTCAGCCAATCCTCGGTCACCTGCAACGGGCTGTGCGGAGCGTTGAAACACAGGTAGAGAAAGAACGGCTCCCGCGCGTGCCGGCGGACAAACGACGCGCCTTCCCGTCCCAGCGCCGTCGTCAGGTACTCCTTCTCCGCGATCGCCTTTCCGTCCTCGCGATGGATCGGAAGCAGGTGCTCCCTCTTTGTTTCCTCCGCCGAGCCGGGATTGAGATAGTCATGCCCGCCGCCGACGAACCCGTACATCTCGCGGAAGCCGCGCCGCGTGGGATGGAACTTCGGGTGCGACCCGAGATGCCACTTGCCGACCAGCCCCGTGACGTAACCATTGCCGGCCAGAACGTCGGCCAGAGTGCGTTCGGTGAGCGGGAGCCCCTTGCGCTCGTCGGCGATGTCAAACAACATGTTGTTTTCGTGGCCGAAGCGGTGCTGATAGCGCCCCGTCAGAAGCCCGGCGCGGCTGGGACTGCAAAACGGGTGCGAGACGTAGCCGTTCGAGAAACGCACTCCGGCCCGCGCCAGAGCGTCCAGGTGCGGGGTGGGGATGTCGGGAGAGCCCTGGAAACCCAGATCCTGGTAGCCGAGGTCGTCGGCGACGATGATGACGATGTTCGGCCGGCCCGCCGGCTGGGCGGAGGCGGCGACAGGCGCGAAGGCCGCGGTGCGAAGAAGATCCCGGCGACGCATGGATGCCCGATTCTACCTCGAAATCGGGCCGGGCCGGCAGTGGCCTACTCGACGCCCGTCTCGATCCGCATCCCGTAGAAGGACCG
>Ga0209172_10002288_pt1 | contig 34670 bp, 36 predicted proteins | sample LarsenN4metaG_FD_184113 | JGI IMG/M metagenome (GOLD analysis project Ga0209172, IMG submission 184113) | Hot spring sediment bacterial and archeal communities from British Columbia, Canada, to study Microbial Dark Matter (Phase II) - Larsen... ... | reverse complement strand
CTCAAGGACACCGATGGCAAGGACGTCATGGTGAAGGTCAACAAGGACACGAAGGTGAAGGCCAGGACGGCCGCGAAGGTCGAGGACATCAAGGCCGGAACGCGCGTCGTCATCACCGCCGAGGAGAAGGACAAATCGTTTACGGCAAAGACGATCGAAGTTGGCGTCGCGACCGCTTCCGCGAAGTGAGCGCGAACACTTACGAGAGGAGTGCTCCGATGAAGGGGACGACGCTCGTCGCCGCGCTCGTACTCACTCTGCCGTCGCTTGCGATGGCACATGTCAGCGTCCGGCCGCGTGAATCGAGGCCGGGCGCTGAAGAGCAATACACCGTTCGCGTGCCGACCGAGGGCGCGGTGGCGACAACTCACGTTGTGCTGGAGATACCGCCAGACGTCACCGTACTCGAAGTGCTGTCCGCGGACGGCGCGACCATCGAAACAGTCAGACGCGCTGATCGGATCAGTGCCGTTACGTGGAAGAAGGACATCCCGCCGAAGCAATTCGCGGAATTCGTCTTTCGCGCCAGGAATCCTGCGTCGGGCGACATCGTCTGGAAGGCACATCAGCACTTCGCGGATGGGACCGTAGCGGCCTGGGTTGGGCCGGCGGGAGACCGGCGACCCGCGGCGGTGACGAGACTGACGGGAGGCGCGGGTGCTCGGCTCGCAACGGACGAAGCGGACGCGATCACCGCATCGCTGGGCGGAGACGACATCTCCGACCGCTTCGATCGCGGGATACCGGAAGGAAGCGGGCACGTGACTTGCCCAACAGTCGGCAGCAATTCACGAGTGGAGGCCGATCATGGCCCAATCCGAGCGGCCGGTCGCGTTGGGAGCACGCGGGGGTGGGAGTTTTCCCCCAGTGCGGCGGGATTTATCGCAGGTCCGTCCCGCGCCCATACCTGTGCGCGAACTATCGTCGAGGCCCGGGTCGCAGCTCGAGCGACGTGATCTGTCGTCGCGGCAGGCGCTGGTGCGCCGTGTGCGAGCCGAATTCGATGAGATGCGGGGCCTTCGCCTCTCGCTGCCGCAGGCAGCGCGGCTGTTTGGCCTGCGCGAAGACGTCTGCTGTCGAATTCTGACCGCTTTGACGGAGGAACGTTTTCTGAAGCGAACGATGAGCGGGTTGTACGGCCGGCGAGACGTCGCCTGATGAACTGAGTCTTTCGACGCGCACCGACCACCGACGTCAGGGCTTTGGCGTCGGGTCAGGGCCCACACTCAGATCGTAGCGAAAGCGAGGGTGCCCCATGGAAGGACTGGGCTCGTTACTGCTCTTTGCCGCGTTGTTCTACTTCATGATGCGGTTCGGCTGCGGCGCCCACATGGTCCACGGCCACGGCGGCGGTGGCATAGTGGTCACGCCGGGCACGGCGGGCGCGTGCAAGGCGAATCCGCCCGGGATCCCGTGTGCGGGATGGACGTGGCGCCGGGCCAGGGCTACACGAAGACGTACGCCGGCCGCGAGTACCGCCTGTGTTCGCGCGCCTGCCTCGACAAGTTCGAGGCCAACCCGGGGCAGTATGCCTCGGCCCAGGGAGGTGCGCGATGAAGCCGGGCCTGTCGCTGTCTGCGTTCGGCCACGCCACGAGCCTTTTTCTGGCCATCACGTTTGCCCTGTGCGTGGGATTCGACCTCGCGTTCCCGAGCATGGCGATGTATCGGAGCTGGCAGGCACTGTTGCCAGGATTCACGTGGATCAGCTGGTCGAGCTTTTTCGCGGGTCTCGTCGAGAGCTACGGCTACGGGTGGTTTGTCGCGCTGATCTGGGTACCGCTCTATAACGTCTTCAACGCCCGCGCCGGGAGGCAGTAGGAGGCGCAGCGATGGATGTGAAAGGCCGGGCGCACCTCGAACGACGGCAACAGCGACTCTCCGTCGGTCATGCGATCGCGGTGCCTCGTGGTCATCCAATCGCTGTTCTCAGGTCCGCATACAGAGAACCTGTCGTACAGCCACTTCAAGAAGCGGGTGACCAATCAGAAGGTGACTTCCGTGGAACCGAACATCGAAAGATGAGTGATGCAACAGCGAGCCACCCTTGAACCCACACACGCCGTGAGCGACACGGGTGCGCAGTACACCTGCCCCATGCATCCAGAGGTGCGCACGGACCGCCCTGGAAGCTGTCCGAAGTGCGGCATGGCGCTGGAGAGAGTCTCTCCCGTGCCGACGGCGGCTGTACGGTTCGAGTGGACGTGTCCGATGCACCCCGAGATCGTGCGAGACGCTCCCGGGGCATGTCCGATCTGCGGCATGGCGCTCGAGAAGCGCACGGTGACTGCCGAAGCGGAGGAAGACAATCCCGAGCTTCGCGACATGACCCGGCGCTTCTGGGTGGCGACGGCATTTACAACGCCACTCGTCGTGCTCGCGATGGGTGACCTGCTTCCCGGCCGTCCGATGTCGGCCTGGCTCTCGATGCAGAGCCGCATGATGTGGGAGTTGGCCCTGGCCACGCCTGTCTGCGTGTGGTCGGCCTGGCCGTTCTACGTCCGGGCCGTGCAGTCCGTCATCCACCGCAGCCTGAACATGTTCACGCTCATCGGACTGGGTGTCAGTGTCGCCTATGTCTACAGCGTCGTGGCGGCGCTGGCACCAGGGATCTTCCCGGCGTCGTTCCGCGAAGACGGCGAAGTCGCCGTCTACTTCGAGGCGGCCGGCGTGATCGTGACGCTGATCCTGCTCGGCCAGGTGCTCGAACTGCGCGCCCGCAGCCAGACGAGCGCCGCCATCAGGAAACTCCTCGGCATGGCCGCCACCTCGGCACGGCGCCTGAGAGACGACGGCAGCGAGGAGGACGTGCCACTCGAGGCCGTGCAGGTCGGTGATCGCCTTCGCGTGCGTCCAGGAGAAAAGATCCCCGTCGATGGCATCGTGCTCGCAGGCCACAGTACGGTCGACGAATCGATGGTCACCGGCGAGCCGATCCCCGTGGAAAAGCAGCCGAAGGACAAGGTCGTCGGCGCCACGATCAACGGCACCGGCAGCCTGGTCATGCGAGCCGAGAAAGTCGGCGCCGACACGCTGCTGTCACGCATCGTGGCCATGGTGGCCGAGGCGCAGCGCAGCCGGGCGCCGATCCAGAAGCTGGCGGACATCGTCGCCGGTTACTTCGTGCCGGTCGTCGTGCTCATCGCCGGGATCACGTTCGTGGTGTGGGCCAGCATCGGTCCCGAGCCGCGGTTCGCGCATGCGCTCATCAACGCCGTCGCCGTGTTGATCATCGCGTGTCCCTGTGCTCTCGGGCTGGCGACGCCGATGTCCATCATGGTCGCGACGGGCAGGGGCGCCACGATGGGCATTCTCTTTCGCAATGCCGAAGCCATCGAAGTCCTGCGCAAGGTCGACACGCTCGTCGTGGACAAGACCGGGACGCTGACGGAGGGCAAGCCGCGACTGGTCACCGTCACGCCCTCCGACGGCATGACGGAGACCGAGCTGCTGCGCCTCGCGGCGAGTCTCGAGCGCGGAAGCGAACATCCACTCGCGGCCGCGATCGTCAAGGGCGCCGAGGCCAAGGGGATCGGGTTGTCAGACGCGCAGGCGTTCGAGTCGATCACCGGCAAGGGCGTGAAGGGACGCCTCGACGGCCGGGATGTGGCGCTCGGGAACCGCGCGCTGCTGGAGGGCCTGGGCGTCGCCCCAGGTCCGTTGGCCGACCGGGCCGAGGCGCTCCGCGCGGACGGGCAGACGGTGATGTTCGTCGCCGTGGACGGGAAGGCGGCCGGTCTCATCGGCGTCGCCGATCCGATCAAGGACACCACCGCAGACGCGATCAAAACGCTGCACCGCGAAGGCGTGCGTCTCGTGATGCTGACCGGCGACAGCCAGACGACCGCCCGGGCGGTGGCGAGCAAACTGGGTATCGACGAAGTGATGGCGGAGGTGCTGCCCGATCAGAAGGCGGCGAAGGTCAAGCAACTGCAAGCCGAGGGGCGGACGGTGGCGATGGCGGGCGACGGCATCAACGACGCCCCTGCGCTGGCCCAGGCCCACGTTGGCATTGCCATGGGCACCGGCACGGATGTCGCGATGGAGAGTGCCGGCGTGACGCTCGTCAAGGGCGACCTTCGGGGCATCGCTCGCGCGCGCAGCCTGTCGCGGCGAACGATGCGGAACATCAAGCAGAACCTCTTTTTTGCCTTTGTCTACAACGCGGCAGGCGTGCCGATCGCCGCGGGTGTGCTCTACCCGGCGTTCGGGCTGTTGCTCAGTCCCATCATTGCCGCGGCGGCCATGAGCTTCAGCTCGCTGTCGGTGGTGGGAAACGCCCTCCGTTTGCGGCGCTCGGCACTCTAGCAATGACGACTCGCGTCGACGCGCTTGGAGAAGATGTGGCGGTCCGACTTCCCAGAGCCGTTCGTCGTCGGCGTGCGTCGTCCGACTCTCCGACTGGGTCGCCAGTCCTTCACCGTATGACTCTTTCATTCACTACACCATGCCGGTTTAACCGGCGCACAAGGAGACATTGATGGACGCGGCAACTCGAAAGATCGTCATCGCACTCGGCATTCTCCTGATCGTCACACTAGCCCTGTCCTCGACGATGGGGGGCATGATGGGGCCCGGGATGATGGGACCGGGCTTCACGGGACGGTGGGGCGGATGGATGTGGGGTGCCGGGATGTGGCTCGGAGGCCTGGTGATGCTCATCTTCTGGGGTGCACTCATCGTCGGTGCCGTCCTCGTCGTGCGTCTCCTTGGAGGACTGCCCGGGGGCAATGAGCGCACCAGTCCCGCGTCGCCTCTTGACATCCTCAAGCGCCGGTATGCGAGCGGCGAGATTACCCGCGAACAGTACGAACAGATGCGGAAGGATCTCGAACCGTAGAGCGGCTATTCGCCTGACGAGGCCTTTTGAGACATCTGCCGGAACTCCCGGCCAGTACGGTCTCGAACATCATGGAATCGAGAACGTCTACGTCGTCTACCGGAATCTGTCCATGCCGCTGCTGTACGAGGAAGCGCTGCGCCGCCGCGAAGGGCGACTCGCGCAGTTGGGTCCCCTGGTCGTCCCCACCGGCCAAGACACGGACGCTCCCCCGCGAAGGGTAGGCAGCCCCGTATGAGGTACTGGGCTGCCACGGAGGGCGCGCCACACCCGCTCGGCGTGAGTTGGGTCAGCGAGGAGCAGGCCTACAACTTTGCTCTCTATTCCGAGCACGCCGAGAGTGTAACCCTGCTGCTGTATGGCGAGGACATCGCGACACCGCTTCACCGCTACGTCTTCGATCACCTCAGGAACAAGTCCGGCCGCGTCTGGCACTGTCGCATCGCCAGGGATGCCGTGATCGGCGCGCGATACTACGCGTACTGCGTGGCCGGACCACCACCCTCGACACCGTCCGAGTGGCACCGATTCGATCCCGAGAAGCTCCTCCTCGACCCGTACGCCACGTCAGTATTCTTCCCGGCGACGTACGACCGAGGCGCAGCGACGCGGCCCGGGAGCACTGCCGGCAAGGCGCCGCTCGGGTTCTTGTGTGCCTGCGAAATGCAGTTCGACTGGTCGGGCGATCAACGGCCGCGTCACGAGTCCGATACGATCATCTACGAGATGCACGTGCGAGCGTTCACGCAGAGTCCCACGTCCGGGGTCTCGGCTGGCACCAGGGGGACGTACCTGGGTGTCATCGAAAAGATTCCGTACCTGACGGAGCTCGGGATTACGGCCGTCGAGCTGATGCCCGTCCTGCAGAACGACCCACAGGAAGGAAGCCATTGGGGCTACATGCCTCTGAACTTCTTCGCGCCCGATCAACGGTATGCGAGCACGGCGCCGCTCTGTGGCCAGCACGACGAGTTCCGCGAGATGGTCAAGGCTCTGCACCAGGCGGACATCGAGGTGATCCTGGACGTCGTCTACAACCACACGTCCGAAGGCGACGCCTCGGGACCGATTCATTCATTCAAGGGGCTCGACAACAGTACCTACTACCTGATGTCACGATCGCAGCCAGGCCGCTACGAAGATCTGGCCGGTACGGGGAATACCCTCAACTGCGGGCACCGTGCGGTGCGGCGCATGATCCTCGACAGCATGCGCCACTGGGCGCGGGACATGCACGCCGATGGCTTCCGGTTCGACCTGGCCTCGGTGTTCACGCGCAATACCGACGGATCGATCAACTTCGAAGATCCCCTCGTGGCGGGCGACGTGATGTCGGACCCCGCGCTCGCCAGCCTGCGCCTGATCGCTGAACCATGGGATGCCAGTGGTCTTTATCAACTCGGCAGGAGCTTCCCGGCCGTAACGTGGCTGCAGTGGAACGGGCGGTTTCGCGATGATGTGCGGCGGTTCGTTCGCGGCGACGCAGGCTTCGTGCCCGCGCTCATGTACCGGCTGTACGGAAGCGACGACCTGTTTCCCGACGATCGCGAGCACGCGTATCGGCCGTTTCAGAGCGTCAACTACGTCACGAGCCATGACGGATTCACGCTCTACGATCTGGTGTCGTACAACACGAAACGGAACTGGGCGAACGGCCGCCAGAACACCGACGGGCCGGCTGACGACTACAGCTGGAACTGCGGCTGGGAGGGTGACGGCGACGTGCCGGCCCACGTCGTCAGATTGCGGAAGCAGCAGATCAAGAACTTCTGCGCGCTGTTGTTCCTCTCCAACGGCACGCCGATGTTCCGCGCCGGCGATGAGTTCATGCACACGCAGGGGGGCAACAACAACCCGTTCAACCAGGATAACGACACGACGTGGCTCGACTGGAGCCGGTTGCAGCGGCACGCGGACATTTTCCGGTTCTTCAAGCAGGCCATTGCGTTCCGAAAAGCGCATCCGTCCCTAGGCAGGAGCCGCTTCTGGCGCGAGGACGTGCGCTGGCACGGAATCGGGCCGGCGCCTGATCTCGCGTATCACTCCCGAAGCCTGGCGTTCTTCCTGCGGGGAGCCTCACAAGGCGACTGCGACCTCTACGTGATGATCAACGCGTACTGGGAGCCGCTGACGTTCACGATTCAGGGCGGTCCCGCGGATCGATGGGGACGCGTGATCGACACCAGCCGGGAGTGCCCGGATGACTTTCTCGAGGCGGGTGCCGAACAGACGATCGCGTCGGCGACATACGTGGTCCAGCCCCGTTCCGTGGTTGTCCTGGTCGGGCGGTGACGATGGAGCGCCTCGGCGCTGCCCGGATAAGGCCGAATCGGGTTGGCCGTGTGGACGGCGACTACCTTTGAGGCAACAGGATGAGGTGAGCCCGATTGACGAGAAGTCGATCGGCGTCCTCGTCGCGGATCCCGCGATCGTCTTTCAGTAGGCCTGCTGGATTTCCGGCGAGGGTGGGGAAAACCTCGCGGCTTGGCCCGCTGGTCCGGCCGAACAGGGCCGGTTTCCTCGAATTCCTGCTGCATGAGTGCCGGGCACGGGTTCTGCACTCCAAGTTCTCGGCATGTTGCATCTTCCGCAGGTCTCGCGCGCGGCGGCACGAGCGGCCACCATCGCGCTCGTGGTGCTGGTCGCGACTGCCGGCATTCCGGCGTCGGCCTTCGCCGGCATTCTCTGCGGAGAATCTGACACGCACTGCCCGAAGCAAGCGGCCCATGAGCACCGCTGCTCAGAGAACGCCGTTGTCATGTCGTGCACCTGCCACGGTGCCGAGCAACCGGCGAATTCCAGTTCGAGTCGCGCCACCGATCTCGTGTCGGCCGGTTCCACGCAGGCACTGCGGTCGTACGTCCCGCACGCGGACCCGGGTGCTGGCTGTTCGCGGCCTGATTACGTGTCGGCCCGCGGGCGACACTCTGTTCCTCTGCCAATTCTGCACGCGTCCCTTTTGATCTAACCACCTCGGCCGACGTGTGCCGCGCGCAACGCCTCGGCGTGGCACGCGCTGCATGCGCAGTCGCCGGTCACAGCGATCGTCCCGGCGCCTGTCTTCCGTTCGAATGGAATGCCGTGTGGGGTGGAGTTCAATGACGTGCCTCTCTCGTCTCGTCGTGCCGGTTCTGCTGATGGGCGCGCCGGCCTGGGCGCAGGAGCCCGCGTCCGCGCCGGCTCCTCTGACGCGTCTCAGTCAACTCGTGGCCGCGCTGGACGACGACAATCCGGAGCTCCAGGCCGCACGGCGTGACGTCGACATGGCCGTTGCCCGCATTCGTCCGGCAGGCGCACCGCCGGATCCGACGCTGAGCCTGGGATACATGGGTGGCGGGTTCGCCGGTCTGTACCGCCCCTTTTTCCCGTCGGCTTCGACCCAGGGCTCGTTTCAACAGTTCGGCGCATCACAGGAGATCCCGTACCCCGGGAAACTTGGCCTGCGTACGCGGACCGCCGCGACGGAGGCCGACCGGGCGCGCTGGACCTACGAGGACGTGCGGATCCGGCGTGCAGCGGAACTGAAAGAAGCCTACTTCGAGTACGTGCTCGCGGACCGCAGCCTGACCGTCGTTCGCCGGAACCGCGACGTTCTCGACCGTTTCAGGCGCATCGCCGAGGTCCGCTTCTCTGTTGGCAAGGCCATCCAACAGGACGTGCTGAAAGCGCAGCTCGAAATCTCGATGCTGATCGAGCGCACGAGAATGCTCGAGCGGGATCGCGTGGCCGCATTGGCCCGTCTCAACGGGCTGCTGAACCGGCCGTCGAACACCCCGGTTCCGGCCACGCTCGCCTTCGACGTGCGCAGTCTGCCGCCGCTCACCGAGATGCAAGCGGCCGTCACCGAACGGGCACCGGCCGTTCGTCGTGACGAGCAGGTCATCCGCGGCGGCGAGCAGACCCTGGCATTGGCGAAGAAGGAGGTCTTACCGGACTTCACCGTGAGTTTCACCTCACAGCGGTGGACCGGCGACATGCCGTGGATGTACGGCGTCGACGTGACGGTCAAGGTGCCGCTTTTCTGGCAGCGCAAACAGCGGCCTCTGATCGCGGAAGCCGCCGCGGCGCTCGAGAGCGGCCGCCGCATGCGTGAGAGCACGGTCGCGATGGCGCACGCCGGCATCGCGGAAGAGCACGAGCGTGCCACAACGAGCCGCCAGCTGATGGAGCTCTACAGGGACAGCGTGCTGCCCCAGGCACGTCTCGCGCTCGAATCATCCCTGGCGTCGTACGAAGTCGGCGCCGTCGACTTCCTCAGCGTGCTCATGAATTTCACGACGCTGCTGAACTACGAAGTCAGCTACGAACAGCAGCAGGCCATGTATCACGAGGCGTTGGCGCGAATCGAACCGCTCGCCGGCGTGGAACTCATTCAGTAGGGGGAGTCATGTCAGACCAGATGAACGTCGAGCCAGTGGCGTCTCCCGCGGAGCCTGCGCCAGCAAGGCTGCAGCCGACGGAACACCGCAGTCACCGATGGTTCGTGTACGGCGGTATTGCGGTCGTGTCGCTGCTCACCGGCGCTGGCGGGGCGATCCTGGCAGTGCGGTCGGGGCCGGTCGAGGCGCGCCAGGCGCTCGAACCGGCCATCGACCACGGTGCGCAACAGGCCGTGAGTACTGCTGCCGCCGGCGAGCCGTCAGGCGGCGTGTACATCTCGGCCGCCCGCCAGCAGTTGATCGGGGTTCGTACGGCCCCGGTCGAGCGCCGCGCTCTCGAGTCCACGATTCGCACGGTCGGAGTGCTCCAATACGACGAAACGCGCGTCGCGGAGATCCACACGAAGATCGCTGGCTGGATCGAACGCGTCGGCGTCGACTTCGTCGGCAAGCCGGTGCGACGGGGCCAGGTGCTCTTCACCGTCTACAGCCCGGAGCTGGTGGCGACCCAAAAGGAGTACCTCCTGGCGCTCAGGGCGGCCGACGAACTGGGCCGAAGCGCCTACGAGGACACCCGGATCGGCGCCTCCGGGATGCTGGCGGCGACACGTGAACGCCTGAAGCTGTGGGACGTCTCGGAGGCGCAGATCGAACGGCTCGACACAACAGGTGAGGTCCAGAAGTCGATCAGCGTCTACTCACCGTTCAACGGCGTAGTGCTCGAACGCAACGCGTTCCCCGGGCAGTACATCGGACCCGAGACGGCCGTCTTCAAGATTGCCGATCTCTCCGCGATCTGGGCACACGGGCAGCTCTTCGAGTCCGAGCTCCGTCGGGTCGCGGTCGGCCAGAACGCACACATCGAATTCCCGTACGGCCAGACGACGCGAACGCTGACGGGACGCATCACGTTCATCTATCCCGATGTCGATCCCGCGACCCGGCGCGGCCGCGTTCGCATCGAACTGAAGAATCCAGGGCTCGAGCTCAAGCCGGAGTCGTACGTCACCGTCGTCATTCACACGCCAGGTGGGATGGAGCTGGCCATCCCGCGCGAAGCGGTCATCGATACCGGCACCAAGCGCTACGCGATTCTCGCGCGCGCGGGCGGATACTTCGAGCCGCGCGAGATTCAAACAGGCGATCCGGTTGACACGTTCTACCCCGTGGTCTCCGGTCTCCAACACGGAGACATGGTGGTCACATCCGCGCAGTTCCTCGTCGATTCCGAAACCAATCTGCAGGCGGCGATGCAGTCGATGGCCGGGCACGGCCATGCGACGGACGGATCCGGCGGCGGCGGATCGCCGGTTGGTGGCGGCAGCAGACCCAGGGCAGTTGCGTCTCCCTCGGCGCAGGAACCCGCGCCGGTCGATCACTCAGAGCATCAGCGGCGGTGAAGTGGCTGTGGCAGCCAGTGGAGCGTCATCGTGATTGAGAAACTCATCGCCTTCAGCGCCCGTAACGCCTTCATCGTGGCCTTGCTCGTCCTCGCCATCGTCGGTTCCGGGGTCTGGGCGATCCGGGACACACCGATCGATGCGATCCCGGACCTGTCGGACGTGCAGGTCATCGTGACGGCGAACTGGGAGGGGCGGAGCCCGACGCTGGTCGAAGACCAGGTGACGTATCCGATCGTGACGGCGCTCGTCTCGGCGCCCAGTGTGAAGGTCGTGCGCGGCTTCTCGTACTTCGATGTGTCGTTCGTCTACGTCATTTTCGAAGATGGCGCGGACCTGTACTGGGCGAGAAGCCGCGTCCTCGAATACGTGAACGGTCTGCAGGGCCGGCTTCCCGCGGGTGTGCAGCCGGTGCTCGGGCCCGACGCGACAGGCGTCGGCTGGGGCTTCCAGTATGCGCTCGTAGACAGGAGCGGCACGCATGACCTCTCACGGCTTCGAACGCTGAACGATTGGTACGTGCAGTACTGGCTGCGAAGCGTCCCGGGCGTCGCCGACGTGGCCCCGGTCGGCGGCTACGTCAAGCAGTACCAGATCGAAGTCGATCCGAACAAGCTCCTCGCCTGCAACGTGCCGATCGACGCGGTCATCGCCGCCGTGCGCAAGAGCAACAACGACGTCGGCGGGCGCGTCGTCGAGTGGACCGGCCGCGAGTACATGGTGCGCGGACGCGGCTACCTGCAGAGCGTGAGCGACATCGAGCAGGTCAGCCTGGGCGCGATGCAGGACGGCACGCCCATCCTCGTCAAGGACCTCGCGCGTGTGCAGATCGGGCCGGACATGCGGCGCGGCGTGGCCGATCTCAACGGCGAGGGCGACGTGGCCGGCGGCATCGTGGTCGTCCGCTACGGCGTCGACACGTATGGCGTCATCGAGGATGTGAAACGAGCAGTCGACGAAAGGGTCCGACCGGCGCTGCCGCCGGGCGTCGAGCTGGTCACGACCTACGATCGCTCCGGCCTGATCGAGCGTTCGATCGACACGTTGACCGAGAAGCTGATCGAAGAGGCGATCGTCGTGTCGCTCGTCTGCGTCGTCTTCCTCTGGCATGTTCGCAGTGCCCTGGTCGCCATCCTCACGCTGCCGCTGTCGATCCTGCTATCGTTCGTAGCGATGAAGGCCATCGGGCTGGGCTCCAACATCATGAGCCTCGGCGGGATCGCGATCGCCATCGGCGCCATGATCGACGCGGCCATCATCATGATCGAGAACGCGCACAAGCATCTGGAACACGATGCCGGTGCGAAGCCCCGGCGCGAGATTCTGATCGAGGCGGCCCAGGAAGTCGGCCGGCCGCTGTTCTTCTCACTGCTAATCATCACCGTGTCGTTCCTGCCGATTTTCACCCTCGAAGCGCAGGAAGGCCGTCTCTTCCGCCCCTTGGCGTTCACCAAAACGTTCGCGATGGGGTTCGCGGCGCTGATGTCCGTGCTGGTCGTGCCCTACCTGATGGTGCTGTTCATCCGCGGGAAGATCGCGCCCGAGGAGAAGAATCCGGTCAACCGATTCCTCATCTGGGCGTACCACCCGTTCGTTCGCTTCGTCCTTCGGCATCGGGCGCTCACGCTGGTGGGGGCGCTCGCGCTCATGCTGAGTACGGTTCCGGTGTTCCTGAAGCTGGGCAGCGAGTTCATGCCGCCGTTGTACGAGGGGAGCTTCCTGTAGATGCCCATCACGCTGCCTGGGGCATCCATCGAGACGGCGCAGCGGGCGCTCACGATGCAGGACAAGGTCATACGCCAGTTCCCGGAGGTGGAGTCGGTCTTCGGGAAAGCCGGGCGCGCGTTGTCAGCCAGCGATCCGGCGCCGCTCGAAATGTTCGAGACGGTCATCAACCTCAAACCTGAATCGGAGTGGCGGGCAGGCATGACGCCAGCGAAGCTCGAAGCCGAGCTCGACAAGGCGATCCGCATGCCCGGCGTCGCCAACGCCTGGACGATGCCGATCAAGGCTCGGACCGACATGCTGTCGACCGGCATCCGGACACCGGTCGGCGTGAAGGTGTTCGGGCCGAACCTGGAGGGCATCAACGAGGTCGGTGCGCAAGTCGAGTCAGCGCTTCGCATGGTGGCCGGCACCCGAAATGTCTTCGCCGAGCGCGTCACCGGCGGCTACTACATCGACTTCACGGTCAAACGCGATCAGATCGCCCGCTACGGACTGTCGGTCCAGGACGTCGAAATGGTGATCGAGTCGGCGATCGGTGGGGCGAACATCACGACCACGATCGAGGGGCGTGAGCGATTTCCCGTGAGCGTGCGCTACCAGCGGCACTTCCGTACCGACGTCAACGCCCTGAAACGCACGCTCATCTCGACAGCCTCCGGCGCCCAGATTCCCATCGAGCAGGTGGCGGACATCACGCTGACCACCGGACCGACGGTCATTCGGACCGAACAGGCGCAGCTGCTCGGGTACGTCTACGTGGATGTGGCCGATCGCGACATCGGCGGGTACGTCGCCGACGCCAAACAGAAGGTGGCCGAGCTCGTGAAGCTGCCCGAGGGTTTCTACCTGGAGTGGAGCGGTCAGTATGAGTACATGACCCGCGCCGAAGAGCGCCTGACGCTCGTCATCCCGCTGACGCTTCTCATTGTCATCGTGTTGCTCTATTTCAGCACGCGCAGTGTCATGAAGATCGCCATCGTGCTGCTGGCGGTGCCGTTCTCCCTGATCGGCGCGTTCTGGCTGCTCTACCTGCTCGGCTACCACATGAGCGTCGCCGTCTGGGTGGGCATCATCGCGCTGGCGGGTGTGGACGCCGAGACGGGCGTGGTGATGCTGCTCTACCTGGATCACGCCTTCGACAAGTTCAAGGGCCAGGGCCGGATGAACTCAATGCGCGACCTTCAGGAAGCGGTCGAGGAGGGCGCCGTCAAGCGCATTCGTCCGAAGATGATGACGGTCACGGCCATCCTGATGGGCCTGCTGCCCATCATGTGGAGCCACGGGGCCGGCGCCGACGTCATGAAACGGATCGCGGCGCCGATGGTGGGTGGCGTTATCACCTCCTTCGCTCTCGAGTTGCTGATCTACCCGGTCGTCTTCACCGTCTGGAAATGGCACCGCGAGCTGAAGCCGGCGCTGGCCGGCGGCCGCGCAGAGTAAGGGGGCCCACCATGGCTCGCATGATTGCATTCACCGTTGCACTCTCAATCATGGTCCTGGCGGCGAATGACGTCGCCGCACAGCCGTTCAGCGTCGGCGCGCGCGCCGGGAGGGCAGCCGGTACGCTGGTCATCGGCGTCGACGAAATCGCCTTTCGGTCGGAGAGACCCGAGGACGGGCGTCAATGGCCGTACGCGGCGATCCGTGTTCTGCGAATTGACGCGCCGAACCAACTCACGATCGAAACCTACGAGGCGCGCCGTTGGCTGGTGTTGAAGCACGGACATCAACGTGTCACCTACACCATCGCGGGGGAGGGCATCCCGTCCGAGGTCGTCGAGTTCCTGCTGGATCGCGTCGCCAGACCGATGGTGACGCGCGTGCTGCCGTCGCCACTCGAGCGCCCGCTCTGGAGCCTGCAGGTCCGGCACGAGCGTCGCGGCGACGATGCCCCAGGGACGCTCGAGCTCTACGCCGACGGCGTGGCTTTCCGGGGCGCTCGCCCGGCAGACACGCGGTTCTGGCGCTTCCGCGATCTCGCAAGCGTGCTGCCGCTGGATCCGTTCCGGATCGAAATCACGGCGCGTGAAGCCGACGAGTTGAAGCCGTTCACCTTTCAGCTCGTTCAGGAACTGCCGGCCGGCTTCCGTGATGCCGTCTGGGCTCGCATCAATGCTCCAGCGAAGACACCGGTGGAGGCGTTGCAGTCTCCGGCGGTGGCGGGCGTCAGACGATGAGGTCGTCTGAAACGTGCGCATGTCGGTTGGGAACGAGCGATAGATAAGGAGCGTCCGATATGGAACTGAAAAAGATCACGGCCATCATCCGGAGCGACCAACTCGAAGCACTCGAGAACCGGTTCAAGGGACCGGACCTGTCAGGCATCACGGTTGATCACGTGCAGGGCTACGGTGAGTATGCAAACTTCTTCGCGAAAGATTGGATGTCGCGGTATGCCAGGGTTGAAATCGTCGCAGACGAGCGCCGGTCACGCCGTATCGTCGATGCGATCACCGACGTCGTGCACGCCGGAACGCCTGGAGACGGGATTGTCTACGTCGTTCCGGTTGAGCAGCTTCAACGAATTCGTGACCGGCACACGGCTCGTTCGACGCAGACCTGCCCCCGCTGTCGGGCCAATGCTCGCCTGCGGCGTCGCACGCGTGCGAAGTCGCCAACACGCGCTGGCCGGTCCAAGAGCGCTATCGCTCGGGAGGCGCGGTAACGTGATGACATCGAAAACAGCCGTCCCGGTCGGTTCGCATCCGGATACCGTCGCACGTGATCCGTTGACGGGCGTGCAAATTCGAATCGGTGTGATGGGGTCTGCGGGGGGCGATGCAGCCGACGCCGTCGTGGCCAGCTGCCGACGGCTCGGGCGGGCGATCGCCGAGCGCGGCTGTTGTCTGCTGACGGGTGCGTGTCCGGGCCTGCCGCACGAGGTCGTGCTCGCAGCAAAGGCGGCCGGAGGTCACGTGGTCGGCATTTCCCCGGCGTCGAGTCTGAAACAGCACGTTGAAACGTTTCACTCGCCGTACCGGGAATACGACGTACTTATCTTCACCGGCCTCGGCCTGATGGGCCGTGAGCTGGTGAACATTCACAGCAGCGACATCGTTGTGGTGGTGGGTGGACGCTCCGGCACGCTTGGTGAGTTCGCGATCGCGTACGAGGAAGGCAAGCTCATTGGCGTGTTGACCGACACCGGCGGCATCACAACGGCCTTGCCGGCGCTCGAGACGAGCCTGAACAAGCCCACCGGCTCAGAGGTGGTGTACGAGGCAGAGCCTGAAGCGCTGGTCGACCGTTTGCTAGCCCGTTATCGATCTGACGACTACCATTGTTCCTGTTATCCGACACGGGAAGCGGCAGGTTAGCTGGGTCGAGTGGCGCTATCGTGGAATGCCGGTTGACCCACGCCACTGAAACATCCACACGATCGCCGCGGATGCGAGAGGACTGCGGCCATCAGATATGGGGCATGAACGGTCCAGAGGAGCAGCGTGGCTCCCGCAGGTGGACCTACGGCCTGGCCCAAGCTGCCAGACGCATTCTGCCAACCAAGAGCGGCGCCAGCGCGCGCGGGTGGCGAAGACCAGGCCCATCGCCCTGGGACCGAGACTGCTCTCTCTCGGCGCTCGCGTGCAGCGCGAACGTGCCTTCGAACACCGCCAAGCCGAATTGAACGAGACACGCGTAAGGCAGCAACCATCCAAGCCCGATGCGCCTACCTCGTGGAGACTCTGGGACCACAGCCACGTCCGACGACCGGGCGCCTGTCGAAGACGCCGTGATGGGAAGTCTCACCATAGGCCAGCTCGCCAAAGCTGCGGGGGTCGGCGTGGAGACGGTCCGTTTCTACGAACGGAGCGGGCTGCTACCGCTGCCGGCTCGCAGGCAATCAGGGTATCGCCAATACTCACAAGACGCCGTCAGGCGAGTGCGCTTCATTCGACGCGCGAAGGACCTCGGATTCACGCTGAAGGAAATCGGGGAACTGCTGGATCTGCGCGTCGACCGCAGACGGAGCTGCGCCGATGTCCGAGCGCTCGCGAGAGCGAAGATCGCAGATGTCGACACAAAGATAAACGATCTCGCGCACATGCGGGCTGCCTTGGAGAGACTGGCACGAGCCTGCCGCGGTACAGGTCCGACCATCGAATGCCCGATCCTGGAGGCTCTCGAACACGAGGAGTCGGAGCATGCCCAAGGTTGAACTCGTGTACGACTCCGAATGCCCGAACGTCGCTGCGGCGCGCACCAACATTCGGCGTGCCTTTGCGCGGTCCGGTCTACGTCCCGCGTGGCACGAACATCGAATTGGTGACCCGACAAATCCACCCCACCTGCAAGGGGTTGGTTCGCCGAGCATCTTCATCAACGGGTGTGACATCGCCCAAGCCGAACGCACGAGTGACTCAAGCTGTCGAATCTACATCGAGGACGGCACCATTATTGGCGCACCGGCGGTCGACACCATCGCTGGAGCATTGATGGCCGTCTCCAGGGCCGGCGGTTCAGGTGATGCCGCGCTCCTCGACTCGACAGGTCGCGGTCGCCTCCGCTCGTTTCTGGCGTTCTGGCCCGGCGCTACTGCCGCGTTGCTACCAAAGATTGTGTGTCCGGCTTGTTCGCCAGTTTATGCGACGCTGGTCGGTGCGACCGGGCTGACGGTTCTCATGCAGGAAACGTGGCTCGTGCCGATCAGCATCGTTCTCTTGCTCGTTTCCGGTGCGGCGCTGCTGGCCTCGGCGCGCCGCAACGCTCCTCGAGTCACTGGTCTCACCGCACTGGCTGCAATCGTTACCGGCAAGTTCGTCCTCGATGCACCCGTGGTGGCGTACGTCGGTCTTGCGACCTTCGTCGGCGCATCCGTGTGGACCGGGCGCAGTCACAGACCAACCGCCATCTGCAACCGCGCCCAGGCGCGAGGCCGTAATCCCAAGGAGAGTCCGTCATGACCGTCCGAATTGTGGAAGTGTTCGGTGCTGGATGCCCGCTGTGTGACGAGGCCATCAAGCTCGTGAAGAGCGTCGCCTGTCCGTCCTGCGATGTCCGGGTGTTGGATATGCACGATTCGGCCGTCGCCGCGCGGGCGAGCCAACTTGGGGTGACGCGTGTTCCGGGCGTGGTCGTGGACGGGCGTTTGGCAGATTGCTGTGCCGGTGGCCGCGTGACGGAGGACGGCCTGCGCGCGGCTGGCATCGGAACGCCGCTCGTTTCGTAAGCACGAGCGTCGCCCGGCTTGGGCGGAGAGATATCGCGGTTCTCCGGCAGGGGTGCGGAAAATCCGGCGGTGGGTCGGCACAAATCCCCACAGTCTGGCCCGCCGTTGCGGAAACGGTCGCAAAAACGGGGCGATCTGGAATGGAGATCGCGACCTGCTTGGCATCGCGCTTGCCCCTGCGTCTCTCGAGGAGAGACGTGTTTCGCACCATAGCGTTCGCGATCGCATTCACGCTGACAGGGGCGCCGGCGGCGCTGGCGTGCCTGGGATCGTGCGCCGCGATGGCGAGGCACATGGCAAACGATGGGGGCTGCCAGCATGAGCGACTCGCGGCACCGAGTAGCGTCAGCGCTGCTTCGAAGGTCTGTGCCACTCCGCTGGCACCGACACCGTTCCTCATCGAAGCGCAGCATCGTGCGCCGAATCTTACGGGCACGTCCGTGCCGCTGATCGCGGCCATCGTCACTTCTCCGGCGGCCGCTTCACACGCCACCGTCCTCACCTTCGCTGACAGTCCGCCAGCTCGTTCGCTCCTGTCGCACAGGTCCTCGCCAGTTCTCCGAATCTGATCCGACTCGATTCACGTGTGGCTGCGCTCGGCCACACCGAGATGCAGATCCTCGCGCAGCTACACGACTGCGCTGGTCGCTATCAACAGTCACGTCGAGGCTCAATCACGGGCACGAATCACGAATCGAACGAACGGATATTTGACTCTAGGGCAACACTCGGTCTGTGCCTGTTCCTGGCTATTGCCGCGTTCTTCCTGTGGACCGAACACCGGGCGCATGTCCTGGGCATCCTGCCGTACCTGATTCTTGCGGCGTGCCCAGTCATCCACCTGTTCATGCATCGGCGTCATCACCGAAACGACGGCGGCACATCGGCCAACGGAACGACACACCGCCACAGAGACGCATCATGAATCACGACGCACCCGCCTACGGCCTCTGGGGCCTGGCGATCATCAACGCGGCGATCTTCATCATGTTCGCCTTCAGCTTCTTCAAGCCGAAGACGAAACGCGATTGGCGCACGTTCAGCACGTTTTCCGCTTTCATCGTGGCGCTGTTCGTGGAAATGTACGGCTTCCCGCTCACGATCTACCTGCTTTCGGGCTGGCTACAGAGCCGCTATCCCGGCACGGACTTCCTGACCCACGACGCCGGGCACATCTGGTACACGCTGCTCGGATTCAAAGGCAATCCGCACCTCAATCCGATCCACCTCGCGAGCAACGTGCTGATCCTGGCCGGGTTCTTCCTGCTCTCGGCCGCCTGGCGCGTCCTCTACAAGGCGCAGCAGACGGGGACGCTCGCCGTCACCGGACCATATGCGCGGGTGAGGCATCCGCAATACATCGCGTTCATCGTCATCATGGTCGGTTTCCTCCTGCAATGGCCGACCCTCCTGACCCTGGCGATGTTCCCGGTCCTCGTGACCATGTACGTTCGACTGGCGCACCGAGAGGAACGCGAGGTGGCAGCGGAGTTCGGCGATGCATGGCGCACCTACGCAGCCGCGACACCCCGATGGGTGCCACGGCTGAGCGGCGGCGTGACCGGTGCGTCACGGCACGCGGAAGGACGAGGGTGACGAACATGAACAACTCCCCTATTGAGATCGCGGGAGGTGGACTCTCGGGGCTCTCCGCAGCTCTGGCAGTCGCACGTCGGGGGCGAGCGGCGCACGTCTTCGAGCGCCGTCGCGAAGTCGGGGCACGTTTCCACGGAGATTTTCAGGGCCTCGAAAACTGGTCGACCGAGGGCGATGTGCTCGAGGAGCTGGAGTCGCTGGGAATCGCCCCGACTTTTTCGTACGCACCGTTCCGGGAGTGCGTGTTCTTCGATCCCGACGGGCGGGAGCACGTGTGCCGCTCGTCGAAGCCGCTCTGGTACCTCGTGCGACGCGGCACGGACGCCGGCACGCTCGACCAGGCGCTCAAGGCCCAGGCACTGGCGGCGGGCGTCGACCTGCGGTGTGGAGAGGCTGTCGAGCACCTGCCTCACGGAGGCATCGTCGCGCATGGCCCGAGACACGTGGATGCGATCGCGGTGGGGTACGTGTTCGCGACGGACAGGAGCGACGCGGCGTTTGGCGCCGTGTCCGACGACCTCGCTCCGGGCGGATACGCGTATCTGCTGATCTGCCGCGGCCGGGCAACGCTGGCCACGTGCATGTTCGACGACTTCCACCACGACAAGCAGTACCTCGCGCGCACGGTGCAGTTCTTCGAGCGAAAGGTGGGCGTAACTCCACGTGATGCGCGGGCCTTCGGCGGGTTCGGCAATATGTCGGCCGAGCCAACCCTTCGCCGGGGCAACATGCTCGTCGCGGGCGAGGCGGCGGGTCTGCAGGATGCCCTGTTCGGATTCGGCATGCGGTACGCGCTCGTCTCCGGCCACCTGGCCGGTGATGCCTTTGCGACAAACGATCTCGGCCGGTACACGCAGGATTGTCGACAGCGATTCGGTCGGGCGATTCGCGCGTCAGCCGTCAACCGCTATCTGTACCGGCTGGCTGGCCGTCACAGATACCGCACGCTCGTCGAACGCGTCGCCGGCGCCGCGGATCCGCGAGCGTGGCTCAGGGGCTACTACAGCGGCCGCTGGTGGATGCCCTTCGTGCTTCCGCTCGCTCGGGCGGACGCGCAGCGACGTCGGGCGTCTCCTGTGCACGAGTGTCGCGACGGCTGTGACTGCACCTACTGCCGGTGCCTGCGGGACGCAGTCGGGCAACAGCCTCTAGACACCACAGCCACCGTCGATCGCAATGTCTCGGACGCTGCACCTGTGAGCGCAGCTCACAGGAAGGCGTGTTGATTGATTCGCAGGCACTGATTGGGAGGAATAGAACCATGACCACGTTCACGTGTTTGACCGCAGCCCTTCTCTTCGCCGGACTTGTCGCGGTGGTGTCGCCGAGCGCGGCACAAACGACACCAGCCGCGGCGGCTCCGCAGGCGCAGGGCCAACAGGATCATCAGGCCCATCATCCGGCGCCAGCCGAACAGCCGGTCACGCAAGCCCAGGAGACCGAGATGGCGGGCATGCAGCAGAAGATGATGGCCGACATGAAGGCGATGGACGCCAGACTCGACGCGCTCGTCACGAAGATGAACGCGGCAAAGGGCGACGCGAAGATGGAGGCGATGGCGGAGGTACTTGCCACGCTCGTTCAACAGCGCGCGACCATGCGCGACCGGATGATGAATATGCAGTCCCAGATGATGGGACACATGATGCAGCACGTGTCGGCAGGCATGTCGCCGGACATGAAGAAGATGATGGCCGAGTGCCCGATGATGAAGCAGATGGGAGCGGCCAAGGAGAAGTAGATCTCGACCGCCTCCTCGGGTCGCGCTTGCCACGGTGTGGGCGCTCCGGCCAGCGCCCCTCGCTGTCGAGACCACGCTCGCGACACGAGGCGACTTGACGGCCACCGTCGTGGCCGAGGGCCGAGTCCGCGTCAAGGACGTCTCTGTCGTGGCCGCGCCGGTGGACGGGGATCTCCGCGCTCGGCTTGGAAGAGCAACGTGTGCGAGCGGTCCTGGACTTGTTGAACCGCCGCCCGCAGGCATGGGTCACGATTTCCGCGTGACGGTCTCGATCGATGTCTGGCAAGGGCAAGACGTCATCACCGTGCCATCAACGGCCTTGTTCCGCACGGGTGAGGGCTGGGCCGTGTTCGTCGTGCACGAGGGACGCGCGCAGATCATGAGCGTCACCCCCCGGCCCCTCCGTCGAGACGCACGGTGATCGAGCAGGGTCTGGACGACGGGGCATCGGTGGTGATTCAACCCTCCGACCTGCTCACGGATGGTGTCCGGGTAGTAGAGACCCGCCGCTCATCCTGAAGGAACGTCCATGGATACCGCAGTTGCACTCGTGCAAAGCTACTTGAACGTCAACGGCTACTTCACCGTCGTCGAGTACCCGGTGCTGGAGGCCTCGCGCAGGGGTCCGGCGCGATCGGTGGCCGATCTCGATGTTCTGGCTGTCCGGTTCAGCCGCGCGGGCCGTCAGGTCATTCGCGGGACCGCGCATCGGCCCATGGGCCATGCGTTTGAGCCGGATCCAGCGCTCGGATGCCCTTCGGGACGGCCTGACATGATCGTGGGCGAAGTCAAGGAAGGTCCTGCCCGCTTCAATCCAGCCACTCGCGATCCGCATGTGCTGGGAATCGCGCTCGCGCGATTCGGATGCTGCGAATCCGAACATGGCGAGAGACTCGCCGACGCGCGCCTCGCCTGAGGGCATGTCGACACGCCCTCAGGCCATGCGGTCCGCATGGTGGCATTCGGCTCGGGTGCCGGATTCGGACGGACACGTGCATCACTGGCACACGGTCCCGATGCACCATGTCGTCGGATTTCTTCGAGAGTACCTTCATGATCATTGGGAGGTCTTGAAGCACGCGCAGATCAAGGACTCGACGCTCGGGGTATTGGCGTTGCTCGAGAAGTGGGGCGCCAGCGCGAAGGACGTCTGACGAGAAAGCAGGGAGGAATTCATGAAGGAAACAAGGTACGGACTGCGCGTGGAGATTCCGCTCGCGTACGAACAGGCCGTGGAGCGCACGACCGAGGCACTGAAGGCCGAAGGCTTTGGCGTGCTGACGACCATCGATGTGAAGCACACCCTGAAGCAGAAGCTCGATCGGGAGTTCCGCAAGTACGTGATCCTGGGCGCGTGCAACCCACCGCTTGCGGACCGCGCACTGCATGCCGAGCTCGAGATCGGGCTTCTCCTTCCCTGCAACGTCATCGTGTACGAGACGGAACCCGGCCGCAGCGTCGTCGCCGCGATGGCGCCCATCGCCGCACTCGGCATGGTCGGTGAGAACGCCGCGCTGCAGGGCGTTGCAGGGGAAGCCGATCAGCGGCTCCGGCGAGCCCTCGCATCCATCGAAAAAGCCTGAACGATCAGCGGTCGAAGCATAGGAGGGCCTCAGAGGTATGCTCGGAGTCCGCCTCGGCCATCAGGTCAGCTGAAACACGCGCGTGCCCCCGCCGGCGAACTCGTGCACTTCGTCCCTGAAGCCGAGGCGGATCGGCAGGGGGCCGAGGTCGCGGCCGCGGCCAAGGATCCCGCGTCCAGGGCCGTCATCAAGAAGGCTCTCGTGGCGGCGGCCAGGGACGAGGCGCATTACGTACGGCGTCGTGCCGTTGACGGGCTCGTCCACCTCGGCGACGCCGAGTCGATCGCAATCGTGGAGGACCTGGCGCGGAGGGATCCCTGTGTCGACACCACGCCGGGCCGTCAGGGAAGCCGTCCCGTGCGCGAAGCCGCCGAGGGGGCGCTGCGGGCGCGATCTGGTCGGTAGCGGTCGCTGAACGGATCCACGCACCTCGTCGAGTCAGGTTCGAACCGGCCTCCGGCATCCCAGCCCGGCTCGTTTGGATAGTTGACGAACAACTCGGTGGCGCCGCTGCTTCCGATGCGTGGGAGCACCGGTTCAGATCAGCGGCGAAGGTGTCGTTCCAATCTCAATGCCTTCAGTGAATCATCCGGGCTTGCGCGTCGCGAACGACGTCGGGCTCGAGCCGGCCCTGATCGATCAGCAGCCGCCGCACTTGTCCGCCGCCACGGAATTCGGCGATCAGCGTGCGGCGTCCGCTGGTGCAGGCCTGGTCCATCACGTAGGCGCGCACCGTGTCCATCACCATGACCTCTTCGGTGCCGGTGCTCCTGAAGCGGCGCTTGAAGTCGCTCAGCACCGGCGCGAAACGCCGGGATCGTCCCAGCGCTCGGGGCCGGCGGCGAGACGCATGAAGTCGCTCAGCACGTCGAGATACGAGAGCGGCGCCGGGGGGCCAGAACGCGACGTCCTCGCCGAACCCGCCGACGTGCAGCGGCAGGTACAACGCCGACTGCGCCGGAACACGGCCGTCGAGCGCCGGATTGAACCGGCGCACCTCGTCGGCCGTCATCCCGGTGCGCTTCACGGTCCAGCAGGTCCTGGCGCTGCGCGTCCTTGAGTCCGACGAAGCCCCAATCATCGAGGATGAGGACATAGACGCGCGCGAAACGTGCCGGTACGACGGGGTACGTGCCGTCGCCGTGCGCGAGCGTGAGCTCCGGAAACAGGCGTGGCAGGCGGCGATAGATGACGCGATGCCGCTGACGGCAGGCCTGTTGCCCGAGGGCACAGATCAGAAACGACTTGCCGACGCCAGTTGGCCCGGTGATCAGGATGTTCTGATGCTCGACGACCCACCGACAGGTCGCGAGCTGACGGATCAACGCCCGATCTGTCGGTGACCCTGGTCGAGAACCGGCTCCGGCGGCAGTTGAGACGGCTCGGCCTGCACGCTGAGGATCCGGCCGCGATCCGGCACGAGAGGATGCCGCTGGACAAACGCGGCCGCCGTCAGCGGCCGGCCATCAGCCATCCCTGATTCACGCCACCGCCGGCCGCGCTGCCGGGTTGCCTTCCTCACCCGAGCGCCTGGCTTCCGTCTCGCGAAGCGCGGCGAGCACGAGTGTCGCCTCCGTCGACAGCCGCCGCCACGCGGCCTCGAGATCGTCGCAACGCTGCTCGGCGGCCGCCCGCTCGATCTGCTGCGCCGCCGCGAACAGACCGTTTGCCGACAGGTTGCCGGCGGCGCCTTTCAGCGAGTGGGCGTGGCGGCGCACGAGATCCAGATCCTGCGCGTCGATGGCTGCCTTGATGGCGGCAAGCCGAACAGGGCCGTCGTGGAGGAATGCGCGGATCACGCCCGTGTAGAGATCGGCGTCGCCGCCGAGGCGCCCCATGAGAGCCGACTCGTCGACAGCCGGCCCCTCGGGGCCCAGCATCTCGGACGGCTCGCCCTCGACGACCGTATAGAGCATATCGGGGGTGATCGGCTTCGACAGGTAGCCGTCCATGCCGGCCGAGAGACAGCGGTCGCGATCGCCGGACATGGCATGGGCCGTCATAGCGACGATACGCGTCCGGCGGCCGGTACCCTGCTCGCGCCGCCGGATCTCGGCCGTCGCCTCGAAGCCGCCCATCACGGGCATCTGAACGTCCATCAGCACCAAGTCGAACGGCTCGCGATCCAGCGCATCGACGGCTTCCCGGCCGTTGGCCACGATGACGACGTCGTGGCCGCGCCGGGTCAGAAGTCCGGCCGCAACGCGCTGGTTCACCGGGTTGTCCTCGGCGAGCAGTACGCGTCGGCGGACCGCCGGCTCCTCGGCGAGGGCGGGTGGCCGGCGGCCCGGGACGGGCCCCATCTGGCCCTCGGAACCCAGGACGCGGCAGATGATCTCGTACAGACGCCGCGGCGCCACAGGCTTGGTCACGTACGCCGCGATGCGCAGAGCCCGGCAGCGTTCGGCATCCGCGTACTGGCCGGCCGAGCTCAGCATCATGACCGTCGGCCCCGCCAGATCGCGCCGCTGCGCGATCCGCTCGGCCACGGCGAAGCCGTCGAGCACGGGCATGTTGGCGTCGAGCAGGACGAGCGCGTACGGCCGGCCTTCGCGCGCTGCCCGCGTCAATGCCTCCAGCGCCGCCGCGCCGCTGTCGACCACCCCCGGTCTCATGCGCCACCGTTCCAGGTATTCGGCGAGGATCCGGCGGTTGACGGCGTTGTCGTCGACGACGAGGACCGGCAGATCGACGAGGCGCGGCTCGACGCGCTCCGGCTCGACCGCCCCGGCCACGACGAAGTTGATGGTGAAGTGGAATCGGCTGCCCGCGCCAGGCTCGCTCTCCACCCATAGGCGTCCGTTCATCATCTGCACGAGCGCCGCCGAAATGGCCAGTCCGAGCCCCGTTCCGCCGTACCTCCGCGTCGTTGATCCGTCGGCCTGATTGAACGGCTCGAAGATGGCAGCCTGCTTCTCGGGGGGAATGCCGATGCCCGTGTCGGCGACAGTCACCTGCAGCTCGGCGCCGGTCTCGAGGCGCCGGACCTCGCGCACCTCGACGAGGACGTGGCCCTGCTCGGTGAATTTGAGCGCGTTGGCCACCAGGTTGGTCACGATCTGCCGCAGCCGCAGCGGGTCGCCGATGAGCGAGTCCGGCACCTCGGGCGCGATCGTATAGAGCACACGCGCCGGTGCTGACCTGACGTGATCTCCGAGCTTGGCCATCGCCAGTCGGCCAGCAGCCCTGACGCAATCAGCACTGTTACCTTGAGCTCAGAGTCCCGGCTCGTGGTGTCCTGCATCTGCGGCAAGCTCGATCCGCTGGTGGGCGTCGAATGCGGGCGTGCGGAGTCGAGTGGGACCGTGGGTCAGTTCCACCGATGGGCGTTGAGGCGCGGAGGGGGCGTGAGCGACACAACCGTGGGTGTTGAGCTACTGCGGCGAGGGGACCCCGGCGTGCGTGCGCCACCCGGCACGTCTTCGGACTGCGTGCCGGGTGGCGCAGGCACGACTGGCTGCACGCTATCGAAGCGACGCCGACAGAACCGGCTCCCCGCGGGTGAGCCGCCTGGCTTGCTCCGCTGGAAACATGAACTCAGGGCCGATTCGCTCGCCGGGATACCACCACGCGCTGACAGCCACCGGCATGCCCTTGGCCGTTTCCATGAACCGCACTTCGGGCGTGTCGACGGGCTCGATCCGTTCGGTGGACTGCGTCAGGAACATGCCGTACACCTGCTTGCCGTCGGCACTGAGCACCTGGACCACCTTGCGGCCGTCATCCACGAACCGGAACAGATAGTGACCGGCAGGCAGCGTCACGCCCGGCAGCGCCACGGGCTGGCTGAAGGTGAAGTAGGTCCGCCGGTCGAGCGGCTGCGCCATCGCCGGCACGCTGATGAAGGAGGCGAACAGCGCAACGGCGCACAGAGCGAACACCTTCTTGCCGAACATCGTTGTCTCTCCTTTCCTCAGTCGGTGTGTTGTCGTGCCGCACGCTGGCATCGTCGTAAGGCTGCCAGCGTGACGGGTTACGAACGAACCTTGATGTCGATCGCCTTCGGCCTGGCCTCCGCACGCTTCGGCAGCGTGATCGTCAGCACGCCGTTGTCATACCGCGCTTCCGCCTTCTGCGCATCAACGGTGGCGGGCAGCGCGAAGGACCGCGCGTACAGTCCGTAGGTCCGCTCGCTCCGATACATCCGCTCGTCTTTCCGCTCGGTCTCCGCCTTGCGCTCCGAACGCACCGTCAGGACGTCGTTCTCGACGTGCACGGCGATGTTCCTGGCGTCGTGTCCGGGCAGATCGATGCGCACCGTGATCGCGTCCGCGGTCTCCGCGACATCGGCCGGGGGTATCAGCGCATCCACGTTCCAGCCGATCGTCGGCAGCGTTTCGCCGAACGTCCGCTCCATCTCGCTGAACAGCCGGTCGATGTCGGAAACCAGCGGCAGCGTCCGGGACGACCCGTTCGGCTTCGCCAGTGGGTTCCACAGCGTCAACATGGTCTCTCTCTCCTTCCTCCCGATCCCGAGCGCGCTCGGGATTGGCCGTGTTCGTTCTGGTGGAAATGGAAGCACGCGACCGTTGGCGTCAAGGGGGCCAGAACGGGCGCGAGCGGGATGGTGGAGAGGGGGCCGAAACGTCGCGTTCAGGCCTGCCCGGGTGGTCGGGAGACCGGGTTCGGGGGGGCGGGCGCACGCCTGCGATCGCCGAGCCAGGTGATTCGAGCGTCCGTGCCAAACCTGGCAACGAGCGCCGCGCGAAACCGGTTCTTGAGTCGGTTGGCAATCTGACCCATGCGCTGCTTCGACACGCCGTACCGCGCACCAAGAGCCGCCAGGGGCACAGGTTCCTCCGTGGCGAGGTGTTCGTTCCAGATGGCGCGCTCCCGCTCGTCGGCCAGCGTGCGCGCGAAGTCGTGCATCACGCGATCTACAGCGTGCCGGAACTCGTTCTCCGCAACGATCTCCTCGGGTGACGGCTGAGGGTTCGACAGGTGGTCCACCAGCGCTGCGCCATCCTCTCGCCGCGGTTCGTCGATCGACGCTTCTGGTGCCTCGATATGCGCCGCCAGCGCGAGGATTTCGTGCTCCGGCACGTCGAGTCGCGCGGCAAGCAGCTTCGGGCTGGCGTCGAACCCCTCCGCCATCAATCTGCGCCGTTCCTTCTCGAGCCGGAAGAACAGCTTTCGTCCCGCGCGGGTATGCGCAATGCTCACCAGACGCGCGTTCGTCATGATGAACTGCAGGATATAGGCGCGGATCCAATACGCGGCATAGGTCCCGAACCGCGCCCCTGACGACACCTCCCAGCGTCGAATGGCATCCATCAAACCGATGGTGCCCTCCTGAACCAGATCGATCAGCTGCGTCCACGCACGCTGGTAGTGCACCGCAATGGTCACCACCAGCCGGAGATTGTGAAGAACGAGCCTCTGTGCCGCTGCCGAATCGCCGCGCTGGGCAGCAGTTGCCAGCCGTCGCTCTTCTTCGTCGGACAGCTTCGGGTAGCGTCTCGCCTCTGCGAAAAGGCGACGCAGGGGATCAACGCGGGCGAGGCCACGTGGCTCGAACAGCGCGAGCGTCGTTATCGGTTCGGATTCGTCAACGAGCTCAGCACTGATCAGCTCGCCAACTGGTTCAGGAGCTGCTTCGTCCACCTCCTCGAAGGGGTTCGCGCAGACGTCGGCGTCGCGCTTCTCATGTGGACCGCCGCGCGATGAGGACGCCACGAACTCTCCAGGCGAGCAGGTGTGAACGGAACGTCGGTAAGTGTGAACGATCAGACGTTATCACGACTCGCGTGCAGGGCCATCGCTCCATACACCGTGCACGCACGGCGCACCCTGTCACCCGACACTGCTGACCGATCCCGCGTGTGCTGCGCCGCGTCTCGGTCGGAGCCCGCTGAAGGCGATTCGCCATCAGGCCGCGGGCCATACCTCGCCATGCCGACAGGTCGTCACGGTGGGCCTCGTCCCCGTGCCGATGCGGTCCGATTCCCGGCGCTCCTGCGCACGACAAATGCAACGTCCATCCGGCGGCTACCGCATCACCCGACGGCTGACGCGACGGAGACGGGATCAGCGGCGAGAAGGCGCCGCAACCCCGCAGGGAACAGTCCTGCTGCAAGTCAGCGGCTCGGACCCGGAGACGACTCCACGGAGTCTGTGTGCACGAAATCGCCTTCCACGGTGTCATCGCCGTTGGCGGCATTCGCGGCAACGTGAAAGACCACGGGGCCGTCGGCTCGCGGCGCCGTCCACAGCAGCTTCCAGACGGCCGTGCTCGCGTCGGTGAGCGCGGTGCCCTTCCGGCTCTGGTTCGCGTACTGGACCGCGCCCGACGCGTCGATTCCGACGCGCTCTTCCTCGCCGGGCGCGGGCGCCAGCGTGCCTGCCTGCCCGCCGCCCTCCTTGAAGCGCGCGGTCAACTGGAACCCGGCCAGCTTCATCCCGGCGCGCGCCAGGGTGACGGTCACCGCGTAGCGCTCGCCCGGCGCGAACTGCTCCGGCACGCCGCTGATGGTGACGCGGCCCGGCCCGGAATTGAGGTCCTCGTGGAAGTGGCAGGCGTGGCACGACTGCTCGCCGAAGCCGCCTGAGAACCCCGCCGGCGCGCTGTCGGCGTAGCCCGACACGCGCGGCGCCAGGAACAGTGCGAGCGCCGCCGCGGTCAGCGCGGCGGCGTTCCCGAACACGCGCGCCATCAGGTCGAGCTCTTCCCCGTGGTATCGATCCGGCCAATCTTGTCGGCGTCGGTGCCGAACCAGAGGAGCTTCGTCTTCGGATCGAAGAACATGTGGCGGATGGTGCCGCTCACCGGGATGCTGGCGAAGAACTTCCCGCTCGTCGGATCGAAGCCGACCAGACGCTTCTCGGGACCGGTTTCGGAGATCCATACGCGCCCCTGATCGTCCCTGGTGACGGCGTAGGGCCGCGACCCGGCGCCCCCGGGCATCTGCCATTCGCGCGTGGCCTTCGTCGACGGATCGATGCGCACCAGGAACCCGCGCGCCTCGTCTCCGGTCCAGATCATGCCGTCCGGCGTGATGGCGAGCCGCCGCGAGCGCGACTTCACATCCGACTGGCTGTAGTGCGTCACCGCCAGGGTGTTCGGATCGATCTTCGCGACCAGATTCGTGCGCAGCAGCGCCACCCAGGGATTGCCCTGCGCATCGAGCACGATCCCGTACGGATTCGACGGCTGCTCGTACGGCGTGACGAGATCGACCTTCTCGCTGGCCATGTTCAGCCGGCCCACCCGGTTCGAGCCCTGCGACGTGAACCAGATGTTGCCCTTGCCATCGAACACCATCGTGTGCGGATCCCTGGCCTCCCCCGTCATGATCGTCTTGATCGCCCCGGTGGCGGGGTCGAGCCGTCCGATCCGGTTGTTCCGGTTGCCCGCGTACCACACGATGCCCTTTTCGTCGACGATGAGCGTGTGCGGGTTGGTACCGGGCTCGATCTCGTAGCGCTTGAAGGCAGCGGTCCTCGGATCGAACACGGCGATGTAGTTGCCCTGCTGCCCGACGAACCACACTCTCCCGTCCGGCGCGACGTAGGGATCGCGCGTGCGCCCGCCCCATTCGACGTCCCATTCCTTCAGGCCGAAATCGGCCTGTTGCGCGGTAACCGGCGGAGACCAGCTGACGAGGCCAGCCGCCAGGGCAAACAGCATCAGTTTCCTCACAGCACACCTCCATGTCCGATGTGATCGCTCTTAATACGCCACAATTGCCCGGCGCGTTCAGCACGAACGGTTCAGCTCGCGGGGCGTTCCTCTTCAGCGTCCTGCATTCGCCTGCCCGAGCGGATTGAGCGTCGCCTTGGGGACTTTGGCGGCCACGCTCACCTGCGTGCCGACCAGGTCGACCACGTCGTACCTGAGAGCGAAGCCGAGGATCATCGCCGCCTCGGACGGCGCCAGCTTGTAGTCGCGCTCCAGCCACCGCATCATCCCGCTCGTCGCCTGCCGGAGCGCCTGGTCGAGCGACCCGCCGATGCCGATGCTGACGAGGAATTCGGAGTTTTCGGCGAGCGGATGGCCGAAGCTGCGACCCTTGATCAGATCGACGGTGAACTCGAAATCCATCGAGGTCTCGAGCGCGTCGCCGGTGAGCTCCCCGTCGCCCTGCGCGGCGTGTCCGTCGCCCAGGAACAGCAAAGCGCCCGGATGGTACACGGGCAGATAGATTGTCGTGCCTTCGCGCAGCAGGTTGTAGTCCATGTTCCCGCCGAACGAGCCGGAGTCGACGGTGCGAATGGCGTTCTCGCCGGGCGGGGCGACGGCGACGCAGCCGAGCATCGGCGCCAGCGGAATCGTCAGGTTCTTCAGGGCCGCCGAAGGCGAGTCGAGGACCGCGACGTTGCGGGCAGTGTCCAGCCGCCAGCGGCTGTTGAACTGCGGATCCCACTTCGTCTGCGCAACCGTGGACGGCTCGAGCGCGTTGTTCATCACCGTTCGGCCGCTCTGGGCCCAGTCGCGATTGAGGCGCACGCGATTCAGCCGCACGACGAGCGTGTCATTGGGCATCGCGCCTTCGATGTAGAAGGGCCCCGTCTGCGGATTGCCGCTTGCCGAGCGGCGTGTGCCCGCGCGATCGCGTCCACCGGCGTCGACGCTCCAGGTGCGCACTGTGTCCCCGGGGTGGATGCGGAGGACAGGTTCAATCTTCGACGAAAAATAGAGCTGAAATTGCGTGGGCTCGAAGTCGTGCGTCCGTGGTGTCGCAGGCCGGGGTGGAATGCGGACCGCCGTCCACGTCACCTTGCCATCCGGGAGCTCGATTTCTCCCTTCAGGGCGTCGCCGTCGACATTGCCGATCACAGTGGAACCCTGAAAGGGCGCCGTGAAGCGGCCGCCGGCAACCGTACCCGCGAACGGCCGGCCGCCGATCGAACCGGTGATCGCCTCGCCCTTTACGTCCAGCGTCAGACGCACGACGCTGCGGTTGAACGGGTCGTTCACGGTCATGGCCCATTCACCGGAGAGCGACGGCTGTGCGGCGCTCGAACCCGCGAAGAGAACCACAACCAGGAGTGCGGTCAGGATGATGCGCATGCTGTCTCCAACGCCGGGACGCCAGGAGGTCCGGCGCGCCAGTTCAGGTCGGCCGTCCACACCTTAGCAAAATTGCCGCGCCCGGCGAAGCCAGCGCTCAATCTCCGTCCCGTCCAAGTGCCGGACGCGTGAATTGCCGCGACGACGATCCGCCACGTCTGGTCCGTGCGGCGCAACATGTAGGTCATGCCAAAGGGCATCAGATCCTCGTTCGCCGCGTTCTTCCACACGCCGCTCCCGCGCACCATCGCGAGATCGTCGCTCAAGCGACGCTCGGACAACGGCCCGAAGTCGGTCCGCACGTAGTCCCGCGGCATGTCGGCCATGATTCTCGCGTAGGTTCGCTCGACCGCCTCGAGCGTTGGCAGTGACAGAACCTCCCCGGGCGTGATGAAGAAGGCTGGTTCATGGAAGTGCTGAGCGACCGAAGCAGCATCGAGCGCTTGAAACGCCTGCGTATAGCGCTGAAACGCTGCCAGAGCATCGCTGGTTTCTACTTGCGGCATAGGTTCCTCGGCAAGGTTGTGGGACGGCTGCTGTTACTGCTGTGAATGCGGCAACACAGACCTGCACTACGGGTGCCATGCCGACAGATCGACAGGACGTCGATATCTCAGCCTCGTCGGTATCTGAACACGCTCAGCGCTCGCCGGTACGACGCTCGAAGGGTTCAATGGCCGGTTCGTCGGGGATCTGATGAAAGCCGTCCAGGCAGGCGATGTGCATCCTCGATGGTCCCGGCAACTGCGCATCAGCCGGGAGGAAGAATGAGCGACGATGCAGCGGCCGCCGGCGTGGAGCTCGACGAGCTCGAGGTGCTGGTCGTCGTCGATAACGAAAGCGACACGCTCTCGAGCATCGACCCGGGCGTACCGCAGCTTGCAGAGGCGGCTCACCTTGCGGCGCGGACCGCTGTGAGCCGGCAACAGGACGGCCATGACGCCAAGGTGGTGTTCGATCGGCTGTGTTGCGCGTGCCACGGGCTCTCCCTGCTCATCACCGGGCGCCGTGGCCACGTGGAGCACCGCATCCTGTTCGACGTGGGACCGTACCCCGACGTCTGGCTCGCCAATGCGCGCCGCCTCGGCGTCGACCCCTCGACAATCGAGTACGTCTTCCTGTCGCACTGGCACTTCGATCACAGCGGCGGGCTGCCCGATGTCGTCGGGGCGATCGCCGCGGCCCGCACGGCTCGCGGTCTCAGCCGCCCGACCGTCGATCTACACCCGAACCGTCCCGACCAGAGAGGACTGCTCACAGCCGCCGGAGTCATACTTCTGCTCCCGACCGAGCCGACCCCTGACGCGATCGCGCACGCCGGCGGCGACGTCGTCTCGCACGCAGGTCCGCATGTGTGCTGCGACGGCTTCTTTCATGGGAGTGGCTCGATCGAACGGGTCACCGGCTATGAGACCGGACTCCCCGGTCACTGTTCCTTCCGCGGCGCCGTGTGCGAGCCGGATCCGTTGATTCTCGACGAGCGCTTCCTCGCGGCAGTCGTCGCCGGGCGTGGCCTGACCATCCTCTCCGCCTGTTCGCACGCCGGAATCATCAACGTCTGTCAACAGGCACGCCGCAGTTTTCCACGGGCCGCGATTGACGCCGTGCTGCACGTGTTTGTCAGCCAGGCGGCGGCAAGCGTCTCCGGGCTGCATCGCGTCACGATCGGACTCCCCGTTGCGCTCGCGATCGTGGCCATGACCGTGCTCGTTGCGGCGGCATGCGGAGTCGTTCCCGCGCTGCACGCCGTCCGCACGGGCGTGAGCCCCCTCGTGCGAAGCGGCTCGTCGCGCGGGCCGCAGGCGTGGCGCCTGCGCGGTGCACTGGTCGTCGCGCAGATTGCGCTGTCGTGCGTGCTCCTGATCGGGGCCGGGCTCCTGACGAGAACCGTATCCGCGGTGATGCATGAAGATCATGGATTCCGGCCGGATGGCGCGCTGGAAGCCAAGGTCGTTCTCTCAGACACCATGCTCTTCGACAGACCCGAGCGCGAAGCGTTCGTCCGGACTCTTCTGGAACGCGTGCGCGCGCTGCCCGGTGTCCTCTACGCGGGTTTCGGCTCCAACCTGCCGCCGCAGCCTCCCGTCCTCACGATGGCCATTCGGCTCGTCCGGCAGAACCTGGATGAGACGCGAATGATGAAAGGAGGGTCGGCCTCGCCAGGTTATCTCCGTGCCCTCGGTGTGCGGTTCATCGCTGGCCGAGACTTCGACGATGGCGACGCCCAACGCGGCGACCCGGTGGTCATCCTGAGCGAGTCGGTGGCGCGTTTTTACTTTCCCGGGCAGGACGCCGTAGGCCGGACAATCGCTCGCATGCCGGCCATGTTCCGCATGCCCGGCGAGCCCCGGGTGATCGGCGTCGTGAGCGACGTCAAATACGAAGGTCTCGATTCGCCGGCGAGCGCCGCCATCTACATTCCATGGGCCTCCCGGCCGTTGGGCCGGGGCTACCTGCTCGTCCGCGCCGATGGAGATCCGATGCGGCTCGCCACAGCTATCCGGGCTGCGGCGCGCGAGATCGACGCCAGCGTGCCGATTCCGGAGATTCAATCACTCGAGGCGGTCATGGCCGAGTCCATTTCCGCTCGCAGCGTTCGCGCGCTGCCGGCTGCAGGCTTCGGCCTGCTCGCGCTCGCCGTCGCGCTGGTCGGCGTGCTCGCGACGATGACGACCCTGGTGGCCGAGCGTCGTCGAGACCTGGCGATTCGCGCCGCGCTCGGCGCGTCGCCATCACGCCTCGTCCGAACGCTCATGCTGCCTGGCCTGGCGCTGACCGCGGCCGGGGTCGTCATGGGCTTGAGTCTTGGCGGCGCAGCGGCGCGCAGTCTGGCGTCGCTGGTCTACGGCATCAGTCCGTACGACGCGGCAACGTTTGCCGGGACCGCCGCCGCGATCGTCTCCGGCGCAGCGGTCATGACGTACGCAGCCGCGCTGCGGGCCCGCTCGGTAGATCCGCTGGCAATTCTCAAGCAGGATTAGCGACGTCGGCGGACGCTCCCCTAGAACGCCGAACGGTTTGAAAGAGCCGACATTACGCAGCCTTTCGTGACTGGACTTCTGACAGATGGAGTGTCTCCAGGTTTTGAATCGCGCTCGCCCGCCGGAGGTCGAAGGTGTTCTTGCGGACGCCGACGTAGCGCGCGTGGTTTCCTTGCCGTTGGGAGATGTGCGCGAGTTTGTGTTCAATCTTCGTGCGCTCTCGCAGCGCTTCGCGTCCAGCGGCTG
>Ga0209172_10002287_pt1 | contig 34670 bp, 30 predicted proteins | sample LarsenN4metaG_FD_184113 | JGI IMG/M metagenome (GOLD analysis project Ga0209172, IMG submission 184113) | Hot spring sediment bacterial and archeal communities from British Columbia, Canada, to study Microbial Dark Matter (Phase II) - Larsen... ... | reverse complement strand
CGACTACTCTCAGCATGGGTGGCGTCTCCTTCGCCCGGCGGCGAACCGGGCCTGTGTGTTTGGAACTCACACGAAGGATACGCCGCCTCTTGTCATTCAGCCGATCCACAACATTCGGTTATATCTCTGCCCTGAGAACCACGGCGCGAACGAGTTGATGAATCGCCACGTGTCCTGATCAAACATCAGCGGGACTCCTCGTTGAGAGAATCGACACGACACGGACCCTCGTACCCGCGCGTGAGCAAGACCATCCCCAATTGAAAACCCGTCGCGGAGAACTCGCGCGGCGCGGAGAACTCGATGATCCGTTCGAAACCAAATCCCGCCGGGCGAACCATTGCGCGGGACCTGGTCCACCAATGCTCGAGCGTCGCCATGAGCGCGACGTGATCCGCGAGCCTCGCGCTGTGTTCGAGCGGAGTCAGCCCGTCGAACGTGATGACGGCTATTTCGCCCGGGCAGGCGCGTAACTTCTGTCGTGGTACTCGACAGCTCATCCCAGGCGTAACTTATGTCTTGGTACTTCACAGCCAGTCTCTAGATTTCTTCGAAGATTTTGGCGGTGCGAACCAAGCGCGCTTACCCGCTGATGCGGCCCACCTTCGCGCTTCCGCCTTGGCCGCTGCGCGCGCTACGGCGGCCAAGTTCGCGCTACGGTGGGCATGTAGGACGACAGTGATATTGCCCCCCTCGCGACACTAATTCTGACCCCCTCGGAGGAGGGTCGAATGGAGCTCGAGAGGAACGGTTTGGTACCTCCAATTCAGGAGATACCGGTGATCGAGGGGGAGTTGGTTGCCACGCTCCGGGAGCTGGCGGGTCGTGGCGTGGGCAGCAAGACGATTGCCCGCCCGGTCGGCGTGGCGCGCAATACCGTGCGGCGGTATACCGCACGACCTGCGGCGGACCGCCGTGCGCAAGCTGGTGCGCGCCGGCATTCCCGAGCGCGTGGGCAATGCAGATGACCGGGCACAAGACGCGCTCGGTCTTTGAGCGCTACAACATCGTGAGCGAGTGCGACCTCGTCGAGGCCGCGAAGAAGCTCGATACACTGCAGCCGATTCCACCCTCAGAGGTCCGGCTGAAGCCGGACACTACGTTTGTAGGTCCGGCTCAAGCCGGACACTACGTCTGTCTCAATTTCTCCCGAGATTTTGGCGGGCGAATCGAAGCGCTTGCTCGCTGATGCGGCCCACCTTCGCGGTTCCGTTCTTGGCCGCTGCTCGGGCTACGCAGACACGTTCGCGCTACGGTGGGCAACCTTCGCCTGCATTCGAGCGAAGGTTGGAGGCGCCGCCCGGATTTGAACCGGGGATGGAGGTTTTGCAGACCTCTGCCTTACCACTTGGCGACGGCGCCGGCTGGAACTGTGTACGAGGATAGATCCGGCCGCGTCTAGTTGACGCGACAACAGCGACGGTCCGGCCGTGGCCGGGCAAGGTCCGGCTGAAGCCGGACGCTACGCGCCCGCTGAAGCCGGACAACGCGACGGTCCGGCTGAAGCCGGACACTACGTACGATCGAAGGGAGGTGGATCATCGACTTCTCTGCCGTCCACCTTCGCGGCTACGCCGCTACGGTGGACATCCTTCGCGTGGCTGCCATCCGTAGCTCACGCGATGAATGGCAGGCGTGAGCGAAGGATGGAGCGGGAAACGGGATTCGAACCCGCGACTTCGACCTTGGCAAGGTCGCACTCTACCACTGAGTTATTCCCGCTCTCGGACGAAACTGTAGCGTACCACAGCGATCCGGGACGGGCAAGCTCACGAAAACCGGAGAGCCGGCCCGGCATCGGTTCTGCAGGTAAACGCAACCTCCCAATTCTCCTGGAGGCTCACGTGGACGACCTCGACCTGGACCTTCGCCCGCCCGGCGACGAACCTCAGCCGCCCCCGGCAACCGGACGTTCGCGCGCCCCGTGGGTCGCCCTCGCGGCCCTCATCCTCGTCGTCCTCGGCGGAGCGGCCGCCTATTTCCTGACCCGTCCACCGTCCGCCGCCCCTGCATCGGCCGCCCAACCGGAAGCCCCGCCGGCTGCATCCCCGCCCTCAGAGATTCCTCCGCTTGGCGGCGAGCCGGAGCCGGTCGACGTGCCGCCCCTCGATGAAAGCGACCCTGTCGTCCGGATGCTGGCGCAGATGCTGTCGGCCAATCCCACCTTCCTCTCGTGGCTGGCGTCCGACGACTTGATCCGCTCCTTCACGGCAACCGTCGTCAAGGTCGCAGGCGGACAGTCGCCTTCCTCTCATCTCAGAATGATGCGCCCCACCGCCGGCTTCGCCGTGCGCCGCCACGGGGGCGACGTCTCCATGGATGCCAGGAGCTACACCCGCTACGCGCCGATCGTGACTGCGATCAGCTCGGTCGATGCCGCGGCTGCCGCACGCGTCTACTCGACGCTGAAGCCGCGCATCGACGATGCCTATCGCGAGCTGGGATACACGGACTCCTTCGATCGAACCCTCGAACGGGCGATCGTCCTGCTTCTGATGACGCCGGTACCAAAGGAGCCCATCCGGCTCCAGCGAGGAGAGGCGACCGAATATCTTTTCGCCGATCCCGCGCTCGAACGACTCACGAGCGCCCAGAAGCACCTGCTCCGGCTCGGCCCGGCCCAGATGCGCGCCGTTCAGGCGTCGCTGCGCAACGTGGCAGCGGCCCTGGGCATTCCCCCAGGACGGCTGCCGCCGGTGCCGTGACGCCTCTCGCGGAGGCAGGTTTCGAATGAACGGCCGTGCAGATCATTCCCTTCCGCGGACGAAGGCAGCAGGCCGGAGACGACGGTCTTCGCGACCCGCCTACCCGCGCGCGTCGCGCAGCACTTCGGCGGCTTCCTCGGGCGGAGTCGGATTGAGATAGAAGCCGGTCGCCCACTCGAAGGCGGCAACCTTCGTCAGCTTCGGAATGACCTCGACGTGCCAGTGGTAGAACTCGCCCGCCGGCTCGCCGAGCGGCGCGGTATGGATCAGCAGGTTATACGGCGGATGGCGGAGCGTCTTGTTCATCCGCCGCAGGATGTCGCCGAGCAGGCGCGCCAGCGACGCGTATTCGTGCCGCGGCGCGTCTTCGAAGAGCGACTGATGCCGCCTGGGCAGGATCCAGGTCTCGAACGGGAAGCGCGGCGCGTACGGCGCCAACGCCACCATGTCGGCATTCTCGGCAATTACCCGACGGCCGTCGCGGGATTCCTGGTAGACGATGTCGCAGAAGACGCAGCGCTCCTTCGCCGCGTAGTGCGCGCGGGCGCCGTCCATCTCGTCGCGGACTTCCCGGGGGACCATCGGCAGGGCAATCAGCTGCGAGTAGGAATGATCCAGCGTGGCCCCGGCCGCCCTGCCGTAGTTCTTGAAGATGACGATGTAGCGGAAGCGGCTGTCGCGCTTGAGGTCCTGGACGCGGTCCCGGAAGGCGCCGAGCACCTGCTCCACCGCCGACTCGCTCATCGTCGCCAGCGTATCGGCGTGGCGGGGCGATTCGATGACGACCTCGTGGGCGCCGATGCCGTTCATGCGATCGAAGATCCCTTCACCGCGGCGATCGAGCGTGCCCTCGACGCGCAGCACGGGAAACTGATTGGGGACAACGCGCAGCTCCCAGCCGGGGCCGTCCGGGTGCGTGCCCTCGCGCCGGCGCGCGAGCAGCTCGCGCGGCGTCAGGTGCTCCCGGCCCTCGCAGAACGGACAGGCGTCGTCGGGGGTGACGAACACCGAATCGAGCTGAAAATCCGAGAGCCGCTTGCTGCGCTCGGTCGAGATGATGACCCAGCGGCCGGTGACGGGATCCTTCCGTAGTTCAGACACAGAGGCGCGGGGCTCCTTGGCCGGCCAGCCGGCCGGCCCTGCACACGTCTCCTACGAGGTGGCGTCGAAGGCGTGAGCGTATACCTGAATGCGCGGGCCGTCATCGGTCAGGTCGATGGCGACCACGTCGAAGCGGCACGGCCGGTCGTGCAGGCGGTGCCTCGCCAGATAGTCTACGGCCATCTGCGTCAGGCGCCGCTGCTTCCACCCGGTGAGGGCCTCGGCCGCGGTGCCGAACGGTTCACCGACGCGCGTCTTGACCTCGACGAACACCGTCGTGCCCTGGTGAGAGGCGACGATGTCAATTTCGCCGAATCGGGTGCGGTAGCGGCGATCAAGAATTGCGTACCCGAGGCGCTCGAGTTCGGCGCACGCAAGATCTTCCCCGTATTTTCCGAGGTTTTGCCGGGCATCGTCTGACATACGCGGACGCTGTGGCACGTTCCGCGCCAGGTCCGGCGGCGCGTGGGAGAGCGGTCTGATGGCGGGGTGTGATGGCGGGGGTCTGACCCGGGGTCAGACCCCGCAGCCGTTGCTTCGCCGAAAGGAGCGAACCGGGCTGACAACCGCGGTTAACACGTTAGGATATCGGGACGGACGGACATCAGCCGAACCTGGGAGAACATGCATACACGACTCTTAGCAGCACTGATTGTGGCAACGATCGGCGCGGCCTGTTCGGGCAATTCTGGGCCGCGCTTCGACAGAACCGACGTCGACAACATCAACCATCTGATCGAAGAACTCAGAACAGCCTTCAACGCCAAGGACCCGGTCAAGGCCGCGTCCCTGTACTCGACCACGGGCGTGGTCATGCCGCCGAACAAGCCAATCATGCGAGGGCGGCAATTCGTCGAGCAGTACTACAGGGACCGCTTCTCGGAGGGCGCTTCCGACCTCGAGCTGACCCCCTCGGACGTGTCGGGCCAGGGCAATCTCGCGTACGCCAACGGCGATTACCGCCTGAACCTCGTCTCGAGCGACGGCAAACCCGCCAGGCGCGATCGCGGCAAGTTCCTCTGGGTGCTCCGCGAGAACAACAACCAGTGGATGATCGAGTACGTGATGTTCAGCAGCGACTTCGACACGCCTGGCGCCTGACGCCGGCCCCGAAGGCTCGCCGCTTCGATTGGAGGTCCAACTGAAGCCGGACCCTGCAGGAAAGGTCCGCTGAAGCTACGTGGATTTACGGTCGGCGCCGTAGCTGCGCCGGCCGCACAAGCCCCGCATTTTCAGACGGTTGGCGCGGACGTGCGCTTCCGCTCGCCCCGGCGCCGACAACCAGCGTTAACGGACCCGTTCGGGGTCTGACCCCGGGTCAGACCCCGGGTCTGACCCCTACGACACGCTTGGCGCCTGCCTACGACACGCCTGGCGCCTGACGCCGGCCCCGGAGGCTCGCCGCTTCGATTGGAGGTCCAACTGAAGCCGGACCCTGCAGGAAAGGTCCGCTGAAGCTACGTGGATTTACGGTCGGCGCCGTAGCTGCGCCCGGCCGCACAAGCCCCGCATTTTCAGACGGTTGGCGCGGACGTGCGCTTCCGCTCGCCCCGGCGCCGACAACCAGCGTTAACGGACCCGTTCGGGGTCTGACCCCGGGTCAGACCCCGGGTCTGACCCCTGCCAGCGCCTGGTCGAGGATCTCGAGGGCGGTGTCGGCCTGCTGGCGCGTCAGGACCAGCGGCGGCGAGAGGCGGATCGCGTTCTGGCCGGCGCCGAGGACGAGCAGGCCGCGCGCGAAGCACCCGCGCACCACGGCATCGCGCTCCGTGGTCGCCCGCTCCTTCGTCTGACGGTCCCGCACCAGCTCCAGCCCGATCATCAGCCCGCGCCCGCGCACGTCGCCGACGATTGGATGCTTGTCCATCAGCGCCTTCGCCCCGGCGAGCAGGTGCGCGCCGACCTCCTCGGCGTTCTTCACCAGACGCTCGCGCAGCAGCTTGATCGTGGCCAGCGACGCGGCGCAGGAGACGGGATTCCCGCCGAACGTGCTCGCATGCGTGCCGGGCGGCCACGAAATGATCTCCGACCGCGCCGTCGCCACGCCCAGCGGCATCCCCGAGGCAATCCCCTTCGCCATCGTCACGACATCGGGCTGCACGCCGCTGTGCTCGATCGCGAACATCCTGCCGGTGCGGCCCATGCCGGACTGCACCTCGTCGACGATGAGCAGCATGCCGTGGCGGATCGTGATCTCCCGCAGCCGCTGCAGGAAGACGTCCGGCGGCACGACGTAGCCGCCCTCTCCCTGGATCGGCTCGACGACAATGGCCGCGACATCGTCAGGCGCCACCACGTGCACGAGCAGCTGCTCTTCGATGAAGCGCAGACACTCGGCGGCGCACGTCTCCGGACGATTGCCGACCGGGCACCGGTAGCAGTTGGCGTACGGCGCATGATAGACGCCGGGCAAAAACGGACCGAATCCGCGGCGCTGCGTCAGCTTGCTCGCCGTCAGCGACAGCGACCCCATCGTCCGGCCGTGGAACGAGCCGAAGAACGCGATGATGTTGGGGCGCTTCGTGTAGTACCGCGCCAGCTTGATCGCGGCTTCGTTGGCCTCGGTGCCGGAGTTGCCGAAGAACGACCGGTGCGGCCCGGGCATCGGCGCTATCGCCGACAGCTCCTCGCCCAGACGGACCTGCGGCTCGTAATAGAAATCGGTCCCCGACATGTGCAGGAACCTGCCCGCCTGCTCGACGATCGCCTTCACGACCTCGGGATGCGAATGCCCGGTGGCCGTCACGGCGATCCCCGCCGTGCAGTCGAGGAAGACGTTGCCGTCCACGTCCTCCACGTACGCCCCCTCGCCGCGCGCCATGACCAGCGGATATTCGCGCGTGTAGGAGGTCGAGACGACGCGGCCGTCGCGCTCGATGATCGCGGCCGCTTTGGGCCCCGGCAGCGCCGTCTTCAGGTGAGGACCGGTCATTTCTTCTTCCAGCGCGTGCCGGAGGGCGTGTCCTCGAGCAGGATCCCGCGCTCGGCCAGCGACGCGCGAATCTGGTCCGCGCGCGCGAAGTCGCGGTTCTTCTTGGCCGCCCTGCGCTCCTCGATCAGACGCTCGATCTCGTCGACGGGCACATCGGGCTTCGCGTCCTCGGCGCGTCTCAACGAGACCACACCGAGCACGCGGTCGAACTCCTCGATCGCGTCGCGGACGAGGCGTGCATCGGCAGCGCTCATCTTACCGGCGGCAATCGCACTGTTGCCCTCGCGCACCAGCTCGAACACGGCGGCCAGGGCCGCGGCAGTGTTGAGGTCGCTGGCCATGGCGCTGCGGAACGCCTCGCGCGCGCGGGTCACCGCCGCCTCGAGCTCGGCATTGCGGCTGTCGCCGGTCGCCTCGTCCAGCTTCGCGACGAAATCGACGATGCGGCGCAGCGCTTCTTCGGCCTGTTCGACGCCGGTCCAGGTGAAGTTCAGCTGTTTCCGGTAGTGCGATGAGAGCAGCAGATACCGGAGCGCCGACGGCCGGTGGCCCCTGGCCACCACATCGGCCATCGTGTAGACGTTGCCGAGCGACTTCGACATCTTCTCGTTCTCGACGAAGAGATGCTCGACGTGCACCCAGAATCTCGCGAACGGCTGCCGGGTCGCGCCCTCGGCCTGGGCGATCTCGTTCTCGTGATGCGGGAAGATCAGGTCCACGCCCCCGGCGTGTATGTCGATCGAATTGCCGAGCAGACGCACGGCCATGGCCGAGCACTCGATATGCCAGCCGGGACGGCCGGGCCCGGTGCCGTTGCATTCCCAGTACGGCTCCCCCGCCTTGGCCGCCTTCCACAGCACGAAATCGCGGGCGTCGTCCTTCGAATACTCGTCGACATCGACGCGGGCCCCGGCGTGCAGGCCGGCGTGGTCGAGACGGGCGAGCCGGCCGTACGAGGGCATCGACGCGATCTTGAAGTACACCGAGCCGTCGCGGGTATAGGTATGGCCATTGCGCTCGAGCGCGCGAATCATCTCGCACATGGCCTGCATGTTCTCGGGATCGGTCGCGCGCGGCAGCTCTTCCGGCGTCTCGATGCCGAGCCGCGCGGAATCCTCGCGGAACGCCCGAATCCACTGATCGGTGTACTCGCGCAGCGGCATGCCCGCCTTCTGCGCCCCGGCAATCGTCTTGTCGTCGACGTCGGTGTAGTTGACCACCTGGCGCACGCCGTAGCCGCACAGATACTTCAGCGTCCGCCGCAGGACGTCGAGGCAGACGTAGGTGCGGAAGTTGCCGATGTGGCCGCGGTTGTAGACGGTCAGTCCGCACGCATACATGCGCACGGTGTTGTCGCGGAGCGGCGCGAACGGCTCTTCCTGTCGCGACAGCGTGTTGTACAGACGAAGCATGCGGCGTGATCAGAGCTCGAGGGCGACGGTGCGCGAGGCGACCTGCACTTCGAGCGGTCCGGTAGCGCGGCGTACGACCACGGGAATCGAGCTGGAGTTCTGAGCCGCGGAGCCGTTCAGCTGCGCGCGCACGACTTCGGCGACGCGTTCGCCGAACGCCGCCGCACCGCGTTCGCTGCACCCGGCGTAGCGCGCCGCGTGTTCGGCCAGCATCCGGATGACGCCGGCCACCTCCGCGTCGCATGGCACCGAAACCTCGAAGTGGAACGTCGTCGCGTCCACGACTACACCGAAATCCGGCTGAACAGATGCTCGGCGCGGCGCCGGTCCGCGTCGATCTGCGCGCGCAGCGCGTCCACGCTGTCGAACCGGCGCTCGTCGCGGAGCCGCTGCACGAACGACAGGCGGACGCGGCGGCCGTAGAGGTCGCCTGAATAGTGCAGCAGGTGCGTCTCGATGGTCGGTTCGGTGTCGTTGAATGTCGGCCGGACGCCGATGTTGGTGACCCCGGCATGCACGATGCCGTCGATGGTCATCGTCGTGGCGTAGACGCCGTGCGGCGGGATCAGCTCGTTCTCTGTCGACATGTTCGCGGTCGGAAACCCGATGGCCTGCCCTCTCTTGCGCCCTTCGACAATCGTGCCATCCAGATAGTAGGGATGGCCGAGCAGCGCCCCGGCCTCGTCCATACGAGCCTCCGTGACCAGCCGGCGGATGCGCGTGCTGCTGACGACGAAGTCCTTGTACCGTACCGGATCGATCTTATCGGCCCGGAATCCGTACTGCTGGCCCAGCGCACGCAGCAGGCTGAAGTTGCCGCTGCGGCCGCGGCCGAACAGAAAGTTCGCGCCGACCCATACTTCCGACACGCGCAGCCAGTCGACGAGCACCGTGCGCACGAAGGTTTCCGGCGCCCATTGCGACAGCTCGTGCGTGAACCGCACCACCGCCACGCAGGCAATTCCGGCCCGGAACAGCGCCTCGAGCCGCTGCGCCTTGGTCATCAGCAGCGGCGGCGCCTTGTCGGGCCGAACGACCCGCGGCGGATGCGGATCGAATGTCATCGCCATCGGCGTGCCGCCGTGCTCGGCGGCTCCGCGTTTGACACGCTCGATGATCTTGAGATGCCCGCGGTGAAGGCCGTCGAAATTGCCCAGGGCCAGCACGGGATGCACCAGCCACGGCGGCCGCGGGTCGTCCGGGAAGTGGATGGTCTCCATTCACTCCACGTCGACGCTCACGTCGAGCACCAGCCCATCATATGCCAGTTCGACGCCGGCCGGCAGCCGCGCCGACGTCGCGGCGTGGCCCAGATCGTGGGTCATGTGCGTGGTAAAGGCGCGGCGCGGCCGGATCCGCGCGATGACCTCGAGCGCTTCGTCCAGGCTGAAATGCGTGCTGTGGCGCCGGTCGCGCAGGGCATCGATGATCAGCGTCTCCACGCCCTCGACCAGGGCCCAGGCGCGGTCGTCGAGACGATTGCAGTCGGTGAGATACGCCACGCTCCCGAAGCGGAATCCGAGCACCGGCATGCGGCCGTGCCAGAGCGGCACCGGCACCACGCGAACACCGCGGACGGTGAACGGCCCGGTGATCTCATGCGGCTCGAGCTGCGGAATGCCGCCACCGAGCTGCGTCTCGTTGTCGAAGATGTAGCTGAAGGACCGCCGGATCGTCTCCCACGTCGGCGCATTCGCGTAGCAGGGGATGTCGCTGGCCTGGATGGCGTTGAACCGGCGCAGCTCGTCGAGGCCGAGGATGTGATCGGCGTGCCCGTGGGTGAAGAGCACGGCGTCGACGCGGGTCAACCCGTGGACGAGCGCCTGCTGACGCAGATCCGGGCCGGTATCGACCAGCAGCCTGGCGTGCGTCGGGATGTCGACATAGATCGACGGCCGGAGCCGCTTGTCGCGCGGATCGGTGGATTGGCACACCGGGCACGCGCAGCCGATCATCGGCACGCCGTGCGAAGTGCCGGTCCCGAGGAACAGCACGCGCGCCGCCGCCGACGTCACTCTGCGAGCGCCTCAGGGCGATGGGGAATCCGTCGCACCATCATCTTCCCGACTGTACCCGGGATGCCCGTTCGTCCGAAGAGGCTCAAGGGATGATGATGCGCGGCGGCTCGGGAGCGCCCGCCCTGGTCGCCTCGACGTAGCGCATGCGCAGCTCGTACAGGAGCTGCTCGAGCAGCTGCCGCTCCTCCGCCGTCAGGTTGCCGCGCGTCTTCTGTTCGAGAAGCGCCAGGATTTCGATGATCTGCTGCGCGGCGGGCAGGTTCGGCGATCCCCGCTGCCCGGTCCCCGGATCGGGAACATCGCCGAAGTGAACCGCCGCGGTATGCGCGAGCGACAACACGAATCCCACGAACGTGACCTGTGGTGCTCCGGACGTGCTCCGTCCCTCGTCGCTCATATGCCCGACCTGCAGGATCCCGAATGGTAGCATGTCGCCATGGCCGACCGTGTGGGCGAGCGATTCGAACGTCTTGTCGAGATCATGCGCGCGCTGCGCGCGCATGACGGGTGTCCGTGGGACCGCGAGCAGACCCATGCCTCGCTGCGTCCGTATGTGCTCGAGGAGACCTACGAAGTGCTCGAGGCGATCGACAGCGGCAGCCCGGCACATCTGTGCGAGGAGCTCGGCGACTTTCTGTTCGAGGCGGTCTTCCTGGCGCACATCAGCGAAGAGGCCGGCGACTTCGACATCGGCGACGCCCTCGACGCGATTGCCGACAAGCTGGTTCGGCGTCATCCCCACGTCTTCGAGCGCAAGAGCGGCGATTCGCCGCTCACGAGCGGCCGGGTCATCGAGAGATGGGAGACCCTGAAGGCGCGCGAGCGCGCCGCTGCCGGCGTCCCGGCGGCGAAGAAGACGACGCTGAGCGGCGTGCCGAAGACGCTGCCGGCGCTGCTGCGGGCCTACGAAGTCAGCTCCCGGGCAGCCGCCGTCGGGTTCGACTGGGTCAAGCCGCAGGACGTGCTCGACAAGATCGACGAGGAGATCGCGGAGCTGCGCCGCGAGGTGAAGGGCGGTACCGGCCCGGAGCGCGCCGAGGAGGAGATGGGCGACCTGCTTTTCGCCATCGCCAACCTCTCACGCAAGCTGGGCATCGAGCCCGAGGCGGCGCTGCGGAGGGCCACCGACAAGTTCACCCGCCGCTTCGAGGCGATGGAGGATGCATTCGCCGGGCGCGGAAAGCGACTGAACGAGTCGACCCTGGAGGAGATGGAGGCGGAGTGGCAGAGGGTGAAGGCGGGAACCACGAAAGAGGAACCCACGAAAGGCTGACCAGCGCGGACACGAACCGCCGCAGAAAATCGACGGACACTCCCCGGCCCCCCTTCGTGCCCTTCGTGATGTATGTCTCCACCTCTAGAGCACGGCCATCCGTCTCGATGGTGATCTGCCCATCGAAATCCGTTCGCAGCACGGTGGCGCCGATCGCCTCGAGGCGTTCGAGCACCTCGCGCGCGGGATGGCCGAACCGGTTGCCGCGGCCGCTGCTGACGATCGCGACCTGCGGCCGCCACGTCTCCAGCAGCTCCCGCGACGACGAGGTCCGGCTGCCGTGATGGGCCACCTTGAGAATGCGGATCCGCGCCGGCGTCAGCTGCGGCAGGATGGCGCGCTCGATCGCGGCGCTGATGTCGCCGGTGAGCAGGATCGCGACGTCGCCGCGGAGAATCTCGAGCACGACTGAATCGTCGTTGCGCACGCGGCGGCGCTCCCAGTCCGGAGGCGGCGGATGCAGCACGCGCACCTTGACGCCGCGCACGGGCACGAGATCGCCCGACCGGAGCGGCGTGACGGGAATGCGTCGCCGGCCGGCGGCCTGGATCAGCTCCCGGGTTGGCTCGTGCTGGGGCAGCCGGATGCCCTCGTAGATCCGCCGCGGCCGGAAATCGTCGATGACGTCGGCGGCTCCGCCGAGATGATCGGGGTCGCCATGCGTGACGAGCAGCGCGTCGAGACGCCGAACACGACGCGACCAGAGCGCGGGTGCCAGCACGCGGCGGCCGATGTCGCCGCCTCCGCCGAATGCCCCGCCTCCGCTGTCGACCAGGAGCGTGTAGCCGGGCGCCTCGATCAGCATCGACTCCCCTTGCCCCACATCGAAGACGGTGAGCCGAAGAGCGGACGATCGTCCGTCGCTGCGCACGAGCGTCACGGGATCGACCCCGGACACCACCGCCGCGAGAGACGCGACGAACACCATGACGCTCGCTGCGCGCACAGGTCCGCGTCCGGCGATTGCGCCGGCAAGCGCCCCGTAGTAGACGAGCACCAGCCACACGGCAGGCGGCGGAACGCGCGCCGCCAGCCACGGCGCCATCGTCACGAGATCGGCGCTGGCGACCAGCGCAGCCGCTGCCGCATGCGCTGCCCAGCCCGCGGTGTAAGCCAGCGGGCTGGCGTCGGCGACCGTCACGATCGTCGACGCGATCTGCACGGCGCCCATGGCCGGGATAGCCACCAGATTGAGCAGCAGTCCGGCGGCGGTCACACGCGAGAACTCCAGAGCCGACACGGGCAGCAGGACTGCTTCCACGGCAAGGGAGCCGATCACCGTCGCCACCACCCACGACATCACACCGCCCCCCGCAGCCCTCCGCAGCGAGGCTCCCCTGCGCACGCTTCCGACGAGCGCCGCCGTCGCGCCGAACGTCAGCAGGAATCCGGGATCGGCAACATCGAGCGGGCGAACGACGAGAATGCCGGCAGCGGCGACGGCAATCGCCTGCCACACCGGCATCCGGTGATCGAGCGTCCGCGCCGTGAAGTAGGCCACCGCCATCGTCGTCGCCCGCCAGACCGACGGTCCGGCGGTGACGATGGCGGCGTAGGCGATGAGCACGAGGATGGTCAGCAGCGCGCCGATACGGCCGCGAATGCCGACGAGCGCGAGCAGACCGCACGCCGCGGCCGCGACGATCGCGATGTTGCCGCCGGAGATCGCGATGACGTGATAGGTGCCGGCGGCCTGCAGCGCATCGCGCGTCTCATCCGGCAGACCGGTGCGGTCGCCGATCAGGACCGCCGTGGCAATGGCGGCCGACACGTCGCTGTGCGGAGCGATCCACACCGAGATCGCCGACCTGACGTGCACGCGCAGGCGGGCGGCGAGCTCGTCGATCGGCCCTGCGTGCGCAGTTACTTCAACGAGCAGCGCGCTCTTGATCGAGCCGAGCAGGGTGAAGCCGTCCCGCGCCAGCTCCTCTTCGAAATCGGCAACGCCGTCGTTGAGGAAGCGCGCCGGCCGGCGGAACACGATCGGCGCCTCGATGCTGCGCCCCGCCCGCCACTCGAGCACGCGCTCGCGCGGCGCCGCGCCGCCCACGCTTGCGATGACGCCGCCGTCGACGGGATGCCACGCGCCGCCGATGCGCAGCGCGCTGACCTGCAGACGCAGCGTCACGAAGCCGTCGCGGGGCGACGCATCTTCGAGCAGCTCGGCCCGCGTCAGGATGGGCTCGTGATCGCGCCCGGGACCGATGGTCGAGATGTCGAATCCCCCGACCTCGCGTTCGAGCACCGCACGAAGCCGCGGATGCCGTGCGCGCTCGGCCGCGTGCACGCCCAGGACAACGCCGCTCGCCCAGAAGCCGCCAACGAGACCGGCGATGGTGACCCGCGGGAGCTTGCGCCGCCAGCCGACGATGCCGACAGCGAGCGCAATCGGCAGAAGCCAGATGAACGGCCGGACCGCGGCCGGCGACATCGCGGCGCATGCCGATCCGGCCACGATCGACAACGCCGGAACCACGCCCACCGCGCGCATGGTCCGGGCGGTGCAAACGGCGGTGCCGGACCCGCTGACGCGGGCTCAAGGACTTGCGAGGAGGCATCGCAATTTTTGACACTCGGAAGGCAGGCCGTTCGTGCAGTTTCTGCGCACGGGCGCGGCCCTCGTCCCGCGCCCACCAAGGACTTCGGCGAAGTGCTGCTAGCGCGGGACGGGCGGAGGAACGACTAGACGTCGGCCCAGCGGCGAAGCAGGTTGTGATAGACGGACGTGAGCTGCAGCGCGGCCGGATGATCGGGGAGGTCGACCGTCAGCCGCTGAATCGCCGTATCGAGGTCGAACAGCAGCGTCCGCTCGCCGTCGTCGCGCAGCATGCTCTGGATCCAGAAGAACGACGAGATGCGCGCGCCGCGTGTGACCGGCGTGACCTTGTGCAGGCTCGACGCCGGGTACAGCACCATGTGACCGGCGGGAAGCTTCACCGAGTGCACGCCGAAGGTGTCCTCCACCATCAGCTCGCCGCCGTCGTATTCGTCGGGTTCGGTCAGGAACAGCGTGGCCGAAAGATCCGTGCGAACGGTCGAACCGTTCACCCGCGACTGGCGAATCGCGTTGTCGACGTGGCTGCCGAACGACTGCCCGCCGCGGTAGCAGTTGAAGAGCGGCGGATACACCCGCAGCGGCAGGGCGGCCGAGACGAACAACGCATTGCGGCTCAGGGCATCGAGAATGACGCCTCCGAGCTGCCGCGCGACGGGATCGTCTTCCGGCAGCTGGAGATTGTCCTTCGCGCGCGAGGATTGATGGCCGGCGGTCACCCGGCCATCGACCCATTGGGCGGACTCGAGCAGGCGGCGGGCCTCCGCCACCTGCTCCTGGCTCAGCACGTCGGGAATCTGCAGGACCATGTGACGCCCGCTCAGAACGTGACGTGCGATGTCAGCAGCGCCGACCGCGAATGCCCCGGGTTGTAGCGGCCGCCGTTGTTGTTCACGTTCCGGATGTAGCGCTCGTTGGTGAGGTTGTAGACGTTCAGCCGCAGGCTGAGATGCGAGTTCACGGCGTACTCGGCCAGCCCGTCGACCACGTAGTACCCCGGCGAGCGAATCGTGTTCGCGGCGTTGACCCACACGTCGTCGGTCTGCCGGATGCCGCCGCCAAACGTCACGCCCCTGGGCAGGCGATAGGTCGACCAGAAGCTGCTCGACCACCGCGGCGTCAGCGTGAGCCGCTTCCCGTTGTTGGCGGCGTTCTGCGACTGCTGCTCGCTGTCGAGGAAGGCGAGGTTGGCGAAGACTTCCCAGCGGTCGGTGATCCGGCCCATCGTCCCGACCGTCACACCCTTCACGAGCTGGCCGTCGTCCTGGTTGTAGATGGGCGGGACGGCGGTCGCATCGACCGTGAAGATGACGTTGCTGTTCTTCGTCCGGAACGCCGCGCCGTTGATCGACAGGCGGCCGTTGCCGAAGTCCCATTTCGTGCCGATTTCGAAATTCGTCGACTCCTGCGGCTCGACGTTCGGATTGTTCTGGTTGTTCGGCTGCGCGCTCAGCGTGAAGTTGGCCGTGCCGGGCGGCGTGACGGACGTGCCGTAGGACACGTACGCGTTGCCGGCGCTGCTGATGCGATAGAGGATCGACGCCTTGCCGCTCACCAGCCCGTCGGCGCCCTCCAGGTCGGCAGTCGTGTTGCCGGCGGCATCCCTCGATTCGAATTGTGTGTCGTAATGCTCCCAGCGGAGGCCGCCGCCGACCTGCCACCGATCGTTCAGCTCGATGGAATCGAAGGCGTAGAGGGCGACGGTCGTCGTCTCGCCGCGGGTATGCGCGCCGCTGCGAGCCGGGGCATACCCGATGACCGGGTCCCACGGGTTCGGCTCGAAGATGTCCACCGGGGCGCGCGTGCCCAGACCCGTCAGCGCGGGAGCGAACTGCTCCTCGCTGGTGACTTCGAGGCCCACGTTCGAGGCATGACGCAGGCGGCCGGTCGCGAACCGGGCCGAGAGGCTGGTCTGATTCGAGGCGACGCTGTTCTCGCGCTCGTTGCCCTGACGCGCGATCGTCACCAGATTCGTCGCCGGATTGAACGCCGCGACGTTCTGCACCGTGGAGATCACGGCTTCGCGGTGCGTCCGGTTGTAGCGCGTCTGGTTCCTCAACGTCAGATTGCGATTGACGTCGCGCTCGACCCGCGCCATGTAGCTGTTCTGCCGCGCCTTGTCGTAGTCGTAGCCCACGCTGCCGTAGAAGTTGCTCTGATCGACCGGGGCCGACGCGCGCTGCGTGGTCGGTGCGAGGGGCTCGTCGAGCCATGCGGCGCCGGGAATGCCGTAATCAGGCACGTTGTCCTGGCGCATGATCTGCGCGGCCAGCGTGACGCGCGTGGCCGTGCCGACGCCCAGCGCCAGCGACGGCGCGATGGCGCGGCTCTCCAGGCGCACTTCGTCGCGGCCCGGCACGCCCGAGTCCTGCCACAGCGTGTTCAACCGGAACGCCGTGCGGCTCGCCCAGCTGCCCTGGTATTCCGTCGGACGTCCCCAGTTCACATCCACCGCCAGACGCGACTGCTCGGCGGTGCCGCCGCTGAAGGTCACCGAGTAGTCGGATCCGGCGTGCGGGGTCTTGGTCGTCATGTTGACGTAGCCCGCGGCGGTGCCGCGCCCGATGTCGGAGCCGGTCGGACCGAGGAAGACTTCGACCTGTTCGAGGTTGAACACGTCGCGCGCGATCAGCCCGTCGTCGCGCACACCGTCGACGAACACGCTGTTGGAGGCGTTGAAGCCGCGCATGTTGAACATGTCGCCGGCCGTGTTCGACGCCCCGCCGCCCTCGCCCGCCTGCAGCGTGATGCCCGGCACGTTCCGAAGTGCCTCGCTCAACGTCGTCGCTCCCTGCGCCTCGATCACCGTGCGGGGAATCACGGCGATGGTCTGGGCGATGTCGCGAAGCGGCGCCTGATACTTCGGCGACCGGACACCCGGTGCGCTGGCCGTGACCTGCACCGACTCGGACCGCGCCTGAATGTCGATGATCGCGGCATCGGGGGCGGTGAGACGCGCGGCCAGGCTCATGCCGTTCAGCAGTTGATCGAGCGCTTCCTGCACCGTGAAGAATCCGGAGACGCCCGGCGAGACCAGGCCTGCCAGCTCCGGCATCGCGAGCGTCAATCGAACGCCCGACGTCTGCTCGAAGCGCTCGAGCAGATCACCGAGCGGTCCGGACGGAATCGAGTACTGCACGCGGCCCGTCTGCGCGGCGGTGGCGGCACGCGAGGCCTGCTGCAATCGCTCCGGCCGCGCCTCGGCCGGAGCCGGCTGCGCGAACGCCGTTGCCGACGTCGCGACGAACGCGGCGCCGAGCACGAACAACCGTGCGGTGCCGCGACGACGGCGGCGACCATTCTTGTCGGCTTTCTTGAAAGTCCTGTTCTTCATACGGGTCTCCGAGGTTGACTCACGCGACTGATGTCTGCGTCGGTATCGTTTCGCGCACTGCCGCGCGCCGTCTGCTCCAGGCGCGCCAACGGCGCCAGGCGAGCGCCAGGCCGGTCCACACGAGCACCACGCTGCCGGCGGTGACGACTCCCGCGATCGTCTGTCCGGGAATCCCGAGCACTTCGCCGGTGTGCGCGAAGCGCGCGATGCTGCGGAGCCGGCGGCCGAGGCTCTGACTCTCGAAGGACTCGAACGTCAGGACATCCCCGGTCGCGCGATCGAGCGTCAGCGTCGAGCGCAGCTGGGGCTGTCCGCCGTCTCCCTTGTCGATCGCGAAGACAACGGGAGCCTGCGCGGAGTCGGGCACGCGAAGGTTGATCGTGCGCCAGCCTTCGACGTGCTGCTCTGCCCGCGCCCAGAGTGCGTTCAGACCATCGAGCGGAGGTGCGGTGCGCTCCTCGCGGGCTCGACGGGCGCCTCCCTCGGCCGGCCCGCCGCGGCGGTTCTCGGCGGCAGCGCCACCCGCACGTCCACCGCCTCCCTCGCGCCCGCGCGCGGGACCGCCCTCGCGTCCGCGCTGCTGCGGCGGCTCCTCGCCGACCGCGCGATAGACCATGGCGTTCGCCCAGGGGAACGAGATCGGCAGCGCCGACGCGACAACGATCGCCAACGGAATCGCCGACCAGACGCCAATCACGTTGTGCCAGTTGAAGTCGCGCGCCTTGCTCGTGCCGGTCCGATGGAACAGCAGTACGGAACGGATCTGCGGCCAGGTCCAGATCCGCGGGAACCACAGATAGAAGCCGGACACGACGATGAAGAGGAAGAGGAAGTTGGACCAGCCGGTAATGGCCCGGGCGACGGGTCGGCCGTCGCCCTCGACGGCGAGCCAGCGGTGCCACGCGCGCATCTGGCTCATGAAGCGGCGCATCCCCTGCGACGCCTCGCCGAGCAGACGGCCGGAGTAGGCGTCGAAATACAGCGTCCGCTGCGGAACCGTCACGGTCACCGGCGCATCGGGCGCCGAGCCGATGGTGATGGCGGTGACGGTCAGATCGGGATGCTGCGTGCGTATCGTCCGGAGCAGCGTCTCGACCGGCAAACGGCTCGCGCCGGGCGTCGGGACGGTCGACCGGTGGTGGCTGTCGGACCAGGCAATGAGCTGCCGCTCGTATGTGAGCAGGACGCCGGTCACCGACATGATCAGAATCACGACGCCGGCGGTGACACCGGCAATGAGATGGGGCCAGAAGATGAGGGTCCGAAGTTTCATTACCGTGTCCGCGAGAGGTGCCGGGTGGGCGTGGCCGAGACGAGATTGAGACTGAGTCTCATAATCAGGGAGCAGTCTATGTCCGACCCTTTCGGTCGTCAAGCACTAATTTGGGGGATGTCGCCGCGGGCGGCGCTCAGCGCGAGCGGTCGGCGAAATATCCGCGGCGGGCGCGCACGAAATACTCGCCGCCGCGCACACGGACACGCAGTGATCGCCAGCGGCCGTCGGGAGGCGTCGACGAGCTGAAGCCGATCGTGTACTGCTTGTTCAATTCATCGGCGATCCGCGCCGTGGCAGGACCGAGATCCGCCGCGCTCTTCACCACTTCGGTGTAGCCGCCCGTCAGTCCGGTGATGTCGCGCAGCACCTCGGGATTCACGCGCGTGCTCCCGCGTCCGTCGGCGGCATCGATGGCAATTCCGTACACGAACGCGTCGCTGCGCCGGATCACCTCGATCGTCTGCCGCAGCGAGCGCTCGCTGGCCGTATCCGCTCCGTCGGACACGACGATCATCGCCGCGCGCAGATGGGCGCGCCGCTCGAACAGGGCCGCGGTGCCGGCGAGGGCGTCGTAGATCGCCGTCCCGCCCGACGGTTTGAGATCGTTCAGACTCCCCCGCAGCAGGCTCGGCGGCTGCGTCCACGTCGTGACGAGCCGCGGCCGGTGGTTGAACGTGGCGACGAACACTTCATCGTCGTTCAGCAGCAGGTCGCCGACGAAGCGGTCGAAGGCCTCGCGCGCATCGACCACGGCCTGGCCGCGCATGCTGTCGCTGGCGTCGAGCAGCAGGCCGAGACTGACCGGGACGCGGCGATCGGTGAACTGCGTGATCGTCTGCTCGACGCCGTCCTCGAAGACCTGGAAGTCCTGCTGTGTGAGGCCGGTGACCAGCCGGCCGGCGGCATCGGTCACCGAGACGGTGACCTGGACGATGTCGACGCGGCTGCGGAAGGGTGCGGTCTGGCCCCGGACGATCGCGCCGGCGGCGAGGCCCGCACCCGCAATCGCGATGAGCCGTCGCCACCTCACCTCGACTTCCTTTCCCGCTATCCGCCGAGGCGCGCTCCCGCTTCGACGCCGGCGTAGTAGTCCTGCAGCGAGCGGACGGTCAGCGCCTGCTGGCGCAGCGCCCGGATCGCGCTGACCGCCGCCGACGCGCCGGTCAGCGTGGTGATGCACGGGATCTGCGCCATGGTCGCGGCGCGCCGGACCGCGCGCTCGTCGAAGAACGACTCGCGGCCGAGGGGCGTGTTGATCACCATGTCGATGCTGCGGTTGACGATGTGGTCGGCCACGTGCGGCCGCCCCTCGTTCACCTTGAACATGACGTCGACGTCCAGCCCGTGGGCGCGGAGGAACGCGGCGGTGCCGCGGGTCGCCACCAGCTTGAACCCGAGCTGGGCGAGGTCCCGTGCGATCGGCAGCACCGTCTGCTTGTCGCTGTTGTTCACGCTGATGAACACGCAGCCCTTCTCGGGCAGGCGCTGGCCGGCGCTCATCATCGCCTTGCCGAACGCCGCGCCGAAGTTGTCGGCACAGCCCATCACCTCGCCCGTCGACTTCATCTCCGGACCGAGGATGGTGTCGACGCCCGGGAAGCGGACGAACGGGAACACCGGGCTCTTCACGAACACGCCGGCCGCCTCCAGATCGTCGACCAGTCCGAGCTCGGCCAGCGTGCGTCCGGCAGCGACGCGGGCGGCGATCTTCGCCATCGGCACGCCCGTCGCCTTCGAGATGTAGGGCACCGTGCGCGACGAGCGCGGGTTCACCTCGAGCACGTAGACGATGTCGTCCTTGATGGCGTACTGGACGTTCATCAGGCCGACCACCTTCAGCGCACGCGCGATGCGCCGCGTGTATTCGCGGATCGTCGCCAGATGGCGCTCGGCCACCATGAACGGCGGCACGACGCAGGAGCTGTCGCCGGAGTGGATGCCCGCTTCCTCGATGTGCTCCATGATGCCGCCGATGACCACCGCGCCCGTGGCGTCGGCGACGGCGTCCACGTCGAACTCGAAGGCGTCCTCGAGGAAGCGATCGATCAGGACCGGGCGGTCGTGCGAGACGTCGACGGCACCCGTCATGTAGCGATCGAGCGCGCCCGAGTCGAACACGATCGCCATGCCGCGGCCGCCGAGGACGTACGACGGCCGCACCACCACGGGATAGCCGATGCGCTCGGCGCGCTCGCGCGCTTCCTCGCGCGAGGTGGCCGTGCCGCTCTCGGGCTGCGGGATGCCCAGATCCCAGAGGAGCTGCGAGAAGCGCTGACGGTCCTCGGCCAGGTCGATCGAGTCGGGCGACGTGCCGAGGATCGTCACGCCGGCCTCGAGCAGCGACAGGGCGAGTTTGAGCGGCGTCTGGCCGCCGAACTGCACGACGCACGACACCTCGCCGCCGCCGCTGCGCTCGCGCTCGATGATGGCCATCACGTCCTCGAACGTCAGCGGCTCGAAGTAGAGGCGATCGGCGGTGTCGTAGTCGGTCGAGACCGTCTCGGGATTGCAGTTGACCATCACCGTCTCGTATCCCTCCTCGCGGAAGCCGAAGACGGCGTGGACGCAGCAGTAGTCGAACTCGATGCCCTGGCCGATGCGGTTGGGGCCGCTGCCGAGAATCACCACTTTCTTCTTCGGCGTGGGCTCGGCTTCGTCGACCTGCTCGTAGGTGCCGTACATGTACGGCGTGAACGACTCGAATTCCGCCGCGCAGGTATCGATGCGCTTGAACGCCGGCACCAGCCCCATCTCGAGCCGCCGCTGGCGGACGATCTCCTCGTCGATCCCGTAGACGCCGGCGATGTCCTCGTCGCTGAAGCCGCTCCGCTTCAGCGTGCGCAGCAGATCCTCCGACACCGCGCGGAACTCGCCGAGGCCGGCCATGTTGCGCAGCGCGACGATGTCGGCGAACTGCTGCAGGAACCACTTGTCGATCCTGGTCAGCTCGTGCAGGGTGTCGATGGTCCACCCGCGGCGCAGCGCACGGAACAGCGCCCACATCCGCCGGTCGCTCGGCACCACCAGCCGCTTGCGCAGCGCGCTCTCGTCCTCGTCGTCGAGCTGCGCCGACGTGTCGGTGAACAGGCTGCCGCTCCTGCCCAGCTCGAGCGAGCGCACCGCCTTGAGGAACGCTTCCTTGAAGGTCCTCCCGATGGCCATCGCCTCGCCCACCGACTTCATCTGCGTCGTCAGCGTCCGGTCCGCCTGGGGGAACTTCTCGAAATTCCACCGCGGGAACTTGACGACGACGTAGTCGATCGTGGGCTCGAACGAGGCGGGCGTCAGGCGGGTGATGTCGTTGGGAATCTCGTCGAGGTGATACCCGAGCGCCAGCTTCGCCGCGATCTTGGCGATCGGGAAGCCGGTGGCCTTCGAGGCCAGCGCCGACGAGCGCGACACGCGCGGGTTCATCTCGATCGCGACAATGCGGCCGTCGGCGGGATTGATCGCGAACTGGATGTTCGATCCGCCGGTCTCGACGCCGACGCGCCGGATGATGCGGCGGCCCATGTCGCGCATCCGCTGGTATTCCTTGTCGGTGAGCGTCAGCGCCGGCGCCACGGTGATGGAGTCGCCGGTGTGCACGCCCATCGGATCGACGTTCTCGATCGAGCAGATGACGACGTAGTTGTCGGCCGCGTCGCGCATCACCTCGAGCTCGAACTCCTTCCAGCCGATGACCGACTCCTCGACCAGGATTTCGTGCACCGGGCTGAGGTCGAGCCCGCGGCCGGCGAGCTCGCGGAACTCCTCGACGTTGTAGGCGATGCCGCCGCCGATGCCGCCGAGCGTGAACGAGGGGCGGATGATCGCCGGGAAGCCCACCTCCTCGACGAGGGTCATCGCTTCCTCGAGCGTCCGCGCCACCCCGCTCCTGGGCACCTCGACGCCGATCTCGCGCATCGCGTTGCGGAAGAGCAGCCGATCTTCGGCGACCTTGATGGCGTCGATCTGGGCGCCAATCAGCTTGACGCCGTGCCGGTCGAGGATGCCGCGCTCGTGCAGCGCGACCGCCAGGTTCAGTGCCGTCTGCCCGCCGACGGTCGGCAGCACGGCGTCGGGTTTCTCCTTGATGATGATGGCTTCCGCCGTTTCCGGGGTCAGCGGCTCGATGTAGGTGGCCTCGGCGAGCTCGGGGTCGGTCATGATCGTCGCCGGATTGCTGTTGATGAGGACGACTTCCAGACCCTCGGCCCGCAGCGCCTTGCACGCCTGCGTGCCGGAATAGTCGAACTCGGCCGCCTGGCCGATGACGATTGGTCCTGAACCGATGACGAGAACGCGCTTGATGTCGGTTCGCTTGGGCATCTAGCGCTCACCCCGCAACGTGGTCATCGCTTTTCCATCGACTCGAGGAACTGCTGGAACAGGTAGTCGGCGTCGTGCGGCCCGGGCGATGCCTCGGGATGATACTGCACCGAGAAAATCGGCCTGGTGACGTGGCGGAACCCTTCGACGGTGTTGTCGTTCAGGTTGACATGCGTCACCGTCGTGTCGGCCGGCAGCGACTCGGGCTTCACGGCAAAGCCGTGGTTCTGCGACGTGATCTCCACACGGCCCGAGCGCAGCTCCTTCACCGGGTGATTCGCACCGCGGTGGCCGAACTTGAGCTTGAACGTCTCGCCCCCGAACGCGAGCCCGAGCACCTGGTGCCCGAGACAGATCCCGAACATCGGCACGTCGGACTGGATCAGCGTGCGCACGTTCTCGATGGCATACGTCAGCGCGGCCGGGTCGCCGGGACCGTTGCTGAGGAAGATCCCGTCGGGTTCGATGGCCAGCAGCTCCGAGGCGGGGGTGGCCGCCGGGAAGACGTGGACGTCGCATCCGTACGCCTGCAGGCGCCGGAGGATGTTGAACTTCACGCCGAAGTCGTAGGCGGCGACGCGCAGCGGCCGCGAGGCGCGCGCGCCTGGCGGGATCCCGAATTCGGCGTGGTCGGCTTCGCCGGGCGCGCCGGCCCGCCACTCGAAGGGCGCCTGGCAGGTGACCTCGCGCACCAGGTCGGCGCCTTCCATCTGCGGAATGGCGCGGGCCTTCTCCACCAGCTCGGCCGGATCGACGTGTCCGGTCGCAATCACCCCGCGCATGACGCCCGCCGATCGAAGGACGCGCGTCAGCGCACGCGTATCGATGTCGGCGATGGCGACAATGTTGTGGCGGATGAGGTAGTCGCGTAGCGTCCCCTCGGCCCGGTAGTTGCTCGCGATTGGCGACGACTCGCGCATCACGAAGCCGGCGACACGGGGCGCGCTCGATTCAACATCGCCGGGCGCGACGCCGTAGTTGCCGATCTGGGGCGCGGTCATCGTCACGATCTGCCCGGCATAGGAGGGATCGGTCAGCACCTCCTGATAGCCGGTCATGCTCGTGTTGAACACCACCTCGCCGCGGGCCTCGCCCTGGGCACCGGCCGCGACGCCGCGGTACCAGGAGCCATCTTCGAGCGCTAGGACTGCATTCATGGGGATGATGCGATCGTAACATTCCGCGGCTCGGTTTCTTGACACTGCGCGCGCGGCTCTGCAAAAGTACCCGGAGGTGCAGTCCCACTCAGGCCTGTCTGCCCCAGCCACTCCCGACGCTCGCGCACGCGCGGGCGAAACGGGCGCCCGGCTTCCCATCGATATCCGGCGGTTTCCCTGGATTCGGAAGCTGGCCGCGGACTACGTGTTCGATCACTCGGGGCTGGCCGACTTCTATAGCGGCAACCCCGACGACCCGGCCGCGTGGCGCGACGCGATCGCGCGCACGCATCAGCACAAGCGCCAGCACGACGGGATTGCCGGCATCGTCCAGGCGCAGCAGCGCGCCCGGGGCGCTCCCGAGACCGCCATCTCGGCCGCTGCCCTGCTTCGGGATCCGAAGACCGTGGCCGTGGTGACCGGCCAGCAGGCGGGCCTGTTCGGCGGCCCGCTCTTCACGCTGCTCAAGGCCATTACCGCCCTGCGCCTGGCCGAGCAGGTGCGCACCGAGCACGGCGTGCCGACCGTGGCCGTCTTCTGGATCGACGCCGAGGACCACGACTGGGACGAGGTCAAGTCGTGCCGCGTGCTCGATGCCGGGATGAAGCCGCTGTCGATCGCGGCCGGAGACCCGCCGCAGGCGCACACCGGCCCGGTGGCCCGCGTCCGTCTGGACGAGTCGGTGAGCGCCGCGATCGACGCGCTCGAAGCCGCGCTGCCGGCCACCGAGTTCACGCGCGATCTGATCGACGGCCTCCGCCGGGCGTATGCGCCGGGCGCGGGTATGGCCGATGCCTTCGGACGCTGGCTCGAGTCCCTGCTCGGCCGGCTGGGCCTCGTCGTCTTCGACGCGTCGGATCCGGCGGCCAAGCCGCTGGTCGCCCACATCTTCGCGCGCGAGATCGAACAGGCGGGGCAGACCGCGCGGCTCGCGCTGGAAGCCGGCGCCGCCCTTGAAGCCCGCGGCTATCACGCCCAGGCGACGCCGCAGGAAGGCAGCCTCGCGCTGTTTCACCTCAACGCGGGCCGGCAGCCGATCAGGGGGCTGGACGGCGCGTTCCAGGTTGGCGACCGCATGGAGCCGGCCTCCGCCCTGCTCGAACGTGCACGCACCGCGCCGCACGAGTTCAGCCCGAGCGTGCTGCTGCGCCCGATCGTGCAGGACACGCTGTTTCCGACCGTCTGTTACGTGGCGGGCCCGAACGAGCTCTCCTATCTCGGTCAGCTTCGGCGCGTCTACGACGCCTTCTCCACCCCGATGCCGCTGATTCAGCAGCGCGCAACCGCCACCATCCTCGATGCCAACGCCATCCGGTTCCTGACGCGATACGACGTCGCACTGGAATCGCTCCGTGCCCAGGATGAAGCCGTCCTCAATGCCGTTCTCGACGCGCAGCTCCCGCCGTCGGTCGAGGCTTCGCTCGAGGAAGCCGTGCGCACGATCGAGCAGCGCATGGAACGGCTGGCTAAAGAAGTCGTGCAGGTCGATCCGACATTAGAAGGAGCGGCGCGCTCCACGCTGTCGCGGATGCAGGAGGACCTGAAGAAGCTGCACGGCAAGATCATCCAGGCCGCGAAGCGGAAGGACGAGACCCTGCGCCGCCAGTTCCAGAACGCACGGTCGCAGGCTTTCCCCGGCGGCGAACCGCAGGAACGGGCCATTTGTTTCGTGTATTTCCTGAACAAGTACGGCCCCGCCCTGGTGGATCGCCTTTACGCGGAATTGCCGGTGGATGCAGGAACTCACTGGGTCGTGACGATATAGACAATGCTCGATGCCCGCCCGACGCCCAATGCTCAAGGGGCGCCGGCTTGGGCTCTGGGCGCCGGGCTCTGGGCCTTTGGGCTCTGGGCTTTGGGCTTTGGTCGGCTCAGTCCGAACACATGGGTAACAGAGTTGTCCGGACACATGGGTAACACCTTGAGCTTTGAGCATTGGCCATTTGGGCATCGCATCAAGCATTGGGGCATTGGGGCATTGAGCAGTGGGCATTGAGCCCTGAGCGGCTGACAATTGGCCAAACAACCACCCGCCGCTCGTAAGCGCGGCCGCACGGCGCTGCGCATCAAGGTCCGGCGCCGCTGGATCCGCTTTTTCCTGTACACAGCTTTCGCCGCTACGGCCGTGCTGGCGCTCGGCCTGGCCTACGCCTATTTCTCGTTCGCGCGCATGATCGACGAGCGCCTGCACGGGGAGCGGGAACGCACGCTGCCGCGGGTCTTCGCCCGGCCGGTCGAATTGCGGCGCGGGCAGGCGCTGTCGCAGCAGGACCTGGTCGTCCGCCTCAACGATCTGGGCTACGCCAACCGGGCAGCCGTGGAGCAGCCGGGCGAGTTCTCCGGGTACCGCAACGTCATCACCCTGATGCCGCGGAGCGGCGAGCTGGCGGGCAGGACCATCAAGGTCACCTTTCCGGCGGGACGCGTCACCAGGGCCAACCCCAATCCCGCCGGCGGACGCGGCATCCAGTCGCTCGAAGTCGTCGACAAGGGCCGCACCGACGTCGTCCGCCTCGATCCGCCGCTGCTGACGTCGCTCATGACCTCGGGTGTGCGCGAGAAGCGGCGGCACGTGCCGCTCGAGACGATTCCGCTGCACATGCAGCAGGCGGTCCTGGCGATCGAGGATCAGAGCTTCTATTCGCACCCGGGAGTCAATCCGTTCAGGACGATCGCGGCCGCCATCGGCAGCCTGTTCACCCGCGGCCGGCCCCGCGGCGCCAGCACGATCACCCAGCAACTGGCGCGCATGTTCTTCCTCGAAGACGAGTTCAACGAAGAGCTGCAGTCCGGCACCGTGTCGCCGCTGCGCAAGGCGCGCGAGATCCTGATGTCGCTCGTGCTCGAACGCCGCACGTCGAAGGCCGAGATCCTCGAGCTCTATCTCAACGACGTCTACCTGGGACAGCGCGGGTCGTTCGCCATTCACGGCGTTGCCGAAGCCTCGCGCATCTTCTTCGGGAAGGACGTCGCCAACCTGAGCCTGAGCGAGGCCGCCCTCATCGCGGGCGTGATTCAGAGCCCGGCCCGCCGGTCGCCGTTCACCAACCCGAAGCCCGCCGTCGAGCGGCGCAACGTGGTGCTCCAGGCGATGGCGGACGAGAACTACATCACGCGCGAGGAGGCCGCCAAAGCGAGCCGAGAGCCGCTGCAGGTCGTCGCCCGCAGCGTCGACAACGAGGCCCCCTACTTCGTCGACATGGTGGCCAGGCAGCTGAACCGGGAATTCCCCGGGCTGACTAGGCAGAGCGGAGCGGTGGACGTCTACACCACGCTCGATCTGAACATGCAGCGTGCGGCGCTGGACGCCGTCCGCAACGGCCTCGCGAACGTCGACAAGCTGCTGGCCCGGCGCAGGAAGAAGACGGGCCCGGCCCAGGCCGTCCTGCTCGCCGTCGATCCGCGAAGCGGCGAGATCCTCGCCATGGTGGGCGGCCGCTCCTACAACCAGTCGCAATACAACCGTGCCATCGAAGCGCGCCGTCAGCCGGGATCGGTGTTCAAGCCGTTCGTCTTCCTTGCCGCGTTCGAGCACGCGGCGCTCGAGGGATGGACGGATCTCACGCCGGCCTCACTGACCGCCGACGAACCGGCCGTGTTCACCTTCGACGACCAGGTGTGGGAACCGAAGAACTACGACGACTACGACGGCGAGATCACGCTCCGCCGGGCGCTGGCCATGTCGCGGAATCTCGGCACGATTCGCGTCGGCGAGCGAATCGGCTTCGACAGAATCGCGTCGCTGTGGCAGAAGGTGGGCGTCGGCACCCCGCCGAAGGGCTATCCCTCGATCACGCTGGGGGTCTTCGAGCTCACACCCTTCGAAGTCGCCGAGGCCTACACGCTGTTCACCAACGGCGGCTCCGTGCGGCCGCTGCGCGCCATCGATCACGTGCGCGCGGGGGACAGGTCGCTCGAGCCAAAGCCCTCGAAGCCGCGGCCCGTCGCCCAGGCCGACACCACGTATCTCGTCACCCACATGATGCGCAGCGTGCTCAACGAAGGCACGGGCGCCGCGGCCCGCGCCAACGGCTTCATGCTCGACGCCGCCGGCAAGACCGGCACGACCAACGACCTGCGCGATGCGTGGTTCGTCGGCTTCACGCCGGAGCTGCTCGCCGTGGTGTGGGTCGGACTCGACGACAACCAGCCGCTGGGATTGACCGGATCGACCGCCGCGGTGCCGATCTGGACCGAGTTCATGAAGGCGGCCCTGGCCGGGCGGCCCGATGTCACATTCGAGGTGCCCGAGGGGATCACGTTCGTCGACATCGATCAGGACAACGGCCGGCTCGCGACACCCGGCTGCCCCAGGGTCTTTACCGAGGCCTTCATCGTCGGAACCGAGCCGATCGAATACTGCCCCCTGCACGGCGACCTCGGCGAGGAAGGCGCCCCTGAACTTCCGGAACCGGGGTTTCGTCGATAGCAGTCGATGTTCCGGTACCGGCATCGACCCGCCTCCGTCGGAGGCTTCCTGAATCGGCCCGCCAACGGCAGCCCGGGCACGTGGCGCGGGCTGTCGCGGCGGGCTCCCCATACGGGCCCGGGACGCCGGTACTCCCTCCTGCAGGTCCTTCTCGCCGGGCTTGCCGTCGTTGCCGCGCTGAAGCTCATGCCGCTGGTGAGAAGCGGCGGGAACCGCTCCCGGCTCGAGCGCGCCGTGCTGGCCGCTCTCCTGCTGGCCGCGGTCTCGTACATCTCGCGGCAAAAGCACCGCCTCTAGCCGTCAGTCCTCTATAATTCGGGATGTGAACCAGGAGGTTTTTGCCGCTCTCACCGAAGCGCTGGAGCGCGGGGAAGAGGTCGCGCTGGTGACCATCGTGGCAGCAACCGGCTCGACACCGCAGCGCGTCGGCTCCAAGATGCTGGTCTTTCCCGACGGCCGCACGGTCGGCACGATCGGCGGCGGCTGCTACGAGAACGACGCCTTCTGGAAGGCCCGCGAGGCGATCAAGGCGCGCCGCCCGCTCAACGTGAAGTACGAGCTGAACGACGACTTCGCCCAGGAGACGGGGCTCATCTGCGGCGGCCAGATGGAGGTCTTCATCGAACCGGTCGAAGCCTCGCCCGACGTCTACGTGTTCGGCGCCGGCCACGTCGGCTACTGGGTGTCGAAGATGGCCCACGACGTCGGCTTCCGCGTGCACGTCATCGACGATCGCGAGAAGTTCGCCAACAGCGAACGCTTCGGCGAGGGCATCGACGTCATCGTCGAGGACATCCCAACGTGGATCGAGCAGCATCCGCTGCCTCCGACCGCCTACGCCGTCATTGTGACGCGCGGCCATACCCACGACCTCGACGCGCTGCGCGAGCTGGCGTCGCAGCGGCTTCGCTATCTCGGCCTGATCGGGAGCAAGGCCAAGATCCGGCGCATCTTCGACGAGCTGCAGCGGGAGGGCGTGCCGGCCGAGTCGCTGAAAGCCGTCCATGCGCCGATCGGCCTCGACATCGGCGCGATCACGCCGCAGGAGATTGCCGTCAGCATCGTCGCCGAGCTGATTGCGGCCAAGCACGGCAAGATCACCGAGCCCAACGTCGCCGCGGTCAGCATGCGGTGGGAAGGGGCGCTCCGCAAATCAACGGTATAATGGCGTGAGGCCTCTAAGCGCCTGACTGGCAATGGGTTCCTTCGGACTCTCCGAACGGTCGTGCCGTCTGCTGGCGACGCTCGTGCGCGAGTACATCGAGACGGGCGAACCCGTCTCGTCGCAGGTCCTGGCCCGCGACAGCGGTCTGCACGTGTCCTCGGCGACCGTGCGCAACGTGCTCGCACATCTCGAAGAGTGCGGCTACCTGCACCAGCCGCACACCTCGTCCGGCCGCGTGCCCACCGATCGCGGCTACCGGGTGTTCGTCGATCTGCTCCTCGAGAGCCGCCGCCCCGGACGCACCGCGGTCGACGTCGAACAGCAGCTCCGGCAGCACGTCGGCCCGTCGCCGCTGATGGATGACCTGCTGGCCAGCGTGTCGCACGTGGTCTCGCGCGCCTCGCGGCACGTCGCCTTCGCGATGGCCGACAGCACCTCGGCCCGGCTCCAGCGCATCGAGTTCGTGCCGCTCGGCGGCTCCCGCGTCCTCGTCATCGTCGTCTCGCAGGGCAACCAGGTGACGCAGAAGGTGGTGGACGCGCAGGAAACGGTGCGGTCCGACGACCTGATCCACGCGGCCCGATACCTGAACACCGAGTTCGCCGGCCTGCCGTTGCTCGAGGTACGCGAGGCCGTGGTGGCGAGGCTGCAGCAGGAGCGGACGCTCTACGATCAGCTGCTCGCGCGTGCGCTCAGGCTGGCGCGCACCTCGCTCGAGGCCTTGCCCCGCCAGCTGACGCTCCATGTCGAAGGCGCCGGCACGCTGCTCGACGGCGGTGCGCACGATCAGATGTCGATGGAGACGCTCCGCAAGCTCCTCGACATGATGGAAGAGAAAGAGCGCCTGGTGCAGCTGCTCAACGCCTACATCGACGGTCCCGGATTCACCGTCGTGATCGGCAGCGAGCACGCGGCGCCGGACCTGCAGCGATTCAGCCTGATCGCCTGCACCGCGGTGGACGGCACGACGACGCGCACCGTCGGCGTGATCGGCCCCACGCGCATGCGCTATTCCCGGGCGATTTCGATCGTCGACGGGACGACGCAGGCCGTGTCGCGGGTCCTTCGTGATTCTCCGTAGCACCATGACCGAAACCCTGAACGACCAGCATCCGCAGGAGCAGGAGCAGCAGCAGGAACCGTTGCAGGAGCCGCTGCAGGAGCAGGCGCAGCCCGACCCGCTCGAGGAGCTCCGCCGCGAGCGCGATGAGGTCCAGGAGCGGCTGCTGCGCCTCGCGGCGGAGTTCGACAACTACCGCAAGCGCATGGATCGCGAGCGCCGCGAGCTGGCGGAGTACACCGCCGGCGAAGTGGTCAAGGACCTCCTTCCCATCGTCGACAACCTGGAACGCGCGCTGCAGGCCGCCGGGCCGGAGGATTCGCTCCGCAAAGGCGTCGAGATGATTCACAAGCAGATGCTCGACCTCCTGCGCAAGCGCGGGGTGGTGCCGATCGAGGCGCTCGGTGCGGACTTCGACCCCAACTTCCATGAGGCCGTCAGCCACGAGGAAAGCGCCGAGCATCGCGACGGCCAGGTGATGGCCGAGCTGCAGCGCGGCTACAAAGTCGGCGACCGGTTGCTCCGGCCCGCCATGGTGAAGGTGGCCAAGGGCGCGTGAGCAAGCGTGACTACTACGAAGTCCTGGGCGTGCCGCGCAACGCGACCGAACAGGAGATCAAGAGCGCGTATCGCAAGCTCGCGCTGAAGTACCACCCCGACCGCAATCCGGGCGACAAGCAGTCCGAAGAGAAATTCAAGGAAGCCGCCGAGGCGTACTCGGTGCTGATCGACACCGACAAGCGCCACATGTACGACCGCTTCGGCCACGCCGGGCTCGGCGGCGCCGCGACCGGCGGCTTCGATCCCAGCGCCTTCAGCGGGTTCGAGGACATCCTCGGCGGTCTCGGCGACATCTTCGGGTTCGGCGACATCTTCGGCGGCCGCCGCCGCAGCGGCCCGCAGCGCGGCGCCGACCTGCGCTACGACCTCGAGATTTCTTTCGAGGAGGCGGCCAAAGGGGTCGAGGCGTCGATCCAGATCCCGCGGCAGGCGACCTGCGAGACCTGCAACGGCAGCGGCGCAGCGCCCGGAACGCAGCCCATCACGTGCCCGCAGTGCCAGGGACGCGGACAGCTGCGGTATCAGCAGGGATTCTTCACGGTCGCGCGCACCTGCGGGCAGTGCCGCGGCTCGGGCTCCATCATCCCCAAGCCCTGCCCCGCCTGTCGCGGCACCGGCCGCGTGCAGCAGGAAAAGAAGCTCACCGTCCGCATACCCGCCGGCATCGCCACGGGTCAACGGCTGCGCCTGAGCGGTGAGGGCGAAGCCGGTCCGATGGGCGGCCCCAACGGGGACCTCTACGTCGTCGTCCACGTGCAGGACCATCCCTTCTTCCAGCGCGATGGCAACGACCTGTACTGCGAGGTGCCGCTGAACTTCACGACGCTGGCCCTCGGCGGCGAGATCAGGATTCCCACGCTCGACGGCGACGAACCGTTTACCGTACCCGCCGGCACGCAGACGGGCACGACCTTCCGCGTCCGCGGCAAGGGCATGCTCGACGTCAGCGGACGCGGGCGCGGCGACCTGCTCGTCACGGTCAAGGTCACGACGCCGAAGAAGCTGACCAAGGAACAGAAGAAGCTGCTCGAACAGCTCGCGGCAACCCTTCCGAAGGAGAAGTTCGAGCCGACGCCGGTCAGCGAGCAGAACGACAAGGGTATTCTCGACCGGGTCAAGGACATTTTCGGATAAGCCCGTCTTTGGATAAGCCCGTCCGTACCTGGCCAGCCCTCGACGTCCGGAACATTCCGGAGCTCTTCGAAGCCGCGCTCACCGACTATCGCGTCACGGCCATCAACGAGGGTGACGAGGTCTGGCGCGTGTTCTTCCACGATGCCGCCGAGCGCGACCGCGCCGCGGTCGGATTGCGCGAGCAGTTCGAAGGGTTGTCGATCGAGCCGGTTGACGTGCCCGACGAGGACTGGGCGGCGCGATCGCAGGCCAGCCTGCGCGCGATTCAGATCGGCCGCATCATCGTGGCCCCGCCGTGGGACGCTCCGGTCCCTGTCATCATCCAGCCGTCGATGGGGTTCGGCACGGGCCACCATGCGACGACGCGGTTGTGCCTGGCGGCGCTGCAGCAGAGGGAGCTGCGCGGGAAGACGGTGATCGACGTCGGCACCGGCTCGGGCGTGCTGGCGATCGCCGCCAGCCTGCTCGGTGCGGCGAACGTCATCGGCGTGGACGACGATCAGGACGCGATAGCCGCCGCGCGCGAGAACCTGGCCCTCAACGCGGGCGCGCGGGTGACGCTGCGGGTCGAAGATATCAGGCAGATGGACCCGGCCAATGCCGACCTCGTGCTCGCCAACCTGACCGGCGCGCTGCTGATCTCGTGCGCCGATCGGCTGAGACAGTTGACGGATATCGGCGGGCGCCTGATCCTCAGCGGGTTCATGGTGCGCGAGGAGCGGGACGTGCTGCAGGCGTTCGCGCCGCTCACCGTCGAGCACCGCGGCCAGGAAGAGGAGTGGGTATGCGTCACGCTGCGATGAGACGTGTTCGCCTCGTGCTGCTGTTCGGCACCGTAATCGCGGCATCGGCGCTTCCGCGCGCCGAGCGCATGGGCTATCCGCCGGAGGAGTTTGCCGCGCGGCGGCAGCAGCTCGTCAAGGTGCTCCAGCACGGCACGCTGCTGATGTTCGGTGCGACGAGCCCGACGCCAGGCGCGCGGTTCCGGCAGGACAACGACTTCTACTACCTCACCGGCAACGAATCGCTGAACGCCGCGCTGGTCATGGACGTCCCGTCAGGCGCGGCGCATCTCTTCCTGCCGAAGCTGAGCCAAACCGAGATTCGCTACGAAGGCGGCAACTGGCTCGAAGAAGCCGGCGCCGCTGCGAAATACGGCTTCGCCTCGATCCAGCCGCTGAGCACGCTGCACGAATTCCTCGCGCGCCGCCGGGGCATCGCCGGCGCCGGACAGTTGTGGACGCGGCTGTCCGAGCGCGACGTCGTGAACGCCAGCCGAATCGACACGGCAATCGGCACGGCGCGCCGTCTGAGCAATCCGTTCGCGCAGCATCCGACCGAGGACGCGGCACGGGTCGCCACGCTGCGCGAGCAGTTCCCGTACTACGAACTGAAGGATGTGTCGCCGCATCTCGATCGGCTGCGGATGATCAAATCCCCGCGCGAGATCGAGATCCTCAGATACAACGGCCGGATCAGCGCCGAAGCGCTCGAGCGGGCCATCCAGGCGACCGCGCCGGGCAAGTACGAGTACGAGCTCGAGGCCGAAGCCACCTACTGGATGCTGAAGAACGGGTTTCAGGGCGCCGCCTACCCCGCCATCGTCGGCTCGGGACCGATGGGAAACCAGTGGCACTACGAAGCCAACGGCCGCCGGATGCAGGCCGGCGAGCTCGTGGTCATGGACTACGGCGGCTCGCTCGACTACCTGACGATCGACATCACGCGCACGTGGCCGGTGTCCGGGCGCTTCACCGACGCGCAGCTGAAGGCCTACGAGTGCGTGCTCGAAGCGCAGAAAGCCATCATTGCCGCGATCAAGCCCGGCGTCGAGCGGAGCGTCGTCCGGAAGATCGCCGCCGACGTCTTCCGCACGCACGGGTTCGATCCCCGGTATTCGTATCTGGGACACTACGTCGGCATGTCGGTGCACGACGTCGGCGACTGGGAGCTGCCGTTCGAAGCCGGGATGGTGATGGCGATCGAGCCGATCATCGATATGCCGGGGCTGCACGTGCGGATCGAAGACACGGTGCTCGTGACGCCGACCGGCGCCGAAGTGCTCACGTCGGCCGTGCCGAAGGAAGCCGAGGAAGTCCTCGCGCTGCTCCGTCAGGCCCGCTAGAACGCCGATCGGTTTAATTGCCGTGAAAGAGTCATCTGCAAGCCAAGGATCGACGGATCGAGCGATTTGTGATCTGATGCGCTCGTGGGCCGTGGCCCCGAGGAGGCAAGCAGATGACGATCG
>Ga0209172_10002286_pt1 | contig 34673 bp, 28 predicted proteins | sample LarsenN4metaG_FD_184113 | JGI IMG/M metagenome (GOLD analysis project Ga0209172, IMG submission 184113) | Hot spring sediment bacterial and archeal communities from British Columbia, Canada, to study Microbial Dark Matter (Phase II) - Larsen... ... | reverse complement strand
TCCGGCATTCTGTCGTCGAAACAGGACCTGAAGGCGCTGATCGAGGCATGAGCAGCGGCGCCCGGGCGTATCCTTGCAGCAGACGGCGGCGTATCTTAGGGTGAAGTGACCATAACGCCGTCCCGAAAGGAGTTCCCGTGACCCCGCGTATCCCCGACGTTCTTCGCGCGCGCCTCGGACGCCGCGCGTTCCTTCGGTCTGCCATCGCCGTCCCCGCTGCCGCCGCCGCCATCTACGCCGCCGGCTGCGGCGGCGGAGACGACGGCGACACGCCGCCCGAGGAGACGCCCGCGACGCCGCCGTCCACGAATACGGCCGCGGACGGCGACATCCGCCCCGTCATGCTCACCAGCGAGTTCGTGAGCGGCCGACAGAATCGCTTCGTCGTCGGCCTCCTGCAGGGCGGCGACCTCCTCAAGGACGCCGACGTGCACGTCCGCTTCTTCACCGTCGGCGCCGACGGCTCGACCGGTACCCTCCGCGGCGAGGGTGACCTCCAGTTTGTCGAGTTGAACGTCGCGGGCGCGCACGAGCACGACTCCAGCGCCGGCGACGTCGCGAGCGATGACAGCACCGCCTTCTACGTCGGTTACGCGCCTTTCGACATCCCCGGTCGATGGGGCGTCGAGATGAACGTCACGCCTCCGGGCGGCGGCACGACGAAGGCGCAGGTCCCCTTCGAAGTCCTCGCGGAGTCGAAGTCGCCACCGCTGGGTTCCGTCCCGCCCGCCAGCCGCAACGATACGGCCGCCACCAACCCCAACACCGAGAGCCTCTGCTCTCGCGACCCCATCTGCCCGCTCCACGACAAGGTCATCGCCGACGTGCTCGGGAAGGGCAGGCCCCTCGTCGTCCAGTTCAGCACACCCGCGTTCTGCGAGACGCGCTTCTGCGGCCCGGTCCTCGAAGTGCTGCTCGAACGCGTGCCCGAGTACGAGGATCGCGTCGACTTCGTCCACATCGAGGTCTGGGAAGACTTCCAGGCGAAGCGATACCGCCGCGCCGCTGTCGAGTGGAACCTGCCGACCGAGCCCTACACCTTCTTCATGGACGGCGAGGGCAAAGTCGTTGGCAAGCTCGAGTCCATCTTCTCCGAGGAAGAACTGGAAAACGCCCTGAACCAGCTCGTCGATTTGTAGCACGGCGCTGGACCGCCGTTTTGACAGAAGGTTGGCGGCCACTTCCGGCACGCAGAGAACCCTTCGGCGTCAGTCCCCAGCACCGGCGCTACCAGCACCTCCGCCAGCAAACCTCGCACGTCCTCGACCGCGAACTCGTGAGCACCCGTTCGCGATTCACCAGTGGTGGCTCATGGCTGGCTCGAACGTGAGACGATCATCCGCTGGCATCGATGGTTCAATTATGCTGGCATTGTCCGTCCACGCCGATGAATGATGTTCATCGCGCGTCGCGGATCGCGGGATAGCGCGCGATCATTTGCGATCGTGGTGAGGGGTTGGTAGGGTTGTGCCGAAGTCCTCATCGAACAGTCTCCTGCCGCGGACGTATCCATTTCCCACGACAGCAAGACGAGACGAGGCAGCGGCCTGCGCGCAGGCCGGACGACACGTGTGCAAACGTCGTGGAAGGCCCGGGCTACCGGAAGTGCGGGTAGGTGAAGTGGCCACGGCGCAAGGAGGTTACATTGGCGACAGGACAGATCAAGCGGCTGGTGCGGGACCGTGGCTTCGGTTTCATCCGGCCGGAGGGGGCTTCGGAGGACATCTTCTTCCACAGCTCCGCGATGCAGGGCGTGATGTTCGACGACCTGAGCGAGGGCCAGAACGTCGAGTTCGACAAGGAAGCGGATCCGCGCGACAGCCGGCGCAGCCGAGCAGTAAACGTCCGCATCGTCAGCTAACGCATACCAACGGGAATATGTGTAGAGGCCCGGCCTGTGCCGGGCCTCTTTCGTTGTCTGGCGTCGCAGCTAGCGCGCGCGGCCTTCCGCGCCGAAGGGGTCGTCGCCGCGCAGCATCTCGTCGATGAACCAGGCGTACTTCTCGTGAGTCTGGACGTGCTGCGAGTAGAGATCGTTCGATCCGTAGTCGCCGGACTCCTCGGCGAGCTTCGCGGCCTGGCGCATTTCCTCGATGATCTGGCGCTCGTTGCGCAGGGCTTCCTCCAGCATCTCGCGCGGCGATCCCTTCGACTGGGAGACGCGGATAGTAGCGCGACGCTCGATCTCGGTGGGCGTGGAGGGCGGGTCGCCGCCGAGGTAGCGGACGCGCTCGCCGAAGGGGTCGACCTCGGCGAAGGCGGCGTTGGCCAGCTCGTCGAAGAAGAGGTGGAGGTCACGGAAGTGGGGGCCGTAGGTGTACCAGTGATAGCGCTTGTAGTTGAGGTAGCTGACGATGGCGTTCGACTGCGTCTGAATGAGGCAGTCGATCACATTCGTCGCGCGGGCGGTCTGCGTGACCATGAGTGAACCTCCGTATACGTGCGGTTAAGCAAGTCGATCGAGTATAGGCACTTGCGCTCGGCGTCGCGGCTCACTCGACGCGGGCTGGGGCGATGTTGATGAAGTCGTTACGCCTCGCGCGCGTGCTGCAACAGCGCGCGAACGGCAGGCTAGATCTCGCGGAGGCGCCGGCTGGTTAAGCCGATGAGCAGGACGATGGCGGCGGCCAAACCGGTGAAGGAGGCGACGGTTACCCGCGCGCCGAAGGCATCGATGAGGGCGCCCATGAGCAGGGCGCTGAATGGAGTGACGCCGCTGACCATGACGTAGAGCGAAAGCACGCGGCCACGGTACTCATCGTCGACGATGAGCTGGACCATCACCTGGTTGAACATGAGGTAGGTCGAGTTGGCGACGCCAGCGAGCACCAGAAGGGCGAACGAGAGCGCGTAGACGTCGGAGACGGCGAAGGCGGTGACGAGGGCCATGTAGACGAACGTGGTCCAGACGAGGATCTGGCCGCGCTTTCGCAGCCCGGTGAGGTTGGCGGCGAGAACGGCGCCAACGATCGAGCCGTAGCCGACGGCGGACGCGAGGAAGCCGAAGCCGAGCGAGCCGACGCCGAGCACGTCCTCGGCGAAGACGGGAATGTATTGCACGTAGGGGTAGACGAGCAGCGCGGGCAGCCCGGCCATGAACACGAGCAGGCGCACGTCTGGGTTGGAGCGGGCGTAGGCGATGCCGTCGGCGGTGCTGCGGAGGACGGATGTTGTGTTGGCGCTGACGGGCACGCCTTTCGTCTTGATGCGGGAGGTGAAGTAGACGGAGACGACGTAGGCGGCGGCCTGGAGCGCGAAGGCGGCCTCGATGCCGGCGGCGCCGATGAGCGCGCCGGCGAGCGCGGGACCGACGATGCGCATCGTGTTCGAGCCGAGCGAGTTTACGGCGACCGCGTTCGGGAGGTCATCCTCGCCGACGACGTCGTAGACCATGATCTGGCGAGCGGGCTGGTTCACGGCGTCCGCGAGGCCCTCGAGCATGGCGATCGGGTACATCATCCAGACGTTGATGACGTCGGCGACGATGAGGAGCGTGAGCGCGAGGGCGACGACGGCACTCATGGCCGTCATCGCCATGAGGACGGAGCGGCGGCTAAAGCGGTCGGTGATGGCGCCGGCGAACGGCGACACGGCGACGGACGAGACGCCCCGCACGAAGCTCACCGCGCCGACCTGGAACGGCGAGTTCGTGAGCTGGAAGACGAGGTAGCCCTGGGCCGCAAACTGCACCCACTGGCCGAGCATGGTGCCGACGTTGCCGAACCAGAGGACGCGGAAGTCGGGGTGGCGATTGAGCGAATAGAACGTGCGGGAGCCTAGCGAGCGCCAGCCGGCGGCCTGCGTCGCGGCTGTCTTATGTCGCGGAGCCGTTTCGGCGGATGCGGTCGCGAGATCGCCGGCGGCAGGGCGATCGGCGGATGTTGACACGGTGATCCTTGCCGGATGCTGGTTGCGGTCGGGTCAGGGTAGCCGACGTTTTGGGGCAGTGGTAGCGGAGTTGGTGGGCTGGTCGCTGGTGTCTGGTCGCCGGTGGGCGGCGCGTGTTGGGGCGGTCGCAGCGGGGTTGCGGGGCGGGCGGTGGTTCCTCGACGTGGCGTCAGCGGGGGCGTTCGCCGTAGTCGCCGAAGGGGGCGTCGCGGCGGCGCACGGCTTCGCGGAAGCCTTCCTTCATCGCGAGGTCGCGCCAGGCGATGCCCTCCGGCGTGTGGCGGGCGATGCCGTCGAACACGGTGCCGACGAGCTGGCTCGTGCGCAGCCCCATGTTCTCGTACGCCTGATTGACGAGCAGCTTGCTCATGACGAGCTGATTGAGCGGGATCGTCGCGAGCTTGCGCGCCATGGCGTCGACCTCAGCGGCGAGATCGGCGGCGGGCACAGCTTTTGATGCGAGCCCCAGGCGCGCGGCCTCGACGCCGGTGAGCGACTCGCCGGTCAGCATCAACCGCTTCGCGTGCTCGAGGCCGAGGCGGTAGACCCACATCACCGTCGTCGGCTCGCCCCAGACGCGCGCGGGCGGGTAGCCGATCTGCGCGTCCTCGGCCATGAAGATGAGGTCGGAGCAGAGCGCGAGATCCGTGCCGCCACCGACGCACCAGCCGTGCACCTGCGCGATGACGGGCTTTGGGCTCTCCCAGAGCGACATGTAGACGCGGACGTTGCGCGACATGCCGAGGTAGTCGCGGACGGGATCCCAGACGCCGGACATGGCGCGCTGCGACGCGTCCTCGGCTCGTGTGCCCCAGTCGAGGTCGTAGCCGGCGCAGAAGGCGCGGCCAGCGCCGCTCAGCACGATCACGCGGACGTCGGGATCGGCGTTCGCCCTTTGCACGGCGTCGCGGAGGTCGGACACGAGTTGCGCATTGATGGCGTTCAGCCGCTCGGGGCGGTTGAGCGTGATGCGGGCGATGCCATCGGCGGCGGCGTAGTTGACGGTGTCGAAGGTCATGGCCGGTCCGGCTCGCGGAGCATGCGGACGAGACGATCGAAGTGGAGGCCCGTGACAGCAGCGCCGGCGCCGCGGTCGAAGGCGACGAACGAGGGCTCGGCATCGTCGCGCTCGATGGCGAAGAACGCAGGATCCGCGCCGTCGGCGGGCACGAGCTGCACGCCGGACTTCCAGTTTCCCCAGCGCGACGTGAGCACGAGCGCGTCGCCGTCGCGGGTGATGCGGACTGGGCCGACGTTGGTGGCGGGACGGAAGTTGGTGAGCGCGCCCGGCATCGGCAGGCGGTATTCGCCGGGCGCCGACTCAAGGAGCGAGGCATCGGTCGGGCGCCGCTCGAGCGGCTCGCGCGGCATGTCGAGGACGGCGCGCAGGATGGCGGCAAAGACCGGCTCGGGGTCGTCGAGCATGATGTTCATGTGCTGGATGACGGCGATGTTCTCGGCGGCGATCACGCTCAGCTTGGAGTTCCATCCGCCGTAGTAGGCCCCGCCATGGCCGACGAGCGTGCGCCCGAAGCGCGGGCTGCGCTCGAAGGAGTAGCCCCAGTGGATGAAGCGCGGGTCCGGGCAGTACTGCGCCGACGTCATGGCGTCGAACGTATCCGCGCGCACGATGCCGCGCGACTTCGCGAGCAGCGCCGAGGCGTACTTCGCCATATCGAGCAGCGTCGACTGGACGGCGCCGGCGCCGCGCATGGCGCGATTGAAGTCGTACGTGAACTTGCCGCGAATGTTGATGCCATCGATCGCCGGTTCGTCGGGGACGGGGATGCCAGCGCGCGTGAGCTGAAATCGCGCGTCCTCGCTCGGCGCGCGGTGGTAGCCGGTGGTGATGCGCACGTGTGGCTCGTCGAGAATGTGCGTGTCGGTCATGGTTAGGGGGCCAAAGATGCGGCGCTGCATGACGTCGTGGAGGTCGGCCGCCTCGGCGCGACGGACGATCTCGCCGAGCATGGCGTAGCCGTTGTTGCAGTAGGCCCACTTCGACCCGGGTTCGACCTCGACGATGACACCGTCCGGGTAGAGATCGCTGAAGTCACCGGGCGCGGCTCTCCTGGCCGGGTTGGCGACGTCGCGGAGGCGCTCAGGCGTGGGCGCCTCACCGATGCCTGAGGTGTGCGTCAGGAGGTGGCGGACGGTCATCGTCTCGGCGGGCCCGTGGAACCGCACGTCCGGGAGGAGCTCTGTCACGCGCGCATCGAGCGAGAGGCGGCCTTCGTCGACGAGGGCCATGACGCAGAGACCGACCATCGTCTTCGTGATCGAGGCGATGCGATGCCCGAGGTGGGGCGTCATGGGCTGCTGCGATTCGATGTCGGCGAAGCCGAGGCCCTCGGCGAAGACGAGAACGTCACGCTGCACGACGCCGATGCTGATGCCGGGCAACCGGTGCCGCTCGAGCACGCCGCGCGCGGCCGCTCGGATACGGTCGAAGTCCTGGGGCGTGAACGTCATGGGCGGCCCTTCGTGCGGACAAGCGTACTTTGGGCCGATGGGGGCGTCCAGGAGTGGCGTCGGTGAATCGGGAGCAGTATCTAGGGGCGGGGCCTGATTTGCTGCGACGATAACGAAACCGTTACACTCGTCACATAGGATCTTCAGTACACGTCCGCTGCGATAGCCCCTCCACTGCCTTACCAGTGACCCAGGCCGATGTTCGCACTGGTCGTCGAGAAGAAATCTCTTGACGAAAGGTACAGACTTGTCCACGTTCAGCCACTTTGGGCTTCGACCTTCGATGGTGAAGGCGCTCGAGGCCATGGATATCCACACACCCACGCCGATCCAGGCGCAGTCGATCCCGCCGCTGCTCGAAGGCCGCGACGTCATCGGCCGCGCGTTCACGGGGTCGGGCAAGACGCTCGCGTTCGGCCTGCCGCTGGTGCAGCACGTGAAGCCGAACGACCGCTGGCTGCAGGCGCTGGTGCTGGTGCCGACGCGCGAGCTGGCGCAGCAGGTCGGTCGCGTCATTGAGCAAATCAGCAAAGGCTCGGGCATCCGGTCGACGCTGATTTTCGGGGGACGCGCATTCGGGCCGCAGCAGGAAGCGATCTACAAGGGCGCGCAGGTCGTCGTCGGGACGCCGGGGCGCATCCTCGACCACCTCAACCGCGGCACGATGACGCTCGAGGGCGTCACGTACCTGGTGCTCGACGAGGCGGACCAGATGCTCGACCAGGGCTTCGCGCCGGACGTCGAGCGGATCCTGGCGATGACGCCGCCCGACCGGCAGATGGCGCTGTTCTCGGCGACGACACCGGACTGGGTGCACAAGGTGTCGGCGAAGTACCTGAAGGACCCGGTGCTGTGCGAGGCCGACGTCGAGGAGGAGCACGAGCCAGACATCGAGCACGTCGTGTACGAGGTGTGGCGGGAGGACAAGTTCAACGTGCTCAAGCGCCTGCTGGACGAGCCTGTCGACGGCGCGACGCTCGTGTTCGGGCGGACGAAGCACGGTGTGCGCAACCTGGGTGCCAAGCTGTCGCGCATGGGGTACGACGTCGACGTACTGCAGGGCAACCTGAGCCAGTCGCAGCGCGATCGCGTGTTGCGGCGCTTCCGCGAGGGCAAGACGCCGATCCTGCTGGCGACGAACGTCGCGGCGCGCGGACTCGACGTGCTGCACATCGAGCGGGTGATTAACTTCGAGCTGCCGGAGACGCACGAGCTGTTCACGCACCGCGTCGGGCGCACAGGGCGCATGGGCCGCTCGGGACGCGCGATCACGCTGGTGAGCGCGGCGGAGCTGCCGAAGTGGCGCGAGATCGAGCGCGGGCTTGGCAAGCGGCTGCCGCGGCTGACGCCCGACGGCGAGGCGGTCAAGGTCGAGGAGCCGCGCAAGCCGAAGTACGGCACGCGCACGGCGGGCATGAGCTTCGGGCGGCGGCGGCCGGCATTCAGCCGGCGCTAGCGGTTACGTCCCGGCCGGATGTAGGTGCGTTACTCGCGGACCCGGCGATAGCCCATCCGCTCGTTGACCGTTCAATGGTGGTGGTGTTGGTGGAGCGGGGGACGGGGCTCGAACCCGCAACTTCCAGCTTGGAAGGCTAGCACTCTACCAATTGAGTTACCCCCGCTCAGTGGTTCGAGTATATCAGCCGGGGTAGGCGGTCAGTTTCTCAGTCTTTCAGTCTGGCGCCGCTAGTCGTTGGGTCCGGCGGTTGGGGTGGGCTGCTGGAACAGCCGCTGGATCTCGCTCTCGAGGCGCAGCCAGTTCTCTGCCGACCAGCCGCGGCCGGCGTCCGTCGCGATCTCCCACCAGACGAACGTATCGACCTCTTCCGGCCCGCCGAGGATCGTGCCGACGGTGCCGTCCGGGACGCACGTAATGGTCGCGCCGGACTGTGACGGTTGCTCGCGGATGCGCAGGCAGTCGTTCTCGCCGAGGCCGACAACGACGACGCGGTCACCGACCTGCAGTGGCCAGGGGATGCCGGGCACGCCGCCGGCGCTCGGATCGTTGTTGGTGACAGAGAGGACGGTCCAACCGTCGGGCGTCTCCTCGAGGATGGCGAGCGCTGTGGGCGGCGAGAACGTGGGGCCGAGCGCGAACGCGCGACGCGTCCCCCGCTCGCCAACGAGCGTGGCGCAGAGCTTGCCGATGTCGTTCGCGCGATTCGCCTCATCGCAGCGGGGAACGAAGCCGACGTTACGGTTCTCTGCGACCCATTGCGAGAGGACATCCTCGGGGCCAGGGCGCTCAGGCGTTGGCGTGGCGTCTGGCGTGTCATCGCCGCCACCGCACGCGGCGAACGCGAGCGTCGCGGACACGACGATACCGAGGAAGAACAAGCGGACCACGGGGAGCCTCCCTACTTCGCCACGCCGCCTGCAGCGTAGCGAGCCATGAAGTCATCATGCACACGCCGGCCGCCAGCGACGAACGCCCTGCTGGTCAATCGCATCGGCCCGCCGTTGCGATCGGATGCGGCGCCGCCCGCCTCTCGCGTGAGGAGGATACCGGCTGCAACATCCCATGGGGCAACATTGAGATGCGTGAAGAGGTCGAGGCGTCCGCAGGCGGCGTATGCGAAACCGAGCGCGGCGCTGCCGAGGATGCGGATCGACTGCACGTTCGGGAAGATGCTGCGCATCAAGTCGATTTGCCGGGATCCGCGCTCGTCGTCGTAGCCGAGATCGACACCAATGATTGACGAGCGCACATCCGGGGCGTCCGATGCGCGGATGGGCGTGTCGTTCACGAACGCGCCGCCGCCATCAACCGCCCAGAAGGCCTCGTCGTGCAGGGCGTCGAACGTGATGCCGACCACGGGCTCGGCTTCGTGGCAAAGCGCAATGTTGGTGCACCAGACGGGGATGCCCTGCGCGTAGTTTTTGGTGCCGTCGATCGGGTCGATGACCCAGGTCCAGCCGGTGGAGGGGTCGGTGTCCGCGGAGGTCTCCTCGGAGAGGACCTTGTGATCGGGGTACTCGTAACGGAGGAGCTCCTTGAGGCGCGTCTCCACCTCGACGTCGGCTTCCGTGACGATGTTGCCGCGGCCCTTGGCGGCGACGGCGTGCTCGCCGCGAAAGCGCGCGAGCGCGATCTCACCGGCCATTCGCGCACATTTCCGGGCGATGTCGATCGCCGCTTCGCCGGAGGTCGATGATGGCGGGCGGGGGAGATCAGTCACGCCGCATGCTAACGGCTGCGCGGGAGGCGACCAAACGCATCAGTTGCGCCCAAACGCTGGCGCGTCACCGACGCGCTCGATGAGCCAGGACGCGAGCAACTCATCGAGTTCGTCCGCGACCTGCGTCAGCAGGTGATCAGCGTCGGCATAGAGCACGAGTCGTTTCGGCTCGGCGGCGCGCGCGTGGATGTCCTCACTGGCCGCGTGGTCGAGGATGGCGTCGCGCATGCCGTGGACAACCAGGAGCGGCTTGCCCAGGCGCTCGACGGTGCGCGTGCCGTAGAGCTGCGACGAGAGCGCGGCGACGCCCGCCACGGCGTCGGACAGCTCGCCGGCCTTGATGACGACCGCGCCACCGAAGGAGTGGCCGACGAGCGCGATCGGCCCGGCGCCAAAGCCGCGCAGGAACGAGACGCCCGCGAGCACGTCGAGGACGCACTCCATGAACTCGCCAGGCTGGCGGTAGTGGATGCGCAGGCCGCTCATGCGGTCGCGGAGGCGGCCGGCGAGGCGTCCGTAGAGACCGGACGCGGGCCCTTCGAAGCCGCCCATCGCCCCGCCGACGTAGATCACGGCACCGGGCGCGTCGCCGCACGGATGCAGCATCGCCCGAATCTCTCCGCGCGTGGTGGCGATGAGGACACGGAGGTTGCCGTCCGGCTCCGGATGGGCGGCGACGGTCTGGATGGATAGCTCGAGGTCCTCGTCGGCGCCAGATTCGGCGGGCTCATCGTCGAACGTCATCGCCGAAGCGTAGATCGCCGGGCGCCATCGTGCGCGGCGAGCCGAAGCCCGGAGACGGCGGGCCGTTTCACGTCTTGTTTACGCCGCTGCAATGCGCCGTGTCGCACAATGCGGGCGATGCATTACGCAGAGATTACAGCCGCGCGCGCTGAGCACGGACGTACCGCGCCCAGAGCGCGCCGTTGAGGCGGCCAACGTCCCTCCCGCAGGGGAGCGGTGAGCTGCTCGCGATCCCGTCCTATCGCCGTTATGTCGCGTCCAGCACGCTGGGAGCGTTCGCGAGCACGGTGCAGTTCCTGGCGCAGGGGTGGCTGCTGCTAACGATCGCGCCGGGCGGCTGGGCGCTGGTCGCGTTTCTCGCGGTGAGACTGGGCGTGAAGTCGGTCTTCGCACTGCCGGCGGGCGTGCTGGCCGACCGGCTGCCGCGCGCGCGGCTATACGCGTGGATGCGCGTGGCATCAGCGGCCGGCTCGGCGATCAGCGCGTGCGCGCTCCTGACACCGGAGCCGCTGCTCGTCGCGCTGGCCGGCGCGGCGGTGGCGGCCGCGTCGCATGCGCTCGACCTGCCGGCGCACCGCGCGCTACAGGGCGAGGTGCAGCCGGAGCCGCTGCTGGAGCGGGGCCTGGCACTCGGGACGAGCGGGCATCATGCTGCGTCGCTGGCGGCGCCGGTAGTGGCGTTCCCGCTCGCGGCGAGCCTCGGGGCTGGCGCGCCGCTCGCTCTCTCAGGCGTCGTGTTCGCGATCGCTGCCGTGCCGGCGTTCCGCATCGTGCCGGCGGCAACGCGGGTCGCACGCACGCGCGCACACCACGACATCGCAGCGGCGCTGCGGTTCGTCGCCGGCGCGCCCATCGTCATCGCGCTGTTGCTGGCGATGACGCTGCCATCCGTGGTCGACAAGGCCGTGGCGGTGGCGCTGCCCTCCCAGGCTGGCGCGGAGGGAGAAGGGTCGTTCGGGCTCGTGCTGGCGGCGCCGGAACTGGGCGGGATCGCTGTGGGGTTCGTGCTGGCGGCGCTGCGCTGGCAGTTCACGCCGTGGATCCCGCTGTTCAGCGCGGGAGCCTACGCCCTCACGATCACGGCAGCATCGATCGCGGCGGTGGTGATCGGTTTCGAGCTGATCGCGCTGGCGCTCTTCATTGGCGGCTGCGCGAAGACGACGTTGATCACGAGCGCGCTCGCGGGCATCCAGCGCCACGTGCCAGCGGAGATGCGCGGGCGCATCATGACGATCTAAGCGCGCCGGTAGCGCTACTGGACGACGCCGCGCGCCCGCAACGACGAGATCGTGGCGGCGTCGTAGCCGAGCGACGTGAGGACGTCGTCGGTGTGCTGGCCGGGGGTCGGCGCGGTCGAGCGGACGCTGCCGGGCGTCTCCGAGAGCTTCGTGCCGACGCCCACCTGGGGGATGCGCCCGAAGGCCGGGTGCTCGACCTCGACGACCATGTCGCGGGCGCGGTTGTGGGGGTCGTTGAGGGATTCCTCGAGCGAGTAGACGGGCGCGGCGCAGATGTCGGTCTGCTTGAGGATTTCGAACCACTCGTCGCGCGTCTTCGTCATGAACTGCGCGCGGAAGTGGCCGAAGATCTCCTGCCGCTTCGAGGCGTCGTACTGGTGGGGGATGAAGTCCTCGCGGCCCATGACCTTGCAGAGGTTGACGAAGAAGTGGGGCTCGAGGCTGCCGAGGCTGATCCAGCCGCCATCCTTGCACTGATAGACGTTGTAGTGGGGCACCGATCCGTTGAGCACCGTGGCGCCGCGCCCCGGCGACGAACCACCCGCGAGGACGCCGCCCGTGAGGCTGGCGAGCAGGTACAGCACGCCGTCGGACATGGCGATGTCGACGTACTGGCCCTTGCCGGTGCGCTCGCGGGCGAAGAGCGCGGCGAGAATGCCGTAGGCGGCGTGCAGGCCGCCGCCCGCAAAGTCGGCGATGATGTTCATCGGGATGGCGGGCGGCGTGTCGGGCCAGCCGATCATGCCGAGGGCGCCGCCGACGGAGATGTAGTTGATATCGTGGCCGACGAGCTGGCTGTAGGGTCCGGTCTGGCCGTAACCGGACAGCGAGCAGTAGACGATGCGGGGGTTGCGCTGCTTGACGGTGTCGTAGTCGACGCCGAGGCGCTTCACCACGCCGGGCCGGAAGCCTTCGAGGACGACGTCGGCGGTGGCGGCGAGCTTGTAGAAGATCTCGCGGGCGTCCTGCTCGCGCAGGTTGAGGACGATGCTGCGCTTGTTGCGCGAGAGCGCGTTGTAGGCGGCCATGCGCTCAGCGTCGGGGCCGCGGCCGCCGCCCAGCGCCGGCGCGAGCTTGCCGTCGGCGGGCGCTTCGACGAGGAGGACGTCGGCGCCCATGTCGCCGAGGAGCATCGAGCAGAACGGCCCCGGCGCGAGGCGCGAGAGATCGAGAACCTTGATGCCTTCGAGCGGCCCCATGCGTGTCCCTTTCCGTGAATGATGAGCGCATGAAGCGTGTCCGAGCGCCCGCGCTGGGTCAAGGACGCGGCTACTGGAGGCGGTCGAGCATGAGCGTCGCGAGGCCGAGGAAGATGAAGAATCCCATGATGTCGGTGATCATGGTGTCGAAGACGCCGGCGGCGGTGGCGGGATCGAGCTTGAAGACGTAGCGGAGCGTCATCGGCACGAGGACGCCGCTGAGGCTGGCGACGATCATGTTGAGGAACATGGCGCTGGCGACGATGATGGCGAACGTGCCGTTCCCCTGCCAGAGGTAAGCGATGACGCCCAGCGCGCTGCCGAAGAGCACACCCTTGACGACGCCGAGCGCGATCTCTTTGCCGAGCACGCGGAAGATGTCACGGAGGTTGATCTCCTCGAGCGCGAGGGCGCGCACGATGATGGTGGCGGTCTGGACGCCGGCGTTGCCTCCCTGCCCGGCGATTACGGGCATGAAGACGGCGAGCGCGGCGACCTGTGCAATCGTGCTTTCGAAGCGGCTGACGACAAATGCGGCGATGAGCGCGACGGCGCCGTTGACGGCGAGCCACGGGAGGCGGCGCCGCAGCGAGTCGGTTAGCGGGCTGAGGGCGCGGGCCTTCACGCCGATGCCGGCGAGCTTGTAAATGTCCTCGGTCGCCTCCTCTTCGACGACGTCGAGCACGTCGTCGACGGTGATGACGCCGACGAGGCGGTTGTCGGCATCGACGACAGGCACGGCGACGAGGTCGTAGCGCTGCACGAGGCGGGCCATCTGCTCCTGGTCCATGTCGTCACGGGCGGAGACGACCTCGTGCGACATGATGTCGGAGAGGCGCGCGTCCGGCGGCGCGATGATGAGGTCGCGCAAACTGACGATGCCCTCGAGGCGGCCGATGTGGTCGACGACGTAGAGGTAGTACGCCGTGTCGGCGTCGGGGCGCACGCGGCGGAGGTACTGAATCGCGCGGTCGACCGACCAGTCGCCGTGGAGCGAGATGAACGCGCGCGTCATGTGGCCGCCGGCGGTCTCGTCGGCGTGGCGGAGGAGCGGCGCCACGGCCGCGGCGCGCTTCATAGAGCCGAGGATCTGCGCGGCGCGCTGGGCCGGGAACTGGTGGAGGATATCGGCGACGATGTCGTCGTCGATCTCGTCAAGCAGCTCGGCGAGCGCACCCGGTTCGATGTCCTCGAGGATCTCTGGGCGGCGCTCGTCGGGGAGGTATTCGATGATGCGGGCCATCGGCTCGCGCGGGACGCGATCGATCAGCGCGACGCGGGCGTCTCTGTCAACGTGGACGAGCACATCGGCGCCGTCCGCGGGGTGGACGGCGGCGAGGCGAGCCGCCGCACCGTCGAGATCGCCCGCCTCGACGAGGTCACGGATATCCGAAGAGGTGACGAGCGTTTCCTCTTCCATGGTGGCCTCCACCAGGTTGTCCGAGTGCGCGATCGACCGGAGCGCAAGAGAGCACGGGCCGAGGAGGTTCGAGCCCTCCGCAATGTATGCGCCTCATGTGGTCAAGTCAACGAACGCGGGCGGGTCAGTTCGACGCGAGGAAGTCCATGATGCGGTGCTCAAGATCTGGGCCGTTCGGCGTGTCGAAGATCGCCGTGCCGTGGGCGTCGCCTTCGTAGATGTGCTGGGACTTTGGGGGGCGCGCGAGCGCCCAGAACTCCTCCTGCGCGCGCGCGGCGGGTACGTCGTCCTCACTTGTGACGAAGAGCTTCGGCGCGGTGATTCCGCCGACGGTTTCCTTGGCGTCGAGTGGCGGAAATTGATCGGGGGACGAGATCGAGACGACGCCGGCGACATTGACGCGCGCGCCGACGACGAGCGATGCAGTGCCACCCATGCTCGCGCCGACGAAGAAGATCTTGTCCATGCCGAGCTCGTCGCGCATGAAACGGTAGGCAGCCTCGAGGTCCGTATCGATGCGGTCGAACTGCTTTTCGCCGGTGGATTCGCCGTAGCCGCGGAAGTCAAAGGTTAGCACGGTGTACTGTCCGGTGTCGGCGAGCAGCTGAGCGAACGGGTACCACGATGTCTGGTCGGCGGGGCGCATGTGCGCGAGGATCACGCCCGTGGCGCCACCGCCAAACAGGCGGCCGTCGAGCGAGATGGGATCAGCTTCCTCGCCATCGGACTCGGGAGTCGTGCTGATGGGCGCGGTGATCGTCACCGTACGCGCCTCCGCCTCGGCGGTCTCGACCACTTCCGGCGAGGGCGTCGACGTGACGGGATCGCCGCAGGCGGCGAGCAGCGTGGCAGACAGCATCAGCAACGATAGAAGCGCGGCGGCCGTCGCGGGCAGCAGATGAACGCGCATGCCTATGTGCTGCTGCCGTCCGCCGTCGTGCCGAGCTGAAATGGCTCGGCGCCCTCGGAGAGGAGCTGGGTCCGCGCCTGCTGCGACACCGGGAGCCCCCATATCTTGATGAAGCCAACGGCGCTTGATTGGTCGTACTGGTCGCCGCGGTCGTACGTCGCGAGGGCGTAGCTGTACAGGCTCTTCGGTGACTTCTTGCCGACGGGCGTCGCGTGGCCCTTGAAGAGCCGCATGCGCACGTCGCCGGTGACGAACCGCTGCGTGCTCTGGACGTAGGCGGCGAGATCCTGGTGGTGCGCGGTGAACCAGAGGCCGTTGTAGATGAGATCCGCGTACTCCTGGCGGAGGCTGTTCTTGACGCGGAGCTGGTGCTTCGACAGCGTGAGCTGCTCGAGGGCCTCATGGGCGTTGTGCAGCGTCCAGGCGGCCGGGGCCTCATAGACCTCGCGCGACTTGATACCGATGAGGCGATCCTCGACGAGATCGGTGCGCCCGACGCCGTGCTCGCCCGCCCACTGGTTGAGCGTCTGCACGAGCGTCACGCCGTCCATCTCGTGGCCATCGAGCGCGACCGGCCGTCCGTGCACGAAGCTGATCTCCACTTCGCGCGGGGTGTCGGGCGCGTCGGCAGGCGACTTCGTCCAAGCGTAGATGTCCTCCGGCGGCGCCGCCCACGGGTCTTCGAGCACGCCGGCTTCGATGCTGCGACCCCAGAGGTTCTCGTCGGTGCTGTAGGGTGAGGCCTTCGTCGTGGGCACGGGGACGTTGCGCTCGGCCGCCCACTCGATCTGCTCCTCGCGGCTCATGCGGTGCTCGCGGACGGGCGCGATGATCTCGAGGTCGGGCGCGAGCGACTGTGTGGCGACATCGAAACGCACCTGGTCGTTGCCCTTGCCGGTGCAGCCATGGGCGATCGCGGTGGCGCCCTCTTCGCGCGCGACATCGACGAGCATCCTGGCGATGAGGGGGCGTCCGATGGCGGTAGCGAGGAGGTACTGGCCCTCGTACACGGCGCCGGCCATCAGCGCCGGAAAGGCGAAGTAATCGATGAATGGGCGCTTGCCATCGCGGACGATTGCCTTGATGGCGCCGATCTGGAGAGCGCGCTGCTCGACCGTCCGGAGGTCCTTCTCGTTGCCGAGGTCGATGGTGAGGGCGACGACGTCATAGCCACGCTCCTCCTGCAGCCAGCGTATGGCGACGGACGTATCGAGGCCGCCCGAATAGGCGAGGACGACTTTCTTGGCCAAGCTGGACTCCCTTGCCGCCGCCACCAGACCGGATGCGCGCGGAGACTCGATCATTTGTACGAGATGGGGTGCGGCGGGGCAAACGAGCGCGTCTCAGTCGAGCGGACGTAGCACCAACCCTGTAGGGAGCTTGGGGTGGAAGAACGTCGACTTCTGCGGCATGCGCGCGCCGGCGTCGGCGACGGTCATCACCTGATCGACCGGCGTGGGATTCAAGAGAAACGCGAGACCCGCGCGGCCGGAGGAGACTGCCTCCGCTGCGAGCGCAGCGTCCTGCGTGTACGTGACGGCCGTACCGGCGGCGAGCACGGCATCGTCAATGCCGAAGATGTCCGCGAGGACGCCGTATTGCAGCACGTTGACGTCGAGGCGCATCCACGCTTCCGGCTGCCCTCGCGGCATCAGCGCGAACACTCCGGAGGGATCGCGCAACGTGAGCAGCAGCGGCTCTGGCGCGAGTCCCAGGGCGACGAACGAAGGCGCGCTCTTGCCTTCGTCAGCCAGCACGTCGACAAGCCGGTCGACACTCGCGCTGACAGGCGTCACTTCGAAGTGGCGGCGGAGGCGGTCGATAGCGTCCTCGGGGAATACAGGGGGAGTTACGATGCGATGCGTCGGCAGCACCAGCAGGCCGGGATCGTCAGCGGACGTAAGCGCCATGAGGACGAAGTTCTCGGGTTCGTCGCCCGTCCACGCCGCTGCTAGGGCGCGCACCTCGTCGCGGTACGCGAGCGCTGTTTCGTAGCGATGGTGGCCGTCGGCGATGTAGACGTCCGATTGCTCGAGGACGGCGGCGAACTGCGCGATCATCGCTGCGTCGGTGACGCGCTCGAGCGCGTGATGCTGCCCCTCGGCGCTTGCCACGACCACCGGCTCGCCGCCAATCGCCGGCATGGAGCCGGCGCGTGGGCGAAAGATGCCGTAGACGGGGCTCACTTGCGTGCGCGTCGCGCGCAGCAGGCGCATGCGGTCTTCCTTCGGGTTCGAGAGGGTGTATTCGTGCGGCTTGATCACGCCCGCATCCCAGGGTTCGAGCCGCACGGCCGCGAAGACGGCAACGCGGACGCGCGACTCGCCGGCCCAGTCGAACTGCTGGCGATAGAGGTACAACGCGGGGACGTCGTCGCGGATGAGGACGGAACGCTCCATCCAGTCGCGCAGGTCGCGCGCCGCACGCGTGTACTTGTTGGCGTTCTCGGCGTCGCCTGGCTCGTCGCGGCCGTACTCGACGCGGACGATGTTGTACGGGCTCTGGCCGTACAGCTCCTGCTGGCGCTGCGGCGAGATCACGTCGTAGGGAGGGGCGATGGTGAGGGAGGGGTCGACGACGGTGGGGTTGTACCGCAGACCCCGAAAGGGGCGGACGCCGGCCATGCCAGGAGTATATGGACGCGCCCACGGAAGCGCGAACTGGGACAAACGCCCGCGCGCGCCTATGATGTCGCCCGATGCCGGCATATTGCGTGTTCTGCGACATCGTCGCGCGAAGGGAGCCCGCTCGCATCGTCTACGAGGACGACGACGTGATCGTATTTCACAACGTGCTCAACTGGGTGCCCGTGATGCTGCTCGCCGTGCCGAAGGAGCACATGCTGCAGGGGGATCTCTGGTGCTCCGACGTGATGACGAAGGTGGCGCGCGCCGCGGTGGAAATGGGCGAGAAGCACTGCCCGCGCGGGTTCCGGATCCTCAGCAACTTCGGGCCGGACGCGATGCAGAGCCAGCCGCACGGGCATGTGCACGTCATCGGCGGGACGTTCCTGGGCGAGTATGCGTAGGGTGTGAACGATCGCGGGCGTGAGCGGGGCGCTGGAGGGTGGGGTGTGGGTGATGGAGGATGGACGATGGAGGATGGAGTGTGGGTGGCGCGGTGATCACGCTGATCGGGCGCTATCGGCGGATGGCGCGCAGCGCCAGTTTGAGCGCGACGAGGGCGCATGCAGCGCTTCCGAGCATCGGCGCGAGCCACGCCCAGTCGTCGTAGAGGCCGCTCGCGCAGCCGCAGCCGTCGGAAGCCCAGTTGACGGCAAGCCAGGCGAGCAGCCCGGCGACGGCGGCGAAGACGACGGCCGCGACGATGCAGGCGCGCGCGTCGAGCGCGACGTCGCGTTGCGAGATGCGCGGGTCGATCATGGCTAGTCGATCTCGATGCCGAGCGTGGCAAGCGCCGACCGCTGGACGTCGTGGAGCTGGCGTATGCCGGCCGCCGAGAGGTCGATCATGCGGTCCATCATCTCGCGGTCGAAGGGCTGGCCTTCGGCGGTGCCCTGCACCTCAACAAGGCGGCCGTCACTGGTCATGACGACGTTGAAGTCGACCTCGGCCGACGAATCCTCGACGTAGTTGAGATCGAGCAGCGGCACGCCTTCGACGACGCCCGCGCTGACGGCGGCGACGAGGCCCGTCATCGGCACGGAGGCGACCACGCCGTCGTTCACCAGCCGATGCAGCGCCTGCGCGAGCGCGACACAGCCGCCGGTGATCGCAGCCGTGCGCGTGCCGCCGTCGGCCTTGATGACGTCGCAGTCGACGATGTAGTTGCGCTCGCCGAGCAGCTCGAGGTTCGTCACGCTGCGCAGCGCGCGGCCGATGAGGCGCTGGATCTCCTGGGAGCGCCCGCTCTGCCGCCCGCGCGCCGCCTCGCGATCGGAGCGCGTGTTGGTCGAGCGCGGGAGCATGCCGTATTCGGCCGTCACCCAGCCGCTGCCGGCGCCACGCAGCCACTGCGGCACGCGCTCCTCCAGGCTGGCGGTGCAGATCACCCACGTTTCGCCGAACTTGACCAGCGCCGAGCCTTCGGCCTGTGGCATGAAGTTGGGCTCGATGCTCACCGGGCGGAGCTGATCGGGCCTGCGGCCGTCCTGTCGTGCGTCCACGCGCGCCTCCGGCGCGAGCGTACCGGGATCGGCTGCGGCGGGCCAGCATTAACGCGATGTGTCAATCCAGAGGCGTTCGCCATCGGTCTCGAAGCGCACTGCGCCATGCTCGGCCGTGCTGAACACGCGTGCGTACTCGGTGAGACGCTGGACGACGTCAGGCGCGGGGTGGCCGAACGGATTGCCAGCGCCTGCGGATACGACGGCGATGACCGGCTGCACGACTGCGAGGAATTCTTCGCTGCTCGAGGTCGCGCTCCCGTGGTGCGGGACCTTCAACACGGTCGAGCGAACATCCGCGCCCGCGGCAATGAGCTTGCGCTCGGTCGCGGCGCCGATGTCGCCGGTGAGCAAGAAGCTGACGTCGCGCCATGAGAGGCGCAGAACGAGGCTGTCGTCGTTGGACGCGTCGCCGAGCGACTCGGCGCGCGGCCACAGCACCTGAAGCACGATGCCATCGCCTAGATCGATCGTGTCGCCGGCGCGCGCGAGCGATAGGCTCGCGTGTTCGCGCGCCGCAGCGCGGCTCAGCGCACGAGCGATCGCACTGTCGCCGCTACTCGAAGGGACGAGCACGCGGCTAACGTTGTAGCGGTCGAGGACATCGACGAGTCCGGCCGCATGGTCAGCCTGCATATGGGAGACGACCATCAGATCGATGGAACGATCATGCCAGGGGAGCTCGGCGCCGAGGCCGCGCAGCACGGCGCGTCCGGGGCCGCCATCGATGAGGATGTCCTGGCCGCGCGGCGTTTCGATGAGGATGGCGTCGCCCTGGCCGACGTCGAGCACCGTCACCTGGAGCCGGCGCGGCTCGTCGGGCCAGGCGATGAAGCCCGCGCTGGCCGCGAGCACGACAACCGGAGCCGCAACGATCGCCACGGAACGGAGAGCTCTCACATCGAAGTCAATTGGCGGCGCCAGCTTCGTCTCGCGCCGCACGCGGTAGCGCCCGAGACCGAGCGTGGCGAGGGCTGCGCCGAGCAGGAGGTATGTGAGCGCGGCGGCCGTCGTCGAGTAGCCATCGATGGACAACGCTGCGGACGGAAGGCGGGCAAACCACGCGGCGACGGCGATCCAGTATTCGAGCAGAAGGTAGGCGGGCGCGCCGAGCGCGACATGCGCGAACGGCAAGATGCCACCAATCGCAGCCAAAGCTGATGACACCAGGATCAGAGGGAACGCGGGGACGACGAGCATGTTCGCAGGGATAGCGACCAGCGATAGCCGTCCGAAGTTCATGCCGACGATCGGGGTGGTTGCGATGATCGCAGCGATGGTGATGGCGAGCGGCTCCACGATGAGCGGGGCGGTCCAGTGGGGCACGCGCTCACGGCGCAGCAGCCAGGCGAGCGCGTCGACGACGCGGTCGCGGATGGGCGAGGCGAGCCAGATGATGCCGGCGGTGGCGGCGAAGCTGAGCTGGAACGAGACGTCGCGCACGATTGCGGGGCTCCACGCCACCATCGCCGACGCCGCGAGCAGGATCGCCGTCAGGCCGTCGGTGCGGCGACCGGCGAACCGCGCGACCACGAGCAAGATGCCCATGATGGTGGCGCGAGCGACGGGCGGGTCCAAGCCAACGAGCATGGCGTACGCAAGCACTGCCACGATCGAGAGCAGCAGCGCGGCGCGCCGTCCGAGGAGCCAGGCGAACGCGAATGTCGCGTAGCCCGCGACGAGGACGACGTTCGAGCCGGAGACGACGACGAGGTGCGATGTGTTCGTGACGTTCAGGTCATCGAGCAGTTCGGGCGGCAAGGCCGAGCGCTCGCCGAGCAGCACGCCCTGGGCGAGCGACGCATGTGGCTCAGGTAACGCGAGCGCGAGCCCGCGCGACAGCTCGCGCCTGGTGCGGAGAATCGCGGAAACATGCCATGCCGGATCTTCGTGGCCAGCGAGGCGCACGCGCGGAAACGCCATGATGCTCTGGATGCCTCGTCGCGCGAGGTAGTCGGCGTAGTCGAAGCCGTCGAGGCGCGGCGGCGACTCAAGCGCCCCCTCAAGCACAAGGAGGTCGCCGGCCTTGTATCGCGGATACAGTGGCACGGTGACGAGGATCCCGCCCGACGCGCCGTGCCATTCGCCATGCATCTGGATCTCCCGCACGGCAACGGCGAATCGTTGCGTTGTGTCACGGATGTCGGGATCCGCGCGCACGACGCCACGAACTCGCATCGCCGCGCCGTCGTTGAAGTGGGCCACCGAATCGGTGGCGAGCGCGGGCTCCGATGCGTTCGCATGCCACAGGGCAACGGCGAATGCGGCAGGCAGCGCGGCCGCGTAGAGCAGCGTCCTCCAGCGTGGGCGCGTGATGGCGCAGGCAATGCCGAACGCCGCCGTTGCGATCGCGAGCGGCCACGCGTCGAGGCCAAGCCACGCGAAGGCGGCGGCGCCAGACAGCCATGCGGCGCAGAGGGGGGCGAGCTTCACGTGTCGACGAGGGATGCACCGGATCCGTCCGGGGCTGCAGGTGCGCGTATCGTACTCCGATGGACGGCAGCACGACCAGTTGCCGCTTGCCGTCGCGCCCGCGATCCTGAACGGCGGCGGTTGGACACGAGCGCAGGAGTTTGCGTCATGGCGAAGATGGACGAGCAGGCCGAAGCGAAGCCGGTGCCGTCGGGCGTGAAGCTGACGCCGCTGGATCCGACGTTCCAGCACGACCCGTACCCGGTCCTCGACGAGTTGCGCTCGCGGGAGCCGGTGCACTGGGACGCGCAGCTCCACCGCTGGGTGCTTTCGCGCCACGACGACGTCGACCGGGTGCTGCGCGACCGCTCGCTCTCGGTCGACCCGCGGAACGCGGCGCCGGACTCGTTCGAGCGGATGTTCCTGCGTGACGAGGACCATCGAGGCGAGCCGAGCATGCTTTTCGCGGATCCGCCGTACCACACGCGGCTGCGCGGGCTCGTGAGCAAGGCGTTCACGCCGCGCGCCGTCGAGCAGATGGCGCCGCGCATCCAGGAGATCGTCGACGAGCTGCTGGATGCGGTCGCCGGTGAGCCGGAGTTCGACCTCATCGGCGCGTTCGCGGCGCCGCTGCCGACGATCGTCATCGCCGAGATGCTCGGCGTCGACCCGGCCGACCGCGGCGACTTCAAGCGCTGGTCCGACACGTCGGTGCAGGTGTTCAACCCGCTGCTCAGGCCGGAGGAGCGCAAGCAGGTGGAGCAGGCGGGCATGGCGCTCGGCGACTACTTCCGGCACGAAATCGCGAAGCGGCGCACGGAAGAGCGCGACGACCTCATCGCGTCGCTGATGCGCGCGGAAGAGGGCGGCGACACGCTCAGCGAGGACGAGATCGTCACGATGTGCAACCTGTTGCTGACCGCGGGCAACGTCACCACGACCGACCTGATCGGCAACGGCGTGCTGGCGCTGCTGCAACACCGAGAGGAACTGCGGAAGCTGCAGGCCGATCCATCGCTGATCAAGAACGCCGTCGAGGAGATGCTACGGTACGACAGCCCGGCGACGCAGTCGGGCCGCACGCCGCTCGAGGCGTACGAGATCGATGGGCACGTCATCGACGGCGGGCAGTCGATCACGCCGCAGCTGGCGGCCGCGAATCATGACCCGGCGGTGTATCCGGAACCGCACAAGTTCGACATCACGCGCGAGGACACGCATCACCACTCGTTCGGAGGCGGGGTGCACTACTGCCTGGGCGCGCCGCTGGCGCGGCTTGAGGCGCAGATCGCGATCGGGACGCTGGTGCGGCGGTTCCCGAACCTTCGACTCGGCGATGCTGCGCTCGAGTACCGGAAGATCCCGTCGTTCCGCGGTCTTGCGAAGCTGCCCGTGCGTCCGTAGGGACCGTTCGAAGAAAACCCAAAAGGGGCGCCTGACTGGGCGCCCCTTCGGTGTGTCTCGCTGCGCTGCTAATCGCCTCCGGCGCCGACGGGGATGAATTGCGGTGATGGCGGGCAGTCGGGGCAGTCGTCGTCACGATCGTCGTGGCCTTCGACATTGATCTTCGGCAGCCATGAGAGCCACGACGGCAGGTACCAGTTCCAGCGGCCGAGCATCTCCATGCTTGCCGGGACGAGCACCGAGCGGACGATCGTGGCGTCGATGAGGACGGCCACGCCGAGGCCGAACCCGACCTGCTGCATCTCGGTCATACGGCCCATCGCGAAGCCGCCGAAGACGATCATCATGATGGCCGCGGCGCCGGTGATGATGTGGGCGGTGGAGCGGAGGCCGTAGGCGACGGCGCCCGTGTTGTCGCCGGTCTGCAGGAAGCGCTCCTGGATGCGGCTGAGCAGGAACACGTGGTAGTCCATCGAGAGGCCGAACAGCACGGCGAACAGAAACACAGGCAGGAACGCAGCGATGTTGTCGCTCTGGCGGAAGCCGAAGATGCCGGCGCCGATCCCGTGCTGGAACACGAGCACGACGAGGCCGTAGGCCGCGCCCACCGATAGCAGGTTCATGATGATGGCCTTGACCGGGATGACGATGGAACGGAAGACCATCATCAGCAGCACGAAGCTGAGCGCGAGCACGAAGGCGATCACGATCGGCAGGTAGAGCTGCATCGTGTCGACGTAGTCGTTCGTGGAGGCGGCGTCGCCGCCGACGAAGACATCGGTGTCGCTTCCGGCGAACGCGGCGGGGACATACTCGTCGCGGATGCGGTCGACGGCGTCGCGCGCGTCCGAGCCGATGGCGTCGCCGTCGATGATCACGTCCATGACGGCGAGGTTGCCGCCATCGCCAACCTCGAGCTCGCGGATTTCGCTCACGGAGCTGTCGGCCGTGAGCCGGGCCTCCAGCTCATCGAGGTCGCGCTTGAACTGCTCCGAGTTGACGTCGGCCTCGAACACGAGATGCGCAGGGGCGAGGCGGCCAGCGGAGAACTTCTCGTCGAGGATGTTGAACGCTTGGACCGACTCGAGGCTCTCGGGCATGTCGCGGAGCCCGGGCGCACCCATGGACATGGTCAACACGGGAGCGGCGGCGGCAAGGAGCAGAGCCGTGGCGCCGCCCATCGCGAGCAGCGGGTGCTTGACGACGGCGGCGGTCGTCTTCGCCCAGAACCCGTTCTCGTTGTCGTGCGAGGCTGCCGGGCGCATCCAGGGCAGCTTGATGAGGTTCACGCGGTCGCCGAGCAGGCTGAGAACCGCGGGAAGGAGCGTGAGGGCGATGGCCACGGCGGCCACCACGACAAGGATGGCACCGAGCGCCATGCCGAAGAACTCGGACGACGGGACGATGAGCAGGCCGGCGAGCGCGATGATGACGGTGATGCCGGAGAACATGACCGCACGGCTGGCGGTGTTGCCCGCGCGCACGATGGCGTCCACCTTTGCGACGCCGCGCGCGCGCTCCTCGCGGAAACGCTCGACGGTGAAGAGCGTGTAGTCGATGCCGACGGCGAGGCCGATCATCGTGATCATGTTGACGGTGAGGCTGTTGATGCCGAACACCTGACTGAGAATGGCGGTGACGCCGACGGCAACGACGATGCCGAGAAGGCCGAGGACTACGGGGATACCCGCAGCAACGACGGCGCCGAACACGAAGACGAGCACGACGAGGGCGGCCGGAAGACCGATGGTCTCGGCTTCCTGGAGGTCCTGCTCGAAGACCTCGTTGACCTCGCGCATCAGGCTGCCATCGCCTACGACGAGCACGGAGAATCCGTCGCGGCTCGACTCCTCGACGACGTCCACCAGCGGCGCAACGGTCCGTTCCGCATCCGCAACGTCACCCTGGAGGACGACGGGAATGATCAGCGTTGCGCGATCCTCGGACACGAGGGCGACGTCGCCGGACTCGTAGTAGCTGTCGGCGGAGACTACGCCCTCCGTCAGGCGTATACGTGAGATGAGGGAGCCTGCGAACATCCGGAACTGAGCGTCGTCCACGTTGGCTATCGCGCCCTGGACGATGACGGTCTCCGACGGAGGGGTCTCGCCGCGGACGTCCTCCACACGCTGTCGCGCCTGTTCGGACTCGGCGCCGCGGATGCGCTGCTCATCGTTGAGGCGGATCTGCGTGGCGCTCACGACGGCGGCGGCGATGACGACTCCCCACACGGCGAGCGTGATCCAGGGGTGGCGCGCGGCTCGCTGGGCATGCCGTGCCGGCGAAAAGAACGACAACATATGGTTCTCCTTCTGCGCTCTCCGAACTGCCTGCGGAAGTATCCGGTGCGAGCTACGCCCCCTTCATCGAACGATGGAGGTGAACCGCGGTTGGCTTTAGCGGGAGGGGGATCTCCGACTTTAGACGGAGCGTGGTTGCGCAGCGGCAGGCGGGGAGGCCGAGCGACGGCCGTCTCCTGAGCGGAGGGGGATGCGGACGCGGATCTCGGTGCCGGCGCCGGGCTGGCTGGCGATCTCGGTCACGCCGCCGAGCTTCGCGGTGCGCTCGCGCATGGACTTGAGGCCGATGTGGCCGGGGAAGGAGCCGCTCGTGTCGAAGCCGACGCCGTCATCCTTGATATCCAGCGCGATCTCGGCGTCACGCATCGCGAGCGCCACCTCGACGTTGGAGGCATGCGCATGCTTCACCGTGTTGTGGAGGCCCTCCTGGACGACGCGGAAGAGCGCTTCCTTGATGTCGATGGGGACCTGTGGCTCGTCACACAACGTCGCCGTGACGTTGATGCCGTAGCGGGCCTGCGTGGCGGCCACCTGCTTCTCGATGGCGACGACGAGGCCCTCGTTCTCGAGGGACTCCGGCCGCAGCTCGAAGATCAATGCCCGCATCTCCGTGAGTCCGGCCTCGGCGAGCTGGAGGACGTAGTCAATGGGCTCGACCGCCTTTCCGGCGTCGCGGTCGAGCAGCGTGCGGGCCGTGCGAGCGCCGAGCGCGATGCCATACAGCGCCTGCGAGACGGAATCGTGAAGCTCACGGGCGAGGCGCTGGCGTTCTTCGAGGGCAGCGAAGTGCTGCGCCTGCTCGTAGAGCCGCGCGTTCTCGATGGCGATGGCGGCCTGGTCGGCGACGGCGCGGGCGAGGCGGGCGTGATCAGACGTGAAGTATCCGGGCTCGTCGCGAGAGACCGTGAGCATGCCAATCATGCGATCCTGCAACAAAAGCGGCACCGTCATCCACGAACGGATGTAGCTGAACGCCGGCGTCTTGATGAGGCCACCGAGCGCTTCCCGGAAGACACGGGCGTCGACGGAGTCACCGAGGACGTCGTCGATCACCACGTTTTCGCCCTGGCTGAGGCGATCCCACCAATCGCGGAGCGCGTCGATCGAGAATCGCACGCCGACGATCACGGCATCGTCGCGGCCGCCGGCGCCGCGCGACTCGATGATGACGACGTCGTCGCCGTCTACGGTGAGCAGTGAGGAGCCGGTGAAGTCGAAGACGATTTTGAGCTGATCGAGGATGAGCTTCACCAGGTCGCTCAGGTCGAGCGTGGCGGCGACGGTGTGCGAGACGTCGAGCAGCGCGGAGAGCTCGCGCGTGCGCGCCTCGACGCGCTCGAAGAGGCGCGCGTTCTCGATGGCGACGGCGGCCTGGCTGGCGATGGCGCTGGCGAGGCGGACGCGGCGCTCGGTGTAGAAGTTGGTGTCGCGGCACATGAACGAGAGCATGCCGAGGACGCGGTTCTGGGAGATGAGCGGGATCGCCATCCACGAACGGAAGTCGGGGTTCTCGGCGAGGAGCCCGGCCACGACGGAGCGCACGCCGACGGCGTCCGGCTCGTCCGATGTGATATCGCCGACCACAATCGGTTCGCCGCTGAGGACGCGCTCCCATATGCCGCCGGGGACGTTCTTCGGGAACGTGGTACCGACGGGCGTATAGGCGCGCGTGGTGTCGCCGTCGGCGTTCAGCACAGCGAACACGCGGAGTACGTCACCTTCATCGAGGGTGGCGACGGCGCGGTCGTACTCGACGACGGCGCGCGCCTGCTCGAGCACGAGATGGAGCAGCGGGCGCAGCTCGAGCTTGGAGGCGACGTCATGGGAGATATCGAGGAGGGTAGACAGCTCGCGAGTGCGCTGTTCCTCGTTCGTGAAGAGGCGCGCGTTCTCGACAGCGACGGCGGCCTGGCTGGCGATGGCGGCGGCGAGTTGCGCGTGGCTGTCCGTGTAGTAGCTGGCGTTCCGGTGGGCGAGCGTGAGGAGCCCGACGACGCGCTCCTGTTGCACGAGCGGCACGCCCATCCACGAGCGGAACTTGAGCGCGCCCGGGACTTCGAGGCGCGTGCCGGAGCGGTATGCCTTCGCCTCGGGGGTGTCGCTCTGGACGTCGTCGATGATGATGGGTTTGCCAGTGAGGATAGCGCGGGCGCCGGCCCAGCGGCCGTCGAAGGGATAGCGCGTGCCGACGGGCGCGCCGAGGCCTTCGATGTCGCCGCCGTCGACCTTGACGGCCGCCACCTCGAACTCGTTGTCCTCGACGAGGAGGACCGTCGCCCGGTCGTACTCGGCGACGGTGCGGACCTGATCGAGCAGGAGGTTGAGGAGCGGATCCAGCTCGAGCGTGGACGCGACGTTATGCGAGACCTCGAGCAGCGTGGCGAGCTCGCGGGTGCGCTGCTCGACGCGCTCGAAGAGGCGAGCGTTGGCGATGGCGACGGCGGCATGGTTCGCGACGGCCATCGCCAGCGCCGCATGCTGGTTCGTGAAGAACCCGTTCTCGCGGTGGGAGAGCGCCATCACGCCGACGATCTCGTCCTGCAGGGCGAGCGGTACGAGGAGGATGGAGTTGACGAGGTCGAACGTCGGATGCTCGATGTTGAGGCCGACGATGCGACGGAACGACTGCGCCATCTCGTCGTCGCCGCGCGTGTTGTCGATGATGATCGGCTCGCGGCGGTAGAGGAGCTTCCAAAGCGGCTCATCCTCGCGGAGCGGGAACCTGAGCGCGGTCTGGCGCGGGGCGGTGGTCTCTATCGACTCGTCGAACTCGAGGATGACGAACTCATCGCCTTCGCGGATGAGGATAGAAGCGCCCATGTAGTCGATGATCGTGCGCGTGCGCTCGAGGATGAGTGCGACGAGGTGCTGGAGCTCGAGCGTAGACGTGATCGAGTGGGAGAGGTCGAGCAGGGCCGTGATCTCGCGCGTGCGCTCGTCGACGCGCTGCTCGAGGAGCTGCTCCGTCCGCACCTGCTCGGTGATGTCGCGGACGACGCCGAGAATGTGGAGCTTGTCGCCGTAGACGAAGGGCTTGCCGACGACGTCCACCGGGAAGACGCTCCCGTCCTTGCGGACGTCGCGGGCGCGGCAGCGGTACGTGCCACCGCCGGCAACCGTCGCGACGTACTCCTTGAACATCCAGTGGTCGTCCGGGTGGATGAAGCCGGTCGGGTGCATCGCCATCAGCTCGTCGACGGTGTAACCATGGGCCTCGGCGAACGCCGGATTGACCGCAACATTCGTCCCCTCGAGGTCCGTGATAATCAGCCCGTCGCTCACCGAGTCGAAGACGCTACGATACTGGGCCTCGCGCTCGGCGAGCTCCTTCTCGGCACGCTTGCGATCCGTTATGTCCTGCGTCATCGCCATGCCGGCGAAGATCTCGCCGGCCTCGTTGCGCAGGGGGAGCGTGTAGATGACGAACGTGCGGTTGGCGGCGTCGATCTCGAAGACGCTGCTGCGGCCCTCGAAGACGGCGCTCATGTTCGGGAGGAAGATCGACTGCACGCGCGAACTGAACAGCTCGTAGGCGGTGCGTCCCTCGAGATCCTCCTTGGTCAGGCCGAGATCCGCGAGCCCCTGTCCGTCGACGATCTGGTAGCGAAGGTCGCGGTCGTAGAGAACGACGGTGCCGTTGGGGAAGTTGCGCGCAAGGGTGCGGTAGAGCTCTTCGCTGCGCCGTAGCTCCTCTTCGATCCGGACTCGCCCGGCGATCTCGGCCTGCAACTCGCGGTTGCGCTGCTCCAGCCGCTGCTGACCCTGATCGATCTGCTCGATCATGAGGTTGAACGAGTCGGCCAACAAGCCGAGCTCGTCGCTCGACTTGATCGGGATGCGCACGCCGTAGTTCCCGGCCGCGACGGCGCGTGAGCCGGTCACGAGCGACTGGATGGGATCGAGCAGCAGGCGACGGTTGAACCACGCCGTCGCGGCGAGGCCGACCACGAAGAAGCCGAGCATGGTGGCTAGGATGAAGGCGACCGTGCGATTCCCCTGCTCTTCGATCGAGGACGTGACGGCGGCGGCGCGCTGGGTGAGCTGGTCGACCGGAGACGCGAGCGCGAGGCTGCCGCCGAACTCGCCCAGCGGCGCGTACGCCACGATCATGTCCTCGCCGCCGATCTGCACGCGGTCGAACCCGGTCTTGCCGTCGCGCATCGACTGAAGGATGCCCGCGAAGGCCGGGTTATCGGAGTCCTGCGCGGCACCCTGCACGACGCCCGCCGCGCGGCTCGGCATGATCGTCCCCGACCGGTCGAGCACAAAGGCGAAACCGTCGGGGATCTCGACGGCGTCCATGCGGGCGACGAAGCGCGGGACGGCGATGTCGACACCGATGACGCCCCGGTACACGCCGTCCTGGTAGATGGGCGCGAGCGCGGTGACGACGAGCCCCTCCTGCAGCGGGTCAGCGTAGGGCGCGGTGAACACGGGCCGTGTGGGCGCGGTCACAGCCGAGCGGAACTCCTCGAAGCCGGGGCGGCTGAAGGGGTCAAAGTCCGGCGCGACGCCGCGATGGAGGCCGAATGGCGGATAGTAGCGCGTCGCGCCGGTGGGGCTGATGTAATACATGGCAACGGCGTCGCGGTTGCCGAGCATGAAGGCGGGGAACAGCGAGTCGAGCACGGCGGAGTCTGTGAGGTCATCGGCGACGGCCGGCGACAACGCGACGTTGTTCGGAATGAGGACATCCGTGGTACGCGTGGTCGCGCCATCGAAGCGCTCGCCCTGCGCGCCGGTCTGCAGGCGGGCGGGATCCCACGGCACGCCGGCGCCGAGCTTGTTGGCGCGAGCGAGGTAGTTGGCGGCCGCGGCCGCGTCGTCGGTGGCCTTCTGCGCGATGAGTTGACCGGCGAGCGAGGTCTGCTCGGTGAGCGTCAGCAGCGTCTCGCTCGCCTGCGCCTCGAGCCCTTCGCTGCTCAGTTCGGTGGCGTCGTGCTGCGTGCGGTTGAAGCCGGCGAAGACGAGCGCGCCCGTGGCGGTGCCGAGCAGCACGAAGAAGACGATGAGGGAGAGGTTGAGCTTGGGGCCGAGACGTTCGGGCAGAAGTCGCACGCGCGTGATCGCTACGAGGGCGTGGTTTCTAGTGGTGCGAGGCCGATCTGTGCGGCGTACAGGGCTGCCTGGGTGCGGCTCTGCACGCCGAGCTTCATGAGGATGTTGCTGACGTGCGTCTTGACGGTCTTCTCACCGATGGTGAGCGCGTGCGCGATCTCCTTGTTCGCCTTGCCCTGCGCGAGCAGGCGCAGGACGTCGGTCTCGCGCTCGGTAAGAGCCTGCGGGTTGTCGGGCGCGCGCACCTCGCGGACGAGACGTGCGGCCGCGGCCGGCGAGAGCTGCACCTGACCGGCGGCGGCGGCCTTGATCATGCGGCAGAGCTCTTCCTGCTTGGTGTCCTTGAGCAGGTAGCCGATAGCGCCGGCCTTGATGGCGCCGACGACGGCCGTGTCCTCGAGCACGCTGGTGAGGGCGATGACTTCGGTGTCGGGGAGTTCGCGGCGGATGGTCTCGGTGGCGGTGATGCCGTCCATCACCGGCATGAGCATGTCCATGAGGACGACATCCGGCTTGAGCTTGTGGGCGAGCTTCACGGCCTCGGCGCCGTTCTCCGCCTCGCCCACCACCTCGAGCTCGTCATCGAGAGCGAGGAACATCTTCAGCCCCTGGCGCACCACGCTGTGGTCGTCGGCGAGGATGATTCTGATAGGCACTCTAGATACGCCCCCTTCGGCCCGAAGCGCTGCCGCGAGATGCATCAATGATAGCAGGCTCGATGTCAATTCCTCCGACTTTTGACGGAGGCGCCGCATCGGCCGCACGCCGTATCGTCGACCCGTCCGTTGGAGGGACGCGACGGGGTGTCGCGGCCAGCAACACTGAAGCGAGACAACTGAATGATCAGAATCCTGCTGGCTGACGACCAGAGCAACGTCCGCAGGGGGCTACGGATGCGCCTGGACCTCGAGCCGGGGATCGCCGTCATCGGTGAGGCCGGCGATGGCGAGCGGGCCATCGAGCTGGCGCGCGAGCTTGCGCCTGACGTCGTCCTGATGGACGTCGAGATGCCGAAACTGGACGGCATCGCCGCCACCGAGCGGCTGCAGCAGCTCGTTCCCGGCTGTTCGGTCGTGATCCTCACCATCCACGATGATGCCGGGACACGGGAGCGGGCACGGAACGCGGGTGCCGCGGCGTTCGTCTCCAAGCACCAGATCGATGCCAAGCTGATGGAGGCGATCCGCTCTGCACGGCCGGGGCCTGAGGCGCAGCCGGGCTGACGCGCGGGGCGCACCGTCGCTCAGTCGAGCACGAGCTCGGCGATGCGACGAAGCTGAGCCGGCGGACCGCCGACGAGCATCGTCGTAAGACACGTTTCCTTCCACATTGCGAGCTCGTCCCGGATCTTCTCGGGGGGCCCGATGAGCGCAACATCTTCGACCAGTCGCGTCGGAATGGCGGCCATCGCCTCGGCTTTCTTGCCGGCGAGGTACAGCTCCTGCACCTTCTCGCACTCGGCCTCGTAGCCGAGGCGCGCGATCACGTCGTAGTGGAAGTTCGCGCCCTTCGCGCCCATGCCGCCGACATACAGCGCGAGCATGGGCCGGATCATGTTGGCGCCCTGTTCAAGGTCATCGGTGATGATGATGGTCACCGGTGACACGACTTCAAACGTTTCGGGCGTGTGGCGCGTGCCGGGCCGCGAGAAGCCTTCATTCAGCGCGTTTCGGTAGAACTTGTCGCTCTTCGGCGAGAAGAACAGCGGCAGCCAGCCATCTGCGATCTCGGCAGCGAGCGCGACGTTCTTCGGTCCTTCAGCCGCGAGGTAGATCGGCAGGTCGCGGCGCAGCGGGTGCACGGTCGACTTCAACGGCTTTCCGAGGCCAGCGCCACCCGGGTACGGCAGCTGGTAGTGCTTGCCCGCGTACGACACCGGCTCGTCGCGGGCGAGGACTTTGCGGATGATGTCGATGTACTCGCGGGTGCGCTCGAGCGGGCGCGGGTAGGGCTGCCCGTACCACCCTTCGACCACCTGCGGGCCTGACGCGCCGATGCCGAGGATGAAGCGCCCGCCGGAAAGGTGATCGAGCGTCATCGCGGCCATCGCGGTGGCCGCGGGCGTGCGGGCGGAGAGCTGCGCGATCGCGGTGCCGAGCTTGATCTTCGTGGTCTTCGCGCCCCACCAGGCGAGCGGCGTGAACGCATCGGAACCGTATGCCTCGGCGGTCCAGACGGAGTCGAAACCGTACTCCTCAGCGGCGGCGATCGTCTCTTCGATGCCGGCGGGCGGGCCCGAACTCCAGTATCCGGCGCTCAGTCCGAGCTTCATGTCGTGCTCCTTTCGTGCGCGATGCCACGGTGCTCCGGATAGCCGCGCGCTGCAATCGGCCAGATCTCGACGACTTCGTCGCCGTCGAGGGCGTACATCACGTCGTGGAGATTGATGGTGGGGTCGATGTGCGACGGCCAGAGCTCGATGTGGTCGCCGACGGCGATGGGGCAGTCGGGCGGAAGCGCGATCGTCGCGTGCTCGTCGGACAGAAAGAGGACCGATGCGCCGTCGATCCCTTTGACGTCGGGGTTGCCGTGGTCGATCGAGCAGGCCTTGTGCCCGTTGTCGGCGGCGCACTGCTCCGGGCGCGGACGGCTGAGTACCGTGCCGAGGACGGTGAACGCCTTCTCGAACGGGATGTCGAGGCGCGCGTAGGCGGTATCCATCAGCACGTACGATCCCGCCTGGATCTCCGTGACGCCTTCCATGGCGCCAGTGATGTCGTACGTCCCGGTGCCGCCACCGCTGACGATCTCGACGCGCAACCCCTGCTCACGCGCGTCGCTGACGGTCGAGAGGAGGCGCTCCATCGCCTTGGTCGTCCGCTGCTCACGCTCGGCGCGATCCTCGATGGCGACGACATGCCCCTCGTAGCCCATGAAGCCACGGAAACGCACGCCATCGAGCGCGCTTGCGCGGTGGGCGAGCGTGACGGCCGGCTCGCCCGGCGCGATGCCGCAGCGGGGGAGGCCGACGTTCACATCGACGAGGACGCCGACGGTCGTGCCGGCGGCGCGGGCAGCGGCAGCGATGTCGTCGAGCGCGAAGGCGCTGTCGACGGCGACGGTCAGGTCGCAGCTGCCGGCGAGCTGCGCCGCGCGCGCGGCCTTGCCCGGCCCGACGACTTCATTCGCGATCAGTACGTCGGTCGTGAGTCGCTCGCGCACGACCACCTCGGCCTCGCCGACGGTGGCGCACGTAAGCCCAGTGCACTGGCCGGCAGCGAGCTGACGACGAGCGATGGCGGGCGTCTTGTGAGCCTTGAAGTGCGGACGCAGCTTGCAGGAGCGAGCGGCGAAGTAGGACGCCATGCGTTCGATGTTGCGCTGCATGGCGGGAAGGTCGACCACGAGCGCGGGCGTGGGAATGTCGCGGAGCTTCACGGCATGAGCGTACCGGGCGCGTGGCTTAGTGAACATCGACACAGCTTTCGAGCGAGGCGCGGGCCCGATACCCTCAATGAGTGACTGACGGGAAACGACGGCGGCGGCGCGGCAGGCGCGGTGGACAGGGGCGGCCGGCGGGCGAAGGCTCGCAGCAGGCGCGATCGGAACCGCAGGCCGGCGACGTCGAGGAGACAGAGCAACCGGCGCATGACGCGCCGCGGCGCGGCGCGCGGCGTGACACGCGCCGCTCGAAGACGGGCGCTCCCGCACCGCCGGCGAACGGCGGTGGTTCGATACGGCGCGCGCCGTCAGCGGGTGAGAGCAGAGGGCGCGCGCGAGAGAGCGGGCGCGATGGCGGCGGGCGCCAGCGACGCGAGCCAGCCACGCGCCTGCTTGAGCCGCCTCCCCCGCCGGACCCGGTGTCCGTGGAGTTGGGCCAGGCGTTCCGCGACGCGCACGACGCGGTCCGAGACGCGCGCAAGGCTCTCGAGAAGCGCAGGGCGGAATTCGGCGACGAGCCGGACTGGATGGTCGCCCAGCTGGAAGCGGCAGAGCAGCGGTTCGCCGAGGCGGCGGACCGCTGGGTCGAGCATCTGGCGAAGACCGGACGAAGGTCGGTGCGTCGCTAGCCGTTCGGGCTAGGGCGTCCCGGAGTCCGGGATGTCGGTCCCCTCTCCCACGAACGTCAAGGTCTTGTCCCCAACGCGCACCGTGTAGGTGACGCCACGGTCGAAGTCGCTGCCCAACTCGACGACCTCCTCGTGCGTGCCGTAGATGGCCGTGCAGGCTACGTCCGGATCGGCGATGACTGTGTTCGTCACTCGGATCTCGATCGTCGTGCCGGTGCGTGTCGTGGTGATGTCGTGGAACTCGTGGCAGCCGTCAGGGATGCCGGAAAGGACGCGGACGGCGTATTGCGGGGGGAAGCTCTCGCGGATGATG
>Ga0209172_10002284_pt1 | contig 34716 bp, 25 predicted proteins | sample LarsenN4metaG_FD_184113 | JGI IMG/M metagenome (GOLD analysis project Ga0209172, IMG submission 184113) | Hot spring sediment bacterial and archeal communities from British Columbia, Canada, to study Microbial Dark Matter (Phase II) - Larsen... ... | reverse complement strand
GCGCACGCGATCCCGTAACCGGACCAACCCCAATAATCCGCCCAGCGGCGGGAGGGTACGGGTCTAGCCGGAATCGTCTGGCTGATCGCGTCACCGCCCGCCGGGAGCACTCGGCGGGCTCGTTGTTTTGGGCGGCAGGGGCTGGGGGCGACGGCGGCCGCGCGGGTAAATGGGGTCTGTTTGCCGCCTCTCCCCCTTCGGCTCCCGCTGCCCGGTTGCCACTTCTCCGCCCCCTCCGGGCTGGGGGTGGTTGGGGGGTATTGGGGTGTAGCTCAATTGGCAGAGCGCCCGGCTGTTAACCGGGAGGTTGGTGGTTCGACTCCACCCGCCCCAGTTGCTAGGTTCATGCCACATTGCGGTTGCGTTGCTACGATGTTGCGATAAACCCCACGGCAGGCCCGCGGTAGATGTGTAGCCGCCGAGCTGCCGTTAGCTTTGTTGCTCAGCGAAGCGGAGTAGTTGGGCATTGCAGGACGAGCCCGAGGGCGTGCCCTCGGGCTTCTTGCCTTCAGCGTCAGGGAGCTACGGCGCGACTGGTGCAGGGCAGCCGTCGAGGCTAGCGCCCCCGCCACAGGGCGCGCAGCTCGGCCGAGGTCCGATAGACCCCGCGCGATACCACCGCCTCGATCCTCCGCGTGTTCTTGATGTCGTCCAGGGGGCTCGCCCCGAGGATCACGAAGTCCGCCACGGCGTCGCGCCGGATCACTCCAATCGAGTCCGCGCCCAGGAGCAGTGCCCCGTTCCTGGTGGCGGCGAGCAGCGCCTGGCGGGGCGTAAGCCGGGCCGCGACCAGCAGGGCCAGCTCGTCGTGCAGGCTCGCTCCCGGGGCCAGCAGCGGGTGGGGGGCGTCGCTGCCGGCGGCCACCAGGCCCCCCTTGGCCTGATACAGGTGTACGAAGCGGTCCTGCACCGGGCGGGACCGGCGAAAGGCCAGGTAGTCATCGAAACCCAGCCGCGCCCGGGCGATCAGGTCCGGGACGTCCCAGGCCTCCTGGACGGAGGGCGGAACGCCGGCCAGATCCAGCGTCACGAGGTAGGTGCTGTCCTCCAGGTGCGCCCACACCTGGTGCAGCGCCAGGGTCGGGACCAGGGCCACGCGTGATTGCTGAAGCGCCTGGGCCGTGCGCTCCAGCCGCGCCGGATCGAGGGTTGCCCACCCGCGCTCTGCCAGGTTCCAGCCGCGGAAGAAATCGTCGTGCGCCTCGAAATACGGCCCGGGATCGGCCACCGAGGCCTCCACCACTCCGCTCAGGTGCTCGATCGCCCTCACCCCCATCCGGGCGGCCCGGACGGCGTCCACTTTCCCCAGGTGCGCCGTGACGGGCAGCGAGACGGCCGAGGCTTCATCCAGGATCGCGGCAAGCCGCGGCGAATCGATCTTGGTGTACACCTTGGCCTGCGTGGCGTCCAGCAACGCCAGCGCGTCAATGGCCCGGCGGGCCTGATCGTCGGTCGCCGCCGCGGTGGCCGTGCGCCAGGTGGCTGGGGCGCCATCGATCATGGCACCGGCGATGTAGAGCCTCGGGCCCGGAATACCTCCCGACGACGTGGCTTCGCGCAGCGCCACGATGCTGTCCTGCTGGCCCCCCACGTCGCGCACCGTGGTGACTCCGTAGGCCAAGAAGCGGGGCAAGGTCCAGCGCTCGGCGTGCGCGTGGGCGTCAATCAGGCCGGGGATGATCCACTTGCCGTCCAGGCGCACTACGGCGGCCCCCCGGGGGACCGTCACCGAGTCCGCAGGGCCGGCCCGCTCGATGTGGCCCCGAGGGGTGACGATCACCACGGCATTTGGGATCGGCGCCGCCCCGGTGCCGTTCCACAATGTCGCGCCCACGTACGCGGTCTTGCCTCTGCCGGGGCTGCACGCGGAGAGCAGTAGCACCGAGAAGAGTGCCGCGTGACCAGTACCCCGGGAAGCACGCACCGTGAGGGATTCTCTACGGAGCACGCAGAGGGCGCGGAACGAGGCTCGCCCCAGGCTCGACCTCGTAACCGGAGCGAGTCGCGGGCCGCGCCCGGCGCGAAGGCGGGCTGGCAGTTGTGCCGGATCCACTCGAAGCCGTGCTGCGCGTGTCCGGCCGAGACGAAGGTGGTGGTGCTCTCGCGAGTTCTAGCGCCGGCGCCGCGCGGCCTTCTTGGAACGCCGCTTGGCGGTCCGCTTCTTGGCCTTCTTGGCGGCCTTCGTCTTGGGAGCCTTCTTCTTCGCCTTCTTGGCCGTCTTTTTCTTGGCCGGACGCTTCTTGGCTGCCTTCTTGGGAGCGGCCGCGGGCCGCATCGGCTCCGGCGGCGCCGGAGGCGTGGGTGCGGGCGTCGACCAGATCGGCGGCGGAGAGGTCTCCGGCGGCTTCACCGGCGGAGTGAGCGGCATCGGATCCCACATCCCGGGTCCGCCGCTGAGATCAATGGTGAGGCTCATGTCGTCATCCCTCCGGTCAGTGACTGGTGCGTACCGAGCTCTGAGGTATAGATGCTATCCCAGTGCAGCGGAGGCGCAAGAGGAGGGCGATGTCCGGTATCTGATGTCCGATGCCCGAAGTGGCGGTCTCATTGACTTCGGGAATTCGGACATCGGACATCGTGCCCCACCCTGCGCCCGAGCTCGCCCCTGCCGCCGCGCTTGACACCAGCCCCGACTTGGCCATATCGTACGCTGGCTTATCTATCGGTATTGTCTACAGTTACGGCCCCTTGACCGGGCTGGGGATTGGCGCTCTGATGGATACCCTGCACCGAGTGGGAGTACTGGGCTTCGCCCTTGGTCTGGTAGCGGCCGCCGACGCACGGGCCCAGGCGGTTGCTGAGCTCGAGGTCCTGCCGCCCACCGTGACCCTGCAAGTGGGGCAGCGCCAGGGCGTGGTGGCGACCGCGTATGACGCCCGTAACAATGTGTTGCCCACCGTCCGGATTACCTGGTCGAGCACCAATCTCGCCGTGGCACGGGTGGATCCCGATCCCCGTCAGCCGGGGGTGGCGACCATCGTGGGCGTGGCACCCGGCATCGCCCTGATCGAGGCCGAGGCTGGCGGGCGCCGGGGTACGGTGCAGGTGCAGGTAGGCGGTGTCGGAGCCGCCCCACCCGGCGCGCAGCCGGGCATCGCCCCGGCGGTGACCAGCACGGCGGTGGCGCTGCGGCTGGATCCCAACTCGGTCTTCCTGCTTCCGTCCGAAGACACCCGGCTCTCAGTGGCGTTCCTGCAGGCGGACGGCTCGCCGGCGGCGGCGTTGCCGGTGACCTGGCTCTCGCTCAACGCCATGGTGGCGAGCGTCGGGTCTGACGGCAGCGTGGTAGGCATCTCGCCCGGTCAAGGCGTGGTCGAAGCCCGCACCGCCACCGGGCTGGTGGCGCGGGCCACGGTCTTCGTGGCCGCCGCGCCCTTCGCGTTCGGAGTGGACGCGTTGTCGCTCGGGCTGGGCGAGCAGGATACCGTGCCGGTGGTGGTGCCCAGCCAGGGCAATCGCCGCGTGGCCAATCGCTGGCTTACCTGGACGTCGAGCAATCCGGCGGTCGTCAGCGTCGGCCCGCTGGGCCTGGCGGTGGGCGTGAGCGCCGGACAGGCGGAGATCTTCGCCAGCGGGTTGGGGCAGACCGCGCGGCTTCCCGTGGTGGTGCACCGGCCGGTCCAGGAAATGGCGGTGCATCCGCCGCCCAACACCACGATCACCGTTCCGGTGAGCGGCAGCGTGGCCGCCGGTGCCGAGGCCCTGGCGGCCGACGGAACGACCATCCCCGAAGCGCCGTTCACCTGGCGCATGGCCGACACCGCGGTGGCCACCTACGATGCCGGAGCGAAGCTGGTCCGCGGGAAGAAGATTGGACGCACCCAACTGTTGGTGCGGGGTCCGGGGCGGGGGCTCGAAGCCAGCTGGCCGGTGGAGGTGGTGGCGGGAGGGTTGGGGCTTACGCCCGGCCGCTTGGGTCTGATCCCGGGCGAGCGCAAGAGTGTCAGCGCCACATTCGTCAACGATCGGGGCGAGTCCCTGGGGCCCGCGACCGGAGTGGTGTTCTCGTCGCTCAATGCCGCGGTGGCCTCGGTGGATCAACAGGGCAACATCCAGGGACTGGCGCAGGGTCACGCGCGAATCGTGGGTACGACGGCGTGGGGCAAGGCGGACACGGTGGACGTCTACGTGCAGGTGGAGCTCGTGGTGACCTCCACTCGGCGGGCTAACGTGGCCACGCTGTTCGCGTTCGATCGAGCCAACCCCACCCGATTCACCCCGCTGGCGCTGGACACCACCGCGACCCAGACCGATCCGGCGCCGTCGCCCGACGGGTCGAGCATCGCCTACGTCACCGATCGGGACGGCAACGCCGAGATCTACGTGATGAACGCGGACGGCTCGAACCCGCGGCGGCTCACCAACACGCCCGCCGCCGAGGGCTCGCCGGCCTGGACCCCGGACGGCACCAGGATCGTGTACGCTTCCAACGCGGCTGAAGGCACCACCGGCACGTTCCACATTTGGATCATGGACGCCGACGGGTCGAATCCGCGGCAGTTGACGCAAGGACCGCACAGCGATTTCCAGCCCACGGTCTCGCCCGACGGCGGCACCATCGCGTTCACCACGGACCGCGACACCAATTACAACATCTACCTGATGGGGATTGACGGCTCCAATCCGCGCCAGTTCACCCGGGCGCCGGCCCAGGAGACCACTCCGCTGTGGCTGGCGGAGGGGCAGCTGGCGTACCTGTTGCAGGAGCCCGGGCGCACGCTCACCAGCCGGGTCATGCGGGCCACCGTCTCCACCGGCGAGGCGACGCCCATCTCACCGCAGGGGCTCGCCATCAGCGACTTCGACGTATCCAAGGCCGGCGACTTGATGGCGATCGTGGTCACCCAGTTCGGGCGCGGCGGGAATGTCTCGCAGAAGCTCTACCTGTTGGCCCTCAACGCGGCGGGCGCGGTGCCGGTCGAGGTCCCGCCCGCGAGTCCGCGGGACCGGCTCACGTCGCCGGCGTTCCGAAAGTAACCGTCAGCGACGTCCCCCGTGAAGGCCCTGGTCCTCCGCGGTCACGGCGACCTGAGCCAGCTCACGATCGCCGACGTCCCGGCTCCCACCATCAGCACGCCTCGGCAGGTGTTGATCCGGCTGCGGGCGGCGGCCCTCAATCACCTGGACCTCTGGACCGTGCACGGCTTGCCCGGTCTCTCGCTCCGGTTTCCTCACGTCTTAGGGGCTGACGGCGCCGGAGAGGTGGAGGCGGTTGGAGCCGAGGTGACGGCGGTGCGCCCGGGCGACAAGGTGATGATCAATCCCGGCATCGCCTGCTACCGGTGCCAGACCTGCGATGCCGGCGAGCACTCCCTGTGTCCGGAGTACCGCCTGCTGGGCGAGCATCTGCCGGGCACCCTGGCGGAGCTCATCGTGCTGCCCGAACAAAACGTGCTCCGCATCCCCGATCCCCCGGCCCCGCACCCACCGATCACGTGGCGCGAGGCGGCGGCCTACTCGCTGGCGACGCTCACCGCGTGGCGGATGCTGATCACGCGGGGGAGGCTCGAGCCGGGCGAGGTGGTGCTGATCTGGGGCGTGGGCGGCGGAGTGGCCACCGCCGCGCTCAAGATCGCCAAGCTCATCGGCGGGTTCGCGATTGTGACCTCGTCCAGCGACGCCAAGCTGGAAGCCGCGCGGGCGCTGGGTGCGGACGTTACGCTCAATCACACCCAGGTGGACGTGGCCAAAGAAGTGCGGGAGGTTACGGGCAAGCGGGGCGCCGACCTGGTGCTGGAAACCGTGGGGGAAGCGACCTGGGAGCTGTCCCTGCGGGCGCTGGCGCGGCAAGGCCGGCTGGTGAGCTGCGGCGCCACCACCGGCCCCAGAGTGACGACCGACGTGCGGCGGATGTTCTGGTACCAGCACACCATCATGGGCTCCACCATGGGCAACCTGGCGGAGTACCGCGAGATCGTGAGGCTGCTCGGGCAGGGTCACCTGCGGCCGACCGTGGATTCGGCCTTCTCGCTGGACGACGGGATCAAGGCCGTGGAGCGGTTGGAGCGGGGGAAGCAGATGGGGAAAGTGGTGGTCGATGTTTGAGACGCGGTCTCCGCTGTCCGCGATCCGCTGTTCGTGAGCTGATGCCGGCACCCTGGTTCACGGATAGCGGAGAGCGGATAGCGCCGTTCTACCTCTCACGTCTCAGCAGCACCGTCGGCGCCGCGCGCCCGAACACCGGCTCACCACGCGGCGCCTGAATTGAACCGATCAGGCGACCTTCCTGGTACACCGGATACGTCGTTGGCATAGCACGCTCCAGGCGCAACCGCTCGGGGGCCCGCTCGATGCGCGCCGTTATGGCAATCACCGGGTCCCGCACCGCGAACCGGCCGTCGCTTCCGAGCAATGGATTGGCGGTCATCGTGATCCTCACTGCCTACACCGGTCTGGTTTCAGCATCGTTGGGTTCACGTGATTGGATGTGCGGCGGAGGGAAACGGTTGCAGGGGGCGGGTGGGGCGTCGCGCTGGCAGCAGAGCGGAGCCCCGCGTGAGTCGACTCGCGAGCCCTGCCGGCGGCCTGGCCGAACCCCGGGCTGACAGGTGCGGCTCGGGTCGCCCCCGGTCTGGGCTGTGTCGCTCTAACCGGTTGCCCTGTCAGGAGTTATGTGCCTCCGACCGGATTGCGTCCGGGGCCGGGCCGGGGTATATTGAAAGGACCTCGGCGGGGGTCGTGTAGACCCCCTTTGTCGTATCCACCTTGGGACGTCCATGACCGCACCCAACCAGCGAGAACGCATCCTCCCTCGGCTCATCGAAGACGAGATGCGAGAGTCGTTCATCGACTACTCCATGAGCGTCATCGTGCAGCGCGCCTTGCCCGACGTGCGCGACGGCTTGAAGCCGGTGCACCGGCGCATCCTCTACGCCATGAACGAGCTGGGTCTCCTTCCGGGCCGGCCGTACAAGAAGTCCGCGACCGTGGTGGGCGAAGTGCTCGGCAAGTACCACCCGCACGGCGACGCGGCGGTCTACGACTCGCTGGTGCGTATGGTGCAGGACTTCTCGCTGCGCTATCCGCTGGTGGACGGCCAGGGGAACTTCGGCTCGGTGGACGGCGACAACGCGGCGGCCTACCGCTACACGGAAGCGCGGCTCACCGCCCTGGCCGTCGCCCTGCTGGAGGACATCGAGAAGAACACCGTCGATTTCGCGCCCAACTTCGACGATCGGCTCCAGGAGCCCACGGTCCTGCCCGCCCGGGTGCCCAACCTCCTGGTGAACGGGTCTTCCGGGATCGCCGTGGGGATGGCGACCAACATTCCGCCGCACAACCTCAAGGAGATTGCGGCGGCGGTGGCGCATCTGGTGGACCATCCGGACGCCTCCATCGACGACCTCCGCCGACACGTCCAGGGACCCGATTTCCCCACCGGCGGCTTCATCTATGGGCGTGACGGCATCAAGGAGTGCTACGAGACCGGCCGCGGGCGGATCATCATGCGGGCCCGGGCCCGGGTGGAGGAGAAGGAGTCCTCCGGCAAGTCCCAGATCGTGGTTACCGAGATCCCGTTCCAGGTCAATAAGGCGCGGCTGGTGGAGCAGATCGCCGAGCTGGTGCGGGCCAAGAAGATCAGCGACGTGTCGGACCTGCGAGACGAATCCGACCGGGACGGCATGCGGATCGTGATCGAGCTCAAGCGCGACGCCAACACGTCGGTGGTCCTCAACCAGCTGTACAAGCGCACCCAGATGCAGGCCACCTTCGGCGCCATCATGCTGGCGCTGGTGGACGGCGTGCCGCAGGTGCTGAACCTGAAGCAGCTGCTCCAGCAGTACGTGGACCACCGGCACGAGGTCATCACCCGGCGCACCCAGTTCGACCTGGACGCCGCGCTCGAGCGGGAGCACATCCTCGAAGGGCTTCAAGTAGCGGTCGACAACATTGACGAAGTGGTGGAGATCATCCGCAAGGCCAAGGACGTCCCGGCGGCGGATGCGGCATTGCGCCGGCGGTTCGAGCTCACGGAGAAGCAGAGCAAGGCGATCCTGGACCTGCGCCTGGCGCGGCTCACGGCGCTGGAGGTGGACAAGCTCGAGGACGAGCTCACGGAGGTGAAGAAGCTCATCCAGGAGTTGAAGAGCATCCTCGCCTCCAAGCCCGCGCGGATGGCCATTCTCAAGTCCGAGCTGGAGGACTTAGTCAAGAAGTTCGGCGACGACCGCCGCACCGACATCGTGGCGGACCAGGGCGAGTTCTCGGTAGAAGATCTGATCGCCGAAGAAGACATGGTGATCACGGTGTCGCACGCCGGGTACATCAAGCGCACCCCGGTCACCACCTACAAGCGGCAGCGGCGCGGCGGGCGGGGCTTGAATGGGATGGGGACCAAGGAAGACGACTGGGTGGAACACCTGTTCGTGGCCTCGACCCACGACTACGTGCTGTTCTTCACCCACAACGGGCAGGTCTACTGGCTCAAGGTCTACGATATCCCGCAGCACGGGCGCGCGGCGCGGGGCAAGCCCATCATCAACCTGATTCAGATCCAGCCGGGCGAGCGGATCGCCGCGTTGGTGCCGGTGCGGGAGTTCGACGAGGCGCACTTCCTCATGTTCGCCACCGCCAGGGGCACGGTGAAGAAGACCGTGCTGTCGGCCTACGGCAACCCGCGCTCCACCGGGATCAACGCCATCAACATCGAGGACGGGGACGAGCTGATCGACGTCCAGATCACCGACGGCGGCAACGACATCGTGCTGGCCACGCGACACGGCATGAGCATCCGGTTCAGCGAGAAGGATGCCCGAGAGACGGGGCGGGCCACCACCGGCGTGCGGGGTATCGAGCTGGAGGGGGACGACCGGGTGATCGGCATGGTGGTGATCCGGCGCGATGCCACCCTGCTGGTGGTGAGCGAGAAAGGTCTGGGGAAGCGCTCCGAGCTGTCCGAGTACCGGGTGCAGCACCGCGGCGGCAAGGGCATCATCACCCTCAAGCACACCGAGAAGACCGGCGACATCGTGGCGCTCAAGGAGGTGCTGCCGGAGGATGAGCTGATGCTGATCACCCGCCACGGTGTGATCATCCGCGTGCCGGTGGCCGGCATTGGGGTGATCGGGCGCAACACCCAGGGCGTCAAGATCATGAACCTGGACGCCGGAGACGCGGTGGTGGACGTGGCCCGGGTGGTCAAGGAGGAAGAGGGCGGCGACGAAGAGCCGACGGACGAAGTGGGGCCCCCGGTGGTGGCGGAGGGGGAAGATCAGCGGGAGATGGAGTTGGAGTGAGCGTCTCCCTGGCCTCGATTCAGGAAGCCGCAGCGGGCCTCCTCGGTGTCGCCGTGCGCACCGAGCTGGTCTCCCTGCCAGAGCTTTCCGAGCAGGCCGGCGTCCCGGTGCATCTGAAGCTGGAAAGCCAGCAGCCCACGGGCGCCTTCAAGACCCGGGGCGCCTGGACCGCGGTGCGGCGGTTGGCGCCGGAGCAGCGGGCCCGCGGCGTCATCACCTACTCCAGCGGCAACCACGGCCAGGCCGTGGCCTTCGCGGCCCACCGCCTGGGGCTCCGCGCCGTGATCGTGATGCCCGAGACGGCCCCCGGCACCAAGGTGGATGGGGTCAAACGGTGGGGCGGTGAAGTGGTGTTCGCGGGCCGGACGTCGGAGGATCGCCACCGGCGCGCCATGGAGCTGGCGTCGTCCGAGGGCCTCACCGTGATTCCGCCGTTCGATCACCCGGATGTGGTGTCCGGGCAGGCGACCGTTGCGGTCGAGATCCTGGAGCAGCTGCCGGAGGTGGAGTGGGTGGCGGCGCCGGTGGGCGGGGGCGGGCTCGCGGCCGGCATCGCGGCCGCGCTGGCGGCGCTGAAGCCCGCCGCGCGACTGGCCACGGTGGAGCCGGAAGGCTCGGCGGCGCTCGCGGCGGCGCTCCAGGCCGGCCGCGTCGTGCGCCTCGATCGCACGGCCAGCATCGCGGACGGCCTGCTGCCGTTGTCGGTCGGCAAGCTCAACTTCGCCATCCTCCGCGGCCGCGCGGAGCCGGTGCTGGTCTCGGAAGAGGCGATCGCGGAGGCCACCCGCTGGCTCAACGTCGAACAGCATCTGGTGGTCGAGCCGTCGGGGGCGGTCACCACGGCCGCGGTGCGCTCCGGCGCGTTCCGCCCCACGGGCCCCACGGTCCTGGTGGTGAGCGGCGGGAACGCCGACCCGGCGGTGCTGGCCCGGCTCACCGCCGCAGCCGGACGCCCATGACCGCCGTCGGGACCGCCGGACGGATCATGGTGGCGGATGACGATCCGGCGCTGCTGCATACGCTCGAGCTGATCCTCCGCGAAAACGGATACGACGTGATCCCGGTCCCCGGCGGGGAGCATCTCCTGGCGCGGCTCGAGCAGACGATGCCCGACCTTCTGATGCTGGACATCATGATGCCCAAGGTGGACGGGTTGCAGCTGTTGGAGCGCGTCAAGCAGGACGTGCGCTGGCGCGATCTGCCGGTGCTCATGGTCTCCTCCATGCCGCCCGAGGAGGCGGCGGTGCGCTCGCTGGGCCTGGGCGCGGCCGACTTCGTGGCCAAGCCGTTCCGGATGCGGGAGATGCTGGCGCGGGTGCAAGCGCACCTGCGCGCCGGACGCGAGCTCATGCGGGCCCGGCGCGAGGCTCGGACCCGGGCCGAGACGGTGGACATCCTCCAGGAAGTGACCGACACGCTGCGGCCCGACGAGATCTACCACGTGCTGGCGCGCCGCGTGGCCCGGGCGTTGAACATCTCGCGCTGCTCCATCGTGCTGGCCGGCACCGATACCGAGCGTGGCGTGGTGGTAGCGGCGCACGAGGATCCGACCCTGCGGAATCTCGAGGTGGACCTGCGCCGCTACCCGGAGATCCGGCAGGCGCTGGCCACCGGCCGCCCGGTGCTGGTCTCGGACGTCGCCGCCGATCCGCTCTACACCGAGGTTCGGGAGGCGTGGCAGCGCGAGGGCATTCACGTCGCTACCCGATCCGTCATCGCGGTGCCGTTCGAGGTCCGGGGCCGCCAGGCGGGCGTCTGTTTCTTGAGGACCACTACCGGGAACGCGCTGCTCACCGAGACCGACGCCGCCTTCGCCGAGACCGTGATCAAAGCGGCGGTGAGCGCCATCGAGAAGGCCTACGATTTCGAGGCCACGCTGTCGGACAAGCGGCGCTTCGAGCTGCTGGCCAGCACCGACGCGCTCACCGGGTGCCTCAACCGGCGGGCCCTGATCGAGAAGCTGGAGCGGGAGCTGGAGCGGTCCCGGCGCTACGGTTTCCCGGTGACCATCTTGATGATCGACCTGGATCGGTTCAAGGCGGTCAACGACACGCTGGGTCACCTGGTGGGGGACGCGGTGCTGCGGCAGCTGGGGGAGCTGTTGCGCCGCGAGGTGCGGTCGGTGGACCTGGTGGCGCGCTACGGCGGGGAAGAGTTCGTGGTGCTGCTGCCCAACACGGCCACCGACGGCGGCGTGGCGTTCGCCGAGCGCCTGCGGGTGCGCGTGGCGCAGCAGGACTTCAGCAGCGGCCTGGCGCCGCTGGCGCTCACGGTCTCGATCGGCGTGGCGACGTTCCCGGCCGCGCCGGGCCGGTCGGTGGAGGATCTCCTGGCGGCGGCGGATCAGGCGCTCTACCGCGCCAAGCACGACGGGCGTAACTTGGTGCGCCGATGAGCGTCCGCCGATGCCCGCGCTGCGGGAGCACGTTCGAGGGTGACGCGCGCTTCTGTCCCAGGGATGGAAGCCCCCTGATCGAAGTGGCGGCAGCACCGGCCGCGCCCGCCGCCCGGCCGCCCGCCGAGTCCAAGACGTCGGTGCGCAAGGCGGTGACACCCAAACCCCAGCCGGCCCTGGATCGCGCCGGCTCGCTCTCCAACCAGGTCCTGGACGCGCGCTATGAAGTCCAGCGGAAGCTGGGCGAAGGCGGCATGTCGTACGTGTACCAAGCGCGCGAACTCAGTAGCGGCGAGTCCGTCGCCATCAAGGTCTTAAGTCCCAAGCTCGGCGCCGATCACAGCTCCGTGGAGCGGCTGCGTCGCGAGGCCGGCCTGGCCATGCGGCTGGATCACCCCAACGTGTGCCGCATCCTCCGGCTGGGCGAGACCGAGGACGGGCTCATCTATCTGGTGATGCCCTACCTCAAGGGCGAGCTGCTGTCGGACCGCGAGGTCCGGGTGGGCCCCATGTCGCCCGACGCGGCGATTCCCCTGCTGGTGCAAGCCTGCGCCGGCCTGCACCACGCGCACCAGTTGCACATCGTCCACCGCGACTTGAAGCCGGAGAACATCATGCTGGTGCCGGGGCCCGCGGGCGACCAGGCCGTGGTGATGGACTTCGGCCTGGCCAAGGAAAACCGCGCCGGTCCGGGGCTGGCCAAGCTCACCGCGACCGGGATCATCCTGGGGACGCCGGAGTTCATGAGCCCGGAGCAAATCCGCGGCAAGGCGCTCGATGCCCGGAGCGACATCTACGCCCTGGGGATCGTGGCCTTCGAGATGTTCACCGGCAAGCTGCCGTTCCAGGGGCGCAACGCCCAGGAAATGATGATCGCTCGCCTGCGGGGTCAGCCGACGCCGCTACGCCAGTACCGGCCCGACCTCTCGCCCAAGCTGGAAAAGGTGCTGCTCCAGTCCATGGAGGCCAACCCCGACAGCCGCTACCCGGACGCGCGGCAGTTCGGGCTGGCGCTGGTGGAGACCCTGGACTCCGCTCGCCAGGCGGCGCTGCGGACCCTCTTGCAGTGAGGCCCGACGTGCGGTGAGGCAGCGCTCATCGCGGTGAATCCTCTCCGTAGCCCGGCCCGGGAATCGTGAAGCGGTATCCCGCCTTCGATCCCCCCGAATACGTCGATTGGCGGCCAGATCCGGAGTTGGTGCGCCAGTTTCCCGAGGCGTGGTCGCGCGATCCTGAGCGGGCGAAGATCATAGGGAGCCTGAGCCGGGAGGCCAAGCTCGCGCTCTATGCCGGTCTGCTGCGCACCCGGCTGCACGACATAGCGCTCAAACGGTGGGTCCGGCAGGGCGTGATCTCCAAGGCCTGGCTGGGGACGGGCGAAGAAGCCACCACCGTCGGCCCGGTGCACGCGCTTGAGCGGGAGCACGACGTCGTCGCTCCCATGATCCGGAACGCCGGCGCGTGCTGCGAGATGGGGATGTCCGTGGCCGACATGCTGCGCGGCTACCTCGGCACCTACGATTCGCCCTCCCGGGGCCGCGACGGGCACGTGGGCAGCCTCCGTTATGGCGTGCTCCAGCCCATCTCCACGGTGGGCAACATGCCGCCCGTGACCGCGGGCATCGCCCTGTCGTTCCTGCTGCGCGGGGAGCGGCGGGTGGCGTTGACCTGGATCGGCGACGGTACCACCAAAGCGGGTCCCACGCACGAGGCGCTGAACTTCGCCGCGGTGATGAAGCTCCCCGCCATCTTCATCATCCAGAACAACCAGGTGGCGCTGGGCACCCGGGTGCAGCAGGCGCACCTGCCCGGCAGCTTCGACGAGCTGCATCAGGCCTACGGCTGCGCCGGCTGGGCATTCGACGGCAACAACGTGCTCGACGCCTACGGGGCCACTCGGCTGGCGGCTGATCGGTGCCGCGCAGGCGAGGGGCCCGTCATTCTATCGGCGGAGACCTTCCGCATGGGCGGCCACGCCACGCACGACGAGCAGGAAGCGCGCGTGGTGCTGCCGCCCGAGCTGTTCGCCCACTGGGGGAAGCGCGATCCGATTGGCCTGTACGAGGAGTACTTGAAGCGGGAGGGCGTCCCGGCGACCGAGCTCGAGGCGGTCGAGGCGGAGGTGGCGACCGAGGTGGACCGCGCGGCTGAGGAAGCCCTGGCGAGCCGGCAGGCTAACATGCCACCGCCCGAGACGGCGATCGAGGGAGTGTATGCTTGAGCGTCCGGGGGCCGAGTGCCACCCTTCGGTAGTCACTTGAGTGACAGGTGATCACCACCGCATTGCTGTTGCTCCAGGCCGCCAACCCCCTGGCCGTGGCGGAGGACCATACGCGTCCGGCCGCGGACGTGCTGCACTACGAGATCGCCCTCACGCTTGGCGACTCGGGCCAGGACCTCCGGGCGCGGGCCACGGTGCGCTACGTGGTGACCGCCGGCCACGGCCCGCTGGAGCTGGACTTCGACAGCGCGCTGGTCGTGGACTCGGTCACCGGGCCGGCGGGCCGGATTCCCGCAGCCGCCGCGGTCCGCAGCGGGACCGGCCCGGAGGGCGGGTGGCAACGCCGGCGCGCCGCGGGAGGCTGGGTCCTGACCGTGCCGGTGTGGGGCGCCCCGGGCGACACGCTGGGCGTGACCGCCTATTACCGGGGCCGGCCGCGCGACGGCCTGTACTTCCGGGCGAACCACTACGGGGAGCCAACTGTCTTCGCCGACAACTGGCCGGATCGGGCCCACTTCTGGTTCCCCTGCGACGATCATCCCAGCGACAAGGCCAGCGTGGCCTTCTCGGTGGAGGTGCCGCCCAGCTGGCGCGCCGTGGCCAACGGGAGGCTCGAGGGCGTGGACACGCTTCCCGATCGACGCACCCGATGGCGCTGGAGGTCCACGCGTCCGATCCCGACCTACACCATGGTGGTCGGCGCCGGACGCCTGGCGGTGACCGCCCTGCCGACGCTCGGCGGCGTCCCGCAATCGCTGTGGACCTTCCCCCAGGACTCGGCCTTTGCGGTCCAGGGGCCTTTCCGGCGGGCCACGGTCATGGTGGACGCGTACACCCGGTTGATCGGCGCCTTCCCCTATTCCAAGCTGGCGCACGTGGAGTCCTCCACCCGCTTCGGCGGCATGGAGAACAGCTCGGCCATCTTCTACGCCGAGTCCCCGTACGTGGACCGCACCATGTCCGAGGACGTGGTGGCGCACGAGACCGCCCATCAGTGGTTCGGAGACGCGGTGACCGAGGGCGACTGGCATCACCTGTGGTTGTCCGAGGGGTTCGCCAGCTATTTCGGGCCGCTGTTCTACGAGCTGGTGCAGGAGCCGGCCCGGTTTCGGGAGGCGATGGAACGCGGCCGTCGGGTCTATTTCGCCTCAGACGTGGTGGATCGACCGATCATCGACACCGCGGAGAAGGACATCACCCGACTCCTCAACGAGAACAACTACCCCAAGGGCGCCTGGGTCCTGCATATGCTGCGGCGCGAAGTCGGCGACTCCGCGTTCTTCGCCGGCATTCGGGCGTACTACTCGACCTTCCGCGATTCGACGGCGCTTTCGGCGGACCTCGCCGCGGTCATGGAGCGCTTCGCCGGGCGGCCGCTGGATTGGTTCTTCCGGCAGTGGCTGCTGCAACCGGGGTACCCTAAGCTCGATCTCACGTGGAGCTACCAGGACGGCGAACTGGCCCTCGAGATCAGGCAGTCGCAGCCCGCACCCTGGGGCTTCTACCGGGTGCGACTCCCTGTGACCATCGAGCTGGAGAACGGGGCCCGCGAGGCTTTCGAGGTGGAGGTCGAGGCGCGAGCGGCTACGGTCCTGCGGCGATCCTTGCCAGCCAGGCCTACGCGCCTGCTGCCGGATGCTCTTGGGGTGATGTTGGCGGAGACGTCGGTGGTGGCCCGCTGACGGCGCTCGGGGCCGCGATCGCGGCCCAGGCGCTCTCCACCGCCAGTCGCGGCGCCGCCTGATCTGGCGTCCACTCCTTGTTGGCCACGCGCTCCAGCATCAGGCCGATGAGCTGGAGCCAGATGTCGGCCCAGACTTCGACCGCCCCGGGACGCACCAGGCCCGCGGCCTTGCCCGACGCGATCAGCTTCTCGACTTCCTCGCGCAGCTCCTTGGCCGCGTCCCGGCTCCGGGGATCCAGCAAGCTCCGCAGGCGGCTTACGAACACCAGGCGAACCAGAGACGGGTTTCGGACCGCGACCTCCCGCCACCCGGCGGCGATCCGTTCCAGCCGCTCGGCGCAAGCTAGTCCCGCTGGCGTCTCACGCACGATGCCAGTGAACACGCGCACGCCCGCCCGGTAGATCTCGTTGAGCATCTGCTCCTTGCTGGCGAAGTGCCGGTAGATGGTGCCTTCGGCTACGCCCGCCTTGGCGGCGATCTCGGGGGTGGTGCTGGTGTGGTAGCCCTGCGTGGTGAACAGCTCCAGCGCGGCGCGAACCAGCCGATCGCGGGTACCCTTGGGGTCGCGGCGCCGGCCGGCTGGGGTCTTGGCCTCCGAGGCTCCTGGAGGGTGAGTCATCACTCACCACAGTACAACTCGTGAGCGGGTTTGTCGATAGGGGACGTGAGAAGTGAGAGGCTGTGAAGTAAGACGGAGGTGCGGGACGTGACGCGGCTCGCGCGCCCGTCTCACTTCTCTCACGTCTCACCGTCAATAGGTCCACCGCGTATGGGCCTGCAGCACCAGCCCGTCCGGCCCTACGCCGACCGTGGTACCCAGGATGCCGGCCCGCCCGACCTGGAGAAGCAACCCCCCGCCGCCACCCACGTGGAGGCCCTTGGTCGTGAACTTGAACGCCTCCGGCTCGAACACCCGCCCCGCGTCCAGGAACGCCACCACCGTGGTGCGGACCAGCGTCGGTACGGCGTAGACGTCATACCGCACGTCGAGGTTGGCGAAGAGCTTGTGGCGGCCCAGGAATCGGTGCTCTTCCAGCGCTCGGTGGGACGCGGGCCCGCCCAGGCCCTCGTACGGCCGATCGCTGGCCTCGATCCGATAGAACGATCCCAGCCGCGGCGTCCCGCCCATGCGCTCGCCCACCAGGCGACCGGCCACCAACAACTGCGGACCGATCGGCACGTACCCCGCGGCGCTCACGCTGAGCCGGGTATAGCTCAGCTCGCCAGCCACCGACGAATCCGCCGCCGAGTAAATGGCCTCGATCAGCGCGCCCCGCCGCGGCGCCGGCTCACTGTCGCGCAGGTCCACGACCAGCCCGGCCCGCGCCGAGAGATCGCTCGTTGGCCGGGCGGTGGCGAGGTCAGGGGCCGCCGCGAGGTCCGAGCGGAGCTGGCCGGGGCCCGGAAGCGTATCGATGCGCCAGCGCTCGGCGTGGAAGCCGGCGAGGACGCGGAGCGGGCCCGCGATCCGGCGCTGGATCTCGCCGCGCGCCGCGTACCGCACGTTGAGAGACTGGTAGTAGTGCGGCTGAGAGTCGGTGACGTTGGCCGCGTCCACCGTGACCCGGTTCCCTATTCCGTAGTAGTTCTCCCGGGCCCGGCGCTGGGCAGTCAACGTGCCGGCCAGGCGCCACCCGCGGAACAGGTCGGGGAGCCGAGCCTCGAGCGCGATCTCGCGGCTGCCCGACGTAGACGCCTGCCCGTTGATCGCGAACGAGGCCCGGTACGCGGGGGGGCGGTCCCAATCCGCGAACCCCAGGGGGGAGAGATAGGCGTAATAGCCGCCCACCGTGAGCCCGTCGCGCAAGGTGTAGAACAGCTTGGGGTAGGCCACGTCCGTCCAGGTGTATTGCCGGAGCGGCGGCTCCTGCGGCGACTCCTGGGCCATCCCTAAGCGGACTGCCGCCAGCGCCACCGCCACGAGCGGCGTGAGTTTCACGAGCCGCCGCGCCGCCGTTCGTACAGGTAGGCGCAATCGCGCAAGCCGGCCCGGTCGCCTTCCCACACCGCGTACTGGTTTCCCGAGAAGAACGACGCGGAGCCATACTCGCCGTTCTTGCTGACGGCGTAGAAGGTGAGACCGAACCGGGGCTGGCCCTGCTCGTCCACGAGCCGCGGCTCGGTCGTCGTGAGCACTCGCTTCAAGGTCTCGAGGCACGCGTCGGTCGGCTTCATGCCTCGGCGCATGAATTCCACCGTGAGGAAGGCCCCACAGACCTTGATGTTCGACTCGCCACGGCCGGTGGACCCGGCGGCGCCCACGTCGTTGTCGGTGTATTGGCCCGCCCCGATTAGGGCTGAGTCGCCCACCCGGCCCGGGATCTTCCACGCCAGGCCGCTGGTGGTGGTCACCGAGGAGATCTCGCCCTTGGCGTTCACCACGTTGCAGTTGATGGTTCCGGTGGGGCGGGCCACCAGGTCGGCGTCGGCGGGCACGTCGAGCCAGTCGTCCGCCGCTCCTCGGTTGGCCCGCCAGCGGAGCCAGATGGCGCGCGCCTTGTCGGTGAGCAGGTTTTCTTCCTTGAAACCGTAGGACAGCGCGAATCGCTTGGCGCCCTCGCCCACCAGCAGGATATGGTTGGTGTACAGGAGCACGTACTTGGCGACCTCACTGGGCGTCTTGATGCCCTCGAGCGCGGCCACCGCGCCCGCCCGCCTGGTGGGGCCGTGCATGCACGAGGCGTCGAGCTGTACTACGCCTTCCTCGTTGGGCAGGCCGCCGTAGCCCACGGAGGTGTCCTCCGGGTCCAGCTCCTGGATCTTCACGCCCTCGATTCCCGCATCCAACGGGTCTGCGCCCTGCGCCAGCAACTGGCCGGCTCGCTCGACCGCCCGGAGGCCGTTGGACGACGCGATCACGACGTCGCGCCCCGCGGGCGGGACGGTGATGGTTGGTGCGGCGGCGCGGGGTGCAGGGGTCCCACCGAGGACGGCCCCGGCCGCCATCCCGGTAGCGGCTCCCACGAAATCGCGGCGAGTGAGGAGGTCGGACATCGGCGCGCCTCGAGGTGACGGGAGGTGGGCGAGTTAACGGCGGCGAGAGGGAAAGTCAACGACGGGCGGCAAGCGGCAATCAGCAATCCGCTGATTGCGCTTCTCTGTGTGCCTTCATAACGTTTCGCCGCATGCCCGAGTCTCAGGTGACGCTCTCGGTCGTGTTGCCGATCTTCAACGAGCGGGACAACCTGGCGCCGCTCCTCGACGAGCTGGGCGCCGCCCTGGGGAACCGTCGCTATGAAATCATCGCCGTGGACGACGGCTCGACGGACCGGTCGCTCGACGAGCTGTCCCGGCTGCGACGTGCCTGGCCCGCGCTCCGGGTGATCGCGCTGCGTCACCGCAGCGGCCAGAGCGCCGCCCTCGCAGCCGGCTGGGCCGCAGCGCGGGGAGACCTGGTGGTGATGCTGGACGCCGACGGCCAAAACGACCCGGCCGACATCCCTGCCTTGCTCGACCGCCTGGAGGCCGACCCCGGGCTGGCGGCCGCCGCGGGCTACCGGGTCCGGCGTCGGGACTCCGGCTGGAAACAAGCCCAGAGCCGGATTGCCAACGCGGTCCGCAACTGGATCACCCGCGACCGGGTGCGGGACACCGGGTGCTCCCTCAAGGCGGCGCGACGCGAGGTCCTCAACGCCCTCCCCCGGTTCGATGGCATGCATCGCTTCCTGCCCACCCTGATCCGCCTTCAGGGAGGCCGGGTGGCGGAGGTGCCGGTATCGCACCGGCCCCGGCGCTCGGGCCGGAGCAAGTACACCGCCCGCAACCGCGCCCTGGTGGCGCTGCGCGACGCGTGTGGGGTTCGCTGGCTCCGGCGCCGCGCGCTCCGGTACGCGGTCCGGGAGGAGTTGGGCTGACGTGGCGCGCCGCCCGCGACTGGATCCCGCCATCTTCAACCTGCCCGTCGAACGCATGCGGCAGGGCTACTACTCGGACAAGTACTTCGTCCGCGCGCGGGAGGTGCTGCTGGCGGACCGCCACCGGCCCCGGGTGCTCATGCAAGTCTTCGGCAAGGCGCACGCCTACCTGGGCGGCATCGACGAGGCCATCGCCATCCTCAAGCTCTGCGCCGTCGAGTGGCCCGAACTCGCGGTCCGCGCCCTTTACGATGGGGACGAGATCCGCCCCTGGGAGACGGTGCTCACGATCGAAGGGCCGTACGACGCGTTCGCCCATCTGGAGACGCTGTATCTGGGAGTGCTGGCGCGCCGGACCCGCGTGGGCACCAACACCCGCCTGGTGGTGGAAGCCGCCAAGCCCAAGGAAGTGATGTTCTTCCCGGCGCGCCACGATCACTGGCTGGTGCAAACCGGGGACGGCTACGCGGCTCACATCGCCGGCGCCATCGGCGTCTCCACCGACGCCCAGGCCTCGTGGTGGGGCAGCGAGGGCATCGGGACCGTGCCCCACGCCATCATCGCCGCCTATGGCGGTGACACGGTCACCGCCTCCCAGAAGTTCGCCCAGTACATGCCCGAGCATGTGCGGCTGATCACGCTGGTGGACTTCGACAACGATTCCGTGAACACCTCGCTCGCCGTGGCACGGGCCCTTGGGGCCCGGCTCTACGGCGTCCGGCTGGATACCGCCGAAACCATCGTGGACCAGTCCATCATCCCCCAGATGGGGCATTTCCATCCCACCGGCGTGAACCCCCAGCTGGTCTGGAACGTGCGGCGGGCCCTGGACCGCGAGGGCTTCCGGCACGTCAAGATCGTGGTGTCCGGCGGCTTCGACGTCGAGAAGATCCGCCACTTCGAAGAGCTGGGCGTCCCGGTGGACGCCTACGGCGTCGGATCCTCGCTGTTCCGCGGCGGGGGCCGCTTCGATTTCACGGCCGACGTGGTGATGGTCGAGGGCAAGCCCTGCGCCAAGGTGGGACGGCAATATCGGGATAATCCTCGGCTCGAGCCGGTCACCTAGGGGCGGGGGAAGAACGGCGTAAGGGGTGAGAGGGAGGGGGGAGCCCTCACCCCTTACCCACTGCTCACGCAGTTGGTCCCCGCCGTATCCCCCTCACGGAGTCCGCGCCTCTTGCCCCAGGGCGGCGACTGTATATTATTACCACTCCATGTATAAGAATGCAGCCACCCCGGTGGCCGTGCTGGGCGCCTCCGGCTACGTGGGCCGCGAGTTGCTGGGCCTGCTGGACGGGCACCCCGACGTGACGCTGGCATTCGCCTCCTCGGAGAGCGAGTCGCGACTGGACGGCCACGACCTGATCCCCCTGGCGGAGGCCGAGGCACGTTGGGACGAGGCGCGGCTGGTGTTCAGCTGCCTGCCGCACGGCGTGTCCGCCCCCGTGGTGGCCCGGGCCGAAGCTGCCGGCGCGCGAGTGGTGGACCTGTCCGCGGACCTGCGGCTGTCGGATCGGGCGGTGTACGGCCTCACCGAGGTCTATCGGCATGCGTTGCCCGAGGCGGACGTGGTGGCCAACCCGGGCTGCTATCCCACGGCGTCCGTCCTGTCGGTCTTGCCCTTCGCCCGCTCCGGCGTGATCGACGTCACCCGCCCGCTCATCATCGATGCCGCTTCCGGCGTCTCGGGCGCGGGCCGGAGCCCGCGGCGGGACCTCTTGTTCGGCGAGGTGGCGGAAGATTTCCGGGCCTACAGCGCGGGCAACGAGCATCGGCACCTGCCCGAAATCACCCGGCAGCTCTCGGCCGTGGCGGGAGCGCTGGACGTGGTGTTCACGCCCCATCTGCTCCCGGTCCGTCGCGGCATCCTGGCCACCATTCACGTGCCGCTCACGCGCGAGCTGAGCCGAGGCGAAGCTGAGGCGATCCTGCTCGAGGCCTACACCCACGAGCCGTGCATTCGGGTGCTCCGGGACGCCCTGCCCACGCTGAAAGACGTCATTTATCGCAATCGGCTGGCCCTCGGTGTGGCGCCGGTCAAGCACGTCTCAAGGCCCATGCTCACCGTGGTCGGCGCGATCGACAACCTGGTCAAGGGCGCCGCCGGGCAGGCGGTCCAGAACATGAACGTGATGTGCGGCTTCCCGGAGACGCGGGGGCTCTCGTGCTGAGGGGGGTGCGGGTCATCAAGGTGGGCGGCGGCGAGATCGAAGACGCCGGCTGGTTGGACCGGTTCGCCGCCGGCGTGAAACCGGCCCGGCCCGCAGTGATCGTCCACGGCGGCGGGCGGCGCATCTCCGCCTGGCAGGAACGACTTGGCCTGCCGGTGGAGATGCGGGACGGCATGCGCGTTACCACCCCTGAGGTGGCGGAGCTGGCGCAGATGGTGTTGTGCGGCCCGATCCGCAGCGCCATCGTGCGCGCCCTGCGGGAGCGGGGCGTGGACGCCGTGGGCGTGGCGGGCAGCGACGGATGTCTCGCCGTCGAACTCAAGGACCCGGAGCGCCTGGGACGGGTAGGGCGCGTGACTGGGGTGGACCGCGGCTTCCTGATGCGGTTGCTGGACCGCGGCATGACGCCGGTGCTGGCGCCGGTATCGGTTGGGGCCGACGGGACCGCCGTCAACGTCAACGCGGACGACGCCGCCGTGGCCGTGGCCAACGCGCTCGACGCCGCCGAGCTGCTGTTCGTCTCCGACGTGCCGGGCGTGATGCGGGGAGCCGAGCGGATCGCCGCCGTGGCCCGTGCGGATCTCGACGAGCTCATCGCCGGTGGCGTGGTGCAGGGCGGCATGATCGCCAAGCTCAAGGCTGCGGTCATGGCGAGCCGGTCTCCCACCCGTATCGGGGACGTCGGCATGCTGACCGATCCCACTCGGGGCACGGCGATCCGCACGGCGGAGCCGGCGGTGGCGGCGGGAGCGACGGCATGAGTGCCACGGTCCGCCCCGCCGCCGAGGCGCTGCTCCCGATCTATCGCCGCTTCCCGGTGTGCATCGTGGCCGGCGAGGGCTGCGAGCTGATCGCGGACGACGGCACCCGGTATCTGGATTTCGTGGCCGGGATCTCGGTCAACCTGTTGGGCTACAACCACCCGGTGCTACGGGGGGCCCTGGAGCGCGCCGCGGCGACGGGAGTACTGCACACGTCGAACCTCTACCATACGGTGCCGGGCGAGGAGCTGGCGGCCGAGCTGGTGGAGCGGTCGTTCGCGTCGCACGTGTTCTTCTGCAATTCCGGCGCGGAGGCGAACGAGGGTGCCTTCAAGTTCGCGCGACGGGCGGCCAAGGGACCGGAGCAGCGGGACATCGTCGCCCTGAAGGGTTCGTTCCACGGCCGGACCTTCGCGACGCTCGCCGCCACCGATCGGCCGCAGTACCGGGAGCCGTTCCTGCCGCTGGTGCCCGGGATCCGGATCGTGGACCCCGACAACCAGGCGGAGCTGGAGGGCGCGATCACGGCTCGGCGGACGGCGGCGGTGATCGTCGAGCCGGTGCAAGGTGAAGGCGGCATCCATGTGTTGCCGGACACGTTGCTCCAAGATCTGCGTGAGATGTGCACTGACGCCGGTGCGGCACTGATCTTCGATGAGATCCAGTGCGGCCTGGGGCGCACCGGCACCCTCTTCGCCTACGAGCAGACCGGGGTGGTGCCGGACATGGTCACCCTGGCCAAGGGCCTGGGCGGCGGACTCCCGATGGGTGCCGTGCTGGTGAACCAGGTCATCGCCGCGGCCCTGGAGCCGGGCGATCACGCCACCACCTTCGGCGGCGGTCCCTTCGTGGCGTCGCTGTCGCTGGCGCAGCTCGGCGTGCTGGCCGACCCCGCGTTCCTGGCGGATGTGCGGCGGAAGGGCGAGTGGTTGGAGGCCCGCCTGGCGACGCTGGTCGCGCGGCACGAATCGGTGGTGACGGTGCGGGGCCGCGGCCTGATGTGGGGGATCGAGCTCAAGGACGCGGCCCAGCCGGTGGTGGAGCGGGCCCTGGAGCGGGGCCTGCTGGTGATCTCCGCCGGCCCCAGTGTGGTCCGGCTGCTGCCCCCGCTGGTCATCACCATCGAAGAGCTGGCGCGCGGAGTCGATCTCCTGGAGAGCTGCCTGTGACCGCGCTCCCGGTTCCCAGCCAGGTCAGCGCATCCGTCCGCGCCGCCACACCGGGGGACATTCCGGCGATGGTGCAGCTGATGGGCCCCTTCATCGCGAGCGGCGACCTCTTGCCCCGTACCGCGGCGGATCTGGAGCGGGACATCACCAGCTATCAGGTCGCCACCGACCAGCACGGCGGCGTGATCGGCATGGGTGCGCTCAAGCCCTACTCGCCCGCACTGGCGGAGATCATCGCGCTGGCGGTCTCGCCGCGGGCCCAGGGGCAGGGCGTGGGCTTGGGCCTCGTCGAGCGACTCCTGGATCGCGCGGCCCGGCTAGGCTTCACGGACGTGTTCGCGTTGACCCGGGTGCCCGGCTTCTTCCACCGCCTGGGGTTCACCACCGTGGAGAAGAGCCGATTCCCCCTCAAGGTCTGGTTCGACTGCGCCCGCTGCTCGCGGCGCCACTCGTGCGATGAGACCGCGGTGCATTTGACTGACGTAGCTTCTCGGCGGGCGGGCAGGTAATTTCTCTCCTGTAAGCATTCAGCAATCAGCGAGGAGCAGTCAGCACTCAGCCATCGGCATTCCGGCCGAACTGCGGATCGCTGAATGCCGAATGGCGACTGCTGAAAGCTGACTGCTGATTGCACTCCGTCGAAGAAGAGGAGCATCCGTCATGGGCGGCCTGCTTTTTTGGGACGTCGATACCCAGTACGACTTCATGCGCGCGGACGGCAAGCTGTACGTGCCGGGCGCCGAGCAGATCATTCCCAACCTGGCCCGGCTCACCGGCGCCGCGCACCGGCACGGCATCCGGATCGTGGCGAGCGCGGACGATCATGTACCGGGGCATCGCGAGCTGTCCGAGACCCCGGACTTCAAGGAGACCTTTCCGCTACACTGCATGCGGGGCACGCCGGGCCAGCGGAAGATTCCGGAAACCGCGCTCGAGGATCCGCTGGTCATCGAGCCCGAGCCGCAGCCGGCGGCGGTGCTGGCCGATCGGGTTCGGCATCACGAGGGCGATATCCTGTTCCACAAGCACTGGTTCGACGTGTTCACCAATCCCAACGTCGAGCCGGTGGTCCGGGAGCTGGACCCCGAGAGCATCGTGCTCTACGGCGTGGCCCTGGACGTGTGCGACAAGTACGCCATCGAAGGCCTGCTCCAGCGCCGGCCGCAGACCCAACTCCATGCCGTCACCGACGCGATGAAGCCGATTGACGCCGGCCGGGCCGAGCAGCTGCTCTCGCAGTGGCAACGGCGCGGCGTGAAGCTCGTCACCACCACGGAAGCGATCGCCCTCGCCGAGCGGCGCGCGGAACGTCCATCGGTGCCACCGAGATGACGCCCGGGTTCGGGCGCTTTTTCCTGCCGGGCCCCACCGAGGTGCACCCGGAGGTCCTCGCCGCGCTCACCCGGCCGATGATCCCGCATCGGGGCAAGGAGATGCGCGGGCTGATCGCCGGCATGGCGGAACCGCTGAAGCAGCTCTTCCGCACCCAGCGCCGGGTCCTGGTGGGCACCTGCTCGGCTACCGGGTTCATGGAGATGGCGGTGCGGTCCGGCGTGCGGCAGCGGGCGCTCTCGCTGGTGAGCGGCGCGTTCGGCGAGCGTTTCGCGGCGATCGTGGCCGCGACGGGGCGCGACGTGATTCGCCTCAACGTGGCGCCCGGCCGGACCATCGAGCCGGACATGCTGCACGACGCCCTCCGGCGGTCCGAGGTGGACGCCGTCACCATGGTGCACTCGGAGACGTCCACCGGTGCGCTGGCTCCGCTCGAGGCGCTGGCCCAGGTGGTGCACCAGCATCCGGACGTGCTCCTGCTGGTGGACGCCGTGACGTCGCTCGCGGGTTCGCCGGTCGAAACCGACGCCTGGGGTCTGGACTTCGTGTTCACCGGTTCCCAGAAGGCCCTGGCCTTGCCGCCGGGGCTCGCCCTGGGTGTGGCGTCCGAGCGGATGCTGGAGCGCGCCAAAACGATTCCGGAGCGGGGCGCGTATCTGGATGTGATCGCCTTCGACGAGGCGGCGGCGGAGATGCAACCCACCAATACGCCGGCCATCTCCTTCTACTACGCGCTCGACGCGCAGCTCCAGCGGATTGCCGCCGAGGGTGGCGTCGAGGCCCGCTGGCGGCGGCACGACGCGATGCGACAGGCCGTAGAGCAGTGGATCGCCGGATCGGGCGGGGGGCTCGGCTTCTCGTACCTCCCCGACGAGGGGCGCCGCTCCTGGACCGTCTCCTGCCTCAAGGTGCCCGAGGGGAAGAATGCTCGGACCATCGCGCAGGCGGTAGGCGAGCGAGGATGGACCATCGGCTCGGGCTACGGCTCGCTCAAGGAATCCACCATTCGGATCGGGCACATGGGTGACCACACGGTGGCCGGGGTCCAGGGCGTCCTGGCCGAAGTCGAGGCGGTCACGCGATGAGCCCGGTGGTGCTGGTCGCGGACAAGGTGGACGCCGGCGGGCTGGCGCTGCTGGAGCAATCGCCCGGCCTGGACGTGGTGAAGGCCATCAAGAACCCGGCCAAGTTCAAGGAAGCCCTGCCCCAGGCCCAGGCGCTGCTGGTCCGCTCGGAGACCAAGGTCACGGCCGAGATGCTGGCTCAGGCGCCGCAGTTGCGGGTGATCGGCCGGGCGGGCATCGGGGTGGACAACATCGACGTGGAGGAAGCCACCCGGCGGGGCATCGCGGTCTTCAATGCGCCGGGCGGCAACACGGTGAGCGCCGCGGAGCACACCATCGGCCTTCTGCTGGCGCTGGTGCGGAAGATCCCCTGGGCCGACGCCAGCATGCGCCGCGGCGAGTGGGACCGGCAGCGGTTTCTAGGTACCGAGCTCCGGGGGAAGACGGTCGGCATCGTGGGCTTAGGAAGGATCGGCGCGCACGTGGCGACGCTGGCCCGGGCGTTCGGGATGTCGGTGCTGGCCTACGACCCCTATGTCACCGAGGCCCGGGCCCGGGAGCTGCAGGTAGAACTGCTGCCGCTGGATCAGCTGCTGCCGCGGGCCGACGTCGTAAGCCTGCACCTGCCGCTCACCAAAGAGACTCGCTCGCTGATCGATCGCCGGCGTATCGGTCAGATGAAGGCCGGGGCCGTCCTGCTCAACTGCGCCCGTGGAGGGCTGGTGGACGAAGAGGCGCTGCTGGAGGCGCTGGAGCAGGGGAGGCTGGCCGGAGCCGCCATTGACGTGTTCGAGACCGAGCCGCTTCCGGCCGATTCGCCGCTTCGCCGCACGGACCGCGTGATTCTCACGCCGCACCTGGCCGCTTCCACCGCGGAAGCGCAGGAGCAGGTGAGTCTCGAGATCTGCCGGATCGTGCGCGACGCACTGCTGAGGGGGAACCTGAGCGGCGCGGTCAACCTGCCGGGCGTCTCCGGCGCCACGCTGGCGCGCCTGCAGCCGTTGCTGGAGCTGGCGCGGCGCCTGGGAAGGTTCGCCGCGGCGCTCGCCCCGGGGCGGGTGGAGAGCATCGAAGTGCAGTACGGGGGCACCGACCAGGGGGCGCAGCGCGTGGTGCAGCTGGCCGCGGTGGAAGGGGCGCTGGGCGCCATGGGTGTCGGTCCGGTGACGCTGGTGAACGCGGCCTCCCTGGCGGAAGGTCGCGGCATTGCGCTCGGCGGGCGCACCGGTGCGCCGGAGCCGGGGTTCGAGACCACGGTGGAGGTGAAGCTGGGCTCGGCTGCCGGAGGGACGAGCGTGGTCGGCGCGCTGGCGGGAGACGAGGGTCACATCGTGCGGATCAACGGGTTCGCGATCGACATCCCGCCGGAGGGCCACATCCTGGTGCTCAAGAACCGCGACGTCCCCGGCGTGATCGGACGGGTGGGGACGGTGCTGGGCGAGGCGCAGGTCAACATCGGGGCGTATCACCTGTCCCGCCGCACGCAGCGGGGCCAGGAGGCGTTGTCCGCGGTCGCCGTGGACCATCCGCCCCCGCCCCACGTGCTCGAGCGCCTGGCGTCGCTCAAGGATGTCTTGGACGTGAAGCTGGCGAATCTGAACGGCATGGCGTAAGAGGCGGTAACGGCAACTGCCTGAGGGGTGAGGAGAGACGGGGTCGCCCTTAGCCCTCACCCTCGCGCAGTTGCTTCCCTTCGGTGCGCTTGCCTCCCGTGTTTCCGCCTGCCTCATTGTAGATTACTGCGCGATGACTACCGAGTCCCGCGACAACCGCCCCTACGATCCTGCCGCCGTCGAGGCCAAGTGGCAGCGGCTGTGGGAGGAACGCCGCACCAACGCGGTAGACCTCCGGGCCGCGTCGAAGCCCTACTTCAACCTCATGATGTTCCCCTATCCCTCGGCTGAGGGACTGCACGTGGGGAACGTCTTCGCCTTCGTGGGGAGCGACATCCACGGCCGCTTCCGCCGGCTCCAGGGCTGGGACGTCTTCGAGCCGTTGGGGTTCGACGCCTTCGGGATCCACTCGGAGAACTACGCCCTCAAGGTGAACCAGCATCCCGGGCGCCTGATCCCGCAGAACATCGCCACCTTCCGCCGCCAGCTCAAACGCGTCGGGTTGATGATCGACTGGGACCATGAGGTCCAGACCATTGACCCCGGGTACTACAAGTGGACGCAGTGGATCTTCGTGAAGTTGTTCGAAGCCGGCCTGGCGGAGCGGCGGCAGGCGCCGGTCAACTGGTGCCCCGAGTGCAAGACGGTGCTGGCCAATGAGCAGGTGGTGAACGGCGGTTACTGCGAGCGCCACCCCGACACCCGCGTGATCCAACGGTTTCTAGCGCAGTGGTTCTTCAAGATCACCAGGTACACCGAGCGGCTGCTCGAGAACCTCCCAACGCTGGACTGGTCCGAGTCCACCCGGACCATGCAGGCCAACTGGATCGGGCGCTCGGAGGGGGCGGAACTGGTGTTCGAGACGCCGGTCTCCGAGCCCATCCGGGTGTACACCACTCGGCCGGACACGGTCTTCGGCGCCACCTACGTGGTGCTGGCCCCCGAGCATCCGCTGGTGGAGCAGCTCACCGCGACGGACCGGCAGGGGGAAGTCCAGGCCTACCGTGAGCGCGTGGCGAACATGGATCTGGTGGCGCGTCGCGTGGGCACCAAGGAGAAGACCGGCGTGTTCACCGGAGCCTACGCGCGGAACCCGGCCACGGGCGAAGCGGTGCCGGTCTGGATCGCGGATTATGTGCTCATGGAATACGGCAGCGGCGCCATCATGGGCGTGCCGGCGCACGACGAGCGGGACTTCGAGTTCGCCACGCAGTTTGGGCTGGAAATCCGACAGGTGGTCGAGCCGGTGAGCGGTGAGCGGTACCCGGAGGGGGACCGGGCCGGAGTCCAGGGGGGGCAGTCCGGCCCCCTCGCTCACCGCTCACCGCTTCCGTTCGTGAGCTGGGACGGCGTGCTGGTGAATAGCGGGCAGTTCGACGGCATGCGCTGCGCCGCGGCGGTTGCTGCCATCACGGAGTGGCTCAGTCAGCGCAAGTTGGCCAGGCCTCAGGTGCAACATCGGCTGCACGACTGGTGCATCTCGCGCCAGCGGTACTGGGGCCCGCCCATCCCGATCATCCACTGCGATGCCTGCGGTCCGGTCGCGGTGCGGGAGAAGGATCTCCCGGTGCTGTTGCCGCCCATCGAGGATTTCCGTCCGGACGAAAGCGGCGTCTCTCCGCTGGCCCGGCATGAGGAGTGGTACCGGGTGAAGTGCCCGCGCTGCGGCGCGCTGGGCCGCCGAGAGACCGACGTGTCCGACACCTTCCTCGACTCGGCCTGGTACTTCCTGCGCTATCCCTCCACCGAGTTCGACGACCGTCCCTTCGACCCGGAGCTCACGCGCAAGTGGCTGCCGGTGAGCACCTACATCGGCGGGAACGAGCACGCCGTGCTCCACCTCATGTACTCGCGCTTCATCACGATGGCGCTGCACGATCTCGGGTTGCTGCCGTTCGAGGAGCCCTACGTGCGGTTCCGCGCCCACGGCACCATCGTCAAGGACGGCGCCAAGATGTCCAAGTCGCGCGGCAACGTGGTGGTGCCGGACGCGCACATCGCCAAGTGGGGCGCGGACACGTTCCGCATGTACCTCATGTTCCTGGGGCCGTACCAGGAGGGCGGTGACTTCCGGGACGAGGGGATTGCAGGGATCCGGCGGTTCCTGGACAAGGTCTGGAACGCGGTAGGGAGCGTGGGGGAAGCGGGAGCGGGGAAGAAGGACGCGTTGGAGAGCGTGCGCCGCAAGCTGCACCGGACCATCGCCAAGGTCACGGAAGACATCGAGGAGCTGCGCTACAACACGGCCATCGCGGCCATGATGGAGTACATCAACGCGCTGCGTGATGCCACGGGCCTCGGTACCCACCAGCCCGGCGCCCGGGTGCCTCGCGAGCTGATCGAGCCGGTCATCATCATGCTGGCGCCGCTGGCGCCGCACTTCGCGGAGGAGTGCTGGGAGCGCCTGGGCCACCGAGACAGCGTGTTCCGGGCCAGGTGGCCCGCGTTCGAGCAGACGCTCGCGCTGGCAGAGGAGGTCGAGGTCGCGGTGCAAGTGAATGGGAAACTCCGCGGCCGGCTGGTCGTCCCGCGAGGCCTGAGTCAGCAGGAGGTCGTGGACCGGGCCTTGACCGATCCGGGCGTGAAGCGGTTTCTGGACGGGAAGCCGATCAGGAAAGTGGTGTACGTGCAGGATAGGTTGCTGAATCTTGTCGTGTGAGAGGCGAGACTCTAGACGATCTGACTCTTTAACCCTCGCGCAGCGTCACACCCACGGCGGCCCCGACCACGCTTCGCGATCCCTCCGGCCCAAAGGACGTGGGTCCCGGTCTGGTGGGCGAGACTCGCTCGCCGGTGGCCCTTAGCCAGAGCGAGGTCCTGGGACTCACCGCCCACCGCACTCCAACGGCGCCCAACCAAGGCTGAGCAGGACGGGAGGCCAGGTCGTATTCCGGGAGCACGTAGGCCCGGTAGGCCGGCCCCAGGGCGGTCGGAGCCGGAAACGAGCTGTTGGCGGAGTAGCTCGCGTATCCCAGTGTCGCGCTTGCAAACACTCGGGGAGAAAACGCCCTCCCAACCTCGACGCTCACGCCGTTGGTCAGTCCTGTGACCTCGGCGGCGACCGGGACGGTGAGCGCATCCCGCAGCCGATGTTCCAAGCGGACCTGCACGCCCACAGCCAGCGCCCAGCCCACCGTGTCCGGTAGCACGCGCAGCTCGGCCGACGCCAAGAGGGCACTCTCGGCGGCCTGGAACATCACGTTGATCGTGTCGAGCGCCAGGTCGCCATCGCCGCGGAGCGTGGTGTACCGCGCGTCCAGCGTGAAGAGCGAGCGCCGGCCGACCAGCCGCTGGTACCCGCCGCCGGCACTCCAGGCGTTCGCGTCCCACGCATCCTCCGCGGGGTCGTTCACCTCCTGGCGGGTGAGGCGCTCGCGGAGCCAGCTGCGCTCGGCGTAGAGGGCCCAGCTTCCCCCGACGAAGGGCCCCGCGACGGACCAGCCGGCGGAGGGAATGTCCTCCTCGATGCGCCGGTAGTAGAGTGAGAGGATGTCGAGCGGCCGCACCTCACGGAGGCCTTCGAGCTGCACCACCAGCCCTCCGGTCGCGCGCTCGATCAGGAAGATGGTCTCGGCCCGATTGCGCCAGCGCGCGTAGGGGCCGAATCGCACCGGCCCGACGGTCCGAGTGAGGCCGATCGTCGCCCCCGGTAGCGTCTGGCGGGTTCGCCGGATGAACCCCGCCTCGATGGTCTGGTGATCGCGCGCCTCGTAGCCCAGCGCCAGACCGATTCCCCAGCCTCCCAGGCGCAGGCTGGCAGCCCCTTCCAGGCCGACCCGGGTCCGCCGCGTCGCCGTGGTGCTGGTGTCGAGCGTCACGAAAGGACTGGTGGGATAGGCCTCCACCAGGTCGGCACGGGCCCCGGGGTCGAAGCGCTCCTGATCGAGCACTACCCGCCCGAGGAGGGCGAGCTGAGCGTCCACCGGCGTCCAGCCCATGGCGGAGGCCTGCTGGAGCAAGCTTTCGGCCGGGTCGAGCGGGCGCCGCAAGCTTCCACTCTCGTGGCGCAGGGCGAAAGCGAAATCGGTCCGGGTGTCCGCCACCTCGTCGCGGAGGCCTGCGGGATTGCCGGCGGTCCAGAAGAGCCCGACCCGCGGCGGCGGCAGTAGGAGTGACGCCGGCACGACGTCCACTTGCGGGAGCCGCCGAGGCAGATCGGCGCGCGGTCGAAGTGGACTCCACGTCTCGAGCCAAGCCGGACGTGCGTTCTCCGGTCCGAGGCCCGCCGCTTGCGCCGAGAGGAGACGTGCCGCGAGAGATGCAGCGAAGAGCGCCGCGAACGTGGGGCCGAAGTTCACCGCTGGCCCCACGCGAGGCCCAGCGGCAGGGTGATCTCGAGCCCGAACCGCGTTGCCGCAAACAGCCGGGGCACCGTGGTGCGCCCACCGTAGTTGCCCAGCCGATCGAAGGCGTTGAAGGCGTAGAACGACAGCCGGCCGTCGAAGGGCAGGCTCTTGCTCACCTGGAGATTGAATAGCCAGTCCACCGGTCCCTCCTGGGGATTGTCCAGGACGCCGAGGCGGGGGACGCGCAGGTCCCGGTACTGCGGATCGGTCCGCTGTTCCGTTGGTACCGGCACCAGCGCGCCGCTCCGGGTGATGTAGCCGGCGAACGCGAGCGTATCGACCCCGCCCTCGTTCACGCGTACCTCGCGGACGAAGAGCTGGACCGTGCCGGTGATAACGAGTCCGACCTTTGGCTGGTGGTGGATCAGCCGCGTGGTGACCAGCAGCCGCTCGCCGGTTTGCACCACGCTCTCCCAGTACGGCGCCCGAGGCCGGCGCTCGCTGAGCTGGAACTCGTCGAAGCCGGTCCCGAAGTCCAGCCCGTCCGACGCGAGCCGGCTCCAGCTCCAGGCGGCCTGGGCCGCGATCCGGGTGCGAAGCGGCGCGATCTCCGGCAGGATCGCCGTGAGCTCCAGGCCGCGGGAGTGCAGATCGAGGTTGTTGTCGGGGCGGTCGATCAGGACCGGCACGGTGTCCGAAGCGATCGGCGGCTCAAGGACATCGGGGGGACGCCCCAGGTTGACGGTCGCGCTGTCCACCGCGTAGCGATCGCGGATCAAGAAGGTGGGCTCCAGGGTGAGGCCCACCGCGCCGCGGACGCGATCGAGGTATCCGACGAGGCCGATCTGGCCGCCGCCGCCCAAGTTCACCTCCACGCCCAGCTCGCCCTTGTCCGCGCGGGACATCTTGAGATCGGGGTTCTCGCGCTCCAGGATCCGGGTGGTGAGTATGGCTCGCCGCTCGGCGGGATTGTTCGCGTACCAGTTGAAGTTCACCAGGTCGTAGTACTGTGACGCCGGGAAGAGATCGGCGAGTGAGGGCACCTTGGCGAGCCGCCCGGCGCCCGCGCGAACGCGCACCCGCTCGCTGGGCGCCAGCTCGAGTTGGAGCCGCGGCTCGATCACGCCGTCGCGGGCGCCGGATGCCCAGGTGGAGCCCCGATGGAGGAGGTCGAGCCGCACGCCACCCTGCGCGCTGAGCAGCCACCGGTTGCCCAGCATCCGCGTGACCCGGTCATCCAGGTACAGCGCGGTGGTCACGATGGGCGGGATCAAGTCGAAGCGGCGAGGGCGGTCGTAGCCGTTCACCCCGTTGAACTCGACCTGGGGCGGAAACTCGATGTCGAACAGGTAGCCCGGGCCATCGTTCCACTCCCTCCGAAGCTCCAGCCCGAGGCGCGCATCGTGATTGAAGCCCGCCCAGCGGGTGGGGAGGTAGCTCTCCACGCGGGAATAGAGGTGCCGCGGGTCGCCGTCCACGTCCGCGCGGGCCACGTAGATCCCGCCGATGAACTTGCCGTCCTGGGTGCCCTCGGTGAGCCGGTTGGTGAACGGCATCGCGCCGCGGAGCCGGGGCGATTGAGTGAAGGAGCGCTGGCGCACACCCTCGAACGCAGCCGTCCAGTCGAGCTGTCTCCGCTCGCCCAGACCCCAGCGCAGCCGCTCCGAGAGGCGGAAGCCGGCGTCGCGGCTGCGCGAGGCCAGGCCGGGGTACGTGGCCGACGGGGGTTGATCTTCCAGCACCTGGAAGAAGTCGAGCCTGGTATCGAGCGTGAGTCGCTCGCTCTCGTGCCGGTGAGCCAGCTGCGCCGAGATGCGGGACCCGGTTTCGTCGCGGAAGCCGGGAGCGAGGCGAGTGCGCGCCACGTTGAGCGTGGCCGTGCCAGAATGCCCACCGCTCAGGCGTTTTCCGCCGAGCAAGGTCCCTTCCACGGTACGCGCATCGAACCGCACCCGTGCCTCGGGATTCACGGCCCCGGCGCGGGTATCCACCAGCACCACGCCCTGGGTGAGGTCGCCGAAGCGGCTCGACGGCAGCCCCCGGACCACCTCCACCCGCTCCAGGGTCGCGGCGGGGATGCGCCGGAGATCGATCCCGCCGCCCGAGGCGGTGGCGAACGCCAGCTCGCCGCGCGGGCCCAGGCTCTGGAGGTTCACGTTGTTGGAGACCGGAACGCCGTCCAGCACGATCTGGGTGCCGAAGGAGGCGAGCATCGAGGCCGTGGGGCCGGCGACGCTGCCCGCGCTGGGCGCGGGGCCGGGGCCGATCGGGACGGCGCGGAGGCCGAACTGCTGCACGGCGTCGAGGCCCGGCGGCTGGAGCACCGTGCCCGGCACCAGCTCCAGCACGGCGGCGAGGCTCGCCGCAGTCTGGTTGCGGATCGCCTCCTGGCCGATGACTGACGCCGTGCCCAGCTCGCCCCGGGCCCGGCTTGCCGGGTCGGCGGTGACGACGAGCCCCGGCAGCTGGAGCGCGTTCTTCGCGATCGCGAGGTCGAGGGAGACGGTCCCCTCGGTGGGCACCACCAGATTGTGCCGGAGCGGCGCGTAGCCGATCCGGGTCACCAGGATCACCTGCGGCCCGGCCGGCACGCGGGTGAGCCGGTAGCGGCCCGCGGTGTCCGTGACGGCGCTGAGGGTCGTGCCGTCGACCCTCACCGTGGCGCCGGCGAGCGGAACGCCCGCGAGCGCGTCGGTGATGTGGCCGGTGATGGAGGCCGCGGGCGTCTGCTGCGCCAGAGCAGCCGGTCCCGTCGCGAGCGCGACGGCGAGCGCCGCAAGGAGGGCCCAGAGACGGTCAACTAGGTGAGCCACGTCGGATCTCTTGAAGAAACGCTGCCATAGCTGCGTCGAACGCGCCGGCCCTCCGGAAGGAGCTTGGCGCGGCGCCAAGACGCCGCGCGAGCGATTTACGCAGCGCGCCCGCCGTC